>Ga0105245_10003170_pt1 | contig 14710 bp, 13 predicted proteins | sample KBSM54metaG_FD_81523 | JGI IMG/M metagenome (GOLD analysis project Ga0105245, IMG submission 81523) | Miscanthus rhizosphere microbial communities from Kellogg Biological Station, Michigan, USA - KBS M5-4 metaG | ecosystem: Host-associated > Plants > Roots > Rhizosphere > Soil | place... | reverse complement strand
CCGTTCACCGTGCCGCGCTCGGCGCAGGGCCATCCCGTCATCATCCAGGCCGGCGCATCCGGCCGCGGCCAGCGTTTTGCGGGACGATGGGGCGAGGTGATCTTCACCGCCGCGCGCAACGTGGCCGCCGCCAAGGAAGGCTATGCGGCCGTCCGCAACGAAGCGGCGAAAGCCGGCCGCGATCCCGACCAGATGTTCCTCTGCAACCTCACCACGCCGGTCTGCGGCGCGACCAAGGCTGAGGCCGAGGACAAGATGGCGCTCATCAACAAGCTGCCGCTGCAGATCGATGCGCTGTCGCTGCTTGCGGAAGCGCTGAACTACGACTTCGCGTCCAAACCGCTCGACGAGCCGCTGACATCAGAAGAGCTCAAGAGCATGCAGGGCATTCTGGGCATTCGCGACGGCGTGCTGAAGAATTCAGGCAAGAGCAATCCCAGCGCGCGCGACTTCGTCACCTTCTCCGGCCGCGGCCAGGTGCAGGACGCGATCGTCGGCGGGCCGAAGGAGATCGCGGACAAGTTGGAGGAGATGTTCGTCGAGCGCGGCTGCGACGGCTTTGTTATCGCGGCCACCATCGTGCCGGGTTCCTATGCCGACTTCGTCAGGCATGTCGTGCCGGAATTGCAGCGCCGCGGCCTGTTTCACAAGGATTATGCCGGCAAGACGCTGCGCGAAAATCTCGGACTGCGGCGTCCCGCCGCCGGCGCCTGGAAAACCCGGTCGCAGGCCGCGGCCGAATAAAAACCAAAGGACACTTCATGCGTTGGCTCAAATTCACCGCCGCCGGCAAGACATCCTGGGGCATCATCGAGGGCGAGCGCGTGATCGCGATCAGCGGCGACCCCTTCGGGGAGTGGCAGCGGGAGGCGCAATCCCATGCGCTGAAGGATGTGAAGATCGAGCTGCCGCTGATCCCGCGCACCTTCTATTGCGTCGGCCTCAACTACCTGAAGCACCTCAAGGAAGCCGCCGACAAGGCCGGCACGGTGCCGAACGTGCCCGATCGGCCCGAGATCGGCTATCGCGCGCAGAACGCGCTAATCGCCCATGACGAGGATGTGGTGATACCGGCGACCGCGACCGAGAAGATTCATTACGAGGGCGAACTTGCCGTCGTGATCGGGAAGAAGGCAAAGCACCTCACCGAGGCCAACGCGATGTCGTGCGTGTTCGGGTACACCATCGGCAACGATGTCAGCGAACGTACCTGGCAGAAGGCCGACCGCGGGCTATGGCGGGCCAAGAATGCCGATACGTTCAAGCCGATGGGCCCCTGGATCGAGACCGACGTCGATCTCGACAAGATGGAAACCATCATCAGGGTGAACGGAAAGGAAACCGGCCGCTTCCACACCAACGAGATGATTTTCGGCATCGTGCCGTTCATCGTCGAGCTGACCAAATACTTCACATTGTGGCCAGGCGACGTGATCTGGATGGGCACTGACGGCGCCTCACCCGACCTGAAAGCCGGCGATGTCGTCGAGATCGACATCACCGGTATCGGTACCCTGCGCAACAAATTCGTCGCCGAGAAGCGCTAGGGGAAATATAAGGCATGAGCCGCTACAGCACCGCGCATTATTTCCTCGAAGGTCTGGTCGATCTCGGGGTCGAATACATCTTTGCCAATCTCGGCACCGACCATGTCTCCTTGATCGAGGAATTGGCGCGGTGGGACAAGGAAGGCCGCACACATCCCGAAATGATCCTGTGCCCGCATGAGGTGGTCGCGGTGCACATGGCCGGCGGCTATGCGCTCGCGACCGGACGCGCTCAGGCGGTCCTGGTGCATGTCGACGCCGGCACGGCGAACGCCTGCATGGCGATCCAGAATTTGTTCCGCTATCGCCTGCCGGTGATGCTGTTCGCCGGCCGCGCGCCGCATACGATGCACGGCGAGTTGACGGGCTCGCGCGACACTTATGTGCATTTCGTGCAGGACCCCTTCGACATCGCAAGCATCGTGCGTCCCTACGTCAAATGGGAATATTCGCTGCCCTCCGGCGTCGTGGTGAAGGAAGCACTGGCCCGCGCAGGCGCCTTTGCGCAGAGCGACCCTCCCGGCCCCGTTTACATGATGCTGCCGCGCGAGACATTGGCGGAAGAATGGGACGAGGCCGCCATGCCGTCCTATCCGGCCGCGCGCTATGGCAGTGTGCATGCCGGGGGCGTCGAACCGGCACGTGCGGAAGCGATCGCCAAGCAATTGATGGCAGCAGAGAACCCCGTGGCGTTTGCGGCCTATCTCGGCCGCAAGCCGGAAGCCGTTGCAGCGCTCGACCGACTGGCGCGCGCTTGCGGTATCCGCGTCGCCGAGTTTAATTCGATCGACCTGAACATTCCGCAGGATTCGCCGTGCTTCGCCGGCTCCGATCCCCTGCCCTTGCTCGAAGGCGCCGATCTCGGCCTGCTGCTCGATTCCGACGTGCCGTTCGTGCCGCAATATGCCAAGCGGGCGAGCGCGATGAAATGGATCCAGATCGATATCGATCCGCTAAAGGTGGATTTCCCGATGTGGGGCTTTCCGACCGACACGCGCATTCAAGGCGATTGCGCCATCGTGCTGCAGCAGGTGCTCGACGCAGTCGAAGCGCGCGCCGACGATTCCTATCGCAAGCGCGTGGCCGATCGGATCGCAAGCTGGAACAGCGCCCGCGACGCCTCCGCAAAGCGCCGCTCAACCGCCAGCGCCCACAAGGGTGTCTCGGGCGCGCTGAACCCGGCCTTTGTGTTTGCGACGCTGAGCGAAAAACTGTCGCAGGACGACGTCGTACTCAACGAGGCAATCCGTAACGGGCCGATCCTGCAGGAGCAGGTCAAGCGCACCAAACCGAAAAGCTATGTCGGACTCGCCGGTGGCGGGCTTGGATTTTCCGGCGGCATGGCGCTGGGGCTAAAACTCGCGCAGCCGGCTCGCCGCATCGTGCAGGTGATCGGTGACGGCGGATTTCACTTCTCCTCGGCCGACAGCGTCTATGCGGTAGCGCAGCAATATCAGATACCGATCCTGACCGTCGTGCTTGATAATGGCGGCTGGCAGGCGGTGAAATCCGCGGTGCAGCGGGTTTATCCGAAGGGCATTGCGGCCGAGACCGACCAGTTCCAGTCGCGCCTGATGTCGGGCCGTCAGGGCGACCGGCGGGATTTTTCGGAAGTCGCAAAGGCGTTCGGCGCCCATGGCGAATGCGTTACCGAACCCGACGAACTCGCTGCCGCCATCGATCGGGCGTTTGCGGCGCTCGATGACGGCAAGGCCGCCGTATTGCATATTCATGTCACACGGCTCTGAATTATCAGTCATGTTGAAGGGATCTATTTTTATGAGAACGCCGAGCCGGTATTCCCTGATGGGCGCGTGTGTTGGACTTCTGGCGCCTGGAATTCTGGGGCTTGCCGCGCCTGCGCGCGCGCAGGAGGACCCGTCAAAATATCCGAGCAAGGCGATCCACCTCATCGTCGGTTTCGCGGCCGGTGGCGGCAACGACATCATCGCGCGCGTCTACGGGCAGAAATTGTCGGAAGCCCTTGGCCAGCCCGTCATCGTCGAAAACAAGCCGGGCGGCGGCGCGATTGTTGCGACCGAATATGTCGCGAAATCCGCGCCCGACGGCTACACGCTGTTGATGAGCGCCAGCGGCATCTCGATCAATCCCGCCGTCTACGCCAAACTGCCCTATGATGCGATCAAGGACTTTGTCGCGGTTTCCGAACTCGGCTCGTTCCCGCTGATCATGATCGTCAACGCAGCCTCACCGATCAAGTCGGTGGCCGAGCTCGTGACTTATGCCAAAGCCAATCCGGACAAGATGAATTATGCGAGCTCATCCGCTTCGTTCCAGCTTGTGACCGAACTGTTCAAGCAGAAGACCGGCGCGCCGATGCAGGTGATTCCCTACAAAAGCGCCAATGAATCGGTGCTGGCGGTCGTCGGAGGCCAGGTCACCCTGACCATCGCGGACGCCGGCCCGGTATTGCCTCAAGTGAAGAGCGGCACGGTGCGTGCACTGGCGGTCGCAGCTCCCAAGCGGATGGAAGATTTGCCTGATGTGCCGACGCTGAAGGAGGCCGGCGCCGATGTCGACGCGGTACTGTGGAGCGGCATCTTCGTCCCCAAAGGCACGCCGCCTGGAATCGTGAAGAAGCTCGAAGGCGAATTCATGCGGAGCGCGAAATTGCCCGACGTGATCGCCCGCCTCAAGCCGCTCGGCATCGACGCCGTCGGCAATTCGTCGGAGGAGTTTGCCAGGATATTGGCCGCCGACATCGCCCGCTGGGGCGAAGTCGCCAAGGCCGCCAACATCAAGATCGAGCAGTAGCGCCGGCTCGATTCGGCGAAATCATCTCGACAATAACGGTCGCGACCGCGGCGACCGCGATGTTGAGGATCAGCGCCCCAAGCCCGACATAGAACACGTAACTGGCGCCGCCGAGATCGAGCGTTGCAAGTGGCTTCAGGCCATTGCTCCACGCGGTCCACGATCCCCAGCCGATACCCACGGCCCAGCCGAGCAGCAGGCCTTCGGCGCGGAACCAGCGCGTAAACAGTCCGAACACCAGCGCCGGAAACGTCTGCAAAATCCACAAACCGCCGAGCAATTGCAGATCGAGCGCATATTGCGTCGGCAGGAACAGGATGAAGGAAAGCGCGCCGACCTTCACGACCAGCGACGCGATTTTGGCTACCGCTGCTTCGCCGGCATGGCTGATGTCGGGATTGACGTAGGACTTCCAGACATTGCGGGTGAAGAGGTTGGCGGCGCCGATGCTCATGACCGCCGCCGGCACCAGCGCGCCGATGGCGATCGCCGAAAACGCAAAGCCGGCAAACCAGGACGGGAATAGCGCCTGGAACAGCGCCGGCACCACATCATTCGGCGTGTCCACCTTGATATGGGCGGCATGGGCCATATAGCCGAGCAGCGCGATCAGGCCGAGCAGCAGCGTATAGGCCGGGAGCAGAATCGCGTTCTTGCGGATGGTGTCGGCGGATTTCGAGGCGAAGATGCCGGTCAGGGTGTGTGGATACATGAAGGCCGCCAGCGCCGAACCAAGCGCCAGCGTCGCGTAGGGCAGCATCTGGGCGGGCTTCAGGAGGAGACCGGTCGCGCCTCCTTTGGCGGTGAAGGCATCGTTGGCGGCGGCGAACACCGCGCCGTAACCGCCGAGTTTGGCGGGCACCACGACGACCGCCACCAGCACCACGATGTAGATCATGATGTCCTTGACAAAGGCGATCAGCGCGGGTGCGCGCAGGCCCGAGCTGTAGGTGTAGAGCGCCAGAACGATAAAGGCGGCGACAATCGGCAGTTCGCCGGTCAGGCCCATTGCCTTGATCACCACACCCATGCCGATCAGTTGCAGCGCGATATAGGGCATGGTCGCGACCATGCCGGTGATCGCGACCGCCAGTTCGAGTGCGCGCGATTGGTAATTGCCTTGAACGACATCGGCTGCGGTGACATGGCCATTGGCATGCGCCTGCTTCCACAAGACAGGCATGATCGCGAACACGAATGGGTAGACGATGATGGTGTAAGGCAGCGCGAAGAAGCCGTAGGCGCCCACCGCATAGACCAGCGCCGGTACGGCGATCACGGTATAGGCGGTATAAAAATCGCCGCCGACCAGAAACCAGGTGATCCAGGTGCCGAATTGCCGGCCACCTAATCCCCATTCGTCGAGATGTTCGCTGACCGGGCCTGCTTTCCAGCGCGCGGCGAAAAAGCCCATCACGGTGACGAGCGCAAAGAAGAAGATGAATACCGAAAGCTCAACCCATTGGATCTGATCGGCCATGACGATACCTCTCAAGGCGTTTCGTCAGGTGTGCGGCTGCGATAGACCAGCCAGATCAGCAAGGAAGAGATCGGTACCCATGCGAGCTGGTACCAGTAGAAGAAGGGAAAGCCGAACAGCGAAGGTTCCGCGAAATTATAGAAGGGCACCCACAGCAAGCCGACAAACGGCACCAGCAACAGGATCCACATCGGCGGACTCCAGCGTTGCGCCGGCGTTTTCTCCCGGCGTTCCAATATTGGAACGAATTAAGGAGCCGATTGTTGCGTCGCCAGAAGATTTACTTTGCTGCAACACGGCGATCGCAGATGTGGTCGCATAAACGAACCGGCGCTGCACGCGGATATTCCGCGGCAGCGCCGGTGTCCGTTGCTGGATTCCGAACAGGCTGCGCTATTTCACGACCTCGGCACCGACCTTGCAAATTGCCGCGTCCTGATCGCCGGTACCGCCGCTGCAACCGATCGCGCCGATTAGCTTTCCGCCTTCGACAAGCGGAAATCCGCCGGGGCTGGCGACCAGCGTGGGATCGAGCGTCGACACATAACCGTGGCCGGTCTCGAAGGCGTTGTAGAACACGCGGGATTCCCGGCGGGTGCGCGCGGCGGTGCGGGCCTTGCCGATCGAGATATTGACGGACGCGATCTGCGCACCCTCCATCCGCGAGAAATGAACGAGTTCACCGTTGGTATCGACCAGGGCAATGTTCATCTTCCAGTTCCGCTTCTTGGCCTCGGCTTCGGCCGCGGCCATCGCCTGCTTGGCGCGATCAAGACCGATCGATACCCCGTAAGGAATATCAAACGGCATCACATCGGGCGTTCCGCCCGCGGATGGTTGCGCTGGCGGCGCTGCAGGTGCGGCGGCCGGCGTTTGCGCCGAGACCGGCGAACTGATTACAGCGATGGCGCAAGCGGCCAGTGTCATTGAAACGATGCTACGCAAGATATCCTCCGTTGGTGTTTTTAGTTTGGGTAGATTCGACAAATTTGTCAGTGCACGCGATCAAAAAGCCGGCGCCTGGCCGTTTCGGCCATAGGTGATACGCGGCGTCTGCACCGTTCCGTCCGGCTGCTTTTTAGCGGCAGAGACGAAAATCTTGGTGCCGGGCTGCACCTCTTCCTTCTTGCCCATTTCGTAGGTCACCACAACGGTCTCGGGCGTGACCAACAACTTCTTCTCGCCATCCTTGTATTTGACCGACAGGGTCTGCCCGTCGACACCGGTCACGGCCTGCTCGACATTGGCATTGGTCATCTTGCTCTTCGGCAGCAGATCCCAGTCGTAATGGCCTTCGCCGGTGCCGCGCATCGATTCCGGGAAGATGTGGACCTCGATGGCCTTCTGGACGCCATTGTCCTGCATCATGCCGGCGGAACCGACGAACATGCCCTGCTTGATGTCGGCCATTTTGGACGGGACAATCACGACAAACAGCGGATTGTCGGTCAGCGTCAGCTTCACCTCGTTGCCGTCGCGGTTCTTGACCACATAGACCGGACCTTCGATCCGTTCCACGGTGCCGCGAATGCGGACGGATTCCTGTGCCGATGCCGGCAAGGCCATGCCGACGGAAACTAAGGCGGCAACAATCAGTAAGCGTCGTGCCATGCCTGACATGGTCGTCCTCCCCTAGATGTTATCTTTCGTTGATGACTCGCTATTCGGACGCGGATGGCTCCGCCATTCCAGCAACACCAGGAAGATCAGAATATTCCCTATTCAATCTTGATCCCGGCATCCTGGATCACCTGGCGCCAGCGATCTTCCTCGCCGCGAAAAAATCGGACCAGCGCCTCGGGCGGCTGGGCCACCATGACGAGGCCCTCGTTCATGCCGAGCTTCTTGAAGGCTTCGGATTGAACGGCTTTCGCTGCCGATTTATTGAGGCGGTCGATGATATCAGGCGGCGTTTTGGCGGGCGCGTACAGGCCATACCAGGCTTCGGCCGCATAGCCGGGAACACCCGCCTCGGACACTGTCGGCAATTGCGGGAATGCCGGCGAGCGCTCCGCCGAAGTCACCGCGATCGCACGCAATTGCCCGGCTTCGACCAGCGACGCGCAGCTGGCCACCGTCGTGAACATCACCTGGATCTGGCCGCCGATCAGGTCGGTAATGGCCGGCGCGGCGCCCTTGTACGGTACCGTCGTCAGATTGACCTTAGCCATGTGCTTGAACAGTTCACCCGCCAGATGCGCCGAAGTGCCGGTGCCGTAAGTGCCGTAAGAGAGCTTTTGCGGCTCGGCCCTGGCCGCCGCGATCAGATCCGCGATCGATTTGATCGCCGACGCGGGGTTGACCACGACGATATTGAAGGATCGCGCCACCAGTGCCACCGCCGCGAAATCATTGTGCGCGTCATAAGGCAGTTTGGCATTCAGGCTCGGATTGACCGCATTGGCGAAGGTACCCATCAGCAGCGTGTAACCGTCCGGTGCGCTCGTCGCGACTGCCTGCGTTCCGATGATGGTCCCCGCCCCCGGCTTGTTCTCGATGATGATGGAGGCGCCGAGATCCTTCGCCATTTCCTGGGCGAGCGTCCTCGCCACCACGTCGGTGCCGCCGCCCGGCGCAAACGGCACCACGATTTTGATGATCCGGTCGGGATAGGCAGCCAGAGCGGGCGCGCCCGCAACGGCCGACAGCAGCACGCATGCTGCAAGCGCGAACTGAATGGATAACTTCTTCGTGTTGTCTCGAACTGGCATATGCGTCGCTTGTGGGCAAGAGCGGAAGCGCCAGCAAATCATGCCTCACTGCCAAACGCTATGCGTCTGAAGACGAGCGGTCATGACTCGGCAAACGCGTGCAGTGGGCGCAACCATCGACTAGCATCGGCGCCGCCAACAAAAGCAATAAATCCCGGGAGGATGATATGAGGCACTGGCTGGCCGGACTGATGCTGTTGATCGCGCCGTCGGCGTTCGCACAACAAGCGGTCCCCAACATCAATTTCGATTCGGTCCCCAATCCGCTGAAGCTGCCGCCGAACATGTATTTCGGCGAAGCGTCGGGGGTATCGGTCAATTCCAAGGGGCATGTTTTCGTATTGTCGCGCGGCAACACCACCGGGCCCGCTTACGCCGCCGCCGCCACGCAATTGCTGGAGTTCGACGCGCAAGGCAAATTCATCCGCGAAATCGGCAAGAATCTGTACGCCTGGTCGTTTGGACATACGGTGAAGGTCGATCCCCAGGACAATATCTGGGTGACCGACAAGGGCTCCGACATGGTGATCAAGTTCGATCCCGAGGGCCGCGTCCTGATGGTATTCGGCCGCAAGCAGGAAGCCTCCGACGAAGACACCGAACCCCTCAAGCATCCAAAGCCGCCACTGCCCGCCGACGACGGAAGATTCCGCCAGGTCACGGACGTGACATGGGACAAGGCCGGCAATACCTTTATCAGCGACGGCTATATCAATTCGCGCGTTGCCAAAGTGGACAAGGACGGCAACTGGCTAAAGTCATGGGGCGACCGTGGCAAGGAGCCCGGCCAGTTCAACACCCCGCATTCGATTGCCTCCGACGCCAACGGCAATGTCTATGTCGCCGACCGCGGCAATCACCGCATCCAGGTATTCGACGGCGACGGAAAATTCCTGCGCCAGTTCACCATCGACGTGCCGGTGCCGGCGGGGGCCAAGCCCGCCATCGGCAAAATTCCTGACGAAGCGATGATGGCCGGCGGCACATTCTATCCAGGCTCGCCCTGGTCGCTCTGCATCACCCCGCCACCGAACCAGGTGCTTTACTCTTCCGACGCCTGGCCCGGCCGGATCTACAAGCTCAGCCTCGACGGCAAGCTGCTCGGCGTTCTCGGCCAGTCCGGCAAGCAGCTAAAGCAGTTCGGCTGGATCCACGCCATGGCGTGCCCATCGGCGAACGTGCTGTATGTGGCGGAGTTGTTGAACTGGCGGGTGCAGAAGTTGCTGCTGAAGCCGTGATGCCAATCACGATGGCCATGTGCTAGCTCTCCCGCAAGCGGGAGAGCTAGGGACTAAGCTACGCATACGGATTGATCAGCTTCTGCTGCTCGGCGCTGTGATCGGCGAGCATGTCGATGAATATCCGCACTTTCGCCGAGAGATGATGGCGGTGCGGATAGACCGCGTTCATCGAAAATTCGATCGGCCGGTACTCAGGCAACAAGCGAACCAGACGCCCGGCTTCGAGATCGTCGTGGACCAGAAAGCCCGGAGCGAGCAAGATGCCACCGCCCTGCAGCGCGGTCATCCGCAACGTCTCGCCGCTGTTGGTCATCAGATTGCCGGCAACCCGCACTGAGGCCGACGCGCCCTTGCGGTCGACGAACCGCCACTCGTCATAGGGATAGTTGACGTGGCGAATGCAATTATGGTCCGCGAGTTCGGACAACGCCTGCGGCCGCCCGTGCTTTTCGAGATATCCGTGCGAACAGCACAGCACGTGCCGCCAGGTAGCGAGGCTTCGGACGATCAGGCTCGAATCCGGCGGCGGCGTCAGCCGGATCGCGACGTCGAATCCCTCGTCGATCATGTCGATGGCGCGCTCGCCCATCGTCAGATCGACCTTCACATCGGGATAGGCAGCGAGGAATTCCGCGACGACGGGCGAAACGAACTGCACGATATGGGTCGCGGTATAGATGCGCAGCGTACCGCGCGGCGTCGATTGCTGGGCACCGGCGATGTCGTCGGCTTGTTCGATGTCAGCGAGAATCTGAACGCAGCGGTCGTAATAGACCTTGCCTATCTCGGTCAGGCTGACCTTGCGCGTGGTGCGCTGAAGCAGCCGCGCGCCCAGCCGGTCTTCGAGCGACTGAACGTGGTTGCTCACCATCGTCGTCGACATGTTGAGCCGGCGCCCGGCGGCCGAAAACCCGCCGCTATCCACCACCCGCACAAAGGCCGTAAGGCTGGTCAGCCGATCCATGGCCGCCTCCGATTATTCCGTCCTGCTTAACAATGGAGCGGGATCGGGTCCAGATTATCAACGGCAACGAGGCCTGCTCGAAGCCATCAGCGATGCCAGCTTCCGGGCCTGGACCCGTTTGGCTGATCGCGGCGATCGGCCGCCGCTCAAGGCCTCATCCTTCAATTCCAGAGCGGGAGTTGACGTGCCCGATTATCCGCCCTGACTGGATGATCCTTCCATATTTCAACGAATTATCAGCCCCAGCGTAAAGGTCCATGTTGCCGCCGAAGCCGAGCCAATACCTCACAGGAGACAGTCATGAGCGAGATGCCCCGAACCGAGAGCTTCCAGCAAGCCACTCAAATCACTGATGAAATTAGCAAAAAAGATACCCCGGCCTCGTCCCGCGGCAAGCTGCGCCGGATCGCCCTGGTGCTAGCCCTGCTGGCCGGCACCGCGGCGGGCGCCTATTACGGCCACGGCTACTGGACCACCGGCCGCTATCTTGAATCGACCGACGACGCCTATGTGAAGGCCGACTCCACGATCATCTCGCCCAAGGTGTCCGGTTACATCGCGCAGGTGCTGGTCGGCGACAACCAGCCGGTTAAGGCAGGCGAATTGCTGGCGCGGATCGACGATCGCGATTTCCGGGCGGCGCTCGATCAGGCCCATGCGGATGTCGCTGCCGCCGAAGCCACGGTGCGCAACCTCGATGCGCAGATCACTCTGCAGGAGCCGCTGATCGAACAAGGCACGGCCGACGTCGCTGCCGCCGAAGCCAATCTGAAGTTCGCGCAGGAAGAACAGGCCCGTTACGACGGCCTGATGAAGACTGGCTCCGGCACCATCCAGCGGGCGCAACAGACCGACGCGGCGCTGCGCGAGAAGACCGCCCAGCTGCAGCACGGCAAGTCAGGCCTGCAGGCAGCCGAGAGGAAGGTCGATGTGCTCACGACCGAACGAGCCAAGGCCGTGGCGCAGCTTGATCGCGCCCGCGCGGTCGAACAACAGGCGGCACTGAATCTGTCCTACACGAAGATTGCGGCGCCGGTTGACGGCACGGTCGGTGCACGGACGCTGCGCGTCGGTCAATTCGTGCAGGCCGGCACGCAGCTGATGGCGGTGGTGCCGCTGGACGCGGTCTATGTGGTCGCGAATTTCAAGGAGACCCAGCTTACCAATGTGCGCAACGGTCAGCCGGTCGAACTGCGGATCGACAGTTTCCACGGCACGACGCTGAAGGGCCATGTCGACAGCTTGTCGCCGGCCAGCGGTCTCGAATTCGCGCTGCTGCCGCCCGACAACGCCACCGGCAACTTCACCAAGATCGTGCAGCGCGTGCCCGTGAAGATCGTGTTCGACGATCATAACCTGAAGGGACTGCTCCGGCCGGGCATGTCCGCGGAGCCGATCATCAACACCAAGGCGACGGTCGTGGCCGAACGCGAGAGCAAGGCCCGCCTGGCGTCGGATGCACCCAACGCAAGGCCCAATGGCGGCTGAGCCCACTTTCCCGGCATGGGCATCATCAAGCCCTGCTGGATAATCCTTCCGCTCTTTCATCGATTATCGAAACCCACAGCTCAATGCATCCTGCCTCTGCAAGCCAAGAGGAGAAAATCATGACCGCGCTTCAGCCAACGATCGACAACGCCGCAGCCGCCAATGTCAGCGCCGATCGCGCGCAGACCAAACCGGCGCCGCAGGCGGCGCCGGCGGTTTCGGCAAAGACGGTTTCAGCAAAGACCTGGCTCGCAGTGTTCGGCGCCACGCTCGGCGCTTTCATGGCGGTGCTCAACATCCAGATCGTCAACGCGTCGCTCGCCGACATACAGGGCGCGATCGGCGCCGGCATCGACGACGGCGGCTGGATCTCCACCTCCTACCTGATCGCCGAGATCGTGGTGATCCCGCTGAGCGGCTGGCTCGCGCAGGTGTTCTCGATCCGGATCTATCTCCTGACCAATGCCGTCCTGTTCCTCATCCTCTCGGTCGCTTGCGCCTTCGCACAAGACCTGCCGCAGATGATCGCCCTCAGAGCCGTGCAGGGCTTCACGGGCGGCGTGCTGATCCCGCTCGCGTTCACGCTGATCATCACGCTGCTGCCAAAGGCGAAGCAGCCGGTCGGGCTGGCGCTGTTCGCTCTGTCGGCGACCTTCGCACCGGCAATCGGCCCGACCATCGGCGGCTATCTCACGGAGAACTGGGGCTGGCAGTATATCTTCTACGTCAATCTCGTGCCCGGCGCGATCATGATCGGCATGTTGTACATCTCGCTGGAATCAAAGCCGATGAAGCTGACGCTGCTCCGCGAGGGCGACTGGCCCGGCATCATCACCATGGCGATCGGCCTCGCAGCGTTGCAGACCGTGTTGGAGGAAGGCAACAAGGACGACTGGTTCGGATCGCCCTTCATCGTCAGACTGTCGATCATTGCCGCAGTCGCACTAGCCGCGTTCCTGTGGATCGAGCTGACCACGAAGAAGCCGCTGCTGAACCTGCGGCTACTGGTCCGGCGCAATTTCGGCTTTGGTATTCTCGCCAACTTCCTGCTCGGCGTCGCGCTCTATGGCTCGGTGTACATCCTGCCGGTCTATCTGTCGCGGATTCAGGGCTACAATGCCGAACAGATCGGTATGGTGCTGGCGTGGACCGGCCTGCCGCAGCTCTTCTTGATTCCGCTGGTGCCGCAATTGATGAAGCGGTTCGACGCACGCCTGATCATCGGCGTCGGCTTCGTGCTGTTCGCGACCTCTAACTTCATGAACATCTTCATGACCACCAACTACGCCGCCGATCAGCTGTTCTGGCCGAACATCGTTCGCGCAATCGGCCAGGCGTTGGTGTTCGCGCCGCTCTCGGCGGTGGCGACTGCAGGCATCGAGGCAGAGAATGCGGGCTCGGCCTCGGGACTGTTCAACATGATGCGGAACCTGGGCGGCGCCGTCGGCATCGCCATGCTGCAGACTTTCCTGACCAAGCGCGAGCAGTATCACTCCAACGTGTTGACGCAGTCGGTCTCCCTGCTGGAACAGGCCACGCGCACTCGGATTGAGCAGCTGACCCAATATTTCATGAATCATGGCGTCGCCGATCATGCGGATGCGGCGCATCGCGCGGTGGTCGCCATCGGCAGGATCGTACAGAAACAGGCCTACATCCTGGCGTTCAGTGACACCTTCTACCTGCTCGGCGTCGCGCTAATCGTCGCACTCTTGGCGGCGTTGCTACTGAAGAAACCCGATCACCTTGAAAGCGGCGGCGCACACTAGGATTATCAACCAAGCCCAAGAAACTAAATCCAAGGACAAACTAAGCCCAAGACAAGCTAAACCCAAGACAAGGAGAACGACCATGAAACCCCGGATGAACTTCTACCAGGCCGCACCCGAAACGATCAAAGCGCTGGTAGCGCTCGAGGCCCAGATCCAGGCCTCCGGCCTCGAAAAATCGCTGATCGAGCTGGTCAAGACCCGCGCCTCCCAGATCAACGGCTGCGCCTATTGCATCCACATGCACACCCAGGACGCCCGCAAGCAGGGCGAGACCGAGCAGCGTCTTTATCTGCTGAACGCCTGGCGTGAGTCTCCCCTCTATACCGACCGCGAGCGCGCCGCATTGGCATGGACCGAGGCGGTGACGCTGATCGCCGAAACCCACGCGCCGGACGATGTCTATGAAGAGGTCCGCGCCCAGTTCTCAGAAGCGGAGACGGTCAATCTGACCATGCTGATCGGGGCCATCAATGCCTGGAACAGGATCGCAATCAGCTTCCGCGCCATTCACCCCGTGAAGGCAAAGGCCGCGGTAGCGTGAGAGCCCAGCAATCGATCACACGCCCAACTCGTCATGCGCGGGCTTGACCCGCGCATCCAAAAACGACTCCTGCGAAGAGGGATGGATTGCCGGGTCAAGCCCGGCAATGACGAACTGAGGGGATGGCGAGTTCATGCGCGTGCGAGCCGCGGCAGGTCGGCGGGCACCTCGATCTCCATACGCAAGAGCTG
>Ga0105245_10003166_pt1 | contig 14714 bp, 14 predicted proteins | sample KBSM54metaG_FD_81523 | JGI IMG/M metagenome (GOLD analysis project Ga0105245, IMG submission 81523) | Miscanthus rhizosphere microbial communities from Kellogg Biological Station, Michigan, USA - KBS M5-4 metaG | ecosystem: Host-associated > Plants > Roots > Rhizosphere > Soil | place... | reverse complement strand
GGTGCGTCACCTTGTGGTCGGCGATGGCGTTGAACATCGCCGCCGCGCGCACCTGACGCAGGCAGACATGCGTGCCGGCGGCGACCGAGATCGACCACGGAAAGCACCAGCCGTTGCAGTGGAACATCGGCAGCGTCCACAGGTAGACCGGATGCTTGGCCATGCTGCAGGTGACGATGTTGCCGGTCGCGAGCAGATAGGCGCCGCGATGATGGTAGACGACGCCCTTGGGATCGCCGGTGGTGCCGGACGTGTAGTTGAGCGCGATCGCATCCCACTCGTCGGGCGGCATGGCCCAGGCGAAGTCGGGATCGCCCGACGCGAGGAAAGCTTCGTATTCGATTGCTCCGATGCGGTCGCCGGCACCTGAGAACTCGGGGTCGTCGTAATCGATGACGTACGGCTTCACCTTGGCGAGCGCCAGCGCGTCCTTCATCACCCTGGAGAATTCGCGGTCGATGATCACGACCTTGGTGTCGCCGTGGTCGAGCGAGAAAGCGATGATCGGCGCGTCGAGCCGCGTGTTGAGCGTGTTGAGCACGCCGCCGGTCATCGGCACGCCGTAGTGGCACTCGAGCATGGCCGGGGTGTTGGCCAGCATCACCGACACGGTGTCGCCGCGCTTGATGCCGCGGCGGGCCAGCGCCGCGGCCAGCCGGCGGGCGCGGGCATAGAACTCGGCGTAGCTGCGCCGCATCGCACCATGGATGATGGCCGTGTGCTGCGGGAACACCGCCGCAGCGCGCTCGAGAAAGCCCAGCGGGGTGAGCGGCTGGAAATTCGCGGGGTTACGGTCGAGGTCGATATCGTACGCGGTGCTCATCACGTTTTCCTGCGTGGGCAGAGGTTTTTCGCGCCATTGGCGAATGGGCGGCCCGTTGCCGAGGGCCGATTTTAGTGCAACTCTTTCGGCACGCCACTGCATTCGCCGCCGCGGGGCGGCCTCACACAATATGGGCGGGGAGGGAACGACATGCGTCGCGCGTTTTTGCTTGCGGGCTTGCTGGCGGGGTCGCTGGGCCTGGTGGCCGGGCCGGTCCAGGCGCAGCAGAAGTACGAGATCAAGCTTGCCTACTTCGTGGGCGACCAGCACGCGATGTCGCAGTGGCTGATCAAGTGGTCCGAGAAGATCGAGAAGGATTCCAACGGCCGCATCGTCGTGAAGCGCTTCCCCGGCTCGCAGATGGGCCCGGTGCAGCAGCACTATGACCTGGCGCGCACCGGCCAGGCCGAGATGTCCTGGTTTCTGCATGGCGCGACACCCGGTCGCTTCCCGCTCACCGAGATCATTCAGCTCCCGTACTTCGCGGGCAGCGCGGAGATCGGCACCAAGGTAATGAACGACGCCGAGCTGCGCTCGAAATATCTCGACGCCGAACACAAGGGCGTGAAGGTCCTGCTGCTGCTCACGCACCAGCCCGGCAACATCCACACCACCAAGAAGCCGATCCGCTCGGTCGAGGATATGAAGGGCATGCGGCTGCGCTTCTCCTCGGCCACGATCCGCGACTTCGTCGCCGCGCTCGGAGCCACGCCGGTCGGCGTGCAGGCGACCGAGCAGGTCGAGCAGCTGCAGAAGGGTACGATCGACGGCACGTTCATCGACTACGGTGGCGCCGGCATCGCGTTCAAAATGGGCGGCGTCGTGAAGTATTCGACCGAGATGTACTCCTACATCTCCAGCTTCGGCGTCATCATGAACGAGGATTTCTGGAACAAGCTGCCGCCCGACCTGCAGGCGCTCGTAACGAAGTCATTCACCGGCGTCGAAAAGGAAGTCGGCGAAGCCTGGGATGGACTCGATGTTCCGGGCAAGAAGGCGCTGATGGACGGCGGCGGCGAGGCGATCAAGCTGTCGAAGGAAGAGGACGCCAAGTTCCGCAAGATTGGCGCCGAGGTCGACGACGCCAAGGTCAAGGAACTCGAGGGCAAGGGCATGCCGGCCAAGGCCGTCTACACCCTCATGAAATCGCTCTCCGAGAAGCACAGCAAGACCTCGAAGAATTTCTGGACCAACTAGGGTCTGGACGAGGTGCGCCGGGGGCTCGCGTGACGACGCGGGCCTCGCGATGAAGCATTTGGAGCGAACGTGACGCGGTGGCGTGAAATTGCTTCCATGATCAGCGGCGTCGTCGCGTCGATCTTTCTGACGGCGATGATGCTGCTCACCGTCGCCGACGTGACGCTGCGGGCGTTCTTCAACCGGCCGATCCGCGGCGTCTATGACCTGGTCGAGCTGCTGCTGGCCGGCACGTTCTTCATCGGGATGCCGGCGGTGTTCCTGCGCGACGAGAATATCCTGGTCAACTCCATCGACGACATCGCGCCGCGCTGGGTGCCGTTCCTCAAGCGCGCCGCGGAACTGCTGGCGATGGTGATCCTCGCCATCATCGCGTGGCAGGGCGTCATTGCCGCGCGCGACACATACCTGTTCAACGACGTCACCTCCGACCTCGGCCTGCCGCGCTACTGGCACTGGGTCGTGTTGCTGATCGGCACCATCGGCTCCGCCATTGCCGCGACGGTCATGGCCGTACGCGGGACGGGCGATCGATGAGCGTCACTTTCATCGGCATTGGCGGCGTCGTCCTGCTGCTGGTCCTGCTCTTCCTGCGCGTTCCGATCGCGATCGGGCTCGCGACCTGCGGCTTCCTCGGCTACGCCGCGCTCGACGGCTGGTCGCCCGCGCTCCGCATGGTCGGGCTCGTCCCCTACACGCTCGCCAGCGCCTATTCGCTCTCGGTCGTGCCCCTGTTCATCCTGATGGGTGCGGTCGCGGCGCGCGGCAATATGGCGTCCGAGCTGTTCCAGGCCTGCAACGCGGTGTTTTCGGGTGTGCGCGGCGCGCTCGCCAACGCCACCATCGGCGCCTGCGCGCTGTTCGGCGCGATCTGCGGCTCGTCGATTGCCACGGCAGCGACGTTCTCGCGGGTGGCGATTCCGGAGATGCGTAACCACGGCTACGACTCCGCCTTCGCTGCCGGCGCGGTCGCCTCGGCCGGAACGCTCGATGTGCTGATCCCGCCCTCGGTGCTGATCGCGATCTATGCCATCGTCGCCGAGCAATCGCTGGTCAAGCTCTACGCGGCGGCGTTCATCCCGGGCTTCGTGCTGGCAGCGCTCTACGTGGTGACGGTGTGGATCGTCGCCTGGGTCAAGCCGCACTGGATCCCGAAGGTGGCGTCGATGCCGCTGCGCGTCCGCTTGCGCGCCTCGCTCGGCATGTGGAAGCTCGGCGTGCTGTTCTTCTTTGCCGTGTTCGGCATCTACCTCGGCTGGTTCTCACCCACCGAGGCCGCGGCGCTCGCGGCCTTCGTCGCCATCGTGATCGCCTTCGCCACGCGCGCCATGGACTGGCGCGGCCTGCTCGAGTGCCTGCTCGAGACGGTCTACACCACCGCCGCAATCTTCCTGATCGTGGTCGGTGCCTTCATCTTCTCGCGCTTCATCGTGCTCACACAGTTTCCGAACGACCTCGCCAACTGGGTGCAGGCCAGTGGCCTGTCGCCGTTCTGGGTGCTGATGGCGGTGATGGCGCTCTATATCGTGCTCGGCACGTTCCTCGACGAAGTCAGCACCATCCTGATCACGGTGCCGGTCACGCTGCCGCTCATCCTCGCCATCGGCTACGACGGCGTATGGTTCGGCATCTTTGTCACGGTGATGTGTACGATCGGTCTGATCAGCCCGCCGACCGGCATGACGGTGTTCGTGATCCAGGCGCAGCATCCCGAGATTCCGGTCGCCCGCATCTACATGGGCACGCTGCCGTTCCTCGCCGCCGATTTCGTGCTGGTGGCGATGCTGATCATCGCGCCCTGGATCGTGACCTGGCTGCCCGATCTGCTCGGAATGTAGCTGCGTCCTTAGGAGATCGCGTTCGTGCCGAGAGCCAAGGCTTCAGCGCGGCAACGATTGGCCCGTCCGCCGGCGTTGGCTCGCGCCTCCGACCGCGCCGACGACATCAGCGCCCAGCGCGATGCGCTCGTGGCCGAGGTCAAGCGGTTGCAGGACGCGCTCGGAACCTCCGCGCGCTTCGCCACCAAGGCGCGCGATCTCCTCACACGGGCGTGGTCGAAGGCCGACTGGGACGGCCGGCAGGACCTGCTCAAGGCCGCGCAGTGGCTCGTGCAGCTCGAAACGATCGCGACGTTGACCCGGCGCTAGTAGAAGCGCGCGTCCGATCCGGCGAGCTTCGGGATCACGATCATCAGCACGATCCCGAGGACAAAGCCCAGCAAACGCGCGTCCATGCCCAGTGTCGGCGTCGCCGGCCGGCTCTGCTGTAGCAACAGGATCGTAACGTCGAACAGGCCGACTGCGATCAGCACCCAGAAATAGGGCTTGAGCCAGCCATCTCCGGCGGCGGGCATGGCGACGAGTGTCGCGCCCGTGACGACGCCGACGAGCGTCATGTATCCGAAAAAGATGCGATCGATGCTCATGACGAACCTTCGCTCAAGTCCACGCAAAAAGAATTGGGGCGCATGACCGGCTGATCATGCGCCCCGGAATTCTCGAGCGAGAGGCGCACCTCTCGCCCGTTGTCGTTAGCGCGACTGGAGCGCGATGCCCGACTCGCTGCGGATATCCACGTCCTTGGTCTCGCGCAGGAACACTGCGCCGATGATCAGGGTCATGACCGCGACCACGATCGGGTACCAGAGCCCGAAGTAGATGTCGCCGTAAGCCGCCACCATGGCTGTTGCCAGCAGAGGTAGCATGCCGCCGAACCAGCCGTTGCCGATGTGGTAGGGCAGCGACATCGAGGTGTAGCGGATCTTGGTCGGGAACAACTCGACCAGGAATGCTGCGATCGGCCCGTACACCATGGTCACGTAGATCACCATGATGACCAGGATCAGCTCAGCCATCACCCAATTGACCTTGGCGGGGTCTGCGACTCGCGGAACGTTGGCTGCGGTAAACGCCGCATTCCACTTGGCCGCATCCCAGCCCTCGACCTTGGTGTTGCCGATGGTCAGGTTGACCTTGTCGCCGGCTCCGGCGGTGTCGATCGTCTTGAACGACAGGCCAAGCTTGCTGATAAAGTCCTTGGCGCGGTCGCAGTTCGAGAACTTCGACCACGGGCCGACGAAGATCTGGAAGTTGCAGGTCGCCGGATCAGCCGAGACGGTGATCGGGTTCTTTGTAGCGAACGCCTCCAGATCCGGATTGACGTAGTGCGTCAATGCGCCGAAGAGCCAGAAGTAGGTCACTGCGGCGATCGCGCAACCGGCCAGAATGATCTTGAGCCGGCCGATCTTGTCTGACAGCCATCCGAAGAAGATGAAGAACGGCGTGCCGATGATCAGCGAGAGGCCGATCAGGACATACGCGCTGATGTAGTTCAGCTTCAGCGTGATCGTCAGGAAGAACAGGGCGTAGAACTGCCCGGTGTACCAGACGACGCCCTGGCCGGCGGTGGCACCGAGCAGTGCGAGCAGCACGTACTTGTTATTCGGGTAGTGGAAGAAGCTCTCGGTGAGCGGAGCCGTCGAGCCTTTGCCCTCTTCCTTCATTTTCTGGAAGATCGGCGTCTCGTTCAGTCGCAGCCGGATATAGACCGAGAACACCAGGAGGATGACCGAGACGAGGAACGGCAAGCGCCAGCCCCATTCGGCGAACGCCTTGGCCTCGATGAACTCGCGGCTGACGCCGATGATGAACAGCGCCAGCAGCAGGCCGAGGGTCGCCGTGGTCTGGATCCAGCTCGTCGCATAGCCGCGCTCGCCCGGGCGGGCGTGCTCGGCAACATAGGTCGCGGCGCCGCCGTACTCGCCACCGAGCGCGAGGCCCTGCAGGAGGCGGAGCGACACGAGCAGGATGGGCGCGAGCCAGCCGATGGTCGTATACGTCGGCAGCAGGCCGACCGCGAAGGTCGAGGCGCCCATCACGATGATGGTGACGAGGAAGGTGTACTTGCGGCCGACGAGGTCGCCGATGCGGCCGAAGATAAGCGCGCCGAACGGGCGGATCAGGAAGCCGGCGGCGTAGGTCGCGAACGCCGAAAGCAGAGCGGCGGTGTCATTCCCCGCCGGGAAAAACAGTGCGGCAAAGAACGGCGCGAGCACGGCGTAGAGATAGAAGTCGTACCACTCGAAGATTGTGCCGAGTGATGATGCAAAGATGACGAATTTTTCGTCCCTGGTCATGCCCGAACCGCGGACTGACGTGGCTGCTACGGTTGTCATGGTTGGTCGCCTCCCTCAACGAGTCGTGTTCAGTCGCTGCGGACAGCGCTGCTGACTCTCGAACGCGATTTAGGTCACAGCGGAAAGCGCAGAGTCTTTGGGTAACTTGTCGTAGGCCAAAAGTCGTAGATCGTGCTGTAAACCATTGATTTATTGTGCAAATATATCGATTTAGAACCGCAAATACCTCTTCGCATCCGGCATCTGCGACGACGTGCGCACAGCCATTGCACACTGACCGTTGCCGCGCGTCGAAGTCTCTGAAAGGAGGAAGCCATCGGCAGGCACGCCGGCAGTGGCGGGGACGGACACATGGAAGCGTCGGCCGCGATCGAGCTCGCAAAGCATACGCTGCTCGCCTGCGGGCTCATCCTCGCCGTCGGGACGATCACCGGCTTCCTGTCGCAGAAGGTCGGGGTCCCTGACGTCGCGACGTTCCTGATCGCGGGAATGCTGATCGGTCCGGCCGGGCTGGGGCTGATCGACATCAAGGCGGATTCGGCGCTCAACCAGATCATTCTGCTGTTCGGCGCGAGCTACATCCTGTTCGACGGCGGCGCCTCGCTGCGCCTGCACGTGTTGAAACAGGTGTGGATCACCATCGTGGTGATTTCGACCGTCGGTGTCCTGATCACCGCCGCCATCACCGGCGCGGCCGCCTATTACATTCTTGGCATTCCGGTCATCGTGGCGATGCTGCTCGGCGCGACGCTGGCATCGACCGACCCCGCGACCCTGGTCCCGATCTTCAAGCAGGTTGCGATCCGCGACCGTGTCGCGCAAACGGTGATGAGCGAGTCCGCGTTCAACGACGCCATGGGCGCGATCATCACCTTCGGCATCCTCGCCGTCGCGATGGGGAAGGGCGAGTTCTCGCTCACGGCCTCGCTCATCGACCTCGTCAAGCAATCGGTAATCGGCATTGTGGCGGGCGCCGTCCTCGGCTGGGCGGCGGCGTTGCTGATCGCGCACGAGCGCTGGGCGTTCCTCGCGGAGTACGGCCCGGTGGTGACCTTGATGGCCGTGATCGGCGCCTATTTCGCGGCCGATGGTCTGCAGGCGAGCGGCTTCATGGCGGTGTTCGTGTTCGGCATCGTGCTCGGAAACAAGGAAGCGTTCGGCTTCAGGATGGAGCCGGGCGAGGCGCAGAAGCTCGACGAGTTCGTGTCGACCACGGCGTTCATGGCCCGGTTGTTCATCTTCATCCTGCTCGGCGCACAGGTCGATTTCGGGCTGATGAACCGCTACCTGGTCGGTGGCGTCCTCGTGGTCGCCGTCCTCATGCTGGTGGCTCGGCCGATCACGGTTTTCGTCTGCGCGGGGCCGGACCGGCGCGCGCGCTGGAGCCTGAACGAACTGCTGTTCATGTGCTGGACCCGCGAAACCGGCGTGATCCCCGCCGCGCTCGCAGGCCTGCTGCTCGGCATGAAGGCGCCGGGCGCGCAACTGATCGCATCGGTCACCTTCATCGCCATTCTCCTGACCATCCTGATCCAGGCGCCGACGACGCGCTGGCTTGCAAGGAGGCTGGGGCTGCTGGAGGAGACTGCGGCGTCGCGGGCGGATTGAGTCAGCGCAGCAGCGTGCGCAACGCCTCGGCGGTGAGCGCCAGCGAGATGCAGAACATCAGGAAGTACGAGATCCGGTAGAACACTTCCTGCGGCGTGATGCGCACCAGCCACAGCCCGAGGAAGTTCGCCGCGACCGCGAGCGGCAACAGCAGCAGCGACGCTTCGAGCGTGCGCGAGGAGAATCCGCCGAGCGAATAATAGGGCGCGAGCTTCACCACATTGATGGCGGCGAAGAACACCGCGTTGGTGCCGACGAACACGAGCTTCGGCAGCTTCTGCGGCAACACGAAAATCTGGAACGGCGGACTGCCGGCCTGCACCAGCACCGACGTCACGCCCGACAGGCTGCCCCAGAGCACGCCCTTGGCGGCGCTCGGCTGGCGGTCCTCCGTCGGGCGCGGGCCGAACCAGGCGTTGAGCACGAAGGCGAGGCCGATCAGTCCGACGATCAGCCGCACCCAGGCGTCGGAAAGATAGGCCGCGAGCACCCAGGCGACGCCGATGCCGATGAGCGCGCCCGGCATCAGCACTTTCAGGTTCCACGCGTCCCAGTCGCGGCGATAGGCCCACACCGAAATGACGTCCTGCACCAGCAGGATCGGCAGCAGCAGGGCGGCGGCCTGCAGCGGCGGAACAATGAGCGCGAGCAGCGGCGTCGCCGCCATGCCGAGCCCGGCGAAGCCGCCTTTGGCAAGCCCGAGCAGGATGACGGAGAAGATGCAGGCGGCGAGGAAAACGGGATCGGCGAGCACGAGTGCGATCTTGCGGGGAGGGAAGGCGCGCCGACAAAGACCAAATCGCGCGCGTGCTGGCTAGGGGCGGTGCGCGCAAGCTTGCCCGCAATTTGGGCGGGCAGTCGGACCGCGCGCGGCCAGCCGCCATCGCCAGATAGTGTGCGCGATCAGCGGGTTGCGGTCGGATGGAACCGGAAATACCGCGGCCTCGAAACGCCTTTCCGCGGGGGAGCCATATCGATTACGCTTGCGCTTCGACGCGGTTCGGGAGGCCAAGGATGAATGCGGCAGGCGCGGTGGCAAAGCGCTACGACACCTTCGCGGAGTTCTATCCTTTCTATCTGACCGAACACAGCAACCGGTCGTGCCGCCGGCTGCATTTCGTCGGCTCGTCGCTCGCGCTCGTTTGCCTCGTCATGCTGGTCGTCACACGCAATCCTTGGTGGCTGCTGTACGGGTTGATCTGCGGCTACGGCTTCGCCTGGGCCGGGCATTTCGCGTTCGAGAAGAACAAGCCGGCGTCGTTCAAGCAGCCGCTCTACAGCTTCATGGGCGACTGGCGGATGTACTGGCAGATCCTGACCGGCAAGATCGCTTTCTGAGAGCGCTGCGGCAGGGGCAACGACAATGGACGCTCGGGCGAGCAAGTATCACGAAGTCTACGCGCGCGCGTTGCGCGACCCCGAAGGCTTCTGGGGCGAGGCAGCGCAGGAGATCGACTGGTACCAGCCGGCGAAGTCCGTGTTCGACGGCGGGGCCGGCATCTACGGCCGCTGGTTCGTCGGCGCGACCTGCAACACCTGTTTCAACGCGGTTGACCGCCATGTCGCCGCCGGGCGCGGCAACCAGACCGCGATCATCTACGACTCGCCGGTCAGTGGCGCCCGCAGGAGCTGCACCTACACCGATCTCCTGGCCGAAGTGGCAACGCTTGCTGCCGTGTTCGAGGACTTCGGCGTCGGCAAGGGCGACCGCGTCATCATCTACATGCCGATGGTACCCGAGGCGCTGTTCGCCATGCTTGCCTGCGCGCGCATCGGCGCCGTCCACTCGGTGGTGTTCGGCGGCTTTGCCGCCAAGGAGCTGGCGACGCGCATCGACGACGCCAAGCCGAAGCTGATCCTGTCGGCGAGCTGTGGCATCGAGCCGGGCCGCCTGGTGCCGTACAAGCCGCTGCTCGACCAGGCTATCGATCTCGCGACGGCAAAGCCGGACGCCTGCCTGATCCTGCAGCGCCCGCAGCTCGAGGCGACGATGATCGCCGAGCGCGATCATGACTGGCTGACGCTGCGCGACGCCGCGCTGAAGGAACGCAAGTCCGCGCCCTGCGTGCCGGTGCTCGCAACCGATCCCCTCTACATCCTCTACACCTCAGGCACGACCGGCATCCCCAAGGGCGTGGTGCGCGACAACGGCGGCTACATGGTCGCGCTGAAGTGGTCGATGAAGCATCTCTACGACATCGCGCCCGGCGAGGTTTACTGGTCGGGCTCGGACATCGGCTGGGTCGTCGGCCACAGCTACATCGTCTATGCGCCGCTGCTGCACGGATGCACGACGATTCTCTACGAGGGCAAGCCGATCGGCACGCCCGATGCCGGCGCGTTCTGGCGCGTGATCGCCGAGCACGGCGCGGTGTCGCTGTTCACCGCGCCGACCGCGTTCCGTGCCATCAAGAAAGAAGATCCGAACGGCAAGCTGATCGGGAAATACGATCTGACGAAATTCCGCTCGCTGTTCCTGGCCGGCGAGCGCGCCGACCCCGACACCGTGAAATGGGCCGAGGATCACCTGCGTGTGCCGGTGATCGACCACTGGTGGCAGACCGAAACCGGCTGGTGCATCGTCGGCAATCCGCTCGGGCTCGGCATGCTGCCGGTCAAGCGCGGCTCGCCGACCGTGCCGATGCCCGGTTACGACGTGCGCGTGGTCGACGAGACCAACAAGGAACTGCCGCGCAACACCATGGGCTCGATCGTGGTGAAGCTGCCGCTGCCGCCGGGCTGCCTGCCGACGCTGTTTCAGCAGGACGATCGCTTCAAGGAAAGCTACCTCACCGAGTTCCCCGGCTACTACAAGACTGCCGACGCGGGCTTTATCGATGAAGACGGCTATGTCTCGATCATGGGCCGCACCGACGACATCATCAACGTCGCCGGCCACCGGCTCTCGACCGGCGGCATGGAGGAAGTGCTGTCGAGCCACGTCGACGTCGCCGAATGCGCCGTCATCGGCATCAAGGACGACCTCAAAGGCGAGGTGCCGTGCGGCTTCGTCGTGCTCAAGGCCGGCGTCAACCGCCCGCCGAGCGAGATCGAGAAGGAGATCGTCGCGCTGGTGCGCGAGAAGATCGGCCCTGTCGCCTCGTTCAAGCTCGCCGTCACCGTCGCGCGCCTGCCGAAGACGCGTTCCGGCAAGATCCTGCGCGGCACCATGAAAAAGATCGCCGACGGCGACGAGTGGACCATGCCGGCGACGATCGACGATCCCGTCATCCTGGACGAGATCAAGGCGGGACTGAAGACCAAGGGCGTGGGAGCGTAGCGCAATGTCCACTCCCTACGGATTCCCGCAATACGTCATCGACCGCGTGATGCAGAAGCGCGGCAAGCTCGTCGTCTACGATCATTTCGATCCGAAGCGCACCGCGCTGCTCGTCATCGACATGCAGAATTTCTATGTGGGCGAAATCGCCTCGGTCATCGGCATCATCCCCAACATCAATCGCATCGCCAAACGACTGCGCGAGCTCGGCGGGCGCGTGATGTGGCTCGGCATGACGGCAGGCGAGGGCGGCGAGAGCCGCTGGGCGATCTACCACGACTATTTCTTCACGCCCGAGAAAGGCGCCAACCACCGCGACCAACTTTCGCCGGGCCACGATGGCCACAAGTTCCACAAGGATCTCGACATGCGGCCGGGCGACGACGTCATCTACAAGAGCCGGTTTTCGCCCTTCATCAAGGGCGCGTCCAACATCGAGGACGTGCTCGCCGCGCACAAGATCGACAGCCTGGTCGTCACCGGCACCGCCACTAACATGTGCTGCGAGAGCGCGGCGCGAGACGCCATGATGCGCGACTACAAGGTGGTGATGGTCGCCGACGCCAACGGCGCGCGCTATCCGGAAGATCACATGGCGGGACTGACGTCGTTCTATCAGAGCTTCGGCGACGTACGCACGACCGACGAAGTGATCAACGATCTGCTGGCAGCGCATGATCCGGCGAAGTGGACACCGGTTCGCCGAAAAGATCATGCGCCCATTAAATAGTTGGCGCGCGATCGGACGCAAAACCGGAGACCACTTTTGCTGATCGCGCGCGCCGTGGGCGCGTCGCCGCGGAGTAGGGCCAGTTAGCCCGAGACCAGCTTCTGCCAGAAATCATCCGGCACGTTCGCGACCGCCCAGGTGAAGCCCTTGGCGAAGCCGCCGGCGATCACGACAAACGCGAGCAGGCTGAACGCGGTCACCGCCATCGCCCACATCGCCGTGGCGATGCGCTCGAAGATCGCAAGTCCGCGGATGAACATGCTCACCAGCATCATCACCAGGATCGCGAGGGCGGCGATGCCGAGCGCGAGTTTCCAGGCGGGCAGGCTGGTGAACGACAGATCGAAGGCCGCGGTAATCTGGGTCCATGACCAGATCCACAGCCACTCCGCCGTCCTCAGGACCCAGGTCACGCCTTGCAGCAGAAGCTGCATGAATTGATGCACGATGTCGTTCATCACCGCCTCCTGTGGCGACGTTGAAGTGGTGCGATGTTGCGCACCTAAGAACGATTAGAGAAGGCGTCAGGTTCCGGCGCCTTTTACCGCCGCAAAGCGGCCCAAAAACAAAAAGCGCGCGGTCATGCCGCGCGCTTCATTCTTGCAACGAGGGAGGCGACGTTATTTGTCGCCGTCCTTGTCCTCGTTCTTGCCGCCGAGCTGCTTGAGCTTGGCGAACACCGCCTGCACGTCGAGCTCGGCAGCGGGCTTCTTCGCGGGCTCGGGCTCGACAACCCTGGCGGTCGTGACTTCGGCCGGCAGCAGTGTGGCGCCGGTTTCCTGCACGGGCGGGCGTTCTTTCGCGGCGCGCGCGACCTCGAGGTCGAGCTGGATCTGGCTGCACAGGCCGAGCGTCACCGGATCCATCGGCTGCAGTTGCGCCGAGTTCCAGTGGGTGCGCTCGCGGATCGCCTGGATCGTGGACTTGGTCGTGCCAACGAGCCGCATGATCTGCGAATCCTTCAGTTCGGCGTGGTTGCGCACCAGCCAGAGGATGGCGTTCGGGCGATCCTGCCGGCGCGACACCGGCGTGTAGCGGCCGCCTTTGCGGGCGGCGACGGGAGCTTCCGGCACACGCACTTTCGGGGTCGCGAGCTTGAGCTTGCGGCCGTGGTCGGCCTCGGCCGCCTCGATCTCGTCGCGGGTGAGCTGGCCGGTCTGGATCGGATCCAGCCCCTTGATGCCTTGCGCGGCATCGCCGTCGGCGATCGAGCGCACCTCGAGCGGGTGCAGCTTGCAGAACTCGGCGATCTGGTCGAACGACAGCGCCGTATTCTCGACCAGCCACACGGCCGTTGCCTTGGGCATGAGCGGTTGCACGGTCATAATAAAATCCTCCTGCCGCTCTGCCCGCCCTTTCGGACAGAGCCCACATCACCGAAATGAGTGGAAAGTTGCTGCATTATATAGGCAATTGAGGCGGGATTACGCAATGGGAACCCGAAACGCTTGACTTTGCAGCGTTACCGGGCCCATGCAGCCTGAAACCGGCCACCCGATATTAATAGCGTTACCATGACCACCAGCGCCCCTCATAAGCCGCCGCTCAAGGTGCTGCTGTGCTCGCCGCGCGGGTTCTGTGCGGGGGTGGTGCGCGCCATCGATACCGTCGAACAAGCCCTCCAGCGCTATGGCGCGCCGGTCTATGTGCGCCACGAGATCGTGCACAATCGCCACGTCGTCGACAGCCTGCGCGCCAAGGGCGCGATCTTTGTCGAGGATCTTGCGGAGGTTCCCGACACCCGCGCCCCGGTGGTGTTCTCCGCCCACGGCGTGCCGAAAAACGTCCCGGACGAGGCGCGCTCGCGCAACTTCTTTGCCATCGACGCCACCTGTCCGCTGGTCACCAAGGTCCATCGCGAGGCCGAGATTCATTTCAAGCGCCGCCGCGAGATCGTGCTGATCGGGCATGCCGGCCATCCGGAAGTGATCGGCACCATGGGCCAGCTTCCCGCCGGCGCCATCCATCTCGTGCAGACGATCGAGGACGCGCGCGCGTTCGTTCCACGCGATCCAAACAACCTCGCCTATGTGACGCAGACCACGCTTTCAGTGGACGACACCGCAGAGATCGTCGCGCTGCTCAAGCAGCGCTTCCCCGCGATGGTCGGCCCGCACAAGGAAGACATCTGCTACGCCACCACCAACCGGCAAGAGGCCGTGAAGCGCATCGCCGCGACTGTCGATGCGGTCATCGTGGTCGGTTCGCCCAACTCATCGAACTCGCAGCGCCTGCGCGAGGTCGCCGAAAGGAACGGCGCGCGCCGCGCCGTGCTGGTGCAGGGCGTCAAGGAGCTCGACTGGTCGATCCTCGATGGCGCCAAGCGCATCGGGGTTACCGCCGGCGCGTCGGCGCCGGAAGTGCTGGTCGAGGAAATCCTCGATGCGCTGGCGGCACGCTATACGGTCGACATCGAGATCGTACGCGCGGTGGACGAGGACGTCGTGTTTCCGCTGCCGCGGCCGCTGCGTGGCGAGGCTGCGGAATAGGGGCCCTCCATGGCGGTTTACACCGATGTTTCGGTGGAGGACCTCGAAGGATTTCTCGCCGATTACGACCTCGGAGGCCTGTTGTCCTACAAGGGCATCGCCGAGGGCGTCGAGAACTCGAACTTCCTCCTGCACACCAGCGCCGGCCACTTCATCCTCACGATTTATGAGAAGCGCGTTCACGCGGCCGATCTGCCGTTCTTCATCGGGCTGATGGAGCACCTGCATGCGCGCGGGCTGACCTGCCCGCAGCCGGTGAAGAACCGCGGCGGCGAGGCGCTCGGCAAGCTCGCCAAGCGCCCGGCGGCGATCGTCACCTTCCTCGAAGGCATGTGGATCCGGCGGCCGAGCGCGCCGCATTGCGCCGCCGTTGGCGAAGCGCTCGCCCGCATGCATCTCGCCGGCATGGATTTCCCGATGCGGCGCAAGAATGCGTTGTCGGTGCTTGGATG
>Ga0105245_10003162_pt1 | contig 14721 bp, 12 predicted proteins | sample KBSM54metaG_FD_81523 | JGI IMG/M metagenome (GOLD analysis project Ga0105245, IMG submission 81523) | Miscanthus rhizosphere microbial communities from Kellogg Biological Station, Michigan, USA - KBS M5-4 metaG | ecosystem: Host-associated > Plants > Roots > Rhizosphere > Soil | place... | reverse complement strand
TTCGAGGCGCGCGCGATCGTGTTCGAGGGATCGGGCGATTATCATCACCGCATCAATGACCCCACGCTCGAGATCGACGAGAATTGCATCCTCGTCATGCGCGGTGCCGGGCCGATCGGTTGGCCGGGATCGGCCGAAGTCGTCAACATGCAGCCACCAGACGCGCTGATCCAGCGCGGCATCGCCTGGCTGCCGACGCTCGGCGACGGGCGGCAATCGGGCACGTCGGACAGCCCCTCGATCCTCAACGCCTCGCCCGAGAGCGCCGTCGGCGGCGGGCTTGCGTGGCTACGTAATGGCGACACGATCCGGATCGATCTCAACGCCGGAACCTGTAACGCGCTGGTCGATGCCGCCGAAATCGCGCGGCGCAAGGGCGAGCCGGCGCCGCCGGTCCCCGAAAGCCATACGCCATGGGAAGAGCTGTACCGGGAGAAGACCGGGCAGCTCGAGGACGGCGCGGTGCTCGAGATGGCGGTGAAATATCGGGGGATTTCGGCAAAGACACCGCGGCATAATCATTGATGCGCTTCTAGAGCCAAACACCTTCCCCTTCCCCGGCGAAGGCCGGGGCCCAATTGGGGGACGATTCTGGCGGGCGTTGCGCGTAATCATATCAACCTTCCCGACTGGGCCCCGGCCTTCGCCGGGGAAGGAAGGGGGCAAGTCTGGAGAGGATGATTCCCATGCGGATACGAGCCATGATCGCGGCCCTGCTGGCGCTGCCGCTTCTCGTCGCGGCGGCACCCGCACCGGTCGCCTATTTCGACTGGTTCGATTATCGCGGTGAGGATCCGGTCGACCGGACGATGAAGGCCAAGCCGGACGAATATCGCAACCCGATCCTGCAGGGCTTCTATCCCGACCCCTCGGTCCTCCGGGTCGGTGGCGATTATTATCTCGTCAATTCGAGCTTCAGCTATTTTCCCGGCCTGCCGATTTTCCACAGCCGCGATCTGGTCTCCTGGACCCAGATCGGCAATGCGATCGACCGGCCCGGCCAGTTTGATTTCAAGCAGATCGGCCTGTCGCGCGGCATTTTCGCGCCCGACATCTCCTATCATGCCGGGCTTTTCTATCTTGCCGGCACCTGCGTGGATTGCGGCGGCAATTTCGTGATGACGGCAAAGAGCGCGGCCGGGCCATGGTCCGACCCGCACTGGAATCCGATCGACGGAATCGATCCTTCGCTGTTCTTCGATGACGACGGACAGGCCTGGATCCTCAACAACGGCCCGCCGGTCGGCAAGCCGGCCTATGACGGCCACCGTGCGATCTGGATCCAGCGTTTCGACACGAAGACGATGAAGCCGTTCGGCGAGCGCAGCGTGATCGCTGATCGGGGAGTCCATCCCGCCGACAAGCCGATCTGGATCGAGGGTCCGCACCTCTTCCGCAAGGACGGGCTTTATTATCTGATCGCGGCCGAGGGCGGCACCGCCGAGAATCATAGCGAGGTGGTGTTCCGCAGCCATTCGGTGACCGGGCCCTATGAACCCGGGCCGGTCAACCCGATCCTGACCCAGCGCACCCTCGACCCGGCACGACCCATGCCGATCACCTCGACCGGCCATGCCGATTTCGTGCGGACGCAAAAGGGCGACTGGTGGGCAGTGTTCCTGGGCACCCGGCCTTATGCAGGGGACTTCTACAATATCGGCCGCGAGACCTTCCTGATGCCGGTGCGCTGGCAAAGCGGCTGGCCAGAGGTGACGGCGCCGGGGGCGACCATTCCCTATGTGCATGCCCGCCCTGCGCTGCCACGCCAGCCGGCGGCAGCTGTGCCGAACAATGCCGCGTTCCATGTCCGCGACGAATTCGCTGGCAAAACGCTGGCACCCTATTGGGTGCAGATCAGGGCGGCCGATACGGGCTGGCGCGGGCTCTCCGGCGGCGCGCTCACGCTTGCCGCGCGGCCGATGGCGATCGGCGGCGCCGGACAGGCAGCCTATCTCGGCCGGCGGGTGCAGCATAGCTGGGCGACGGCGGAGACTTTGGTGCGCTTCGCGCCGAAGCATGAGGGAGACCGGGCGGGAATCGCTGTGGTGCAGGACACCGCCTATTTCTACGCCCTGTCGCTCGCCCGCACCGCGGCCGGAACTGCGATCATGGTCGAGAAGCGCGATGGGCCGAAGGAGCCGGCAGACGGCGTGGCGGTTGCATCAGTGCCTTATGCGGGTGGGACCGTGCGCATGCGGATCGTGCTGCGTGGCGCCGTCTGCGACTTTCTCTATGCCGGTGCCGATGGCGCGTGGCATGTGGTAGCGAAGGGCCTCGATGCAACGATGCTGAGCACGAAACATGCGGGCGGGTTCATCGGCGCGACGGTCGGCCCGTTCGCGCGGGCCGGCTGAGCGGATTGGGACCGGCGCATAGTCATATTGTTGGAAGCGGGCTGCGTTCCGGCCCCCCCGGTTGAGCCACTGGGAACCGGTGCCGGGTCGAAATAGGTATCTTACCGGATTTCGATAACCAGACCTCGACAGCATGTCATCGGCGCGCAGATCTGTTCGCGCGAAGTCGAGGTCTCCGTGCCAATGTCGTCACCGTCATTCAGGATCATCAGCAGCGCGATGGCCATTTCGCTCGTCGCCAGCGCGGCTATGGCTTCGCAATTGCGCCCTCTCTCGCCGAGCTTGCATCGATGGGCCGAGATCGAGCGGATTCCTCGGCATCGCACTGTCTCGACGACAGGGGTGCCGGAGCCTTATCGGTCGATGCGTAACCCGCTGCCCGCATCCCCTGAACGCCTCGCCCGGGGCGCCACGGTGTATGCCGCCAATTGCCTTTCCTGCCACGGCCGCACCGGCAAGGGCGATGGCGCGACGGGGCGCATATTGTCGCCTTCTCCCTTCGACATCGCCTGGCTTTCCGAAATGAAGATCTCACGGTTCGACGGCTTCATGTACTGGACCGTCGCAGAGGGCGGCGCGCCCCTGGGCACGTCGATGCCGGGCTTCAAGGGCAAGCTCTCCGCGGACGAGATCTGGGCAGTGACGTCGTATATCCAGGCGGGTCTTCCGCGGCACCGCCCTCCACCGCGTTAGGCGAGCGCCGTCTCCCGAAAACCCGTCCGGCATGCAATCGCGTCAGCGCTTTCGGCCCACGCGCCGCTATTGCCCCGGCTTGCCTGTCCGCAGCTCGCCCGCCGCTCTAACCCCGCTTCACCCCCACCCGCATCACCAGCGCCAGTGTCGCCCCCGGCGCCAGCACATCGAACACAGCCCCTGCCCGGTTGAACGCATCCGGCAACTGGCTCACCGGCTCCAGGCAGCAGAAGCTATCGCCCTCGGGGTGGTAGAGGTGCAGGTCGCGGGCGCCATCGGCGGTGACGCGGACGATTTGGTCACCCTTGTCGAGCGTGGCGACGCCGTCCCAGCCTTCGTAGCAGTGATCGATGAAGCCGGCTTCGGCGATCGAGGCGCCTGATGCCCAGTCACCGAAATGATCGGCGAGGACGGGTTCGCTCGGGATCTGGGCGGCGTCGGTGAGCCAGGCGCGTTCGGCGTTCAGGCGCAGCTTCGTGCCGGGCGAAATCGGGAAATAGGGGTGGAGGCCGATGCCGGCCGGCATCGGCTCGGCCGCCTTGTTGGTGAGGGTGAGGATGACGCTCAGGCCCGTCTCGCCAAGCTCGAACAGCTGTTCGGCGCGCCAGGCCCAGGGCCAGCCGTCTCCACCGTCATGCTCGAGCGCCAGCAGAGCGCGCTCAAGACCGGTTTCCACGATCTCCCAGGGCCGCTGCCAGCCGGTGCCGTGCAGCGTGTTGGGATGATCGCCGAAATTGAGCGGCAGCGCCACGTCGCGTCCGGCGAAAGTGAAACGGCCGCCGGCGATGCGGTTGGCATAGGGGACGAGCGGGAAGCAGCCGGCCTGCAGCGGATCGGTCGCACCGTTCGGGGTAGGGCGGAGAATATCCGCGCCGCAGTGGCGGAGCGCCCCGATCGCGCCCCCGAGGGCGGGGAGGAGCTGAAGCTCCCACCCCGCCCCCGCGAGTGCGAGGCTCATCAGCCTTCCATGTCTTCGAGTTCACGACCCTTGGTTTCGTTCACCAGCGCCTTCACGAAGAAGTACGAAACCAGCGCGCTCGCTGCGTAGAAGCCATAGGTGGTCGGCAAGCCGACATGCTTCGCGAGCCAGGGGAAGCTGACCGAAATGGCGAAGTTCGCGATCCATTGTGCGAAGCCCGACACTGCCAGCCCCGAACCGCGAATCTGGTTCGGGAACATCTCGCCGAGCATGACCCACATGATCGGGCCCCAGCTCAGGTTGAAGAAGATGACGTAGAGATTGGCTGCGATGAGCGCGATCAACCCGACCTGATCAGACAGGTGCAGGCTGCCATCGGTGAACGTCGCCGTCGAGAAGCACCACGCCATGACAGCCAGCGTCACCGCCATGCCCGCCGAGCCGACGAGCAAGAGCGGCTTGCGGCCGATCCAGTCGACCGTGAAGATCGTGAACAGGCAGGCCAGGATCGAAAGGCTGCCGGACAGGATGTTGATCAGCAGCGAATCATTCTCGCTGAAGCCGACAGCCTGCCACAGCACCGAGCCATAATAGAAAACGATGTTGATACCGACGAGCTGCTGGAACACGGCAAGGCCGATTCCGGCCCAGACGATCGTGCGGATCTTCCCGGTCTTCTTGTCGACCAGGTCGCTGAAGCGCGGGCGATGATGATCGGCGGCCAGGCTCTCGCGAATCTCGCGGACCTTTTCGGTCGCAAAGGCCCCGCCGAACAGCTTGGTCAGCACGGTGGTGGCCTCGCCGTCACGCTCCTTGAGCATCAGATAGCGCGGGCTCTCCGGAATGAGGAGCAGCGCGAGGAAATAGATGCCGGCCGGAAAGACCTGCGCCCAGAACATCCAGCGCCAGGCGGGATGGCCATGCCATATTTCGGTGGACGCGCCAGCCGTGTGCGCGAGCCAGTAATTGGCGAGAAAGGCGCCGGTGAGGCCGGCGATGATCATCACCTGCTGCACGCTGGAGAGCCGGCCGCGGATCGCCGCCGGGGTGACCTCGCTGATATAGACCGGGGAGATGACGCTGGCCGCGCCGACCGCAAGGCCAGCAATGAAACGTGCCGAAATGAACAGAACGGCCGAACCGGCCGCGCCCGCGGCGAGGGCGCTGGCGATGAAGATCAGCGCCGCCGACATCATCACCGCGCGACGGCCGAACAGATCGGCCAGGCGGCCGGCGAGAAAAGCGCCGACAGCGCAGCCGGGCAGAAGTGCGGCAACTGCAACGCCGAGCCACCAATCGTCGAGATTGAAGGCTGCCTGCAGCCCCGCCTGCGTACCGTTGATCACGCCGCTGTCGTAACCGAACATGAAGCCGCCGATCGTCGCCACCGCGACGATCAGGCCGATAAAGCCCATATTCGCGCGTTCCGCGCCCGCACTTGCCATTATGATTCGCCTCTCCATTACCGGCCTTGTTATAGCCGCTTAGCTTCCCAGAGTCCCGACCTCCGTCACCGGCATGCCGGGCACGTCGACCTCGAATGCAAACAGGTTCCCCGCCTCGGGCTGCGCGGCGAGCGCGGCCTCGTCGAGGCCCTTGCGGGCGCTCGTCACATAGGCAGTCTTCAGGTCCGGCCCGCCAAAGGCAAGCTTGGTGATGTTCGCGGCCGGCATTTTGACCACTTCGAGCAATCCGCCATCAGGGGCGTAGCGGCGCACGCACCAGCCGCCCCACACGCCGGTCCAGACGCAACCCTCGCTGTCGACGACTGAACCGTCGGGCCAGCCGGCGCCTTCTTCGATCGTGACGAACGGGCGCGCTGCCCCGAGCGTGCCATCATCATTGACGGTAACTGCGTGGATCACCTTGCCGAGCGTATCGGTGTGATAAAGCGTGCGCCCGTCGGGCGAGAAGCTTGGGCCGTTGGTGATCGACACCGGCGCGAGGCCGGCATGACGCACGCCGCCCGCATCGAGCGCGTAAAGATGGCCGGTCACGCCCGATTCGGCATCGTCCATCGAGCCGAACCAGATGCGGCCAAGCGAATCGGTGGTGGCGTCGTTAAGGCGATTGCCGGGCAAATGCGGCTCGGGCTGCACGACCGAGGTGAACGCGCCGGTCGTCGCGTCGAAACGCTCGATGCCGCGCTGCATGCCGACGATGAAGCCGCCGCCCGATGCCGGCAGGACCCAGCCGATCTGCGACGGCGCGTCCCAGCTGGTCAGGGCGTTGGCGGCGGGATCGAAACGGTGGAGCCGCTTCTCTTTGATGTCGACGAACCAGAGCGCCTGCTCGCGCGCGACCCAGACCGGCCCCTCACCCAGCGTCGCGCCGACGCCGCAGACCCGCCGTGGCGACCCGGCCGCCATTGTCAGCGCCAGCCCGCGTCGATGAAATAATCATGGCCGGTGCACATCTTCGCGTCATCCGACGAGAGGAAGAGCACCAGGGCGGCGACATCGACCGGCTGGATGCGGCCGCTGAGGCACTGCGCCGCGACGATCTCGGCCTCGCCCTCGGGCGTGTACCATTTCATCTGGCGCGGCGTCTGGACATTGCCCGGCACGATCGTGTTCACGCGGATGTTCGAGCGGCCGAGATCGCGCGCCATGCTGCGCGTCATCCCCTCGATCGCCGCCTTCGCCGTCTGGTACAGGATGAGATCGGGCAGCGCGAGGTGCCAGCTGATCGATCCGAAATTGAGGATGACCCCCTGGCCGGCGCGCTTCATCGCCGGGACGACAGCCTGCGCAGCGAAGAACTGGTGGCGGAGGTTTACCGCCATCCGCTCGTCCCAATATTCGGGCGTGACTTCCTCGATCGTATGGCGATCGTCATTGGCGGCATTATTGATCAATATGTCGACGCCGCCGAGCACGTCCTCGAGCTCGGCCATTGTCTGCTTGACCCCGGCCATGTCGGTCAGGTCGCAGCGCAGATAGACCGGCGCGTGCGCCGCGCCCGGAGTCAGCCGTTCGACCAGCTCCCGGCTCTCATTGTCGATCACATCGACGAACGCGACCTGGGATCCCTGGGCGACAAAGGCCTCGACCAGCCCCGCGCCGATGCCACTGCCACCACCCGTTATGATGACGCGCTTGTTCGTCAGGCTGGGATAGATTGCCCGCGCCACCCCCGCGACTTTTGCCTGCAACACCGGTTCTCTCTCCAAATAGATATCTTCGATCATGACGGCCGGCCCAACAACCCTCGGCCTGCGAGATTCTGCATCAGGTCGCCAATTCCGAACTGCCAGGGCGCCGCCGCCTTCGAGGTGGTGACGCGGTTGACCAGCCGGCCGATTCGCGGTGCCGCGATCGTGACCACATCGCCAGTCTTGTGCGTGAAGCCGTGCCCGGGAACATCGCGGTCCTGAGTCGGCGCGAACAGCGTGCCGAGGAACAGCACGAAGCCGTCAGGATATTGATGCTCGCTCATCGTGTGGCGGAGCAGATCTTCGGGATCGCGGCTGATCTGGTTCATCGAGCTGGCGCCGGTCAGGCGGTAGCCGTCCGCGCCTTCGATCAGCAGCTCGACCTCGGCATTGCGGACATCGTCCATGCTGAAGCTGTCGTCGAACAGGCGGATGAACGGCCCGATCGCGCAGGAGGCGTTATTGTCCTTCGCCTTGCCGAGCAGCAGCGCCGAGCGCCCCTCGAAGTCGCGCAGATTGACGTCGTTGCCGAGCGTGGCGCCGATCGCCTTGCCGGCCGAATCGGCGAGGATGACGACTTCGGGCTCGGGATTGTTCCAGGTCGAATCGGAGCGGACGCCGATGTCGCAGCCCCAGCCGATCGTCGAGAGTACCGGCGATTTCGTGAAGACCTCGGCATCGGGGCCGATCGCGACCTCGAGATATTGCGACCACATGCCGTCTTCGATCAGCGTCGCCTTGAGCGCAGCCGCCTCGGCCGAACCCGGCACGACCGCGCGCAGGCTGCCGCCGATGATGCCTTCGAGCCGGCTGCGGACCTCCGCCGCAGCGCCGGCATCGCCGCGCGCTTTTTCCTCGATCACGCGCTCGAGCGCCGAGACGGCGAAGGTGACGCCGGCCGCCTTGACGCACTGCAGGTCGATCGGACTGAGCAGGCGATAGCGCGAATCACCCGTGACGCCGACGTCGAGATCGTCGAGCGCGCCAAGTGCTTGACCCGCGTTGTCATCGAATGCGCGAGCCTCGACGAGCGCCGAGACGGTAGGAGCCACTTTCGCCATGTCGTGGACGATGCCCCCGGCGATCAGCACAGGGGTCGGCCCCTCGCTGCCGGCAATTCTGCCGACGAATCGCCCCTCACGCCAATCTGCCGGCAACGCATCCGCTGCCTTGAAGCTCCCGTCCGTCATCCCGCTCCGCTCAATTCGCCATTGATAGCGCTACCATTGAGCGCAAGCGGGCTTGTGTCAAGGTCTCCCATTCACCGTAAAGCATGAGTCCCGCGCTAACATTAGCGCCGCAGCTCAGCGATAACCAGGCTCATCGAACCACTCCGCGAAGGCGGGCCAGCCTTGCGAGACGCGATCCGGGAAGTGTGCGGCGCGTTTTTCGAGGAACGATGCCACGCCCTCGCGCGCGTCTTCGCTCGCACCGCGCGACCAGATGGCGCGGCTTTCGATTCGGTGTGCCTCCATCGGGTGGGCGGCGCCAAGGCCAGTCCACAGCATCTTGCGCATCAGCGAAACCGAAACGGGGGCACTTTCCGCCGTCAGCTCGAGGGCAAGCGCGCGTGCCGCCGGGAGGAGGTCGCCGGGCGCGTGAAGGCTTCGAACGAGACCGGCCTTCAGCGCCTCCGCCGCTTCGAAAATGCGGCCCGAATAGCACCATAGCAACGCCTGCTCGATGCCGACGAGTCGGGGCAGAAACCAGCTCGAGGCTGCCTCCGGGACGATGCCGCGCCGGGCAAAGACGAAGCCGAAGCGCGCCGCGTCGCTGGCCAGCCTGAAATCCATCGGCAGAATCATGGTCGCGCCCACGCCGACCGCAGGGCCGTTGATGGCGCCGATCACCGGTTTCTTCGAGGCGAAGATGCGCAGTGCCAGGATGCCACCGCCATCGCGCACTGCCGGATTCGCGTAGTCGACGCTGCCATCCGCGCGAATCGGCGAATCAGCGCCGTTCCAACCCCCGCTCCGGGCATAGTCGAAGGTCGCACCGCCCGCGCCCGACAAATCGGCCCCGGCACAAAAGCCGCGGCCATTGCCGGTAACGACCACCGCGCGCACCGAATCATCGGCGTCAGTCACGTCGAAAGCGGCGACCATGTCAGTGAGCATCTGCTTGTTGAAGGCGTTGAGCTTGTCCGGCCGGTCGAGTGTGATGGTGGCGATGCCGTCGCCGTCAGTCTCGAGCCGGATTGTCTCAAAGTCAGGACTCATGCCGGGCATTTCGCTCCGCTATCCACCCACGCCCTGGTCAGCGCACCGAACTGTGCCTGGGTGCCCGGCACGGGCGTGCGGCCCTTGCCGGGGTGCCAGCCCCAACCGACCAACACGTCGCTTGTGTTATGCTCGATCAGCTGATCGAGCGTCTTGTGGCCGTTGCGCGCCGGATCCTTGATCTGGGCGCATATCTCGCCGAGCGTCTTGCCCTCCCACGCCATCGCCAGCGGCGCGAGACTCCATTTGCGGTTACCCGGGATGCTGCGCTCGCCATTGGCGAAACTCACATTGTCGCGCCCGTGGCAGGTGGTGCACTCCATCCCCGACGCGCCGAAATTATACGGACCGCGTACCACCGGCGGGCTGTGTATGTGCATGTCGTCGCCCTGGAGCGGATGATCGCCGCGCGGGTGGCAATTGAGGCAGCGCGGGCTCTGGATGACCTTGCCCATCTCGTTGAACAACGCGACCGAGCGCGCGTCCTTGTCGGCGATCGAGGCGAAAGCGGCGGGCGACTTGAGCGGTGCCGGCTCTGTGTTCGCCGCCATCACGGCGAGCGGCAGGGCAAGGGCGGCGACTGCCAGCGCGACGAGACGGGGCCCGATCATGCGTTTTCTCCATGCGCGAAGGGCAATCGGCGTACCGCCTTGCCGGTCAGGGCGCGCCAGGCGTTGGCGACGGCCGGCGCGAGCGGCGGCAAGCCGGGCTCGCCGACCCCGGTGGGGTTCTCGTTCGACTTGATGATCGCGACCTCGACCTCGGGCATCTCGCCGATTCGCAGGGATCGATAGGTGTCGAAATTGCCCTGCGCGATTCGGCCGCCCTCACCCAGCACAAGCTCGGCATAGAGTGCGTGGCCAAGGCCATAGCCGATCCCGCCTTCCATCTGCGCGCGGATGACATTGGGATTGACCGCGATGCCGCAATCGACCGCGACCCAGATCTTGTGGACCCTGGGCAAGCCGTCGGTGCCTTTCGATACCTCGGCGATCTGGGCGACATAGCTGCCGAAGCTCTTGTGCATGGCCACGCCGAATGCGCGGCCTTCAGCCGGCTTCCTGCCCCAATCCGCCAATTCGGCAACCCGGTTCAGCACGCCCTTCGCGCGGTCTTCCTTCATCAGCGCGATCCGGCCCTTGACCGCATCCTTGCCGCCGAGCGCGAGCAGCTCGTCCATGAAGGTCTCGACCGCATAAGCGGTGTGGGTGTTACCGACCGAGCGCCACCAAAGCGTCGGCACGCCATTTTCCATGACATGGCAGCCGATCCGGTAATTGGGCCAGGCATAGCTGCTCTTGGCAGCGCCCTCGACGATCGAATCGTCGATGCCGTCCCTTATCCCCATCGCCGCCATCGGCGTGTTGGCGAAGAAGGATTGCGCCGCGACCACCTGGTCCCAGCCGATAATGTCGCCCTTGGCGTCGATCCCGCCCTTCAACTGATGGACCACCAGCGGGCGGTAGCGGCCGCCCCTGATGTCGTTCTCGCGGGTCCAGACGAATTTGATCGGTGCCTGGGGGTGGGCTTTTGCGGCGAACCCCGCCTCGGTCGCGAAATCCTGATCGGGCGTCGCCCGCCGGCCGAACGAACCGCCGGCATATTGTTCGTGGAGCGTCATACCCTCGAACGGGATGCCGAGCGCCTTGGCCATCGCGCGCATGTCGCCGACCTGAAACTGGCTGCCCATCCAGACATCGGCCTTGCCCTTATCGGCGCCCTGGCCAAGCTCGATCACGGCATCCATCGGCTCCATCGGCGCATGGGCGAGGAACGGGAAAACATAAGTGGCCTCGATCGTCTTTGCCGCGCCGGCTAGTGCGCCGGTGGCATCGCCCTTGGCCTCGGCCTGTTTGCCCGGCGTGGCGACGGCGGCCTTGTAAGCCTTGATCAGATCATCGCTCGATCGAGTCTCGGCCTTGGCGAGATCCCATTCGACCTTCAGCGCCGCGCGGCCGCGCATGGCCGCGAATGTGTCCTTCGCATAGACGACGACGCCCGACGGAATCGCCTCGACCGCGACCACGCCCTGCACCGCCAGCGCCGCGCGCTTGTCGACCGACTTCACCGTGCCGCCGAACGCCGGCGGATGGAGGATCGCCGCATTGACCATGTTCGGCCGCGACACATCCATGGTGAAGACCGCGGTGCCGTTCGATTTCGCCACGCTGTCGATCTTGGGCACATCGGTGCCGATCAGCGTGAACTGGTCCGGCGTCTTGAGGACCGGCTTTTGCGGCACGGGCAGCAAGGCCGCGTCCGCTGCAAGCTCGCCGAAACTCGCCTTGTTGCGGCCATAGCTGACGACGCCCTTCGACACCTTCACCTCGGCAGCGGGCACCTTCCAGCGCTTTGCCGCTGCCTCGACCAGCATCGCCCGCGCAGCGGCGCCGGCGTTGCGCATCTGCATCCAGCTGTTCGCGATCGCGGTCGAGCCGCCGGTGCCCATCGTGCCGAACATCAGGTTTTTGTAGAGTGGATCATTGGCGGGGGCGAAGGCAATCCGCATCTGCCCCCAATCGGCATCGAGCTCATCGGCGACGATCGTGGTGAGCCCGGTCGCGGGGCCCTGGCCGAATTCGACATGCTTGATGACGACCGTGACGCTATTGTCAGCGGCGATCCGCACGAAAGCGTTGGGGGCGAAGGGTGAGCCTTCGGTAGCGGTCGCGGCGGCAGCCCGGCCCATCGGGAGCGCGAGGCCGATGACGAGGCCGGACGATGCGAGGAACTCGCGGCGGCTGGCGATCGCGGTCATGCCGTTTTCTCCAGCGTCTTCGCGGCGTCGTGGATTGCCTGGCGGATGCGGACATAGGTCGCGCAGCGGCAGAGATTGCCGGCCATGCCATGATCGATATCGTCGTCGCTCGGCTTCGGCTTTGCGGACAGCAGGCTGATCGCCGACATCACCTGGCCGGACTGGCAGAAGCCGCATTGCGGCACGTCGATCGAAACCCAGGCGGTTTTCACCGCTTCGGCCGTCTTGCCGGCAACGCCTTCGATCGTGGTGACCTTCCTGCCCGCAATCGTGCCGACCGGGGTTACGCACGAGCGCCGGTTCTTGCCGTCGAGATGGACGGTGCAGGCGCCGCACTGAGCGATGCCGCAGCCATATTTGGTGCCGGTCAGCTTCAGGTGATCGCGCAGCACCCAGAGCAACGGCGTATCGGGATCGCCGTCGAACGAGGTGCTCGTTCCGTTCAGGAGGAACTCAATCGCCACGCTGCGTCTCCCTGTTGCCCGCCCCCCTTCAATAGGCACGGGGCGCGACAATCGAAAGGGTGGCGTAACGGCTTTTTAGGCCGGGGCCTCGATAAGAGTGCGATGTTCCCGGGCCATATCCTCGACAGCACCGGGCGGGCCGCGGCATGAGCGCACCCGCGATCAGCGTTATCATGGCGGTGTATAACGGTGCCGACCTGATCGGCGAGACGCTGCGCAGTTTGCAGGCCCAGAGCTTCGGCGATTTCGAGGTGATCATCGTCGACGATTGCTCGACCGACGACAGCGGTGCCGTGGTGGGCGGCTTTGGCGATGCGCGGATCAAGCTTGTCTCGCTCCCGACCAACCAAGGCGTGGTCGCCGCGCGCAACCGCGCCGTTGCCGAGGCACGCGGGCGCTATATCGCCGGGCTCGACCATGATGATCTGTGCCATCCCGATCGCTTCGCACGCCAGGTCGCCTGGCTCGAGGCCAACCCGGGGACGGTGCTGGTCGGCACGGCTGCCTCGATTCTCGAAGAAGGCATTGTGTTGCCGGGATCGCTGGCTCCGGTTTCGACGCCGACGCTGATCGAATGGCTGCTCCGGATCGAGAATCCGCTGGTCTGGTCTTCGGTGATGATGCGCGGCGATGCGGTGCGGCAGCTCGACCCCTTCCAGCGGCCCGAGATGATCTATGCCGAGGATTTCGATCTCTATCACCGCATCGCCCGCTTCGGGACAATTGCGCGGATCGACGACGAGTTGATGATCTATCGCCGCCGGAGCGGCGGCATATCGCAGCGCAACGTGGACGCGATGACCGAGCGCGGGATCGACATATTGGCGACCTGCTATGCCGAGGCGCTTGGCGACGAGGCGCGGGAAGTGGCCGAGCTTGTCGTTCGCTATGTGATGGGACAGCAGCCAGTGCCGGATCGCGCCACTTTTCAGCGGCTCGGTGAAGCGCTGATCAGGTTGCAGGAGGATTTCCTCAAGACCCATGCACCCGATCCGGACAGCCTCAACCTGATCCGTTGGGAAACGGCGCGGCGCTGGGCGCGAATCGGCCGGATCGGCCTGCGCACGGGCCAGCTCGATCTGGGCGATGCGATCGCGGTCAGGCCCGATCATCTGGGGCTTGGCTATGCCGGGATCGACAATCTCATCATGTCACGCCTTGTCGGCGGCGCACGCGCGATGCAGCGTCATTTCGCGGGGCAGCCCGCCGAGTAACGGCCAGATAGCTGACACCAAAAAGCCGAGATGTCCCAATATCGTGTGTCCTGAACGCGATGACCCAGTCGATGCATGCGTCGAGTTGCGTCTGGATTGGCTTCGGCTAGAAGGCCGCGAGGAGACTTCACTTTTTATGAACCTCGATTTCAGGACACCATTGCTGGACACGGTGCGCGTGCCGGCGGATTTGCGCGCGCTTGCCCCGGGGCAGCTGCGCCAGCTGGCGGACGAGTTGCGTTCGGAGACGATTGCAGCGGTTGGGGTGACGGGGGGTCATCTTGGGTCGGGGCTTGGCGTGGTCGAGCTGACGACGGCGATCCATTATGTGTTCGACACGCCGGCGGATCGGCTGGTGTGGGACGTCGGGCATCAATGCTACCCGCACAAGATATTGACCGGCAGGCGCGACCGGATCCGGACGCTTCGCACCGGTGGTGGCCTTTCCGGTTTCACCAAGCGCAGCGAGAGCGAATATGACCCGTTCGGGGCGGCGCATTCGTCGACCTCGATCTCGGCGGCTTTGGGCTTTGCGGTTGCGAACAAGATCGCCGGCAAGCCCGGCAAAGCGATCGCGGTGATCGGCGACGGCGCAATGTCGGCCGGCATGGCCTATGAGGCGATGAACAATGCCGAGGCCGCCGGCAACCGGCTGGTCGTGATCCTGAACGACAACGACATGTCGATCGCGCCGCCGGTCGGCAGCCTGTCTGCCTATCTGTCGCGGATCGTCTCGAGCCGTGAGTTTCTGGGGCTTCGCGATCTGGCGCGGCGGCTGGCGAAGAGGCTGCCGCGTCCGCTGCATATGGCGGCCAGGAAGACTGACGAGTTCGCGCGCGGCATGGCGATGGGCGGGACCTTGTTCGAGGAGCTCGGCTTTTATTATGTCGGGCCGATCGACGGGCATAATCTCGACCAGCTGATCCCGGTGCTCGAGAATGTGCGC
>Ga0105245_10003160_pt1 | contig 14722 bp, 12 predicted proteins | sample KBSM54metaG_FD_81523 | JGI IMG/M metagenome (GOLD analysis project Ga0105245, IMG submission 81523) | Miscanthus rhizosphere microbial communities from Kellogg Biological Station, Michigan, USA - KBS M5-4 metaG | ecosystem: Host-associated > Plants > Roots > Rhizosphere > Soil | place... | reverse complement strand
CGCCGGTTCAACAGCGGCCGTGGCAGGTCATAGGCGCGCGGATTGCCGTGCTTGGCGGCCTGTTCCACCGCCGGACCGCCAGGATAGGGAAGGCCCAGGATCTTCGCTGTCTTGTCGAAGGCCTCGCCCACCGCGTCATCAATCGTGCTGCCATACAGTCGAAAATCGTCAAGTCCGCCCACTCCCAGCAGCTGGCAATGGCCGCCCGATACCAGCAGCAGCAGGAAGGGAAATTCCGTTCCTTCCGTCAGCCGCGCTGTCAGGGCATGGCCCATCAGGTGATTGACGGCGATCAGCGGCTTTCCCAATCCTAGCGCCACGCCCTTGGCCGTGGTTAGGCCCACCATCACCCCGCCGATCAGGCCGGGACCGGCGGTGGCGGCGATGCCGTCGATTGTGCCTGGCGCAATCCCGGCCTCGGCAATGGCGCGTTCGATCACCGCATCAAGGATTTCCAGATGGGCACGGGAAGCGATTTCCGGCACCACGCCGCCATAAGGTGCATGGACGCCGGCCTGGCTGGCGACGATGTTGGAGAGGATTTGTCCCGGCCCCGGAGAAGTCCCGCGCACCACCGCAGCCGCTGTTTCGTCGCAACTGGTCTCGATGCCCAAAATGGTCAGGGTCTTGCCTGTCATGGGGTGGTCCTTTACCCCAGCCGCCTATGCGCATTCTAGTCACACGGCCCGGGCAAGACGGCGTGGAGACCGCCGCCCTGCTGGCGGCCAGCGGCCATCAGGCCCTCCTGGCGCCGCTGTTGCAAACGCGCTGGCTGGAGGGCCCGCCGCCGGACTTTACCGGTGTCGCCGCCATCCTCGCCACCTCGGCCAATGGTGTGCGGGCGCTGGTCCGCCGCACGGACCGGCGCGACATTCCGCTCTTCGCGGTAGGGCCGCAGACTGCCGAGACCGCCCGCGCCGCCGGATTTCTGCGTGTCGAAAATGCCGATGGCGACGCCAAGACCCTGGCGGCCTCGGCGCCGCGCTGGATCGCGCCATGCCAGTTGCTGCATGTCTGTGGCGAGGACAGCGCCGGCAATCTGGCGGAAGATCTGGCGGCGCACGGTTATGACGTGCGGCGCGCGATTCTCTATGCCGTTGATGCCCTGCCATTGGCGGGCGAAGCAGCCAAGGCGCTGCGCGCCGGCGCGCTGGATGCGGCGCTGTTCTTTTCGCCCCGCAGCGCCCGCATTTTCCTGGAGCAGGCTTCGGCGCTGCCGCTCAAAAATCTGACTGCGTTCTGCATCAGTCCCGCCACCGCATCCGTCCTGCCGCCGGACCTCTTTGCCGCCATCCGCGTCGCCGCCGCGCCGAACCAGCAGGCTTTGCTGGCGTTGCTGGGTTCTTAACAGGCTGTTTACCGCCTGACGGTACAATCTAAGATTGTACACCGGCTGGGACATCTCCCCCCGATAGAATGGGAGAGCCAGCGTGACGAACTTCTCCGGCGCCAGTGCCAGCGTTCGGCCCAGAACCTGGAATGAGTGCGCGGCGCTACCCGGTTGACCGCCGCCGCCCGCTCCAATCCCTGAAAAGCCGCGAAATTCGCCTGGTGGGGCTACGCCGCCTTGACGGAATTGACGCGGGAACGTCACTGTTCGCTCATGCAGCAAGAGGCCTTTGCCAATACGGAGGATTTCGGCGGCCCGGACATCGTCGCCGCCCCCGGCCGCCGCGCCCATCCCGGCCAGGATGCGCCCTATTCGCAATACGAACTGGCCCGGGCCTATGACGAGATGTTCGCCCCCGACGGCGCGGTGCGCCCGCCCTATGCGGTCCTGGATTCGCGCCTCTCGACCCTGCCGCTGGAGGAACTGTCGCGACGCCAGCAGGCCTGTGAGCAGAGCTTCCTGCACCAGGGCATCACCTTCACCGTCTATAACGACAACCGCGCCACCGAACGGATCATTCCCACCGACCTTCTGCCGCGCATCATCACCCATGCCGAATGGGCGCGGCTGGAAGCCGGTCTGACCCAGCGGATTGTCGCCCTCAACATGTTCCTGCGTGACATCTACAGCGATGGGCGGGTGCTGAAGGACGGCGTGGTGCCGCGCGCCATGATCTTCGGCTCCAAGCATTACCGGCGCGAGATGCGGGGACTTCCCGTGCCGCACGGCGCCTATGTCAATATCTGCGGCAGCGACCTGATCCGCGACGAGAGCGGTGAGTTCGTCGTGCTGGAGGACAATCTGCGCGTTCCCTCCGGCGTCAGCTACATGTTGGCCAACCGCGACGTGGCGCGGCGCGCTTTTCCGGCGGTGTTCCGCTCCATGAATGTGCGGCCGATCGAGCAATATCCGCTGGAGCTGCTGGCAACGCTGCGTTCGCTGGCGCCGTTCCATGAAGATGTCTCCATCGCCATCCTGACGCCGGGCGTCTTCAACAGCGCTTATTTCGAGCATGCCTTCCTCGCCCGCCAGATGGGCGTGGAGCTGGTGGAGGGGCGCGACCTGTTGATCAACGACAATGTCGTCTATACCCGCACCACCTCAGGCCTGAAGCGCATCGACGTCATCTATCGCCGCATCGACGATGATTTCGTCGATCCCCTGATCTTCCGCGAGGATTCGTCGCTGGGCGTGCCGGGCCTGTTCAACGCCTATCGCGCCGGCAATGTCATGATCGCCAACGCCCTGGGCACCGGCGTCGCCGACGACAAGGCTGTCTATGCCTATGTCCCGCGCCTGATCCGCTATTATCTGTCCGAAGAGCCGATCCTCAACAATGTCGAGACTTTCCTCTGCCGCGAGGAAAAATCGCTCAGCCATGTGCTGGCCAATCTCGACAAGCTGGTAGTGAAGGCGGTGGGCGAAAGCGGCGGCTATGGCATGCTGGTGGGGCCGCACGCCTCCCAGGCCGAGCGCGAGGAATTCGGCGCCAAGATCAAGGCCGATCCCGACAATTACATCGCTCAGCCCACCATCCAGCTTTCCACCGCCCCCACTTTTGTCGGCAATGGCATCGAGGCCCGGCATGTCGATCTGCGCCCCTTCATTCTGCATGGCGCGGAAACCAAGATCGTGCCGGGCGCGCTGACCCGCGTGGCGCTCAAGCGTGGCAGCCTGGTGGTAAACTCGTCGCAGGGCGGCGGCTCGAAAGACACCTGGGTGCTGAGCTAATGACATGTTGAGCCGGGTCGCCGATTCGCTCTACTGGATGGCGCGCTATATCGAGCGCGCCGAACACACCGCGCGCCTGCTGGCGGTGAAACTGGAATCCATGGTCGAGCAGACGCCCGACGACGCCTCCGCTTCCTGGGCGCGGGTGGTCGAGGCGCTGACCGGCGACGACCGGGCGGTGACGCACCAGGATGCCTTTGTCATCACAAGGCGCCTGGCCTTTGACCGCGACAATGAGGCCGCGTTGGTCAATTCCCTGGCGATGGCGCGCGACAATGCCCGCCAGGTGCGCGAGGCGCTGTCGAACGAGGTCTGGGAAAATCTCAACCGGCTTTATCTGCGCCTGTCGCCGGTGACGATGGATTCCATCTGGGTGCACTCGCCGGCGCGCCTCTTCCGCGAGGCGCTGGAGGAGATGCACGCCCTGGAAGGCGTCACCTATTCCACCCTCAGCCATGGCGAAGGCTGGTACTTTCTGGAACTGGGACGCCATATCGAACGGGTGCAGCTGATCGGCCGTCTGCTGGACGCCCATTTCCGCGCCGCCGGCGATGCGGTGCGGGGGCCGAAATATTTCGACTGGCTGGTGTTGCTGAAATTCTGCACCGCCTGGGAGCCCTACACCAAGCAGTACACCGCCTCGATCCGTCCCCAGAAGATCGCCGAGTTTCTGCTCTTTGATGCCGAGTTTCCCCATTCCATCTGCTTCTCGGTCGACCGCATGACCGAGGCGCTGGCGCGCGTCGCCCCCGGCGCGCCGCCGGCCCGCCGGGCTGCGGTGGAGCGCCTGGCCGGACGTCTGAAGGCGGCGGTAGATTTCGGCCAGGTTGACGATCTGATGAGCGGCGGCATTGCCAGCTTCATCGCTGACATCACCAAGCAGTGTGAGCAAATCCACAAGACGCTGTATTCGTCCTACATCACGTATGGTGCGGAGACGGTATTGTAATGTTCTACTCCATCCGTCACGTCAATTTCTTCCGCTACAGCGGCCCGGTGCGCGAGTCGGTGATGGAGCTGCGCATGCAGCCGCGCTCGGAAGGGCCGCAAACTTTGCGCAGCTTTACCATCAGCACCAATCCGCGTGCCCAGCTCTATGCATATACCGACCATCTGGGCAACGCCGTCTATCACTTCAATCTGCTGCGCGAACATGAGGAACTGCGGATCGAAGCCCAGGCGGTGGTGGAGATCGGGACGTTCCCGGATACGCCAGAGGCGCTCGATGATCTCGAATGGGGCCGCTACAATGGCTACAACCTCAGCGACGATCATTACGACATGCTGGGGCCATCCAAATTCGCCCGGCCCTCGCCCGAACTTCTTTCCTTCCTGAAAATCGCCGAACTGGAAAAGCCGGCGGGCGATCCACTCAGCGCGCTCAAGCGGCTGCAGCGCACCATTTATGATTCCTTCGAATACAAGAGCGGCGTCACCGAAGTGCATTCGCCCATCGAGGTGGCGCTGGAGCAACGCCTGGGCGTCTGCCAGGATTTCGCCCATATCATGATCACCATCGCGCGGCATTGGGGCATCCCCACCCGCTATGTCTCTGGCTATATCCACCACAAGGGGTCGCGCGACCGCTCCCGCGCCGATGCCACCCATGCCTGGCTGGAATCCTATCTGCCATCGCTGGGCTGGGTGGGCTTCGATCCCACCAACAACATCCTGCCGCGCGAGCGGCACATCCGCGCCGCGGTGGGACGTGACTATGCCGACGTGCCGCCGACGCGCGGCACCTACAAGGGTGGGGCGGATTCGGAACTCAGCATCGCCGTCTCGCTGGAGCCGACGGCGGCGCCGGTGCGGCATGAGGATTTCCTGAAAGTGGCGCGGCCGATGAGCGCGCCGCAGGGCACGTCGTCCATGCCGGAACGGCTTTACCTGCAACAACAACAGCAGCAGCAGTAATGTCCGGCAAGAAGCGGAATATTGGCGGTGTCCTCACCGTTGAAGGCGTGGCCCTGCGCTGGTCGGTGAAAAGCGAAGCGGCCTGGAAGACCACCGATGGCAATATCGGTCTGCGCCTCAGTGTGGTGCGGCATGACGAGACCCTGACCCGCCATGGCACGCCGAAAGCCTGGCGCGAGCTGATCCTGCAATTTCCCTTTGAGAAGCCCAGGCACGCCTCGCGCTTTCCCGAAAAGCGCGCCATCACGCCCGAGCAGTTGGCGGCGGGCATCCGCCTGGCCATGGAGGCAGGCTGGGAGCCGCATTCGCGCGGCCGTCCCTTCGAGTTGATATTGGAAGCGGGCGATCTGCCGGCTTAAGCGACCAGCGGCTTGCGTTCCGCGTCGCTGGCCCAGACTTCCAGTTCGTCCGAAACTTCCGGCATCAGCGCGGTCCAGTCGCCGAACTTTTCCGGCCAGAAGACGCGGGTGCTGGCGTACCAGGGATATTCCGCCGTACCCAGCTGCGGCCAGGTGCGGCCGGCGGTGACGAACCAGGTCTCGGTGCCGACAGCGGCCGCCGTGGCGGCGGCGGCGGTGGGAGCGGAAATCACCAGATCAAGCGCGGCGCACAAAGCGGCGGCGCCGTCGATATCATCCTTGAGGTCCAGGCCCTCGATGCTGTGCACCGTCACGCCGAACTGAGCGGCGGCGCGCGCCAGCTCCTCGGCGCAATCGCCATATTGCAGGTTGAAGAAGGAAACGCCCGGAGTCTGCAGTATCGGCGCCCAGCCATCGATGGGCGAGAAATACTTGGCGCGCTTGGCCCCCAGCATCATGGAGCGCCAGCACAGGCCGATTTTCTTGCCTGGAAGCGCCGCCAGCTTGGCGCGGAATTCCGCCACGCGGACCGGGTCGGGCGTCAGGAAGGCTTCGTGGCGGAAATCAGCAAGCGACTTGCGGAAATATTGCAGGGCGGTGCCCATCGGAGCCCAGAAGTCCGGCGTGTTCTGCTTGGCGGCGAAGGGGATCAGCCGCAGCGCCTTGTTGCCGTCATTGTCGATCAGTGTCCTGTCGTCATAGGTGCCGATCTCGGCCTGGGGGAAGCTGCGCTGGAACAGGCTGACCAGGCGCGGATCGACCGCGATCTGCAGCTTGCCCTTGTCGCCCAGCTCGGCCAGCACATCGGGAATGATATTGGCGAACATGAACTCGTCGCCCAAGCCCTGCTCGCCCACCAGCAGGATCTTGGCTCCGGCCAGAGGCTCGCCTTGCCATTGGGGGGCTTCGATCAGGTGATGCAGATAGGCGCGGAAGCGCTGGTCGTTGCGGATCTCGTATTCCTTGAATCCCTCTTCAAGCTTGCCGGCGCCGATCAGGCAGATGCTGCGGGAATGGCGGCATTCGCGAACTTCCGTGGGATCGACCGCCAGTTCCAGCGCCTTGTCGTAAATCTCAAGTGCCTCTTCCAGCCGTCCAAGATGCTGATAGGCATAGCCGAGATTGTGATAGGCGCGGGCGAAATCGGGAGCGAGGCGGATCGACTCCTCATAGAAGACCACGCTCTCCTCGGAGCGGCCTTCCTCGGCCAGCACCGTGGCCAGCGCGTTCCAGAGGATGGTCTCATGCGGCATGCGCTGGAGGGCATTGCGCAGCGTCTCAATGGCGGCGTCGGGCTGGCCCAGGTCGCACTGCACGCTGCCCAGATTGTTGTGGCCCAAAGGCGAATCCGGCTTGGCGGCTATGTAAAGGCGGAACATCGCCTCGGCGCCTTCGGTCAGTTTCATGCCCCAGGCGGTGAGGCCCAAATTGATCAGCAGCTCCGGGTCTTCCGGATCGAGCTGGAAGGCACGTTCATAGGTGACCAGGGCCTTGTGCACATGGCCCATCCGCTCAAGCGACATCGCCAGGACATGGAAGGCCTTGGAATGGGTCTCGTCTTCCTCGGTGGCGCGCAGCGCCCATCTGGCGGCGCCGGCATGGTCGCCCTTGCGCCAGATCTGGATGGCGCGCTTCAGCGCGACATTGGCGCGGTGGCGCTTTTTCTCTGCCACCACTTCGTCCACCAGTTCTTCCAGCTTTTCGAGCGCTTCCAGGCGCGCGTCCATGCCGGAAAGGGCGTTAATGCTCTTGAGGGAAACGGCTTTGGACATGCTGGTCTCTGCTCGGAATAGCGCCGCCATCAAAGCCTTTTATGTTTAACCATCCGTGAACGCATTCGCACAAATGCCGTGAGATTTTGTTAACCAAACCGGGTCTATGGTCAGCCCCGTCGATCCTTTAGAGGCTCTCTATGCCGCTGAAACTGTCCTTGAAGCCGGGCGAGAAATTCGTGCTCAACGGCGCCGTGCTCGCCAATGGCGACAAGCGCATCTCGCTGGTGATCCAGAACAAGGCCTGCGTGCTGCGCGAGAAGGACATCATGCAGCCGGAGGACGCTAACACCCCGGCCCGCCGCATCTATCTCGCCATCATGATGATGTATCTGGATGGCGAATCCAGCCATGAGCCCTACAACGATTTCGCCCTGCGCATGACCGAGTTCATGGGCGCCCTGAACAATCCCGATACCTTGGCCGCCTGCGTCGAGATTAGCCGCGACGTCGCCCAGACCGCCTACTACAAGGCGCTGATTTCGTGCCGCAAGCTTTTTGACTATGAACAGGAGCGACTGAGCTATGTCCCTTAAGGCTTATAAGAGTGCGCAGACCGCCACTGAGGACCCGCGCGTCACCGAGTACCGGCTGTTCGGCCAGGTCACCGGCGCACTGCTCGACGCCCAAAAAACAAGCGCTTCCGGTACCCCGCTGGTCGAGGCGATTGACTGGAACCGCCGCATGTGGCGCACATTGGCGGCCGACTGCATGGACGACCGCAACACCCTGTCGCAAGATGTGCGCGCCAAGATCATCTCGCTGTCGCTGTGGGTTTCGAAATATTCCCGCCAGGTGACGCGCGAAAAGGCGCCGCTGGAGCCGCTGATCGAAATCAACCGCAACATCATGCAGGGTTTGCAGCAAGCGGGGTGAGAGCGGACCAGCGAAAGGTCCAGTGGACCTTTCGCCCGCCCGAACACCGTAGCGGCGCGCGACCAAGCAAGACGTGAGGTCGGGACGGCAAATTGCTCAATCAAAGCAGCCGGCGTTTCTGACGCCGGCTTTTTTGTTGCCCGGAAAGGATCGGCAAAATTTTCCGCTCCGGCATTTCATGCCTAACAGAGGCGGCGTTAAACTCTCAATTAATCTAATTATATCAATATGTTGAGGAGTTAACCGGCTGGCACACGGGTTGCAAAGTTCGGACCGGGCAAAGCCCAGAGGAGCTGCAGAAAGCGTCTCCCCCACCAGTAGAACGGAGAAGTCCATGTCCTTTAGCGTCAACACCAATACGGGCGCCGCAGTGGCGCTGCAGTATCTCAATCAGACCCAGGGTCGGCTCGACCAGACCCAGTCTGCCATCAACAGCGGCCTCAAGGTCGCGTCGGCTAAGGACGATGGCGCAATTTACGCTATTGCCCAGAACCAGCGCGGCGCTGTGGCCGGCTATCAGTCCGTCATCAACAGCATCAACAACGGCTCGTCCTCCATCGATGTCGCGCTTTCCGCGGGCCAGTCGATCTCGGACCTGCTGATCCAGATGAAGCAGAAGGCGCTGGCCGCCGCCGACACCTCGCTCGATACTGCGAGCCGTCAGGCGCTCAACGCGAACTTTACGGCCCTGCGCGACCAGATCGCCACGATCGTGAAGAACGCCGTCTTCAACGGCTTCAATTTGGTGGACGGTTCGACCAACCAGGTCGCCGCCCTGGCCTCGGCCGACGGTTCGCGCCACATCACCACTTCGGCGCAGAACATGACGCTGTCGGGTTCGATTGTGGTAGTGAAGAACACCTCCACGATCTCGACCCAGACCAAGGCGTCCGCCCTGATCGCCACGATCCAGACCTCGCTGACCAACGTCAACTCGGCCCTCGCCAAGTTGTCGGCTGGTGCTGCGAAGTTCTCGATCCAGGCGGCTTTCACCATGAAGCTGTCCGACACGATCACCGCGGGCATCGGCAACTTGGTGGATGCCAACATGGCGCAGGAAAGCGCGATGCTCCAGTCGCTGCAGGTCAAGCAGCAGCTGGGCGTGCAGGCTCTGTCGATCGCCAACCAGGCGCCGCAGGCCATCCTGTCGCTGTTCCGCTAAGTCGAAGCATACGAGTAAGAGGAAGGGCCGCGCGTCAGCGCGGCCCTTCTTATTTCTTCAGCCGCTCATGCTCCGGCGCTCTTCCCCTTTACCTTTGTTCACCTTCTTCTGTCTCGCCGTGAACCAAAGAAAAGCCCGGAAAATCGGGCTTTCCTTGCCTCGCCTTTGAAACAAACTGGAGCTATTTGCCGGGTTGACCCGGCAAATGCTGCCGCACCCGGCAAAACCTGCCGGGCCATTTGCGTCGCCGGGGAATCGCCGCCAGGAAGGATTTTCCCGTCCCTCCCAAAATCGATGGTTCGCAAATCCTTACTCCAATCCGGCACAGACCTTGAAATGAGCCCACCGGGCAAAAAGCCCAAGAGAGCTTGCTCTTTCATACCAGAACGGAGAGACCAAAATGTCCTTTAGCGTCAACACGAATAACAGTGCCGCCACGGCGCTGCAGTACCTGACCCAGACTCAGGGTATGTTGAACCAGACCCAGTCCGCCATCAACAGCGGCCTAAAGGTCGCCAACGCCCGTGACGACGGTGCCATCTACGCCATCGCGCAGAATCAGCGCGGCAACGTGGCTGGCTATGCCGCCGTCATGAATTCCATCAGCAATGCGACCTCCACAGTCGACGTCGCCCTCTCGGCGGGTCAGTCGATCTCGGACCTGCTTATCCAGATGAAGGGGAAGGCTCTCGCGGCCTCTGACTCCTCGCTTGATACGGCGAGCCGTCAGGCCCTGAATGCCAACTTTGTCGCCCTGCGCGACCAGATCACCACGATCGTTAAGAACGCGGTGTTCAATGGCTTCAACCTGGTGGATGGTTCGACCAACATGATCACTGCCCTGGCTTCGTCTGACGGCAGTCGTCGCATCACTACCTCCGCGCAGAAGATGAGCCTGTCGGGTTCGATCGTGACGGTGAAAAACACCAACACGCTCTCCACCCAGGCTCGCGCTTCCTCGCTGGTGGCCACGATCCAGTCCTCGCTCACCAACGTCAACGCGGCTCTCGCCAAGTTGTCGGCCGGCGCTGCGAAGTTCTCGATCCAGGGCACCTTCGCCCAGAAGCTGTCCGACACCCTGACTGCGGGTATCGGCAACCTGGTCGACGCCAACATGGCGCAGGAAAGCGCGCAGCTGCAGAGCCTGCAGGTCCGTCAGCAGCTGGGTATCCAGGCGCTGTCGATCGCCAATCAGGCGCCGCAGACCATTCTGTCTCTGTTCCGCTAAGCCGGGTATCGGGCGGTCCCTTAAAGGGGGCCGCCCGACGCCGACCGTTGCCGGGCGACCGCAAAAAGCGGCGCCTGCCCCGGGGCGAAGGGAATTTTTTCTGGTGGGCATGCAGGGCGGGTACGTTGCCGGGGGGCGACGTACCCGTCTCTGTTGCTCATTTTACCCTCCGGCCTTCACACGCTATCGGCCGTAGGGCGGCCTGGCGTGCTATGGCCACATCCTCTTCCTGCGCGCTACGCGCGCGAAAGGGAGGTGGGCCTTTAGTTTGCGGTCTAAACCGCGCTGACGGAAAAGCGGAAGCGGCGGGGGCCGACGGCGTAAGCCGAAGGCTTGCGGGTGTCGTCCAGCTCCAGCGCCGAAAGCTGCACCTGGCAGAACAGGCTCTTGCCACCATCGCGGTTCACCAGCGGGCGGTGAGTCAGCAGGCCCAGCAGCGGCGCGGTGGTGCGGTCGACCTCGATCCGCACGCCGGTCTTGCCGTCACCAATCTCGGCCCAGCCTTCGCTCATGCCAAAACCGTGGCTTGACGACACCAGGAACGATACCGGCGCGCCATGCTCGATGCGCTCGCCGTCCAGGGCGAAGCGCTCGCGGCCGCCGCCATTGGTGGTGGCCAGGGTCAGGCGCGAAAGCGCGAAGGCGTCGGGCAGCAGGGTGAAATGGCCCAGCCGCAACACGCCCTTGCCCCAATCCTTCCAGTCGAAGCTGAGGTCAAAATCCACCCGCGGCGCATCGGCGGCGAAGCGCATGCGCTTGCAGATCGCCCCGCGCGGTGTCTCAAGCCGCGCCTCGGCGATGAGTGCGCCACCGGTTTCTGTCGCCAGCCGCGCCTCGCACCATTCCAGGTCGGTGACCTTGTGCTCGCCTGGCGCCTCAAAGACGATGTCGCCGGTATACCAGTCCGCCGTCAGGGCGATGTCGTCGAAGAAGCCGTGCGGCAGGCCGCCCAGAGCCGGTTTAGCGTGGGGCGAGAAATGAAGGCTGGACAGCGCCAATCCGCGCCGCCGGTCCAGCCGCGCCTTGAGCATGGGGGTGACGATCTCGACATGGCGATCCTCCACCGGCGCGGTGGTGAGCAGCGCGGGCGCTGCCGGCAGGGGCGTGGCCCAGCGTGCTTCCGCCGCGCGCAGGCGTTCGCAATAGGCGGTCCAGCGCGTCTCGGTGATATGGGTGCGGAAATCGCTGGCCCAGAGCTGGCAAAGCTCCTTCCAGTCAGCCTTTTCTTCGTCGGCCAGCATGCCCTCATAGACGCGCTGGCAGGCGGCGTTGATGGCGGTGTTGTCCCGCCCCGTCACCGCCCAGCGGGCGAGATTGTATTTGCGTTGTTTTTTCACCGGCACCGGACAGGCGGCGTTTTCCAGCGAGAGCAGCTTGCCCGCGCCCGGCGCTTCCAGCAGCGCCAGAACCTGTGACGGGGCCGCCAGGCTGACGCCTTCGCCGGGCAGGGCGGCAAGGGCGGCGTCGATCCGCGCCCATTCGCGTTTCTCATTCAGGTGTTCTTCGGTGCGAAAGCGCCCGGGGCGGAAATCGAAGATCTCAGCGTCGCTGGCATAGAGACAAAGCGCCCCGCCCGCGACTTGTTTGTTTGGTCGCGGCTCCGGACGGAAAACCGCTTCACACTTATCCTGGAACCGCTCCGCCTTACGCCGCAGGAAAGTCAGCCAGGTTTCCAGTTCGGTGTCGCCATGGGCCAGGCGCTGCATCTGCTGGAACATAGTGGTGTTGCTCCAGAGCAGGGCGATGCGTTCGCCTTCCGGACCCAGCGCATATTGCGGCAGATATTGCGTCGCTTCCGGCCATTCCGGATGGTTGGCGACGGCGTTCTCCCAATCCATCAGGATGGCGTCGTAACGGGCCGCGCGATACAGCGGCACCAATCCGGCAGCATAAGCCTGCTCGTTCACCAGCGCCACGCGCGGGCGTGCGCCCAGCAGCCGTTCATAGGTCTCATTGGCCAGCCGCAGATTTTCAGCTGTGACACGGGCGGGCACCAGCGGCCCGATCAACTGGCTGTAGCCGGAACCGATCAGCTCCATCTTTCCCGCCGCGATAAGGCTGCGGGCGCGAGCGATCCAGGCCGGATCGCGGGCGGCGATTTCCTCCAGCGTGTAGCCAGAGATTTCGACCCCCAACGGTCCGCGCGCTTCGCACAGATCCAGCAGCGGGTGGTAGCAGTTGGCGATCACCGCGCCGCGCCGTTCCTCCTCGATGGAGGAAAAAGCCAGGTTCAAATGAAAGAAGGCAAAACCGGTTAGCCCGGCGCGCGCCTGCGCAGCGGCGAAGGGCGCGTTCATGCCGTCTCCACCTCGATCAGCGCCAGGGCGTCATTGGCCGCCTTCAGCGCGATTTCACGCGTAGCGCCGCTGGCCAGCACCATGGCGGCGCTGGGGCGCTTGTCGCCGGAGGGCGGAATGATGTCACCGGGCCGGGCCGTCACCACTACTTCGGCGATGCCGGGCACGGCGCGAGCGGCGTCTTCGCCGTGGATGGCCACGACCGTGCCGGCCTTGGGGAAGGCATAACGCTGGATCACGGCATTTTGGTATTTCGGCGTCAGCTCGTCTTCGTTGACCGCTTCGCCCAGCGCAATCTTGATCGCGGCGCCGATGAAATCCACTCCGGTGTTGAGCGGGATTTCCCGGGTGCAGAAAAAACCTCCGGAAAGCCGCGCCGCCAGCTCGATAACATAGGCCTCGCCCTTGTGCACCACAATGTCGCCCTTTACCGTGCCGTCGGTGACGCCAAGGGCCGAGGCGGCGCGGCCCACCAGCTCGCGCACCTTGTCCTGGATGTTCGCCGGCAGATGGCTGGGCAGGTCGCCGCCATTCTCGATGAAGAAAGGCGCGTATTTCTCCAGATATTCGTAATTGCGGTCGGAAAAGCCAGGCGTGAAACAGCGCCCGCCCATCACGATGCTCTCGGTCGAGACCTGCGGCCCTTCCAGATATTGCTCCACCATCACCCGTTCGGTGGGCGAATGGTCCCGCGCCAGGGTGAAGGCGGCGGCGAGGTCTTCCACCTTGGCGATGCGCTGCACGCCGCGGCTGCCGCGCGAATCCACCGGCTTGATGACAAGGTCGCGCCCGCGCTCAATGGCGATGCGCTGCAATTCCTGTGGCGTCGAAACCTCGGCGAACCAGGGGACATTGACCCCGGCGCTGCGGAACGCCTTCTTCATCGCCAGCTTGTCGCAGGCCAGTTCGGCCACATGCACCGGCAGGCCGGGAATGCGCAGCCGCTGCGCCACCGTCGCCGCCGTCACCGGCGCGTCGGCGGCGACACAGAGCACGCCGTCGATCTTGCGGATCTTGCGCGAATAGCGTTCCGCCGCCGCCGCCGTCTCGGTTGGGCCATAGACATCGGCGATCAGGCAGGAATCGGCAAAGGCGAAGCCGGGGGCGTGGGGATCGCGGTCGGAAACCACCACGGTATGGCCCATCTCCTTGGCGCGCTGGGCGGCGTCCGCCGCCTCGATGCCGCCGGAAATGATCAGAAGCGTCTTGCCCGATGTCATCAGAAGTACAGGCCTCCGTTGACGTTGATCGTCTGGGCGGTGATGTAGGCGGCGGCGTCGGAGGAAAGAAATACGGCGGCATCCGCCACGTCCTGCGGCGTCCCCATGCGTTTGAGGATGATGGTCTCGGCCGCCTTCTGCACCGCGGCGCTGGCCATGCCCGCCGCCGCCATTTCCGAAGCGATCAGCCCGGCCGCCAGGGTGTTGGAGCGCACGTTGTATTGCGCCCCGAAACGGGCGATCACCTGCGCCAGTGAGATCAGCCCGGCCTTGGAGGCGGCATAATGCGCCGTGCGCGGCCCGCCATACTGGCCGGAAACCGAGCCAATATGGGTGATGGCGCCGCCGCCCGCGTGCCGCAGCAGCGGCAGGAAGACCTGCGCCACGATGAAGGGGCCTTTCAGGTTGGTGTCGAGGATGAAATCCCAGTCCGCGTCTGCGATCTGGTCGAAATCGGTCGGCTTGTTGACCCCGGCATTGTTGATCAGGATGGAAATGGCCCCGAAGGCGCGCGCCTGTTCTGCGACCTGCTCGACGCTGCTGCGGCTGGTGACGTCCATCGGCACCGCCAGGGCGCGGCGGCCCAGTTTTTCGATCCTGCCGGCGATGGCGGCGGTTTCGGCCTTTTTTTCGCGATAGGTCAGCAGCACATCGGCGCCAGCTTCGGCCAACCCCAGGGCGATGGCGGCGCCAAGCCCGCGGCTGCTGCCGGTGACGACCGCGTTCTTTCCGGCCAGCGAGAAGCGGCTCATCTCTTGCGCTTCAGCACTTTG
>Ga0105245_10003156_pt1 | contig 14733 bp, 10 predicted proteins | sample KBSM54metaG_FD_81523 | JGI IMG/M metagenome (GOLD analysis project Ga0105245, IMG submission 81523) | Miscanthus rhizosphere microbial communities from Kellogg Biological Station, Michigan, USA - KBS M5-4 metaG | ecosystem: Host-associated > Plants > Roots > Rhizosphere > Soil | place... | reverse complement strand
TCCAGATCCCGGTCGCCCACGACGACCACCTCGACCGGGACGCCGTGCTGCTCCTCGACGTCCGCGGCAGCGGCCTCGAGCGCGCCCGCAAGGGTGCCCGACTTCCCCGGCGCCGGGCGGTCGGACAGCCATGCGCGCAGCTCGCGCTCCTGGCGCCGCGCCAGAGCGGCCACCTCGGCGGGATCGCCCGCTCGGCGCTGCATCATCGCCAGCGTCTGGAGCACGGAGTCGTGCAGGTGCGCCGCGACCTCCGCGCGCTCCTGCGAGCGGATCCGCGCGGCCCGCTCCTCGGTGAGCGAGCGCACGAGCCGGACGATCCACGGCGCGAAGATCACGCCGAGCACCACGACGGCGGCGATCACGGCGAACAGGACGTCGCGCGCGGCTCCCAGCGCGCCGGTGGCCTGCAGGAAGACGATGCCGGCAGCCACCACGAGTGCGATGCCGAGGCCGGTTCGTGAGATCGCCAGGACGGCACGGCGGCTCTCCGTCCTGACGATCTCTTCGGGCGTCCGCTCCGCTGGTGCCGGGCGTGGCTCGCGCTCGCCCATCGACTGGCGCCAGATCAGCGCGCCGCCGCCCGCGATCAGAACGAGCGGCCACACGATCGCGTCCGAGAACCAGATGCCGAGGGCGCGGAAGGTCAGGAGCACCGCCAGGAGCAGGAAGGCCGTCCCGAGCGCCACCTCCACGGCGGCGCGCCCCGTTCTGATTCGCACGCGGGTGGGGCGCGAGTCGCCGGCCGGGATCACCAGCCAGCCGAGCAGATAGGCGGCGAGCCCCACTCCGCCCGCCGCGGTCGCCACCACGAACGCCAGCCGGACGAGCGACGCGTCCACGCCGAATCGCCGGGCGATGCCGGCGGCGACGCCGCCGATCCAGCCCTCCTGGCGATCCCGGCGCAGGACGCCGGTTGAAGCGTCGGAGGTCGTCACACCAAGATCATCGCGGGCGCGTCATGCCGGAGGCCAGCAGGATCGCTCCGATCGCCGCGCAGGCGAGCGGGACGAACCCGCTGAGCCGCTGGTCCAGGGCGTCCTCGGCGTCCAGCAGCAGGATCACCCCAACCGCGAGGATGGACGCGCCCGCGACGAGCGATGTCAGGTCAGGCCGCACAGGCGATGTTCCTGCCCAGTTCGTCGATGTCGGGTGGCCCGAAGTCGACCTGACCGCGACCGAGGTCCGGAGCGGTGAAGGCGTGACCGATGCGCAGCGACCCGACTCCGAGCTCCGCCTTTACGAGCAGCCGTGTCACGTGGGGCGCGGCGTCGGGGAGGTCCCGGACGTCCACGTCGATCCCGTCGTTCTTCCGCTGGAAGGTCCGTATCTCACCGACCCGAACGTGTGCGTCCGTCGCCACGCACACGTCGCGCGGCACGATCACGCGCGCATCGCCAATGCCCACGTCGACCTCGAGCGGCACGTCTCCCGGCGGAAGATCGGTCCGGCGCAGGTCGATCACGAGCTGGCCCATGCCGAGCTGGTACTTGTCCCTCAGGTCGAGCACCGACGCCGGGCGATAGTCGCGCTCGCCAACGCCGCCATCCAGGTCGATCCCCGCCGCCGACACCGTTCCGGCCGACAGGGCGAGCGCCAGTGCGGGCAGCACGAGCCAGCGCACCGGGCGGACGAAGGCGCCCGCCAGGATCGCCAGGGCCGCGCCGATCACGACGATCGCCACGACCGTCTCCCCGCCGGCGGCGGCCGCCCACGCGCCGCCTATCGAGATCAGTCCACAGACCAGGAGGACCCCGATGCCGAGAGCCGCCCGCTTGGCGACGTCGCCGGCGTCGCCGGCCGGTCCCTCGCCGGAGACGAACCACCAGACGAGAACACCGGCAGCGACCAGAATGGCGACGGGAACGACGAGCCCCGCGAGGAGGAGTCCGCCCCCGAGAAGAAAGGGCCAGGTCACGCACAGGAGGACGATCACGCCTCCGATGACGAGCCAGCGGTTCCGGCCGGCGGGCGCCCCGGACTCGGCGGCGGGGCTGTCCTCCGCGGGGATCAGGAGCAGCGCGGCCAGGTAGGCGAGCAGCCCGGCGCCGCCCACAAGCGCGAGCACGACGGCGCCGATCCGGAAGATGATCGGGTCCACGTTGAAGTAGCGGCCGAGCCCGGCGCACACGCCGCCGATGACGCGTCCGTCGCGTGCGCGGTAGAGGCGCCTCGGCTGAGGGGGCTCGGGGGGAAGTTCCTGGGTCGTCGTCTCGTTCATGGCCTCTGAGAGTGCCTTCGAAGCGGCGTTTCGCCTATTGGGAATGGTCCCTAGGGGAAGTCATCGAGGGCCCGCGCCGCTAACCTTTCAGGAGTTGCAATGGGGGCGAACCAGCTTCGACGTGGAACTGCTCGTCCCGGTGTAGCGAGTCGAGGACTCCGGGTTGGCCTCGTTAAAAAGTCCCGGAAACCAATAAGTGCGGACTCTCATCGAGTTCAGCCTCTCGCCGCTTAATAAGCCGTGAGAGAGTCGCCCCGGACACGCCCGCGGTCCGGTACAGCGGCTTCAGATAGCGGGCTCACCGCGACGGCCGGACCCTCAGCCGTCACGGGACAGCTTCGAGGGTATGGCGCCGGCAACGTACCCCGCGGACCGACCGAACCGGTGGCCGAGATCAGACTCCGCAGGGAACGCTCGTAGCAAGCATCGGGATGGTGTTCCGCGGACGCCGGGGCAGTGCCGGCCGCCTCCACCTTTCGAGACGCCCCGCCGGGCGGCGGGGCGTCTCACCTTTCCGCCGGGCGCCGGGCGATCGTTGTCAACATGAGACAAATCGGCCGCCGCTGGCTACGGTGCCCGCATCGACCTTCGGGAGGCCTGATGCGGATTCGAGTCCTTGCAGTTGCCGGTGCCCTGTTCGCCTGTCTGACCGGCGTCGCCGGTCCGGCGTCTGCGGCTGAACGGAACGGCGACGACTATGTCGTCCCCGGCAGCTACATCGTCGTGCTCGAGGACTCGGTCCAGAACGTCTCGCGCCAGCTCGCCGAGCACGAGCGTCGCGAGGGCTTCAAGGCGCGGCGCGTCTACCGCACCGCTCTCAAGGGGTACAGCGCGAAGCTCACGAGCGCCCAGGTGCGCGGGCTGCGGAGCGATCCGCAGGTCGCCTCGGTCGAGCCGAACCGAATCGTCCGCGCCACCGCCACGCTCGCGGCCGGCGAGTCGGTGCCCACGGGCATCGCGCGCATCGGCGCGGCGTCCACGACGCCGGCGCAGGCGAATCCGGCGAGCTCGGCGGCGGTCGCCGTGATCGACACCGGCGTCGACCTCGACCACACCGACCTGAACGTCGCCCACAGCCCGACGCGGACCGGCTACAACTGCATCAGTCCCGGCGCCACGCCCGAGGACAACAACGGCCACGGCACGCACGTGGCCGGCACCATCGCCGCCAGGAACAGCGGTGCGGGCGTGGTCGGCGTCGCGCCCGGCACCGAGATCTTCCCGGTCAAGGTGCTCGACTCGCGCGGCTCGGGCACCTGGGAGCAGATCATCTGCGGGATCAACTGGGTCGCCGCGAATGCTTCGAAGTACGGCATCGCCGTCGCGAACATGAGCCTCGGCGGCCTGGGCAGCTCGGCCGACAACGGCGCCTGCGGCGCCACCAGCGCGCTTCACCAGGCGATCTGCAACGCCACCGCCGCCGGCGTGCGCTTCGCGGTCGCCGCGGGCAACGACGCCTGGGCGTATCCCGATGCGTCGCTGCCGGACGTGCCGGCGGCCTACGACGAGGTCGTGACCGTCACCGCATACGGCGACTCGGACGGGCGTGCCGGCGCGGCAGGCGCCGCGCCGTCCTGCCGGAGCGGCGAGGCCGACGACCGCTACGCCTCGTTCTCGAACTGGTCGAACAACTCGACCGACAACGCTCACACGATCGCCGCGCCGGGCGTGTGCATCGGGTCGACCTGGCTGGCCGCCGGCTACAACACGATCTCCGGAACCAGCATGGCCACGCCGCACGTGGCGGGCACGCTGGCGCTGTGCGTGGGCAAGGCCGGGGTTGGCGCGGGGCCGTGCGCGACCGACAAGAACGCCGCGTCCTTGGTGTCGAAGATCCGCTCGACGAACAGCGCCTACGGCTTCAGCGGCGATCCGTTCCGCCCGATCAGCGGCCGCTACTTCGGCTACACGGCGATCGCGGGAACGCCCGCCCAAGCGCCGGGCTTCACGCTCTCCGCGTCGCCGTCCAGTCGCAGCATCGCGCGCGGCCAGTCCACCACCTACGCCGTCACGGTGAGCCGCTCGGGCGGCTTCAGCTCGGCGGTCTCGTTCTCCGTCAGCGGGCTGCCGAACAGGTCGTCCGCCTCGTTCAGCCCGAGCTCGACGACGGGCACCACCTCGACGCTGACCGTCTCGACGGGCTCGAGGACCGGTCGCGGCACGCGGACGCTGACGATCACCGGCACGGGCGGCGGCATGTCGCGCACCGCGCAGGTGACGCTCAGCGTGAATTAGGGCTTAGGCGGCGTCGGACGAGTAGGCCGGCTCGGCGGCCGCCGCGCCGTGGTCGTGCGGCGCGGGCTCGCCGTGCGCCTCGGCCATCATCGCGGCGGGCTTCTCCGCGCGCAGGATCGTCACGGCGGACACGATCGCCACGACCGCGAGCCCCGCTCCGATCAGGTAGGCCACGTGGTAGCCGCCCGTGAGCGCGCTGGCCGTCGACTCGCCCTGGTCGAGCAGCGTCTGCGTGCGCTCGGTCGAGATCGTGGCCAGCAGAGCGAGTCCGATCGCGCCGCCCACCTGGCCGGTCGTGTTGACGAGCCCGGACGCCAGGCCCGCGTCGCTCGGCGTCGCGCCCGACATCGCGAGCATCATCAGCGCGGGGAAGGCCACGCCTGCGCCGGCGCCGAAGATGATCATCGTCGGGAAGACGTCGACCAGGTAGTTGCCGTCCACCGGGGTCCGTGCGAACAGGAGCATCGCCACGAGCAGGAAGGAGAGACCGGTGATCAGCACGTTGCGCGGGCCGAAGCGCATGTTCAGCTTGTCGGTGAAGCCGAGTGAGAGCACTCCCATCAGCAGTGAGCCTGGGAGGAACGCGAGGCCGACCTGGAGCGGGTCGTAGCCGAGCACGAGCTGCAGGTAGAGCGCGCCCAGGAAGAAGATGCCGAACATGCCGACCACCAGCAGCGCCATGACGATGTTCGCGCCGGTGACGTTGCGCGACTTGAACAGCCGCAGCGGCATCAGCGGCTTCTCGATGCGCGCCTGGCGCAGCACGAAGGCCGCCACAAGCGCGACGGAGACCGCGGCGAGAATGAGCGTCCGGGCCGACGTCCAGCCGTGCTGTTCGACGCCCAGGATCGTGTAGACGGCCAGCATCAGGCCGCCGGTCACGAGCACGGCGCCGGGCACGTCCGCGCCCTCGGAGATCCCGATCCCGGGGCGGCTCTCGACGAGGCGCACGGTGAGCAGCGCGGTTACGAGCCCGATCGGGACGTTGACGAAGAAGATCCAGTGCCAGTTGATCAGGTCGGTGAGGACGCCTCCCGCGAGGAGGCCGATTGAGCCGCCGGCCGACGCGACGAACCCGTAGACCCCGATCGCCTTCGCCTGGTCGCGCGGCTCGGGGAACATCGTCACGATCATCCCGAGCGTGACCGCCGAGGCAAGCGCGCCGCCGCCGCCCTGGATGAAGCGCGCCGCAATCAGCATCTCCTGGCTCTGCGACACGGCGCAGAGGAGCGAGGCGCCGGTGAAGATCGCCAGCCCGGCGAGGAAGACGCGCCGGTGGCCGATGAGGTCGCCCAGGCGGCCGGACAGGAGCAGCAGGCCTCCGAACGCGATCAGGTAGGCGTTGACGACCCACGCCAGGTTGTTCTGGGTGAAGTCGAGGTCCTCCTTGATGGACGGCAGAGCGACGTTCACGACCGTGGCGTCGAGCACGATCATAAGAACGCCCGCGCAGAGGACGTAGAGGGCGATCCAGCGGTTTGGGGTCGTCGTCGCGTTCGAAGTGCTCATGTCAACTAAGACAGATCCAGGCCGGGGAACTCATCGCGGCCTACGTTACGCAAGCTGTTCGAGACGTTTCGCGAGCCGCTCCATTCCGCGTTCGCGCGCGGCTTTGGCGGCGCCGGCGTAGTTCGTCGGCGTGTCCTGCGGGCGCTCCACGTCGATGTCCTGCAACGTGGCGATCTCCTTGAAGGCGCGCAGCTCGTCGCCCTGCGTGCACAGCGCGGCGCGCACGGTCTTCTTCGTTTCGCGCACGCCCTGGTCGATCGCGGCCTCGAGCGAGCCGTGGCGCTGGAGCAGCTCGGCCGCCGTCTTCTCGCCGATGCCCTTCGCGCCCGGAATGCCGTCGGAGGGGTCGCCGCGCAGCGCTATGAAGTCGGGCACGAGCTCGGGCGGGACGCCGTAGCGGCGCTTCACCTCGGCCGCGTCCACCAGCTCGGCGCCCTGCTTGCCGCCGGTCCGGACGTAGAGCACCTGGACCTGGTCGCCGGCACACTGGAACATGTCGCGGTCGCCGGTCATCACGAGCGTGTCTCCGCCCGCGTCGGTCTCGCGGTTCGCGTAGGAGCCGAGCAGGTCGTCGGCCTCGAACGAGTCGCTGTCGGCGACGATCCAGTCGAATGCCTCGAAGAACGGGCGCGCGTCGAGGAACTGCGGGGCAAGCAGGTCCGGCACGTCGGGGCGCTCGGCGTGGTAGCCGTCGAACAGCTCCACGCGGTAGTCGGCGGCGTCGGGGCCGAAGCAGAGCACCACCGCACGCGGCGAGTGCTCCTCGATCTCGCGCAGGATCAGGTTGGCCGTCCCGAGCAGCGCGTTGACCGGCTGGCCGTCAGCTCCCTTGATGGTGTCGGGCAGCGCGTAGAAGGCCCGGAACAGCATCGACGGGGCGTCCACGACGAGTAGGGGGGCGGTCACGCGGGCAAACCTAGCCTGTGGCGGACGAGGAACGAGGTGACGCCACTCCCTTCCTTCCGGAACGGCTCTCGCTGAAGGCGCTGCGCGAGTCCGCCGCCGGATGCCGCGGCTGCCACCTGTGGCGCCCCGCGACCCAGACGGTCTTCGGCGACGGCAAGAAGTCCTCGCGGCTGATGCTGGTGGGCGAGCAGCCGGGGGACAGGGAGGACCTCGCGGGGAGGCCGTTCGTGGGACCCGCGAGCCGGGAGCTCGACCGCGGGCTCGAGGCCGCCGGCATCGAGCGCGCGGAGACGTACCTGACCAACGTGGTCAAGCACTTCAGCTTTCAGGAACGCGGCCGGCGTCGCATCCACCAGACGCCGAAGCGATTCGAGGTCGAGGCCTGCAAGCCCTGGCTCGAGGCGGAGCTCGCGGTGGTGAAGCCGGACGCGCTGGTGCTCCTGGGCGCGATCGCGGCCAAGGCGCTCCTCGGGAGCTCGTTCAAGGTCACGGAGCACCGAGGCGAGCTGCTCGACTCCGACCTGGCCCCGATCGTGGCGGCGACCGTCCATCCGTCGTCGATCCTGCGCCAGCCCGACGAGGCGAGCCGAGTGCGCGAGCGCAAGGAGTTCGCGCGCGACATGCGCGTCGTTGCCGACGCGCTCAGCGCCTCGATGTAACCGCTCCCGGCCGGCGGTGTTATTAACCGACGGTCAACAAGGAGAGCTAACGCATGTCCGAGATGTCCCGCACCGATGCACCACGCACCAAGAAGTTCCTCCTGGCGGTTCCCGAGGCTCGGGTCCTCGACTGGATCGCGCGCCGCCTCCCGCGGGCGGTGAAGCCGGACCACCTCACCGCGCTCGGCGTGCTGGCGTCGATCGGGATCGCGGCCGCATACGTGCTCTCGAACGGCGACGAGGCCTGGCTCTGGGCGGCGAGCGCGCTGCTGGTGGTGCACTGGCTGGGCGATTCCCTGGACGGCACGCTGGCGCGCGTGCGGAAGGCCGAGCGCCCGCGCTACGGCTATTACCTGGACCACCTGGTCGACGCCTTCGCCACCGCTGCGATCGGAATCGGCCTCGGGCTGTCGCCCCACATGCTGCTGGCGGTCGGCCTGGCGATCGTGATCGCCTACCTGATCCTGTCCATCAACACCTACCTGGAGACGCAGGCCTTCGGCACCTTCACGCTCGGCTACGGCCGCCTGGGGCCCACGGAGGCGCGCCTGCTGCTAATGGGCGTGAACACGCTGCTCGCACTCGGCGTGATCGGCGACGGAGTCCTGGACGTGCTCGGCATCGCCCTCGCCGCAGCGATGCTCCTCGCCCTGCTGGCCCGAGCCGGCCGGAACCTGAAGCGGCTGGCGGAGCTGGAGCCGGCGTCGCGCTAGCCTGGGCGGGCGAGCCCGGCTCCTTCACCGCAGCTGTTCGCCTGACCCAGCTCGCGGCTGAATGGCTCGGCTAACCCGCCCGCAGCGCCCGCGACCGCTCGGCCACGGGCTGCAGGAAGTCCGGCAGCGGCCGTACCAGGCCGCGGCCGGTCTCGCGCTCCCAGATCTGCTCCAGCTGGGCGAGGTGCTCGTCCATGACCTCGTCGATCAGGGCGAAGTCGGCGGCGCGGATGGCGGCGAGGGTGCGCTCGTGGATGGCGATCACCCAGTCGGGCACGAGCGGCGCGTGCACGGCCATGTCGCGCGCGATCTCGAGCCTGCGGAAGAGGCTGCGCATCAGCTGGACCACCGTCGAGTTGCGGGTGGCCCGCGCCATTGCGAGGTGGAACTTCAGGTCCAGCTGGAGGAAGAGGTCCTCGTTCTTCAGGAAGTCGTCCTCGGCTGCCAGCTCGCGCTTGCGCTCGATCAGCGCCGCCATCGCCGCGAAGTCCTCTTCGCTCGCGTGCACGGCGGCCAGCTGGGCCACGCGCGGCTCCAGCAGACGGCGCGCCTCGAGCACGCCGGCCACCTCGCTCACGCGTATGGCCTGCCGGCTCCGGAGCAGGTCGCGCGGGATGAGCTCCGAGGCCACGAAGATCCCGCCCGACTGGCCGCGGCGCACCTCGAGCACGCCGGCCTCGACGAGCGTCTTGACGGCCTCGCGTAGCGTGGGGCGGCTGATGCGCATGATCCCCGCGAGCTCGCGCTCGGAGGGGAGGCGGTCGCCCACGTGCAGGTCGCCGGACTTGATCCGCTCGGCGATCTGCTCGACGGCCTCCTCGAAGGTACGGCGCGATGAGACGGGCTCGAACGAGCTCTCCAAACCAACCTCAGGATATCCGGCGGTGACCACGCCGCTACCTGCCTCGCGCCGCCTCCACGCGCTGCAGCGCCTGCCACTCGGCCACGTCGATCGGGGGGATGCCGTCGGCATCGGCCGTCTCGAGCGCCGAGTCGAGGCGCGCCATCGCGCCCGCGATCAGATCGGCCTCGGACGCGCCGTGCTCTCCGTACCACTCCATCGAGACGTGAATCAGGCCGCCGCAGTTGGCGAGGAAGTCCGGCACGTAGACGATGTCGCGCTCCATGAGCGTTCGCGCGACGCTGCGATCCGCAAGCGGGTTGTTGGCCGCACCGGCCACCACTCGGCAGTCGAGCGACTGCGCGATCGCGTCGTCGATCAGGCCGCCCGCGGCGCAGGGCGCCAGCACGTCGAGCTCCATGGCGAGAATCGCCTCGGCTGAGGGCGCCACCTCAACGCCGTAGTCCGTCGACATGCACTGACAGCGGTCAGCATCGAGGTCGCACCCGATCACCTCGGCGCCGGCCTGCGCCAGCTTGGCCGCGAGCGCCGAGCCCACCTTGCCGAGCCCGACGACGCCGACCCGGCGCCCGTCGAAGTCGCCCGAGCCCGTCGCCGCCGTCAGGCCGCGGCGCATCGCCTGGAAGACGGTCTCCGCAGTTACGGGGGAGGGGTCGCCACCGCCTCCGTTCGACACCGACTGCCCCACCACGAAGCGTGTGAACTTCGCCATGTGGTCCATGTCGGCCGTCGTGGTGCCGATGTCCTCGGCTGTGATGTAGGCGCCGTCGAGGCCGTCGATCACGCGCGCCGCGGCCTCGAGCCGTGCGGTGCGCATGTGCTCGAGCCCGTCGTCGATCATCACGGCCTTGCCGCCGCCCAGGTCGAGGCCCGCCGCCGACGCCTTGAGGGTCATCGTGCGCGCCAGGCACATCACGTCCGCGAGCGCCTCGTGCAGCCCGCCCGGGTAGCGCTTCAGGCGCATGCCGCCCAGGGCGGGCCCGATGACCGTCGAGTGCACCGCCACGATGAACCTGAGCCCCGTCTCCTTGTCCTGCCGAATGACGATCTGCTCGTGATCGTCATCCGCCATTGGGATGCTGATGCGTGGTTCGTGGCGTGTGGCAATGGTCATCGTGATTTACCTTATACCCCGGAGTTCGGTCGACAACGCGATTCTGAAGATCGCTTCCGTCTGCCACCAATGGTAAGGTACGTTTCCCAATCGCGGGCGGAGGGAAGGGAACAGCTGGGATGTCGATCGCGATTCGCAAGCGCGCCAGGCCCGAGGGAGAGGCTCCTGACGGGTCGCGCTTCCGCCGTGCCGGTGACGACGGCGGCAGCCGCCGCGGCGGCAGGCTTCGGGACATCTCCCTCGACGACAAGTACGTCCTCGAGGAGGGCCGGATATTCCTGACGGGCCTCCAGGGCCTCGTCCGACTCCCGCTCGACCAGCACCGCGCAGACCTCCGCCGCGGCCTCATGACCGGCACGATGATCTCGGGCTACCAGGGTTCGCCGCTCGGCGGCCTGGACAAGGAGCTCGCCCGCAACCGCGAGCTTGTCGAGGGCCACCACGTGCGGCACGTGCCCGGCCTGAACGAAGAGCTCGGCGCCACCTCCGCCTGGGGCAGCCAGCTGGCCGGCCAGCTCCCGGGCTCCAAGTACGACGGCGTGCTGGCCATGTGGTACGGCAAGGCCCCCGGGCTCGACCGCGCGGCCGACTCGCTCCGCCACGGCAACTTCGTCGGCGTCTCGCGCACCGGCGGCGCGCTCGCCGTCGTGGGCGACGACCCCGGCTGCAAGTCGTCCACGATCCCGAGCGCGTCCGAGTCGCAGCTCGCCAGCCTTCAGATGCCGGTCTTCTACCCCGGCAACGTCCAGGAGGTCCTGGACCTCGGGCTCCACGCGCTCGCCTGCTCGCGCGCCTCGGGGCTGTGGGCCGGCTTCAAGATCGTCACGAGCGTCGCCGACGCCGTCGGCACCGCCGCGGTGGCGCCCGACCGCGTCCTGCCCGTCATGCCGGCGGTCGAGTGGAACGGCAGGCCCTACGAGCACGTGCCGAACGGCAACCTGCTCGCGCCTGCCTCGCTCGAGATGGAGCGCACGCTCCTCGGCCCGCGCACGGACCTGGCGCTCGCGTACGCACGCGAGAACGGCGTGAACAGGGTCGAGGGGGCGCGCGGCGACGCCTGGCTCGGCATCGTCGCCGCGGGCAAGCCCTACTACGACCTGATGCACGCGCTGCGGGCGCTCGGCCTGGACGGGCCCGGCCTCGAGCGCGCCGGCATCCGCATCCTGAAGCTGGGGATGATCTGGCCGGTCGAGCCCGAGATCGCGCGCGAGTTCGCTGACGGCCTCGACGAGGTGCTCGTTGCCGAGGAGAAGGGCCCGTTCGTCGAGACGCTCCTCAAGGAGGCCCTCTACGGGGTCGCGAACGCGCCGCGCATCCTCGGGAAGCGGGACGAGCAGGGCGCGCCGCTTCTCCCGCGCGAGCTTGACCTCGACGCCGACCTGATCGCCCGCGCGATCGCCGGACGCCTCGCCGCCCGCGGGGTCCGGATGGACTCGGTGGAGGCGCGCCTGGCGAAGCTGGCCGAGATCCACGGGCGTCCCGCGGACCTGCCGATGGCGCAGCGCACGCCCTTCTTCTGCTCCGGCTGCCCGCACAACAGCTCGGTGCAGGCGCCGGACGGCACGCTCGTGGGCGCCGGGATCGGCTGCCACACGATGATCCTGCTGAACCCTGAGGGCAAGGGCGAGATCACCGGCATCACGCAGATGGGCGGTGAGGGCGCGCAGTGGATCGGCATGGCGCCCTTCACCGAGGACACGCACCTGGTGCAGAACCTCGGCGACGGCACCTTCCACCACTCGGGCTCGCTTGCGATCCGCGCGGCGGCGGCGGCAGGGGTGAACATCACTTACAAGCTGCTCTACAACGACCACGTGGCCATGACGGGCGGCCAGGCCATCGAGGGTCAGCTGAGCGTGCCGGACCTCACGCGCTGGCTCGAGCTCGAGGGCGTGCGCCGGATCATCGTCACGGCGGAGGACACGAGCCGCTACAAGGGCGTCGAGCTCGCTCAGATCGCCGAGCTCCGCGACCGCGACCAGCTGCTCGCCGCGCAGCAGGAGCTCGCGCAGGTCGAGGGCGTGACAGTGCTGATCCACGACCAGGAGTGCGCTGCCGAGCTGCGCCGCAAGCGCAAGCGCGGCAAGGCCGCCGAGCCCAAGCAGCGCGTCTGGATCAACGAGCGCGTCTGCGAGGGCTGCGGCGACTGCGGCCACAAGTCCAACTGCCTGTCGGTGATCCCGGTGGAGACCGAGTTCGGCCGCAAGACGCAGATTCACCAGGCCTCCTGCAACAAGGACTTCTCCTGCCTGGAGGGCGACTGCCCCTCTTTCCTCACGGTGGTCCCCGGCAAGAAGGCGAAGCACGAGACGCCGCCGCTCCAGGTGGAGCTGCCCGAGCCGCAGCGGCTCGTCGGCGCCGACGACTTCGGCGTGCGGATGATGGGCATCGGCGGCACCGGCGTGGTGACCGTCAACCAGGTGCTCGGCATGGCCGCGCTGATCGACGGGATGCACGTGTCGGGCCTCGACCAGACGGGCCTCTCGCAGAAGGGCGGACCGGTGATCTCCGACCTCCGCATCACGACCGAGCCGGTGCCCGCGGCGAGCAAGGCGCCCGCCGGCAGCATCGACCTCTACCTGGGCTTCGACCTCCTGGGCGCCGCGAGCCCGAAGAACCTCCTCACCGCCGACCGCGAGCGCACCGTCGCGGTCGTGTCCACGAGCGCGGTCCCAACGGGACGGATGGTCATCGACACGGAGGAGCGCTTCCCGGAGCTTGCCGGCCAGCTCGACAAGATCGACGCCGCCACGCGCAGCGAGCACAACCTCTATCTCGACGCTCAGCGCCTCTCCGAGCGCCTCTTCGGCGACCACATGATGACCAACACGCTGGCGCTCGGCGCGGCCTACCAGCGCGGCCTGCTCCCGGTGTCCGGCGAGGCGCTCGAGCGGGCGATCGAGCTGAACGGCGCCGCCGTGGAGAAGAACCTCGCCGCGCTGCGGTGGGGACGCGCGGTCGTGGCGGCGCCCGACGCGGTCGAGGCGGCCACGAGCGCGCCGGAGACCGTCGAGGCCGTGCGCGAGCTCTCGGACCTCGACCAGTACCTCGTCGGGCTGGCCGTGAACGGCGACCGCGGCGAGCTGCGACGGCTGGCCGAGGTGCGCGTGCCGGAGCTAATCGCCTACCAGGACGCCGACTGGGCGCGCCAGTGGGCTGAGGCCGTGCGGCGCGTCCACGTGGCCGAGCAGGAGCGCACGCCCGGACACTCGGAGCTGGCCGAGGCGGTGGCGCGCCAGCTCCACAAGCTGATGTCGTACAAGGACGAGTACGAGGTGGCGCGCCTTCACCTCGACGCCGTCGAGCGCGCGAAGCTGAACGCCGAGTTCGGCGAGGACGCGAAGGTCTACTTCATGCTCCACCCGCCCCTGCTGCGGGCGATGGGCATGAAGCGAAAGCTGAAGCTCGGCCGCTGGTTCATGCCGGCGTTCAGGGTGCTCTACAGGATGCGCCGCCTGCGCGGCCGCCGGTTGGATCCCTTCGGCCACGCCGAGGTTCGGCGCGTCGAGCGCGCCCTCATCGGCGAGTACCTGGACCTGGTCGACGAGGCGCTCGAGCGGCTCACGCCGGACAACCACGCGACCGCCCTCGAGCTCCTGGAGCTGCCCGACGTGATCCGCGGCTACGAGGAGATCAAGCTCCGCAACGTCGTCATGTTCCGCAAGCGCGCGGGCGCCATCCTGAAGCGCCTGTGCGCCGGGAAGCCGGCTCCCGAGATCGTCAAGTTCGGCTAGGGCGCCGAGAGCGCCACCGCATCGCCGTCAAGGTTGCTCGGGTTGTAGCTGACCCCCATCGCACTCAGGACCGTCGGCATCACGTCGACGAGCCGCAGCGCGTGGTTCGAGTCCTTCGACCCCACGCCGGCTCCGTAGAACACCATCGGTATGCGCTGTACCAGCTCGTTCGCTCCGCCGTGGTCGCCCATGACGCCGTAGGTGGTGTCCGTGCTGGTCAGGCCCACCACATCAGGCCCGTTCGGCGCGGCCATGGTGTCCACGAGCTCCTGGGCGTGCAGCCCGAACCAGTCGCGCTCCGCACGGTTCATCTGCTTCGTGCCGATGAGCCGGTAGCTGTTCTGGGCCGCGTTGAGGTGGTAGCTCGCGACGACGTCCGGCATGTCCAGCACGGCCTCGGCCGCCTCGCGCTTCTTGTCGAGCGAGGTGTCCTTGAGCCAGACCGCTATCTGCGTGTCCTGGTACGAGAACGCGAGGTTGCCGCCCAGCGCCTGCTCCAGCCCTTCGACGGCGGGGCTCGGCTGGTCGTAGTGCTCGTCCGAGTCGGTGCCGAGGTACCAGTTGCAGTCCGAGCGGATACCCGTCACCTGTCCGGCCGGGGGCGGGGTGCGCGGTGTGCACAGCGGGTTGGTGACTCCCGGCGCCAGCACGCCGTGGAAGCGTTTGCCCGTCTGAGCGGCGTGGTCCGCCGTGATCACGATCAGCGTCTCGTCGAGCTGGCCCTTGGCTTCCAGGGCGTCCACGATCCGTCCGACCTGGATGTCCGCGTTCTTGGCGACGAAG
>Ga0105245_10003154_pt1 | contig 14738 bp, 11 predicted proteins | sample KBSM54metaG_FD_81523 | JGI IMG/M metagenome (GOLD analysis project Ga0105245, IMG submission 81523) | Miscanthus rhizosphere microbial communities from Kellogg Biological Station, Michigan, USA - KBS M5-4 metaG | ecosystem: Host-associated > Plants > Roots > Rhizosphere > Soil | place... | reverse complement strand
TCGTGGGGCTGGCGCCCACCGTCGCGGCTGCCCGCACCGCGATCCCGTCCATGGCCGCGGTGTCGTAGTCCGGAGAGGAGCGTCGTGCCCAGACCGCCTCGGCCGTCACGCGGCCGACCGCGGACTCGAGCCCGACGCGCTCCACCGGAAGCCGCGCCGGGCAGCCCGCGGCCGCGCAGGCCTCGAGCCAGGCGGCCCGCGCCTCCGCGGCCGGTCGATCGCGGACGAACGGGTCAGCCGTAGAGCGTCACCTCGACCTCGGTCTCGGCGGCCAAGCCGGTCGCCGGCTCGTCGACGACGACGAAGCCGTCGGCGGCGGTGAGGACCGAGAGCAGGGCGGAAGCGCCGAACAGCGGCGTGGCGACGCCGTCGCGCACCCGCACCTGCACGATGTCGAGCCGCCCGGCGGCCGAGGCCAGGTCGCGCGCCAGGCGGGCCCGGGTCACGGGGGCCGCGGACGCGGCCTCCCAGCCTCCGGCACGGCGCACGATCGGCATCCCGACGAGGCGGAAGACCACGAGCGCCGAGCGCGGGTTGCCCGGCAGTCCGATGACGGGGACGCCGTCGCACTCGGCCAGCAGCGTCGGCTTCCCCGGCTTGATCGCGAGCCCGCGGCACCAGATGCCTGGGGGACCGAGCGCTGCGACCGCGGCGGCGGTCTCGTCGCGCGCGCCGACGGAGGAGCCGGCCGAGACGACGGCGACGTCAGCGTCGGCAACGGCCCGCGCGAGCGCGCGCTCGAGCGCCGGGCGATCGTCGGCGACAATGCCTTGCGGCAGCGGCTCGCCGCCCGCCTCGCGGACGAGTGCAGCGAGCGCGACGGTGCTGGCGTCGCGCACCTGTCCTGTCTCGAGCACCGGCGTCCCCGGGTCCACGACCTCATCGCCGGTCGCGATGATCGCCACGCGCGGGCGCGCATGGACCGCGACCTCGATCACGCCGGCGGCGGCCAGGAGCCCGAGATCCTGGGCGCGCAGCGGACGGCCTGCGGGCGCCAGCTCCGCCCCGCCGCGGGCGTCCTCGTCGGCACGCACGATGCCTTCCCCGGGCGCCACCGGACGCAGGATCTCGACCGTGCCGGCCATCGCCTGCTGCGTGTGCTCGACCATGACGACGGCGTCCGCGCCGCGAGGCAGAACGGCCCCGGTCGGAATCGCGACGGCGCAGCCCTGCCCGGCGTCGACGGACGGCGGTTTCCCCATCGCCACCGCGCCGACGACCTCCAGGTATCCCGGCAGGCCCTCCGACGCGCCGTACGTGTCGCGCGCGCTGACCGCGTATCCGTCGACCGTGGAGCGCGCGAAGCCCGGCAGGTCGTGCGGCGCGACCACTGCGTCGGCGGGAACGCGCCCGCGGGCCTCGGCGAGCGCGACGAGCTCGACGGTGGTGCGGCGGGCGGGACGGAAGCCGTTCAGCGCCTCGCCCACGCTGCGCACGGCGAAGAACTCGCGCGGGGTGCCCGTGGTCATGCTGCGAGGACGTGCAGGCCGAGCGCATCGAGCTGCTCGGCGTCGGGCAGGCCGTCGCGGTCGAGCCCGCGGCCGGCGTAGTACGCGTCGATCATGCTGCGCAACCGCTCCGGCGCGAGCGTGGCGCTTCGGCCCGATTCCAGCTCGAGGGTCTCCGCGAGGAAGCGGTCCGGCAGCCAGTCCTCGGCCCGAGTCCAGCCCTCGCGGAGGTTGAACAGGCGCTTGGCGAGCACGATCCGCACCGCGGTGCGCTGCAGCTCGTTGCCGTCGACATCCCAGCCGGTCACGGCGCTGAGCAGAGCCGCCCACTCCGGGAAGGGGTCGGCGAAGACGCCGCGCAGGAACTTGCACAGGATGAGCGAGTCCATGACCGCCGCACGGTCCTCGGTGACGATCGCGGCCGCGGCCTGCGCCGCGCCGCCGGCCATGCGATCGTGGCCCCCGGCGAGGTCGGCTTCGTACGCTCCAGAGCGGTTGTGGTCGGCCCCGCGCGCGTTGACCGCCATGCCCAGCGCCATCGCTTGCAGCGTCCGCGGCTCGTAGCCGGGGAGCTCCAAGCCCTTCACGTGGGTGGCGAACGACGGCGCCTCGCCGCCGACCACGGCGCTCGCGCGCCGCGAGCCCTCGCCGAGCAGGTCGCCCAGGCCCGTGCGCGAGCCGATCTCGTCGAGGGCCCGCAGGAGCGCGGCCCCGTCGCCGAAGCGCAGCCACGGCGCGTCGATGAGTCCGCGTTCGGCGCACTCCATCGCCCAGGCGATCGTGCCGCCCGCCGAGATCGTGTCCAGGCCGAGCGCGTCGCAGCGCGCGCTCGCGGAGAGCACGACGTCCGGATCCGCCACCCCGCACAGCGGCCCCAACGCGAACACGTTCTCGTACTCGACACGCGCCTGGCCGCCGCCCTTGGTGGCGTAGATGTGCTCGCAACCGATCGAGCACGATGCGCACGAGTTTCGCGCCACGCTGCGCGCCTCGGCGAGGTCCTCGGCGGCGAGCTGCGGAGCCCCGGCGAACGTGGCCTCCTGGAAGTTGCGCGTCGGCAGCGTCGAGAGCGCATTGAAGGCGAGCAGGTTGGCGAGCGTGCCGAGCTCGCGGTACTTCGCCGTGGCCGGGCCGAAGGAGCGCGCGCGCAGGTCGCGCGCCGCGGCAAGCACCCGCTTCGGGTGTGCGGTGGCGCACTTCGTCGCCGCGCGCACCGCGACCGCCTTGATGCGCTTGGACCCAAGCACCGCCCCGAGCCCGCCGCGCCCGGCGTGGCGGCCGTCGTGCGACACGGTCGCGTAGCGCACGAGCCGCTCGCCCGCGGGACCGATCGCCGCGACCCGCCACGCCGGGCCCAGCCGTTCGCGCAGCCGGTGCTCGGCCTCGGCGGCGGGAAGACCCCACAGGTCGGCGGCATCGTCCACGCGGGGCCCGTCGCCATCGACGAGGAGCACGGAGGGCGCCTCGCGCGCGCCGGTCACGACGAGCGCGTCGTGACCGCTGAGCTTGCCGGCGATGGCGAAGTGGCTTGAGGCCAGGGCGTCGTTGAGACGCTCCGTGAGCGGCGACTTGGCGACGACGGCGAACTTCGCGCTGGTGGTCAGCGGGGTCCCGACGAGCGGGGAGAAGACGAAGGCAAGCGGCGCCTCGGGGGCCAGCGGGTCGACCCCGTCGGGCGCAAGGCGGTGCATCAGGTACGTGCCTAGACCGACCCCGCCGATGTAGCGGCGCAACGTCTGTTCGTCGAGGGGGAGCTCCTCCGCGGCGCCGTCCGTGACGTCGACCACGAGCGCCCGCCCGAAGTAGCCGCCGGGGACATCGGGCATGTCCCGAGTGTAGAGCCGGGTCTCCGCCGGACCCGTGCTACCCGCCGGCGTCGGCGGCCACGAAGGCGACGCTGTCGCCTGTGGCCAGGGGCTCGTCGGGATCGCGAGTGATCTGGTCGCCGTTGAGCGCCGCGACGACGTGCTCGTCGAGCTCGAGGTCGACGGCGGCGGCGGCAGCGGCCAGCGTGGCCGCGCGGACGAGAACGGGGCTTCGCCCAGCTCCGTGCCGGCTGCGGAGCGCCCCGTAGCAACGCACGGCGACCTCGGGCGCCGGGCGTTCTCGCGCGGCCTCGTAGTCCTCGGGCTCGTTGAGGTTGAGCACCGAATCGAGCTCCGGGTCGAACGCGGCAACGGCAGGGTCATCGAGCAGCAGCGCCTCGTCCAGCCGCCGGACGCGGCACGTCTCGAAGAGGAACGCGGGCCGCATACGGTCGGCGGCCAGCAGCTTCTCCACGTCCGGGAGCAGGGCCGTCCGGTAGGCGGCAGCCAGCGGGTGGGGGAAGCCCCCCGCCCGCGGCAGCGCGACGTCGTGCTCGCCGTCCAGCGCGGCCACCACCCGGCGCACGAAGGCGGGGTGCAGCAGCGGGGCATCCGTCGAGGAGACGAACGCCACCTCTTCGCGGCCGTCGAGCGCTGCGAGGCCTGCGGCGAGGCCCTGGAGCGGCCCGCGCCCTTCCCTCGCGTCCTCGGTGACCTCCACGCCGTTCGGCATCGCCGGCAGCTCCTGGCCGGGTGCGCGCACCACCACGACGGGCCCGCTGGTGGCGCGCGCGACGATGCCCGTCACACGTCGCAGCAGCGTTGAACCGTGCCACTCCAGGGTGGCCTTCGGGGTGCCCATCCGGGACGAGCGTCCTCCCGCGAGCACGATGCCGGCGGCTGCGGTCACGCGTCGTGCGTGCGCGCGGCGCCGGCCTCGCCGGCCTGCTCGCCCTCCTCGCCCTCGGTCCGCATGCGCAGCACGCTCATCACCGGCCCCAGCGCAACCTGTCCGAGTCCGCAGATCGACGTCAACCGTGCCGCCTCCTCGATGCGCTCGAGCTCGGCGGCGACCTCCTCGGGACCCTCGCCGCGGGCGAGCACGTCGCTGAGCAACAGCAGCGCCTTGTGGGATCCCACCCGGCACGGGACGCACTTGCCGCACGACTCGTTGCGGAAAAAGCGGAGGACGTTGGTGGCCGCCGCGACCAGGTCGGTCCCCTCCGCGACCACCACCACGGCGCCGGCGCCCAGCATCGAGCCGGCGTCCAGCAGCGGCTGGAAGTCGAGCGGTACGTCGAGTCGCTCGGGACCGAGGAAGTTCGACGACGCCCCGCCCGGCTGAACGGCGAGCAGCTTCGCGCCACCCTTCACCCCGCCGGCTTCCGCCAGGAGCTCCCCCAGGCTGGTGCCCATCGGGAGGCAGTAGACACCCGGGCGCATGATGTGGCCCGAGACCGCGAAGAACTTCAGCCCCGCGGCGCCGTTGACCCCCTGGTCCTTCCACCAGTCCGCGCCGCGCTCGACGATCACCGGCACGTCGGCGAATGTCTCGACGGAGTTCATGAGCGTGGGCTGCCCCCACAGGCCGTAGACGCCGGGGAAGGGCGGCTTGTTGCGCGGCTCGCCGCGGTGGCCCTCCATGCACTCCAGCAGCGCGGACTCCTCGCCCAGGATGTAGCCGCCGGGGGAGGTGAAGATGTCGACCTCGAGGCGCACGCCGGACCCGAGCACGTCCTCGCTCAGCAGGCCTGCCGCGCGCAGGGAGAGCACTTCCTCGCGCAGCACCGCCTCCTCGGGCCCGTACTCGTGGCGGATGAAGATCCAGCCCTCTTCGGCGCCGGTCACAAGCATCCCCAGCAGCAGCCCCTCGAGCACGAGGTGCGGCTGCTCAGCCATGATCTGCCGGTCCTTGAACGCCGCGGGCTCGGACTCGTCCGCGTTGCAGATCGCGTACTTCGGCGTCTTTTCCTGATTACGGACCAGCTCCCACTTCGTCCCCGTGGGGAAGCCCGCGCCGCCCAGCCCGCGCAGCTCCGAGTCCTTGAGCGCCGCGATGATGTCGTCAGGATCGATCTCGCCGGCCAGCGCTCGGCGCAGCACCCGGTAGCGCTCCTCGCCCGGTGCGTAGGGATCGTTGGCGCGCGGTCCCTCACCCCGGTGGGCCTTCGCCGGGTCAAGCCCATCCTGCCGGGCCTCCTCGACGAGCCGGTCGGCTTCGGCCGCCGGAGCGGGCCGTTCGTCGATGGCGACGGCCGGCGCGAGGTCGCAGCGCCCCAAGCACGACACCTCCTGGATCTCGATGTCCACGTCGTCCCCGTAGCGCGCCCTGAGCTCCGCGATCCGTTCGTCGGAGCCGTGCAGCCAGCACGACAGGTCGTGGCACACGTGCAGGTCCACTTTGGACGGCGGCTCCGTGCGGAAGTGCGGATAGAAGGAGATGATCCCCTCGATCTCGTACAGCGGCCGGTTCTGCTCACGCGACAGCTCGACGAGCTTCTCGCGCGGCAGCCAACCATGGTCGCGCTGGATGGCGTTGAGCTCGGGGATCAGGCTCGGGCCGGGGAACTTCCCGGCGCGCGCCTCCGTGCCCGGCGGGCGGGCCTGCACGCGCATGCCCACGTCGCCGTTGCCGGCGGCCATCAGACCCCCTCGCTGACCGTTGCCGCCTCGTGCCCGGGGCGACCCAAGTGCGGGCCGACGCGCTCGACCCGCACGGCGCAGAACTTGAACTCGGGGATCTTCCCGAACGGATCGATCTCGTCGATGGTCAGCAGGTTCGCCGCCGCCTCGCGGAAATGGAAGGGGACGAAGCAGGTCCCCGGGGTGTCGCGATGCGACACGCGCGCGCGCAGCTCGATGCTGCCGCGCCGCGAGGTGATGCGCACGTAGTCGCCCTCGGCCACACCCATCAAGGCCGCGTCGCGCGGGTTGAGGTAGCAGTGCGCCTCGGGCTGGATGGCGTCCAGGGCGTAGGAGCGACGCGTCATGGAGCCGGTGTGCCAGTGCTCGAGCAGCCGTCCGGTGTTGAGCACGAACGGGTACTCGTCGGTCGGCAGCTCCTTGGCCGGCAGCCACTCGGCCGGCACAAGGTGGGCCTTGCCGTCGTCGGTGCCGAACTGCTCCGTGAACAGCACGACCGTGCCGTCGGAGTGCTCGGGGTCCGGGTTGGGATAGAGCTTCCCCGTCTCCCCCAGGTTGTCGTACGTCAGCCCGGCGTAGTTCTTCGTAACCGCGACGAGTTCGTCGAAGATCGCGCGCGGCGACTCGTAGTCCATCTCCAGGCCGATGCGGTTGCCGATCGCCTGGATGATCTGCCAGTCCGGGCGCGCCTGGCCCGGGGAGTCGTGCACCTTGCGGCCGAGCTGCACGCGACGGTCGGTATTGGTGTACGTGCCCTCCTTCTCCATGTAGGAGCTGGCGGGCAGGACGACGTCGGCGAACTCGGCCGTCTCGGTGAGGAAGATGTCCTGGACGACGAGGAACTCCAGCGCCGAAAGCGCCTTGCGGACCTTGTTGATGTTGGGGTCCGACAGGAACGGGTTCTCGCCCATCATGTACATCCCGCGCACCCCGCCGTGGAGCACCGAGTGCATGATCTCGGTCACGGTCAGGCCCCTCTCGGGGTCCAGGTCGCGGTGCCACACGGACTCGAAGCGCTCGCGCGTGGCGGCCTGGTCGACGGGCTGGTAGTCGGGATAGAACATCGGGATCAGGCCGGAGTCGGAGGCGCCCTGCACGTTGTTCTGGCCGCGCAGTGGGTGCAGGCCCGCGCCTGGGCGCCCGACCTGGCCGGTGATCGCGCACAGCGCGATCAGGCAGCGCGCGTTGTCGGTCCCCGTGGTGTGTTGCGAGATCCCCATCCCCCAGTACACGACGGCACTGTGGGCCTCGCCCCAGAGCCGTGCGACCTCCCGGATCGTGGAGGCGTCGATGCCACAGATCTGGGCGGCGCGCTCGGGCGGATAGTCCTTGACCATCCTGGCGAGCTCCGCGTAGTTCGTCGTGCGCTCCGCGATGAACTCCCGGTCGACCAGGCCGAGCTTGATGATCTCGTGCATCACGCCGTTGTAGAACGCGACGTCGGTGCCCGGCTTGATCTGGCAGAAGACGTCGGCGTGGTTGGCAATGCGCTCGCGACGCACGTCGACCACCACCAGCTTGGTGCCGCGTCGACGCGCCTGCTTGAAGAACGACGATGCGACGGGGTGATTGGCGGTCGTGTTGGTGCCGGCAAGGATGGCAACGTCGGAGTTGACGATGTCGCCGTAGGTCGTCGACACCGCACCCGACCCGACGCCCTCGAACAGTGCGGCGACGCTTGAGGCGTGGCACAGCCGCGTGCAGTGGTCGACGTTGTTGGTGCCGAAGCCGGCGCGGATCAGCTTCTGGAAGAGGTAGGCCTCCTCGTTGGAGCACTTCGCAGAGCCGAAGCCGGCGATCGATGGCGGCCCGTGCTCGGCGTGGATCCCTTTGAGGCGCTCCGCCACGAGGTCCAGGGCCTCGTCCCAGCTCGCCTCGCGGAAGTGCGGCATGACCTCGTCGTAGTCGACCAGCCCGCCCGGCTTGCGGCGGCCCTTGCCGTCGCCGCGCACGTCCCCGGACAGCGGGCCCTTGGGGTAGCTGCCCTCGCGGCGGATCAGCGGCGTGGTGAGCCGCTGTGGCGAGGAGGCGTAGTCCCAGCCATAGCGGCCCTTGACGCACAGGCGCCCCTGCGAGCCCGGCTGGTCGCGTCCCTCGGCGAACACGATCGCGTTGCGCTCCTCGTCGACGTGGTAGGTCAACGCGCACCCCACACCGCAGTAGGGGCACACGGTGTCGACGTTCTTCAGCTCGCTGCGCGGCCGGATCGGGACGTTACGGATCGGCTTGTTCACGAGCGCGCCGGTCGGGCAGGCGGCCACGCACTCGCCGCAGGTGACGCACGTCGACTCCCCCATCGGGTCGTTGAGGTCGAAGGCGATACGGCTCGTGTAGCCCTTGCCCGAACGGCCGATCACGTCGTTCCCCTGGATGTCGTCGCAGGCGCGCACGCACCGGTCGCAGAGGATGCAGGCATCGTGGTTGACGGCGATGACCGGGTTCGAGTCGTCCTCGCCGCGGCCCTCCCCGGTCGGGAGGCTGTCCTCGCGCTGGACGCCGTATTGGCGGGCGAGCACCAGGAGCTCGTTGTCCCTGGTGGTGATCTCCTTGGGGTCGGTCTCGGTCGGCGGCTGGTCGGACATCAGCAGCTGGGTCAGCGTCGCCCGGTTGCGCTCGACCTCTGGGGTGGCGGTCTTGACCTCCATCCCCTCCTCCACGGGGCGCACGCAGGCCGCGGCATAGGCGCGCGAGCCCACGTCGACCACGCAGATCCGGCACACCCCGACGGGGTCGTAGCGCTCGTCGTGGCAAAGAACGGGAATCTCGATGCCCGCGCCCTTTGCCGCCTCCCAGATCGTGGTCCCCTCGGGGGCCGTGACCTCTTGCCCGTCGATGGTCAGCGTGACCGTACGGGACTCAGCGGGCGCTTCGGCGGAGATCGCCACGATCGATTCCTCTCCTCACGAAATAGCGGCAAGAGGATGGTATCCACGTGTGCCCGCGATCAAGCGCTCGAAGCGGCCAAAGCGGCCTGCAGGGTCTCGTACGCCTCCATGGTCCGCAGCTGGCCGTCGACGATGGTCAGGCGGACCGGTGTGAGCAGCTCCGCCGGCGCGCCGCTGCCGCGCCCGCGCCCGGTGATGCGGAGGATCACGATCACGGCGTCGTCGGTGGCGAAGACCTCCTTCGGCGCGAAGCGCAGGTCCTCGATGTCCTCGTCCCAGAGCGCGAAGTAGCGGCGGATCCCCTCGTGGCCCGTGTACGTGTCGGGCTCGGCCGACAGCTCGGGTGGGACGACGCCCTCGAAGTCCGGGTGGACGTAGCGCACGAGCCCCTCGACGCCACCTTCGTCCAGGGCCGCGAACGCCGCGTCTACGAGGGCGGTCTCGTCGCTCATCGCTTCAACAGCGCGCGCAGCAGGCCGCGGCGGCGCACGGGCGGCGGCGGCGCGGGGCGATCCGCGAGTGGCACCGGGAGGCCGTAGCGCTCGGCCTCGGCGCGCAGCTCGTCGTAGGCCACCAGCGGGACGCCGTAGCGGTCGGCGACCGCGCGCACGCGGCGCAGGTCGGCCGGGTGCGGGTGCAGCGGCACCGCCAGCGCCAGGATCACCGCCTCCTCGCCGCGCATCCCGTCGTGGTGGACGAGCACGCGGCCGCGCAGGGCGACCGCGCCGGCGACCCAGGGCGCGCGCGCCTCGATGCCGTCCGGCGGGTCGTGGCGGGCGTACAGGCCGCAGCCGCACAGGGCGTGCGGGGCGTCGTGCTCGCCGCCGGCGCCGCAGTAGGCGACGTTCGTGCCCGACCGCCAGCGCGTGCTCCCCAGGCCGGTCGAGCGCAGCGCGCCGTCGGCGGCGACGTTCCAGCTCCGGTAGCCGATCGCGGCCTCGCTGTAGACCGGCTCAGCGGTCACGGGTGGGCGCCGGGGCGGGCTTCGGCTTGGGCGAGACGGGCGCCGGCGCGGGTCGCGGCGGCCAGATCGCGGGCTCGAACCGGACGGGCGTGGCAGTCCCGGGGAAGCTCACTCATCGAGGGTATCTCAGCCTCCGTCAGGCCAGCCCGACGATGCCGCGATGAGCAGATGGGCGCGCTACTGCTGCGGAGCCGGCGCCGCCTGCGGGTCCTGCTGCGGGGCGCCCTGTCCGGGCTGGCCGCCGCCGGTGTTGCAGTCGCGGGCGACCTGGGCGACCGGGCCGGCAGGGCGAGCGGTGATGTGCGCGTTGCGCCCGCTTTCCAGCGGCGAGGCGGTTTGCGTGGGCGCGGTGCTCGGCTTCGGCTCCCCCGCCGTGTGCTGCCCCCCGGTTTGCCTCGTCGCCGCTTGCGGCGGGGGGCTCGGCTCGGCCGCCACGGCTTGCGTGGGCGTCGACGCGGGTGCGACGGTTCGCTTCGGCGTCGGGGCTTGCCCGACCGCGGCGCTTTGCCGGATCGCCGCGGTTTGCGTCGGCTTCGAGGTCACGGCCACCAGGTGCCGCGGCAGCCCGGCCAGCGCGTAGGCGGGCGGCGGCGTGGCCGCGGCCGCCGGCGGGACCGCCCCGCCGAGCAGCCCGCCGCTCGCCCCGCCCTCCAGCGCCGTCGCTGCGCCCCCGCCGACCGCCAGCACCCCGGCCACGAGCGCAGCCTTGCCGATGCCGCTCAGGTTCGCGGTCACCGCGCCGAGCCAGGCGACCGCCAGGCCGGGGAGCGCGAACCCCAGCCACCCGTGCTCGCGCCCCACCCGGCGCTTGTGCAGGTTGCGCCGCGCCGCGTGCACGGTCTGGCGCGCGTTGCCGGCGCTGGTCCCGAGCACCGACGCGATGTGGCGGTAGGAGAAGCCGGAGGCCTCGCGCAGCAGCAGCGCGCCGCGCTGACGATCGGGCAGCGCGTTGAGGTCGTCGACGAGCTGGCGCAGCCGCTCGCGCTGGAATGCGCCCTCGTCCGCGCCGGGGCCGGCGCCGGCGTGGCCGACCTCGAGCGGCTCCGCGGGGCGGCTGCGGCGCACCAGCGAGACCGCCTCGTTGTGCGCGATCGACAGCAGCCAGGCGCGCAGGTTGCTCGGCGAGTCGTCGCGCCGCAGTGCCCGCAGCGCGCTGAGCATCGCGTTCTGCGCCGCGTCCGCGGCCTCGTCGTGATCGCGCAGCACCCGGAAGCAGCGGGCATGCACCGCGCGCTGGTGGCGCACGTAGAGGGCGGCGAAGGCGGCATCGCTGCCCGCCTTCGCCTCCTCCACCAGGTCTTGGTCGCTGAGCTCGCGCATCGCCATCGCCACGACCTTCGCGAGGTCGCGTGAGATTGCTCTAAGAGAGCGACGCGCCGACTTCGCCAGGTGTCAGCTCGGAAGTCGAGTTCCCGAACGACACCCGCAACAGCGCCCCGCCGCCTTCGGCGTTGGACGCCCGCGCCCAGCCCCCGTGGGCCTCGGCGGCCTGGCGCACGATCGCGAGGCCGAGCCCCGAGCCGGGCTGCCCGCGCGCCCGCTGCGCGCGGTAGAAGCGATCGAAGACATGGGGCAGGTCCTCCTGCGAGAAGCCGGCCCCGTGGTCGCGCACGCTGAGCACGCCGTCGGTCAGCCGCACCTCGACGTTGCCGCCGGGCGGGCTCCACTTGCGCGCATTGTCGAGGAGGTTGGTGACCGCGCGGCCCACGCGCTCCGGCTCGCCCTCGATCAGCGTGGGCTCGAGCTCGACGTCGAAGCTGAGGTCGGTCGCGCGCCGCCGGGTGCGCTGCACCACGTCGCCGACGATGGCGTCCAGGCGCACGTCGTCGGGCTCGCCCGTCGGCTTGGTCCCGCGCGCGAGCTCGACCACGTCGGCGACCAGCGCGGTGAGCTCGTCGAGCTCGGTGATGATGTCGTCGCGCAGGCTGCGCTGCTCCTCCGGCGACAGCCGGTCAGCGTCGCGCAGAAGCTGGATGTTGGCCCGCAGGGTGGCGATCGGCGTGCGCAGCTCGTGGCTGGCGTCGGCGACCAGGTTGCGCTGGGCCTCGACGGACTGCTCGAGCGCGTCCAGCGTCGTGTTGAAGCTCTGGGCCAGGCGGGCTATCTCGTCGCGGCCGGAGACCTCCAGCCGCTGCGACGGGTCCGGGTGCGCGGTCAGCGACTCGGTCTGGCGCGTGAACAGCGCGATCGGGCGCAGCGCCGTGCGGGCCACGACGATGCTCAGCACCGCGGCGAGCAGGATGCCGCCCGCGCCGACCAAGACCAGCAGCAGGAGCTGGTCGCTGAGCACGCTGTCGACCTCCTCCAGCGAGCGGGCGACCTGCACCGCGCCGCGCGGCCCGATCCCCTGGGTGAGCACGCGAACGTGCGTCCCCGAGACCGTCGCGTCGCTGTAGGCGCGGCCCATCCCGGAGGCGGCGATCTGGCGCGCCTCGCCGTCGACGGGCGGCCCGGCGGCCTCGTCCGGCGGGCGGATCACCTGCCCGCCGGGCGCGATGATCTGCACGTTGCCCGCGGGCTCGCCGAAGCGCGGCGGCGGGGCTCCTTGGCCCCCCGCGAACCCCGGCGGCGCCCCGCGGCCCTCGGGCGGCCCGACGTGCTCGCCGCGCTCGGTGAACGGCTTGGCCTGCTCGGCCAGCGCCTGGTCGACCGAGTCCAGCAGCGAGGACTTCGTGCCCTCGTAGCTGGCCACGGCCACGATGACCACGGCCAGCGCAACGGCCAGCCCGGCGACCATGGCCATGCGGGTCTTGAGACTCATGGCTCGCGCAGGATGTACCCGACCCCGCGCACGGTGTGGATGAGCGGGCGCGCCCCGGCGTCCTCGAGCTTGCGCCGCAAATACCCGATGTAGACCCGCAGCGCGTTGGAGGCCGGGCCGAAGTCGTAGCCCCATACGCGGTCGTAGATGAGGCTGTGGGGCAGCACCCGGTTGGGGTTGAGCATGAGCAGCTCGAGCAGCTGGAACTCGGTCCGCGTGAGCTCGACGAGCTCGCCGTCGACCTGCACCCCGTGGCGCCCGCGGTCGAGCCGCAGCTCGCCGAACGACAGCGCGTCGGGATCGCCTTCGCCGGTGGCGCGGCGCACGAGCGCGCGCAGCCGCGCCTTGAGCTCGTCGACGTCGAACGGCTTGACCAGGTAGTCGTCGGCGCCGGCGTCGAGCCCGTCGATGCGGTCGGCCACGGCGTCGCGTGCCGTGAGCATGAGGATCGGCACGCGGTTACCCTGCGCGCGCAGGCGGCGGCAGACCTCGAGCCCGTCAATGCCCGGCATGCCGATGTCGAGCACGACCGCGTCGGGCGCGCTGCCGTTGACCTCGGCCAGGCCCTCGAGGCCGTCCTCGGCCAGCCGCACGTCGTAGCCGGCCAGCATCAGCGCCCGCCGCAGCACGTCCCGCAGCGGGCGCTCGTCGTCGACGACCAGGATCCTCATCGGACCATTCTCGCGCCAGAAGGGGTCAAGTCTTTCTTTGCCATACCAGGATTCGGTGTGGCAAGGAAAGACTTGACCCCGGCCTTGCGCGCCCTTAGGGGCCGGGCGGTGCGCCGTACGGCGGCGGGCCGCCTGGGCCGTGGGTCCCCCGCATGCCCGGAGGCGGGCCGTCGTGGTTGGCGTCGACGGCGAAGACGCTGGTCTGCTCCGGCGAGGCGCTGACGTGCACCCGATCCCCGGCCTGGAGGTCGGAGAGCTGGGCAGCGGCGAAGTTGCGCATCACCTTCGCGCCCGAGGGGATCGTGACGGTGGCGTCCTTGTAGGTCGCGGACTTCGTGCCCTCGGTGATCGTGAGCTGGTCGCCCGAGACCGACTTGACCGTGCCGCTGTCCAGGGTCACGGTCTCGAACCCGTTGCCGGCCTGGTTGGGCACGACGACCTCGCCGTGGACCACCGGGCCGCCGCCCATGAAGCCGGGGCGCCCGCCCCAGTGGCGGCCGCGCTCCTGCTTGCCGCCGTTGGTCGTCGTCTGCGGGCTCTGGCTGGGGGCCGCGGCGGAGCCAGCGATGCCGCCGGCGGCGCCGACCAGGGCGCAGGCACCGGCGACGAGGCCGGCGCGAACGAGGGTCTTGCGTTGCATGGTTCCCGAGCCTGGCGGCCGCGCGTAGGAACAAGCTAAGAATCGCTATACACCCGGCATGAGCCTCGCCGACGACGTCAAGGGCCTCATGCCCCGCACGCAGGAGGACCTCGCCCGCCTCGTGGCCATCCCGTCCGTGGCCGACGAGCGCCAGTACCCGCGCGAGGAGTGCCTGAAGGCCGCGCAGCTGACCGCCGAGTTGTTCGACGACGCCGGCCTGGAAGGCATCCGCGAGCTCGAGTCCCCCGACGGCTACCCCGCCGTGTTCGGCTCCGCCGCGGGCCCCGCGGGCACGCCCACGGTGCTCCTGTACTGCCACTACGACGTGCAGCCGCCGCTGGGCGAGGACGCCTGGGAGACGCCGCCGTTCGCGCTGACGCCGCGCGACGACGGCCGCTGGTACGGCCGCGGCGCCGCCGACGACAAGGGCGGCCTCGTCACGCATCTTCTTGCGCTGCGCGCGCTCGGGGGCGGCTCGTTCCCGGTCAACCTCAAGCTCATCGCCGAAGGCGCCGAGGAGCAGGGCTCGGCCGGCCTGGACGCCGTGGTGGCCGAGCACCGCGACCTCCTGCTCGCCGACGTCATCGCCGTCGCCGACGGCGGGAACTTCGCGACCGGCGAGCCCACCCTGACGACCACCCTGCGCGGGATCGCGAACGTCATCGTGACGGTGCGCTCGCTGCGCAGCGCCATGCACTCGGGCATGTTCGGCGGCGCCGCGCCCGACGCGCTCATGGCCCTGATCCGCATGCTCGCCACCCTGCACGACGACGCCGGCACGACGCGCGTGCGCGGCCTGGCCAACGACATGACCTGGGACGGTGCGGCCTACCCCGCCGACCAGTACCGCGGCGACGCCACCCTGCTCGACGGCGTCGACGTGATCGGCGACGGTGCGGTCGCCGACATGCTCTGGAGCCG
>Ga0105245_10003152_pt1 | contig 14742 bp, 15 predicted proteins | sample KBSM54metaG_FD_81523 | JGI IMG/M metagenome (GOLD analysis project Ga0105245, IMG submission 81523) | Miscanthus rhizosphere microbial communities from Kellogg Biological Station, Michigan, USA - KBS M5-4 metaG | ecosystem: Host-associated > Plants > Roots > Rhizosphere > Soil | place... | reverse complement strand
GGTGATGGCCTCGGCCGACCAGTTGCCGCCGAAGCCCTCGCCGTACATGTTGGCCGGCCAGACACACCCGGCGAGCGGTCCCTTGACCGGCTCGCCGCGGTGGTTGACCGCGATCACCCGGAGGTCGATGCCTGCTTGGCGGAAGCGCGCCCCGAGCGACTCGGTGACCACGCCGAAGCCGGTGTGGCTGTAGTGGCCGAAGATGAGCAGCCTCACAGGACCGCCTCGAACATGCGCCGGATCGCCTGTTCCTCTTCGTCGAAGTCCACGACCTCGCGGAAGCGGGCGGCGGCGTTCTCACCCATCCGCAGCCGCAGGTCGGGGTCGTTGTACAGCCGGTCGATGATCCCCGCGACCTCGTCGGGCGACTTGTCGGTCAGGTCGAACGACGTGACGCCTTCCTGCCACAGCGGACCGGCCAGCTGGTTCTTGTAGTACCACTCATGCCCGACGACCGGACGTCCTACCGCGAACCAGTCGTGGATGACGTGGCCGAAGCCGTCGGACCACTGCTTGGTATGCCAAGCGACGTCCGATGCGCGCATCGCATCGCCGACAGCGGCGCACTTGTCGAGGTTGCCGGCGGCGAACTCGTCGGGCGCTACAGAACCGTAGGCGCCGAACACCCTCCAGTCGTATTGCGGTCTGATCCCCGCCACCGCCTTCCAGCCCTCGTAGGCGTTGACGTTCTCGGGGAAGCAGTTGACGAATGACGACACGACCATCGGGTCGTTGTCGGGCGGCGGCTCATGGCGGAAGTCCTCGAGGCTGAACTCCTGATGGACCACGACGTGTGGCTTGTCCACCGGAGCCGGCAGGATGCTGGTGACGATGCCGAAGTCGGCGAGGTCCCAGCGATCCTCGGCCATGTCGATCGGTGAGAAGCGCACGTTCCCCAGATGCAGCCCGAACTTGGCGCCGACCTCCCGCGCGAAGCGGTGGAAACCTTCGTGGTTGTGGGCCACCGACGCCATGACGATGTCGGGCTTGAGGTCCCGCGCTACGTCAAGGGTGACTAGTCCGATACGACGATCGTGGCTCGGGTCGTAACGTGCCCCGATCCTATCCTTGTAGGAGAAGTCATCGGAGTCCCACGGCATGAGGTATTGCTTGGCTACGGCGTCGCCGTGCCACTGCCGCTCGAAGTTCCAGTAGCCCTCGTCGAACCAGTCCATGCCGATCGGCCGGACGAGTTCCCAGCCGAGCCGGTCGCACAGGAGCTCCAGCGACTCCCAGAGGTCGTGGTGGTGGTAGTCGGCGAGGAGCCTCATGACAAGAACTCGCGCCATTGCTGGCCGACGGTCGCGACGTCGAACAGGTCGATGGCCCGCGCCCGCTGCTCGGCTCCACGCCGCGCGGCGTATTCGTGGCTCCGCAGATAGGCGTCGAGCGGGATGTGGTGGAGCAGCAGCCCCGGGTTGGCGATGTCCTCGGCCTCGGAGATATCCGCGACCCACTGCCAGTCGAGCGATGGCGGCAGCAGGCCGAAGGCCACCACCGGCACACCGGACAGCATCGCCTCGATGAGCCCGAGCGTGTAGCTGGCCGGGATCGTGCCCGTGTAGAAGTAGGTGCGGATGCGCCGCAGGTACTCCAGCATGTCGGGATACGACAGCGCGCCCACCCCACCGGGCAGGTGCTCGGAGCCCTTGCCGGCGGGCATCGTCGGCAGGCCTTCGGTGTACTTACGCCAGGAGCTCAAGCCCGTCGAGTCGCCCCGCGCGAGCATGTCCTGGGTGAGGTTGCCGACGACCTTCCAGTCACCGACATACGGCCCGTAATCGTCGGGGTACTTGCCGAACCGGATGACCACATCCTCACCGGCGAAGCAGCCGACCTTCTCGAAGGCGTAGCGCTCCTTGGGCGAGTAGCGGACGATCTGCAGCCCGCGGAAGCCCGCCATGAACTCCTCGAGCCGGGGGTCCGACTGGCCGCAGGTGCGCCAGATCACCCGCTTGTGCTTGATGCGCTCCCACTGCCCACCGATCCAGCGGTCGGGGAAGTGGTGGACGATGATGGCGTCCGCCCAGTCGATGATGTCGTCGTGCAGCGCCGCCTTGCCCCAGTCGATGGCGGGGCCGGGGTCGCCGCGCTCGGCGCGAACCTCGTGGAGGCGGGCTACGAGGTCCGGGTGATGCGGAGCATCTGGGAGCGGGGGTCGGATGCCCTCTCCTTCCGAGCCCGGCACCTCGTAGCCGCCCGGGGCGAAGCAGTCGAAGCCTAGGTCGGTGAACATCCGCAGGTCGTCGTACTCGGCGACCGCGTGGCTGGCGAGCAGGACGATGTTCATCGCGGGACCGCCTTGAACGGCCCGCCGCCGATGCCCTGCTCCCACGTCACGACGTGGGTCTTGCTCAGTTGCTTGGCGAACGACTCGGGGCTGCCGTCCCGCTCGTGCCACTCGCCCTCGATGATGCCAATCTTGGCGAGCAGTGGGCCCTTGAAGAAACGGTGCTCGCAGCCCTCGCAGTCGGTCTTGACCCAGACGAAGCCCTGACCCTCGGTCAGGTCGATGGCTGCCTTGAGTGTAAGCACGCTGACGGACGCGCTGACCTTGTCGCCAGGCGCATCCATCCACGGCGTTACCGATCCGATGTAGGCGTGGGTCTCGGCCACCTCGGAGCCGGTGTATCCATACTCGACGTCGAGGTATCTGCCCTTATCCCATGCCACCGCTGACATCACGTAGCAGCGGCCCTCGACGCCGTTGAGAGCGAGGTTGTCGAGCAACAGGTCCACGTTCGGTGGGACCGCCTCGACTGCCACAACGCGGAGCTCGGGATTGTCCAGCAGCAGCGGCACCGTCACCGAGCCGATGTGCGCGCCGACGTCCAGCGCCCAGCCGGTCAACCCGGACGGGATGTGGTACTCGTCGACGAGGTTGCCCCACAGCCTATTGCTTGCCCCGACCGTCGCGAGGTCCGATGTACCGGATCGGGTCTTGAACCTGGCCGGGTTGCCGTGCGGCGTCTCGACCTCGTGTAGCTCGATGGTCTCCGGCTGCTTCTGGCGCCGGATGGCTTCGGACGTCCTCTCGAACGCCGCGTCTTCGTCTTGGGGTTCCACGGCTGAGCGCCTCCGTGTCTGAGCGCAAGTGAGGAGAGCCGGGCGCGGCGCTCATACGCGCCCGGCTCCATGTAATGGGGTCCTCGGCTAGATGCCGATGACCTTCTGGACGCGACCCGAGCGGACGTACGGCTCGGCGTTGAAGCCGAACTCCTCTTCCGCGCGGAACCCGGTGACGTTCTGGTCGAAGCGGTTGCCCGCGTCGCTGACGTCGATCCGGAAGCTCTGGCCGGTGTAGATGTCGACCTCGGATCGCTCGATGATGAGCGCCGTGCCGATCTGAGCCGCCGGCCAGTAGGCGTCACGTCGGACCGGGACACCCCAGACCGTGGGGCCTGGAGGGCTGCCGGCCGCGCCTGCCGCCGGGTCGAACGCCCAACCGCCGGAACCTGACGAGCCGAGCGTCTCGGTCGCCATCTCCCAGTAGTCGGTCGGGTGCATGACCACGCACAGGTTGGACTCCGAGGCGATGATCCCGCGCGCCTCGAGCGCGGAGATACCGCGACCGATGGCAGCGGCTCGCGACTCGGACGACAGGGTCGTCTTGAAGGCCGCCGGATCGCCGTAGGCGAGGAAGGCCTGGAAGAAGCCCAACGGCTGGGACGAGCCTGTGCCGTTGGTGATGTAGGTCGCCTCGAGCGCGGCGATCGACTTGGACAGGCGGCGGCGTGCAGCGGCTTCGGCCTGTCCATTGGACTGGCGGAGCAGCTGGTTGCCGACGTCGGCGATCTGGGCGATGGTGTAGAGCGTCGCGGTGGCCCGTGCGAACTGGAAGTCACGCACGTCCTTGTTGGAACCGTAGGCGCCCTGCAGCAGCGCGGCGGTGATGCCGGTGAGCTCGTAGGGGATGTCCACGCCTGCGCCGGTCACACCGTCGACGACGTTGAACAACTCGCGGTAGATGTTGTTCTGCGCCAGTGCGTTGACCAGCGAAGAGACGAAGTTGTTGGGCACCACGGCAAGGCCGGTCGCGACGGACGTGCCCAGCACGGCCTTCACGAACTCCTGCGCGTCGGTGTCACCCTGGCGCCGGTTGACGAGTGCCGAGAGCCAGTTGACCTCGTTGTACGGGCCGACGCTCTTGACGGATGGCGAGGCGTTGGAGCCGATGCCGCCCTGCAGGATCGCCTGCGCCTTGGCCGAAGCCTTCTCGCGGGCGAATGCCTTCATGCGGTCGTCGAGCGACTTGACCTGCTCCTCGACCTTGGCGGCGCGCTGGTCTGCCTCGAGTCGGTCGATCTCGGCCGACTTGGTGGTGATGGCCGTCTGGATCGCATCGATGCGGTCCGCCGGCATGTCTTCCTTGTCCTGGAGCTCCTCTGCAAGAGCCATGACCTCGGCTCGGAGGGCTTCCGCCCTCTCGTCGAGTTCCTTACCCAAGTGATCAGTCCTCCACCCGCTGAGCGCGGACGGGCAATCAGTCGTCGAGACGCCGGAGCATCGCGTCGACACGGATACGGGCTACGACCAGCCGCGCCGCCGCCGGGTCCTTGCCACCTTGCGGCAGGGTCGGTCCCAGGTCCGGGGTCTGATCGGGTTCGGTGAACAGTCCACGAGTGTCCTCGTCGACCGTGATACCGGCGGATGAGAAGTGGTCGAGCGCCTTGATGGGCACGACCCGTGAGAAGGGATTGGCGGGGGTGGTGGTGAGGGTCTGCTCGATGTGTGGCCAGACGAGGATCTCCCCATCGGGCGCCTTGCGGACGACGTGGCCCAGTGCTCCCGATGAGCCGTACACCTTGCCCGCCGCGAGCATCCGGCTGACCTGCTGCCAGTAGCGGTTGCCGCGGTCGAGCCACATGTCCGCCCACCAGCCATCGGCCGCCTTCTCGAGGTCGCCCTCGTAGCCGATGGCGTCGTCGGGTTCGTCCTTGGTCTCGTCGATGCCGTGGTGCCACAGCACCGGGCGCTCGCTGAACCAGTGCGGCTTGATGTCGGTCTTGGCCGAGAAGAACTCGCCGTCCATGTCGCGGCCCTTGAACGGACCGCCGAACGGGATGGCCAGCACGCGCCACTTGGCCGTGCCGACCTGCTCGGCCTTGATGGGCATCGCCGTGATCTTCGGCATCGCCTTGCGCTCGGGCATATCAGTCCTCGTCAGCGAGTAACAGGGCGAGGATGGCGTCCTCGTCGTCGAGCAGGTAGGGCTCGGTCTCCTCGAGCAGCGCCGCCAGTCGGCGCCGCCTCTCGGCTTCTTCCGGGCTGTTGATCCCGAACTGGCGCTGGAGACCGTAGCGGCCGCCGCTCCCGCCGAGCACCGCCGGGGGCTGGCCGTTGACCAGCACGCTGACGCTGTCGGTGATGGTGACCGTGTCGGATGCGAAGCGGTCCTTGACGTCGGCCAGCACCGAGTCGGCGAACGACACCGCATCGGCGATCGAGCGCAACAGCCCGACCACGCGGGCCACGGTGTTGCCGAAGCTGACCGAGTCGGTGAGGGTGCGCGCGGTCGACTTGGACTGGGCTACCGACTCGCTGACCGTCACGGAGTCCGCAGCGGTGCGGAGGTCGGTCAGCGTCCGCGTCACGCTGTCGCTGATCGTGACCGTGTCATCGACCGTGCGCGAGACGACGGTGCCCGACTTGGACGCGACGACCGACTCGGAGATGGTGACGTTGTCGGCGTTGGTCCGGTTGAGCGTCAGGACTCTGGCGACGCTGTCGCTGAGCCCGATGCTGTCGGCGACGGTCCGGAAGACCGACACCAACCGCGCGACGGAGTCCGTGATGCTGACCGTATCGGACGCGGTGCGGACGAGACTGACGACCCGCGCGACGCTATCGGTGGCGGTGACCGAGTCCGAAGCGGTCCGTAGCAGCGTGACCACACGGGCCACGGAGTCGGATAGCCCGACCGTATCGCTGGCCGTTCGCAACAGCGTGACCAGGCGGGCGACCGAGTCGGAGAAGGTGACGCTATCGGCGAGGGTGCGTGGCAGGAGCTTGATGCCCGCCACCGACTCGGAGATGGTCACCGAGTCGGCTGCCGTCCGGAGCAGGGTGAGCAGTCTGGCGACCGAGTCGGATGCCGTGACGGTATCCGACGCTGTCCGGAACAGGCTGACGATCCGGGCGACGGTGTTGCCCGCGGTGACCGTATCGGCTGCGGTACGCAGCGCGGTCAGGACCCGCGCGACGGAGTCCGACAACGTGACCGAGTCAGCCGTCGTCCGCAGGAGCGTGACGACCCGCGCCACGGAGTTCGCGGCGGTGACCGTGTCACTGGTGGTCCGGAGCAGGGTCAGGACACGGGCGACCGACTCCGAGAAGGTGACCGTGTCGGATGCGGTGAGTTGTAGGTTCTGTGACCCGATCGCGGCCGTGTAGTGCGCCGAGATGCGCGCGCCCGAGAGGGCGGTGTCGTAGACCGCCGCCTTGTAGACGATGATGTCGGCGGGGTTGGTCGTGAGCGGGCCGTACTGCGCGATGTAGAACGTGCCGCTCTGGGTGATCGGCCCTGCCCGGACGGTCGGCCCTGCGACCAGCGCCCCATCGAAGTACAGGTTGGAGTTGGTGCCGTCCCACGTCGCCGCGACGTGGTGCCAGCCGGTCCCGAAGGTGACGGTGGCATGTATCTCGTTGGCCGCGACGTAGAAGTAGACCGACCCGCCGAAGTTATTCGACAGGTAGATGAGCGATCCGGCCGAGCCGTTGCCCTTGCCGATGAGGCCCGTGTCGAGTGAGCCAGCGACGCCCGTCGGCATCTTGACCCACGCCTCGAGCGTGATGGCCGCGGTCGGGATGTTGTAGCCCGCGACCGACATGTAGTCGGTCTGCACCGGGAAGCGCACGCCGGTATCGGCGACGCCTGTCTCGGGTCCGGTCTGGCCGTAGGTCGGCGACCCGACATACGTGCCATCAGGGCCGCCCTTGACGTTGCCGGCGTTGGCACCGTACGCCTCACCGAGACGCCAGTACGCGACCGGACTATCGGCCTGGACAGCGACGTCGTAGGCGGTGCCTGCGCTGTCGCGCGCCGAGTGCTCGGTGCGCGGTCGGCCGGTCGGCTGGGGCGGGCGCCTGAACAGCCCGGGCATGGGCTAGTTCAGTTCTTGGAAGGTGATCCCTGCGGACCAGTTGCCGAGGGCGGCCGGTGTCCCGACGATCTTGAGGATGACGGCCGTGTCGGTCGGTACGATGAGCCGTTCCTCGGGGGTGGGCACCCACAGCCAGCCGTTGAGGTTGTTGAAGCCGTCGTAGATGATGGGCGTGACCGTGCCTGCACCTTCCGCCGAGGCATCGGTACCCGAGGTCGCCTCCGCACCGGCCGTGCCCCCGGCGATACCCGACGCGGGGCCGTTGACGAAGTGCGGCTGCGGGGTGGTGCTGGTGTACGTCCCGAAGGCGGACGCCTTGAGCCCGAGGATGATGCCCAACTGGTCCGATGTCTCGGACGCCTGCTGACCGATCCACGCGCGCAGGATCATGATGGTCGATGAGCGCGTGGCGAGGGTCGAGTCGGTATGGATGATGACCACGGTGGCATCGGCCACGATGGTCTGGTTCTGCATGGTGACCGAGTAGACGGACATCGGAACCTCAGTGGGCGAGCAGTTGGGGCATCTGAGTGGAGCGGGGTGGGTTGGCGGCAGCGGCGGCAGGCGTCCAGGCGACGAACATGCCCATGAAGTCGACACACGCGACGCGCGACTCGCTGACACGCGAAGTGCGGATCGTGGGACTGGTGCCAAGAGTTACGGACGGGCTGGTCGTCAACGTCCCGACAGTCGTTTGCCACGAACCAGTCTCGGCCCCATGGGCTCCAGCATCGTTACCGGCGGTGACACTGGCACCAGCGACCGTCGGGTTGGTCAGTGCGGCGACGTTCTGGAGGTTCTTGGTGCCGGTCGCGATGTCCTCGCCGTGACGGACGATGGCCTGGACAGCAAGCACCGTGTCGCCCGACGCGACGCCGAGCGTCGTATAGGTCTCGAGGTCGGCGAGGTAGTTGCACGTCGTCGAGGCCGGGAAGTGCATCCCGGCCTTGGGGTTGGCCGCCTCGTTGGCTGATGCCACACCGGCCGGCGGGGTGTTGTCGACGCACTGCCAGATGTTCGTCGTGACACCGTTGTTGTCGGTCACGCCGGTCACCGTGTTGTCGCTGATCGGCAGCGCCGTGTCGACCTTGGACGGCCGGAGGAAGCCGGTGTCGTCGCCGATCACGTCGTCGAAGTAGGCGTCGACGCTGCTTGCTTCGGTCCCTCCGAACCCGATATTGCGGGACGTGGCTGTAACGGTCGCCGTTCCCGTGACTGCATCCACGCCATCGATCTGGAGGAATGCCACGCTTGTCCCGGTGACCTGGCGCAGCCCGACCCAATGCCAGCCAGGTGAGGCGAATGCTGTGGACGAGGTTCCGATAAGGGTCGTATCCAGATAGACCCCTAGAGCGCCTGTCGTAGTGAGCTTGGCGTTGATGGTGCCAGCACCGGTCTGCGAACAGACGATACGGTCGACCGTTGGCAGTGTCGCGACGTTGAGCGCGAAGTGCAGATAGTTCACGGTGCCGGCCATGGAGACCTGACCCTGCGCACCGGACGCCGGATTGCAGCGCATGGCTGCAGCGCCCGTTCGGAACGTCGTCGTGTTGTAGCTCGCGGTGCCCACGAGTGTGAAAGGGTCACCTAGTGGGCCATCGATCCTCGCGGCCTGTCCATCGAAGCCCGTCATGAACGTGACGGTCATCTACGCCTCGACGTGGAACGGGATGCGTGTGTACACGATGCCGGGTTGGTTATGACCGAGTTTGGCTAACCTGACCTCGCAGTCAGCCGGGCCGCCACCGTTGAGGTCCCACTGACTCAGGCCCCATTGACCGAGGTGCATCGTGTACGGCGTCTCTGCGACTGGTGACAAGACGAGTTCGGTGTAAACCGTCGGCGTTTCGCCATCCTGCGAACAGACAAGCGCGATCCATGACCCGTAATGATTGGGGGTCGGCTTCGGCAAGTCGCCATGTGCGGTGACCACGATGGTTCCGCCGTAGTGGTATGGCCCTGTCGTGTCGAGCGTGAGGTATGGATCGGCGGCCTTGGCCCCGACCGGCAGCGCGAACGCCACCAGTAGCAGGGCCGCCGCCAGTAGGGCACGCATCACGAGATGGTGATCGTCCAGGTGACCTGGAGCGTATCGCCGTTGACGACGTTCGCATCGGCATTCAGCACCGTCTCGAACGACAGCAGCGACGAGCTCGCGGTACTCACCTGGAACAGGCCGGCCCGGTGGATGGCCGGGAAGGTACCGGTCACCGAGAACGACTTGGTCAGGGTCAGGGTGCCCGCACCCAGCGTATGGGCGTAGGTGCCGAGTGCCCGACCACAGCCGCCGGTGGTGATCTCACCCGTCAGGGCCGTGCTCGAGGCCGACGCTGCCGAGGCATTCTCGGTCAGGGCGATATAGCGGGCCGCGGCGTTGCCCGCGATGATGTGGTAGTTGGCAGTCGAGCCCGGGGTGGTGCCCGACGAGTCGTCACCGTTGCGCCAGGCATCGACGGTCAGGACCGACGTCGAGTTGGTGCTGATCGTGGCGTGGACAGGGGCGTTGGTGGACTCCTCGGCCACCACGATGTTGCCGATGTAGGCGTCGGTGACGAACGGCGTGGCCGTTGCCGTCAGGGACGTGGCGCTCGATGCCGTGGCGATGGTGCCCGACACGCCGAAGCCCAACTTGCCACCGAGCATGGCGGCGATCTGGTCGCGGCCGCCGTTGTTGGCGGTGGTCAGCACGTTGTGGCTGACACCCGAGTCGTCCCACGACCCGTCGGGGTGGATGACCACGGCGTGGACGTTGTTGGGTCCGACCTTGATGCGGTCCTTGCCGATGACCACCTCGCCATCGAAGACCCACAGGCGCGTACCGCCGATGATGCGCTCTACCGGCTTGTACATCAGACGGGCTCCTCGGAGTTGGCTTCGACGGTGGCATTGGTCATGGCAGCGGCGCGCTTGGCCGCGGCGAGGCGTTCCCTGGCAGCGGCGTAGCCCTTGTCGTCCTTGTCCAGCGAGGCGAGCTCCTGCTGGTAGTAGTCGACGAGGTCGGCGTCGCGATAGAAGGCTTCCGGGTTGTCGACCGGCTCGAACTTGTCCTTGGGCACGTGTGACTCCTTACACGTTGTCGCGGGCGGCCGTCTGGTCGTCCACGGATCGGGCGACGATGCGGTTGAGCGAGCCGCAGTCGGGGCAGGGCTTGCGCCGGCGCTCGACGATCGGGCGCTGGCACTTGGCGCACAGGCTGCGCTGCTTGGGGATGAACCTCATCGTTCCTCCGTCACGCCCGTCACCGGCCCGAGCGGGTACTGCCGGGTCGGCTGACCGCGGATGACCCGCTTGGTCTTGGGTGGTGTGATGTCATCGACGATGCGGACGTCCTGTGGCCCTGAGCGCTCGACGACCTTGACCTGTGGCGGCGGCACGTTGACCACGACGTCCTTGGCCAGCAGGTCCGACAGGCCCTTGACGATGGGCTCGAGGTCAACCTCGGGTCGGGCTGCGTCTTGGATGGCCGCGATGAGCGGGTCCATGTCGGCGTGCACCTCGGGCACCTTGATCTCGGGGACATGGACGTGGACCTCGGAGGGGGTCTGTGCCTTCATCGCGTCGCCGATGTAGTTGTTCACCACGATCCGTTCGCCGTGATAGGCCTTGTCGGTCACCGGCGCCCAGTCGAGGGTGCCGTTGGGGTGGTCCTCGATGGCCATCGCCTCTTCGACGGTGAACGTCTGGCCATCCCTGGCAGCGCATTCGGGGTCGTAGTCACCGTCATAGGCCAGTACCCGCTCCACCCCGAACTCGCCGTAGGCGTCGAGCGCGGCGCGGTTGTAGCTGAGCATCGTCTCGGTGCGAGCGACGGTCTCGGCCCGGGCATCGTCGAACTCGGGCAGGGCCTTGATACCGTTGTACCCTTCATCCGGCACACCGTCGATGATCTGGTCCAGCCCATACCCTCGCCGAGTGCCCTCGGCCAGGCTGGCTTGGACCGCCTCGAGGGTGTGCCCATTGATGCCGGTGATGCGCTCGCCACCGTAGTCGACGAGGTCCTGCACCACCCGACCCACGGCCCTATTGGGGACGATCAGGTCGAGCGTGTCGGCCACCACCTGCAGCGAGCCCCGGGCAGCCTGCACGTACAGCTTGCCCAGCACCTCGCGGAGCAGGTCGTCCTCGCGCTTCTGGTTCCACCAGTCGGGGTCGGCCTTGATGGCCCAGTCGCGGCGGATGATGTTGCTCTTGGTTGCCGCACCGCGTGGCCAGGCGGCGCGGATGCCGTCGATGATCCGCTCGGACTGGAGCTCGAAGAAGCGCCGCAGGTCGGGGTCGTTCGACTCCACCACGTCGTTGCGGGCCTTGGTCGCCTTGGCTACCACCTGACTGACCGACGAGCTATCAGCGGTATCGTCTCGGACCGAGGCGCTGGGCCCGTTGTTCTCGGGCGGCTTGGCAGCAGCGGCAGCGGCCGCCATCTCAGCCTGCTTCCTAGGATCGAGCAGGGCTGGCAACCCGGTCCACTTGATGTGGTCGAGGTCGAGCGCCTTGATGGCCGCCTTGGGGTCGAACCCGATGGACACCAGCGACTTGAACGCGCCGGCCTTCTCCAACAGCGATGAGGCGTCGTCGAGGTCGGGCAGGTTCGTCTCGAAGTTGAACGTCTGCCCCATCAGCGCCTCGTAGCGGCTGATGATGTTGACCTGGATGACCTCGTCGAAGCTGTCCGAGCGCGGTTCGATGGTGCCCCGCCAGTACCAGTCGTACAGTTCGCGGCGCGTCTCGCCCGAGGCGTTCTGGCCCGCTGGCATCGACACGCCCAGCACTTCGGGGGCGATCGGGAAGGCGGTCAGGATGTTGTCGCGGTTGAGCTCGGCCAGTTCGGGGATGCCGATCTCCGCAGGGGTAGAGGCACCCGAGGCGTACTCCATCGGCTCCGGGAACAGCAGCATCCGCTTGGCCGAGTTGGCATCGCTGACCACGTTGCGCCAGGCACGCTGCGCATCGTTGAACTCGTCTTCGTCGAGGGCGCGTTCGCGTGGCCACATCATGCCCGCCAGCCGACCACCGGTACTGAGCAGGTCGGCGGTGTGCTTGGACATCAAGTCGGTCAGCGGCAGTTCGGCGTACACCGCCTCGACCACCCCGACGCCGTAGGTGTTGTCATCGTCGGCCGAGGCGTTGGAGAAGGTGACGATCTCCCACGGCTCGAACGTCATCGTGCCGCCCTGCTTGTCGTAGTCGAGAATCCAGCCGAGCAGCTGGCCCGACCGCTTGTCGTAGCTCGGCCACAGGCGCGAGGGCGAGATGCCGTAGATGGCGGTGATCGGCGACAGCGGCGAGGCTGCTTCCAGATACCAGAACGTCCAGCCCGCCATGTCCCGCCGGATGTGCGTCTTCTGGCGCAGCATCCGCCCCGTCTGCTGGGGGTTCGGGCGCTCCATGAGGCGCATGAACTGGTCGATGGGGTTCAGCGTCTCGAACGGGATGTCGAGGTCAGGCTGCGGGATGTTCGACTCTTCGGGATCGTCTGACTCGACGTCCCCATCGCTGACCGTCCACGGCAGGCGCGCGATATCGCCGCTGATCTTGGACTCGGCCTTGTAGAACCAGCCACACTTGTAGGCCTGCAGGAACGCCTTGGCCTTGGCTTGGGGGTCGTCCATCTGGCGCAGCGACGACAGCGGCGGGTCGTTCAGGAACGCGGACACGCCGGCACCCGTCACGGCCTTGATGTCCCACGGCAGACGAGTGATGGCGGGCGGACTCACGCTTGTCCCGGCCCACGGGGTGTCATCCCATTCGCTCATGCTGCGAACACCCGCCCGACGACCGACTCCAGCCACGTCCTGACGATCAGGTATTCGCAATCCAGTTCATGGGTGAACGGCGCGCTGCTAATGTCGGCGTCGCACATCCGGCACTCGTACTTATCGATGCCCTTGACGGTGCCGACCTGCATGATGCAGGACGCCAACACCTCGCCGAGTGCTTCGACCGGCGGCTTGTTATCAGTCACGCGGCTGCTCCGAAGGTAGACACCCGATGTCGAGCGCGTGACCGGGCGTGGATGGCGAGGTTGAATGCGTCGGCGAGGTCAGGAGACGGCAGGCCGCGGGCCTTCATCTCCTCCTTGGACTCGATCTGGACCTTGCCCGACGAGGTCATGCGGTAGGTGGGAGCGGTGAGCTCCGCACGAAGGCGCTGGTAGTGCGACTCATCGAGCCGAGCCAGGCTCAGTTCACTGTTCTGCGGGTCGAGTTGCTGTCGAACGTCCCACCAGAGTTGGGCACGTAGGTTGAGCAGCAGTTCAGGGTCGCGAAGTGGGGCGTCAGCCACGTTGACATCCAGCAGACGTCCGGGTAGTCGCTGTTCGCGTATGCGATCGACAACACCCGCGCCAACCCCGATGACATCGACCGCGAGGGCGCCTCGTCGACGCTGAAGGAAGGATGCTCCCATACCCGCCACGGCCATCGTGTCCTGTCCGTGGACGATGGTGACTTGCTCGGGGGCATTGCCGTTCCCTTCCACGAGGACCGAGTCGTCACTACCGAACCGGGCGACGTCGAGGCCTGCCCACTCCCGGGCGTCGGTGTACGGCTCGCGGACCCTGGCGAGCTCGATCCACTGCAGCGGGATGACCGCGTTGGACTGGGTGTCGGGGAACTGCCCGAGCACCTTGGCCTGCCACCATGGCGTGCCCTCGAGGCCTTCCTTGCGGCGCTCCTCGAGCCAGTACGGATCGACTAGGGCCGAGGTCGCCTTCGGGTCGACCGCTTCGCCGGTGAAGTTGGGGGTGTCGAATACGCTGATGGGGATGACGTGCCAGTTGGGGAGACGGCAGGCTTCGAAGAACGGGCCAGCAGGCTCGTAAGGGTTTCCGATCGCCAAGATGCGGGATGCACGGTTAACAACGAGCCCTCGCACGGCCTCCCAAAGTTGAGCCGATACGCCGTTGGCCTCGTCGATGATGACGAGGACTCTGGCCGCGTGGATGCCCTGCAGACCCTCGGGGTCCGTGTCATCCGGCTTCCTCCCGATGCAGAATGCGCCGGTCTCCTCGATCTCCCAGCGCAGGTCCGTGCCCGCTGATGGCTTGCCTGGTAGGCCGCCCTTGCGGTGTGCCTCCCTCAGTTCCTTCCAGGGGATGTCCCTGATCTGCGGGAACGAGTTGGATGTAATAACACACACACCCCCGGTCGCAACCCACCAAGCCGCAAGTCTGGCCGCTATCCAGTCCTTGCCCGAGCCGAAGCACGATGGCACTGCTACGTAGGAGTTGTCGCGTACGGCTTCGGCTATCCGTGTCTGGATCGACCAAGGCTGCTCCCCGAGGATGGCGCGGATGAACTTGTCGGGCTCGTCGACGAACTCGTCATAGCCCTTAGCCCTCTGACGTGCCCTCAACCGGTGACGGGCTTCCGCGACCAGTAAGGACTTGCTCGGCTTCGAGGATGGCTGCGGTGAGTTCAGCGTCGGAGATGGTGCCGGTGATGTCACGGGCTTCGGTCCTCGCAGTAGCACCGCCCGACAGCAGTTGCGTCTTGTCCACCATCACGCCGAACAGGGTGACCAGGTCCTTCGGCTCGAACCTGTCGAGGTTGGCGCTGATCTTCTCGAGGGCGCGGTGGGCCATCATCTGCGCCCCGTCGGCCAGTTCCTCGCGCGTTTTGTCGAGGTACTTCGCCAGTTC
>Ga0105245_10003151_pt1 | contig 14749 bp, 15 predicted proteins | sample KBSM54metaG_FD_81523 | JGI IMG/M metagenome (GOLD analysis project Ga0105245, IMG submission 81523) | Miscanthus rhizosphere microbial communities from Kellogg Biological Station, Michigan, USA - KBS M5-4 metaG | ecosystem: Host-associated > Plants > Roots > Rhizosphere > Soil | place... | reverse complement strand
GGCGGACGTCGCCCGTGAACTGGTCGATGTCCACCGGGGCGGTGGCGGACCCGAGGTAGCGGCCTTCCCCGCTCGCGCCGATGGCGTTGGCGGTGGGAATCAGGGGCAGCAGGTTCCGCGACACCGGGTCGATGACCGCGGCGCGCTGATCGTCGCGCAGCACGCCGCTGTTGATGTCGATGCCCTGGCGCTGCCGGAGGCCTTCGTACGTGCCGAAGAAGAACGTCTTGCTCTTGATGATCGGCCCGCCGAAGTTGGCGCCGAACTGATTGCGCTGGAAGGGCGACTTCGGCGCCGGCTCGGCATTGAAGAAGTTACGCGAATCGAGCGCGTCGTTGCGAAAGAACTCGAACGCCTCGCCGTGGAAGGCGTTGGAGCCAGAACGGGTCGCGATGTTGACGATCGCGCCGGAGTTGCGGCCGTACTCGGCGCTGAACGTCGAGTTGTCAACCTTGAACTCCGACACGGTGTTGATCGACGGCTGGAAGGTGATCTGGTTCTGCGCCGGATCGTTCAGGTTGATGCCGTTGATCATGAAGTTCACGGTGTCTTCGCGATTGCCGGCGGTGTTGAACGCGAACGAACCCTGGCCGCGGAGCGGGGCGCTGAGGAAGCCGTTCTGGGGAGGCGTCACCGAGCCCGGAATCAGCAGGCCGAGATCGACGAAGTGCCGCCCGTTGAGCGGGATCTCCTGCACGGTGCGCTGAGAAATGACCTGGCTGACCGATGTCGTCGCGGTCTCGATGACGGGCGACGCCCCGACGACGCTCACCGATTCGGCTACGGGGCCCACGGTGAGCCGGATGTTGACGACCGAGGTGCGCGCCACGTCGACATCGACGTCGCGCGACTGGTCGCCGAAGCCGGTCAGACGTGTTTCGATCCGGTAGAGACCGGGCGCGAGCGACGGCGTGAGGTAGTCGCCACCCGCATCGCTCACGGTCGTCCGCTCGACACCGGTCGCGACGTTGCGGACGGTGACCGTGACGCCGGGCACGACCGCGCCCTGGGCATCGACGATGTTTCCCTGGATGGCTCCAGTGGATTGGGCCCGGGCCGGCGTGGCCATCAGAATGCCGGCGAACAGCACGCTGCACACGGCGCATGACACTCGCGTCATCACCTACACCTCCTCTATACAACGGCGGAATTCTGCCGTCAGATGCGCCGGATTGGAATATCAGATTTGCGAAAACGTGCAGGGGGCCGGCACGTCGTTCTGTTTCTTGGATCGCCGTGAGGAAGCTGGGCCTTGGGGCTTCGTCCGCTTCGTCCCTGTGAAAGACCGGCCCGTCCCTGCTTACCTGCCGTCAGCGGGTTCCGCGAGGCACATGTGGAATGCAGGTGGCAATGAAGCCGGCATCTTTCAGCTCGCAGTCACCCGGGCGGTAAAAGGTCAGCAGCCGGCCGCAGACGATCACACCGATCCAGACACTCAACGATACGATCGCGACGGCCTTGGCGCCGCGCGGCGTGTCCTCGTTCGGGCGGGCGTGCTTCAGACGGCCGAACAGCACGCCGTAGAACACGAGGATGTTGAGACCCGCGATCGCCATGAACGTGATCTTGAACTGGAAGGCGGGGTTGTAGATGTACTGGTTGGGCTCGGTGACGAGGAACATCGCGCCGGTGATGACGTTCAGCGCGTAGCCGAACACGCCCCACGGCACGAGCTTGTGCAGCGCCGCGATGGACACGCCTTTCGCGAGCCCGAGCAGCCGGAGGTCGAACGTCGCGATCATGCCGACGAGCAGCGACAGGCCGACGAAGTGCACGCTCTCGCAGATCGGCCATCCCCACGCCGAGTGCATGAACGTCGAGACGATCTTCACGCTGAAGAGCGTCTTCACGAGCCAGATCTGAAACAGGGCCATGCGCTACGTTGTCGTCAGCTTCACGTACGTGTACGCCAGAAAGCGCCCGGAAAAGATCACCGCGGTCCAGACCGCAAGCGATGCGCACGCGAACATCTTTCCCCAGAACGGCACGTCGCTCTGCTCGTCTTCCAGCAACCGGCGCCGGATGACGGTCTGCACGACCAATCCGAGCGCGACACACAGGAGCTTGAAGTAGAACACCGGGTTGGTCAGGGCCTTCGTGGGATAGCCGATGAGCAGCACGACGCCCGAGACGGCGTTAAGCCAGAACCCGGCCCAGAGAACGGGGAACACGCGCCGGGCCGCCGCAAGCGGGACGCCCGGCGCAAACCCGAGGAGCCGGAGGGCAATGGCGGCGTTCATCCCCGCGAGGAAACCCATCCCGACCGTGTGACACGCCAGAATGATCGGGAACGCGAAGACCGACGGCGACTCACGCACCCAGACGCTGAGCGCGCTCGTCTCGAGCCAGATGAAAAATGGATCCACGTGGAGCGTCCGCGCGAATGCTAGCACGAAGCATTCGGACCACGCGCAAGGATGCCGTCAGGAGCTCAGATGTTTGGCGATGATCATGCGCTGAGCCTCGGAGGTCCCCTGGTAGATCTCGGTGGCCCGCACATCCCTGAACAGGCGCTCGACGACGGATCCGCGTCTGTAGCCGGCCGATGCCAGCACCTGCATCGCCCGGTCGGCCGCGCCGTGCGCCGCCTCGGACGCGGCCAGCTTCGCCATGGATGATTCCACGGGGCTGGCCTCCCCCCGGCCCTTCACCGAGGCCGCCTTCCACATGAGCATGCGGGCCGCGTCGAGCTCTGTGGCGGCGTCGGCGATCATCCACTGGATCGCTTCGAACTGCGCAATCGGCCGGCCGAACTGCTCGCGTTTCTTCGCGTGCGCGATCGCCTCGTCCAGCGCCGCCTGCCCGATGCCGAGCGCCTGCGCGGCGATCGCTACGCGCCCGCCCTGCAGCGCCCACATCGCCAGGCCGAACCCCTCGTCTACGCGGCCGAGCACCTGATCCGGCGCAACGATCACGTCGAGATCAAGGTCCATGCACCCCAGGCCGCGTACGCCCAGCGAATCGTCGACCGCGGTGCGGGTGATGCCGGGAGCATCCGCCGGCACGAGAAACGCCGTGACACCCTGGCCCCGACGGCCCGGCTGCGTCGAGGCGAATACGATGATCAGGCCGGCGGAGACGGCGTTCGCGACCCAGACTTTCCGGCCGACGATCCGGTAGCCCTCTCCAGCCGACGTGGCGGTTGCCTGCTGATTCGCGGCATCTGTGCCCGCCGAGGGTTCCGACAACGCGAAGGCGCCGATCATTTCGCCGCCCGCCAGCCGCCGCAGCCAGCGATCGCGTTGAGCGTCGGTGCCCGCGTGCTCGACCAGTTCCGCCACGAGCGAGTTGGTCACCACGAGCGACGTGGCCACCGTCGCGCTCGCCCGCCCGATGGCCTCGATGGCCAGCGCGTAGCTGAGGTAGTCGCGCCCGGCACCTCCCCACGCGGTGGACACCGTCACGCCGTGCAGACCGAGGCTCGCAGCGGCGCGGATCACGTCCGACGGAAACTCGCCGCTCGCGTCGATGGCGGCGGCGCGTGGCGCGACCACCTCGCGCGCGAAGCGCTCGATATCGGCCTTGAACCCGGCCTGTTCCGGCGTGAGGTCGAGAAACATGCTTTACGTACATTGCCACGGAGGCACAGAGATCACAGAGAAAAAGTTTGGCTCTGTGCCGTCGGTGCCTCTGTGGCTAGGTGTCGTTTCTTGTGATGCGTTCGAAGATTGGCCGCAGGCGCGCCGCGCTGTGCGCCAGGTCTTCCGGCAGCACGCGGGTTTCGGCGATGGCGCCCATGAAGTTGGTGTCGCCGTTCCACCGGGGAACGAGATGAATGTGCAGGTGCTCGAGCACGCCGGCGCCGGCAGTGCGGCCGAGGTTGATCCCCACGTTGATGCCGTGGGGACTGTACGCCTCGGTCAGGGCCACCTCGGCCTGGCAGGCGAGTGTCATCAACTCGACCCGTTCTTCCGCGGACGTCTCCGCCAGGTCGGCGAAGTGCCGGTTCGGCACCACCATCACGTGACCGTTGTTGTAGGGGTACAGGTTCAGGATGACGAAGGCGAGCCGGCCGCGGTGGACGACCAGTTCTTCGTTGCGGCCCTTCAACTCGCAGAAGACGCAGCCGCCGTCTTCAGTCGCGGTGCCGGCGCCGCGCGTCACGTAGGACAGTCTCCACGGAGACCAGAGGCGTTCCACTACACCGCGAACGCGTCGGGAGGCGCCGATGTGTCCGGAGCCGGCGCGGGCTCCTTGTTGATCAGCTCTTTGAGCTCTTTGCCCGGCTTGAAGTACGGAACTTTCTTCGGCGGCACGTCGACCTTGTCGCCCGTCTTGGGATTGCGGCCCTTGCGCGGCTCGCGCTTGCGGAGGCGGAAGCTGCCGAACCCGCGCAGCTCGATCTTCTCGCCGCGGTGCAGCGCGTCGATGATGCTCTTGAACACCGTATCGACGATGACCTCGGAATGCTTCTTCGTCAGGTCCGAAACCCGCGAGACTTCCTCGACGAGCTCCGCCTTGGTCATGCTGCCGCTGGTCATGGCTGCGACTCCCTCGTGATCGGTGGTCAGTGATCGGTGGTCAGTTCTTCATCCAGTCCGACCACCCTCACCGGCCACTGGCCACTGTCACCGATTCCGGAAGTGATCCCCGAGCGTCGCGGCGCCGGTTCCTTCGTTCTCCTGGTACGCCGCCCAGTCGGCGCGGAACTCGTCGGACTTCAGCGCGCGGATCGACAGGCCGATCTTCCGCTCGCCCGGCGCCAGCTTGATGATCTTCATCGGGTAGGTCTCACCCACCACGAGCTCGATCTTCCCGTCCTTGCCGGCCTGCTGCGAGTCGTCGAACTCCGACACGTGAATCAGGCCTTCGATGCCTTCGTCCAGCTCGACGAACGCGCCGAAGTTCGTCATGCGCACCACCTTGCCCTCGATGGTGTCGCCGACATGGCGGCGCGTGAAGAAGTCGTCCCAGATGTCGGTCGCCAGCTGCTTGAGGCCGAGCGACAGGCGCTGGTTCTCGGCGTCGATGTTGAGCACCATCGCCTCGACGACGTCGCCCTTCTTGAGCACTTCGGACGGGTGCTTGATCCGCTTGCTCCACGACATGTCGGAGATGTGGATCAGGCCGTCGATCTCTTCCTCGACCTCGACGAACGCGCCGAACTCGGTGAGGTTGCGCACCTTGCCGGTGATTTTCGCGCCGACGGGGTACTTGTCGGCCAGGTCGTGCCACGGGTTGGTCTCGACCTGCTTGATGCCGAGCGAGATGCGCCGGGCGGTCGGGTCGACGCCGAGCACCATGGCGTCGACGGTGTCGCCGACGTTCAGGATCTTCGACGGGTGCTTGACGCGCTTGCTCCACGACATCTCGCTGACGTGGATCAGGCCCTCGACGCCGGCCTCGAGCTCGATGAACGCGCCGTAATCGGTGAGGCTCACGACCTTGCCGCCCACGCGGTGGCCGACCGGGTAGCGATCCATCACGTTCGCCCACGGATCCGTGATGAGCTGCTTGTGGCCGAGCGACACGCGCTCGGTCGCCGGGTCGTACTTCAGCACGACGACGTCGATTTCGTCGTTGACCTTGAAGAGCTCGGCCGGGTGCCCGACGCGGCCCCAGGACATGTCGGTGATGTGGAGCAGGCCGTCGATGCCGCCCAGGTCGATGAACGCGCCGTAGTCGGTGAGGTTCTTCACGACGCCCTTGAGCACGCGCCCTTCGGCGAGCGTCTCGAGCGTGTGCTTCTTCTTCTCGGCGTTCTCTTCCTCGAGCAGGGCCTTGCGCGAGAGCACGATGTTGCCGCGCTTCTTGTTGACCTTGATGACCCGCATGCGCAGCTCCTGGCCGCGCAGCGCGTCGAGGTTGCGGACCGGGCGCACGTCGATCTGGCTGCCGGGCAGAAACGCGCGGACGCCGATGTCCACCGCGAGACCGCCCTTGATGCGCTCGATGACGCGGCCGATGACGACCTTACGCTCCGCGTAGGCCTTCTCGACCTCGTCCCAGATCTTCATCTTCTCGGCTTTTTCGCGCGAGAGCACGACGTAGCCTTCGCGATCTTCCGTCCGTTCGAGCAGCACGTCGACGATGTCGCCGGCCTGGACGGTGATCTCGCCGTTCTCGTCGACGAACTCGGTGAGGGCGATGATGCCTTCGGACTTGTAGCCGACGTCCACGACGACTTCCGAGGCCGTGACTTTCAGCACCGTGCCCTTGACGACCTCGCCTTCCGCGATGTTCCGGAAGCTGCTATCGTAGGTGTCGAGCAATCGGGCGTATTCCTCGGGGTCCATCGGGGCCTGGTCTTCGCGAGGCAGGGCTTTGAGGCTGCCACGATCGTTTCGTTCCGATCGTTCGATCGTGCCGGTGCCGCTGCCCCTGGCCGGGCCCGGGGTATTCTCGTCGTCTACGTTCGCCATGCCTTGCGTGTCCTCCCTGCGTGACTTTCGGAATTACCGATAAGCAACAGAGAGTACGACACTTATCGCAAAACTGTCAAGGCTGGGAAAGGGTTCCGCTCATGGCAAAACGTGCAAAACGGCGGCGCCCGAAGCGCGCCGCGAGCGTCCGGCGAAGCACACGAAAGCGTACGAAGGCCCGGAAACCGCCCAAGAGGCGCCGGGCGCCCAAGCGTCCGGCCGCCAGGGCCAAGGCCAAACGCCCGAAGAAATCCCCGAAGAAATCACGGAAACAGGCCGCGAAACGTCCGGCACCCGATCGGGGCAAGTCCCCGCGCCTCGACCGGGCGCGGCGCGTGCTGACCGACCCGGTTCCCGCCTCCACGCTCGATGTGGACCGGTTCAAGGGCGCCGCGCGCAGCGGCCGCCAGGCGCTCGACCGGAGCCTGCACGAGCACAGCGGCATGACGCCGGCCATCACCGGCGGCGACCTCGACGCGGACTGGGAGAACGCCTACTTCAGCGGCGACGAAGCTCCCGGCGGCGACAACCTGACCCCTGACCAGGACAGCGTCGAGGAGATCGGCGAAGCGCTCGGCCTCTCTTACGAAGACAACGAGGAGCTGAAAGGCAGCGACAAAGTGATCGAGCGGGACAAGCATCGGTGGGAGCTCGACCCCGCGTCGGCGGACGACTACAAGAAAGATCGGGAATAGGGACTGGGGCTGGGGACTGGGGACGAAAGCACCCGAGCCCCTAGCCCCTGGTCCCCAGCCCCTTCTTTTCCTCCACCACCCTCAAGACCTCCTCCACCACCTGCGTCACCGCCTTCCCCGTCGTGTCGATGACGCTGGCGTCGGGTGCGGCATAGAGGGGCGAGGCCGCCCGCGTGCGATCGAGCTCGTCGCGCGCGGTCAGCGCCGTCGCCACCTCGGCGACAGCCGTCGGGCCGCCGGAGTGCGCGGGGTCGAGCGCGCGGCGCCGGGCGCGTTCTTCCGGCGAGGCATCGAGGTAGATCTTCACGTCGGCGCCCGGAAACACCACGGTGCCGATATCGCGGCCTTCCATCACGATCCCGCCGTCGGCGCCCATCGCGCGCTGCCGCGCGACCAGCTCGGCGCGCACGCGCGGCAGACGCGCCACGGCCGCGGCCGCACGATCGATCTCCGGCGTGCGGATCGCCCGTGTGACGTCCGCGCCGTTGACGAACACACCGGCCGGCACGATCTCGATGCGCGCCGCTTCGGCGATGCGCGCCACGGACGGTTCATCTTCGAGCGCGACGCGCGCCTGGACCGCCTGCCAGCCGACCACGCGGTACATCGCTCCGCTGTCGATGTGACGGTACCCGAGCGCCGCGGCGACCGCGCGGGCGACGGTTCCCTTCCCCGCGCCGGACGGCCCGTCGATCGCGATCGTGAGCGCGCGCATGAATTCGTGAGAATACCATGCGCCTCGGGCCTCAATGGCGGGCCTGATGCCCTATAGTGTTCTTCGTGTCCCTTCGTGACTTCGTGATGAATGCCAGGCCGTGGTAGCCATGGAACGCCTACAGAAGATCCTGTCGCAAGCCGGCGTGGCGTCGCGCCGCGCCAGCGAGAAGCTGATGACCGAGGGCCGCGTCACGGTGAACGGCACGACGATTCTCGAGCTGGGCACCAAGGCCGACTCGTCGCGGGACGACATCCGCGTCGACGGCCGCCGGATCAAGATTCCGGAACGCCACATCTACCTTCTCGTGAACAAGCCGAGCGGGTACGTGACGACGCGATCGGATCCGCAGAAACGGCGGACGGTGATCGACCTGCTGAAGGGCGTGCGCGAATACGTCTACCCCGTCGGCCGGCTCGACTACGACTCGGAAGGCCTGCTGATCCTGACCAACGACGGCGACCTGGCGGCGAGACTCACACACCCACGCCACGGCGTGCCCCGCGTGTACGAGGCGACCGTGCTCGGCGAGCCGGACGACCACGATGTGCAGCGGCTCGCGAAAGGCGTGACGATCGACGGCCAGCGGACCGGCCCCGCCGAGGTCACGTCGATCGGAGCAAGCCGGCTGCGGATCACCGTTCGCGAAGGGCGGAACCGCCAGGTGCGGAAAATGTGCGATGCGATCGGCCACCCGGTGACGCAGCTGCGGCGGGTCGCCATCGGCCCGGTGCGCGACGCGAGGCTCAAGCTGGGCGCGTGGCGGCCGCTCACCGCACACGAAGTCGAGCGTCTCCGGGCAGCTGCGAAACAGGTGTAGTCCAGGCCGTCCGGCCTGCCTCAGTGGATCGCGCCGCCCGGTGAACCGGACGGCGGGGTCGGGTCGCCCTCGTCGCCGTCTTCTTCGGGACCCTCGGGCTCCTCGAGCGGCAGCAACTCCTCGGGTGTCGCACGCTCCACCAGAATCGGCGCCTCGAGGCCGAGCGCCTCGGCCATGTCTTCGACCTTGGGCAGATCGGACAGATCGTTGAGGCCGAAGCGAATCAGGAACTCCTTCGTCGTCGCGTAGAGGAACGGCCGTCCCACGACTTGCTTGCGGCCGACGATCTTCACGAGGTGTCGCTCGAGCAGCGTGTTCAGCACGCCGGACGTGTTCACGCCGCGAACCTCGGTGATCTCGAGGGCCGTGATCGGCTGGCGATACGCGATGACAGCCAGGGTCTCCAGCCCCTGCACCGTCAACCGCTGCGTCGTCCGCTCGTGAAAGAGCCGCCGTACCCAGTCGTGCAGATCCGGCCGCGTCGCGATCTGGTAGCCGCCGGCGACCTCGACCATCTGCAGCCCGCCCGCCCGCGTATAGTCGTCCTTGAGCGAGGCCAGCGCGGCCAGCACGTCTTCCTTCGGCTCGTTGTCGAGCAACTTGAAGATGGCCTTCGGCGTCAGCGGCTCGGGCGACGCGAAGATCAGCGCCTCGAGGATCGCCTTGAGCTCGGCAGAGGCCGACTTCTCAGGCTCGACTTCGACTTTATCCACGGCTTGCCTCCGGATCTCCGATGGGGTGCGGCGCGTCGGCCGGACGCGCGCGCTTGTAGATGCGAATCGGGCCGAAGGAGCCCGATTGAAACACACGAACGAGCTTCAGCCGGATCATCTCGAGCAGCGCCAGGAACGTCACGATCAGCCCGCCGCGATCGTTGACGTCGGCAAACAACTCTTCAAAGCCGCACGCGTCGGTCTCCGACAGGCGCTCGAGCAGCTGCTCGATGCGCACCTCGACGGGCATCTGCTCGGGAGGCAGCAGCACTTTCGGCCGGAGCTTCGCGCGCGCGACGACGGACTGAAACGCCGAGAGCAGGCTGAACAGATCGACCTCGAGCTCCGGCTCGTAGTCGTCGCCGGCCAGCTCGGCCACGCGCTCGTCCGGCAGCAGCCACTGCGCCGACCGGAGCTGCTCGCGCTCGTGGAGGAGCTCGGCGGCCGCCTTGAACTTCTGGTGCTCGAGCAGGCGGCGGACCAGGGCGTCGCGCGGGTCTTCTTCCTCGCCTTCGACGGTTGCCGACGTCTCGGGCCGGGGAAGCAGCATCTTCGACTTGATGTGGATCAGCGTCGCCGCCATCACGAGGAACTCGCCGGCCACATCCAGGTTCATTTCCTGCATCATGTGGATGGCGTCGAGATACTGCTGCGTGATGAGCGCAATCGGAATGTCCTCGATGCTGACTTCGTTCTTCTTGATCAGGTGGAGCAACAGGTCGAGCGGGCCCTCGAAATTCGAGAGCTTGACCGGAAACGCATCGGCGGCCGACTCGAAATCGCCCGGTTGGTCCATCATGAGTACTTCAGCCTCACCGCGTCGCGAACGCGCGCCATCGTGTCCTGCGCGACAGCTCTTGCACGGCGGGATCCTTCGAACAGGATCTCACGCAGGTGATCGGGCCTGGCGAGCACCGCGGCTCGCCGCTCCCGGATCGGATCCAGGTAGGTGTTCAGCGCGCGGGCCAGCTTCGTCTTGACCTCGACGTCACCGACCTTGCCGTTGCGGTACCGGTCCTTCAAGTCGTCCACCTCGGCTTTGTCCGGGTTGAACGCGTCATGGTAGATGAAAACCGGGTTCCCTTCGACTGTTCCGGGGATGTCGGCGCGCACGCGTTTCGGGTCGGTGTACATCTGGCGGACTTTCTTCGTCACGTCCTCAGGTGTATCCGACAGGTGGATCGTGTTCCCGAGGCTCTTGCTCATCTTCTTGTCGCCGTCGAGCCCGGGGAGGCGTCCAAACGGCGTCAACAGGGGCTGCGGCTCGACCAGAACGCCGTCCTCGCCGCGGCCGAACACCTTATTGAAGCGCCGGACCACTTCGCGCGCGAGCTCGAGATGTGCCACCTGGTCTTCGCCGACCGGCACGAATCGCGCGTCGTACATCGCGACGTCAGCCGTCTGGAGCAGCGGGTAACCGAGGAACCCGATCGAAGAGAGGTCCTTGTCTTTCAGGTTCTCCTGCTGTTCCTTGTAGGTCGGCACCCGCTCGAGCCAGGGCACCGGCACGACCATCGACAACAGCAGGAACAGCTCGGCGTGTTCCGGCACGAGCGACTGGATGAAGAACGTGCTCTTCTCCGGGTCCAGGCCTGCGCCGATCCAGTCGGCAACGTTCTCGAACGCGTACGTCGTGAGCTGGCTCGTATCCGCGAAATCGCTCGTCAGCGCGTGCCAGTCGGCCACGAAGTAGAAGCAGTCGTACTGCGCCTGCAACGGTACCCAGTTGCCGAGCGCGCCGACCAGATGGCCCAGGTGAAGACGACCGGTAGGCCGCATGCCCGAGACCACGCGCGGCCGGGAGGATGGCTGACGCGGCGCGTCGCTCATCGCAGCCACGACAGAATCATCGACGTCGGCGCCCAGACCAGGTAGTCGAAGGCCGGAGTGAGCACAATCGCGTACAGGAGGATGAACCCGTACGGGCGGACGATGGAGTCGAAGCGCGAGCCGGCACTGTCGGGCAGCAGCCCCCTCAGCACGTTGCCGCCGTCGAGCGGTGGAATGGGGATCATGTTGAACACGGCGAGAAGAACGTTCAGCTGCAGCGCCCGCGCGAGCAGCGTGGCGACCGGGACGGAGATGTTCGGCTCGCCCAGCGTCAGTGGCGACACCGGCAGCAGTGAGAGCGCGGCCGCGGCCCCGAGCGCGAGCACGACGTTGCTCGCCGGACCAGCCGCCGCGACCAGCACGTAGTCGCGCCGCTGCCGCCGGAGGCGCTTGACGTTGACGGGAACCGGTTTGGCCCAGCCAATCAGCGGCGCGTTGGCCACCATCGCGACCAGCGGAAACAGCACCGTGCCGATCAGATCGGCGTGAACGGTCGGGTTCAGCGACACGCGGCCGAGCAGCCGCGCCGTCGGATCGCCGAGGCGATCCGCCGTCCACGCATGCGCGCACTCGTGCACCGTCAGAGAAAACAGCAGGACGATGAACTCGATGAAGATTCGAGCGAAGAAATCGGTATCGAGCAAGGAGTGCTCAGGTTACGGCCGACTCGCGAAAAACGCAAGAACGGCATCGGCAAGTTTAGGGCCGACCTCGGCGGCCAGTTCCTCCCGCGTGGCGCGCCGCACGCCCGCGACGCTGCCGAACTTCGTGAGCAGCGCCTTCCGGCGCCGCAGCCCGACGCCGGGCACATCGTCCAGCTCCGACCGCAGGTCGCGCATCGACCGCGCCTGCCGGTGAAAAGTGACCGCGAAGCGGTGAGCCTCGTCGCGCATGCGCTGGATCAGCAGCAGCGCCGGCGCGTTGCGCGCGAGCGCGATCGGCTCGGCGTGCTCGCGCGTGTAGAGCAGCTCCTCTTTCTTGGCGATGCCGACCGCGACGAGGTTGGCCAGGCCGAGCTCGCCGAGGGCGTCGTACGCGGCCGACAGCTGGCCCTTGCCGCCGTCGATGACGATCAGATCGGGAAACGGCCCGCCCTGCTCGAGCAGCGCGCGATACCGCCGCTGCACGACTTCGTGCATCGCTGCGAAATCGTTCGACACAGGGCCTGGAGGCTGGAGGCTGGGGGCTCGGGGCTCGGGAATTCCCAAGTCCCCAGTCCCTAGCCCCAAGCCCCTGATTCTGAACTTCCGATATTCTCCCCGCCGCATGCGGCCGTCCTCGCACACCACCATCGACGCCACCGTCTCGCTCCCCTGAATCGTCGAGATGTCGAAGCACTCGATGCGGCGCGGCAGCGACGGGAGACCGAGGACGGACTGCAGCGTCTCGAGCGCGTCGTACTGCGCCGCGGTCGCCTGGTTGAAACGCGTGTTATACGCGAGGGCGGCGTTGCGCGTCGCCAGCTCGACGAGCCCGCGCTTCTCGCCGCGCTGCGGCACGACGATGCGCACGCGGCGGCCGGCCCGGTCCGACAGCCACGTCTCGAGGGCCTCGCGCTCGTCGGGCTCCGATGGCACGTGGATGTCGGGCGGCGCCGGCCTGAGCTCGTAGAACTGCTGCATCGCCGCCTCGAGCACTTCCCCTTCGGTCGATCCGACGATCGCTTCGTCGGTGCCGAGCTCGATGCGCTCGACCACGCGGCCGCTGCGGACCTGGAAGACCTGGATGGCCACACCCTTGGGGCCCAGCTTGAGGCCGAACACGTCGCGGTGCCCGAACTCTACCGTGGCCATCTTCTGCTGGCGGTCGCGAAGCGTCTGCACGGTCCGCATCGCGTCCCGGTGATGGGCGGCTTCCTCGAACCGCTCGGCGGACGCGGCGTCGGTCATGCGGGTCTCGAGCGTCTTGATCAGCTCGTCGTTGCGGCCCTCGAGGAACAGGTTCGTCAGCTTCACGGCGCGGCTGTACTCGTCGGCGGAGCAGATCGTCTCGACGCACGGGGCGATGCACCGCTTGATGTCGTATTCGAGGCAGGGCCGGTCGCGCTTGCCGGTGATGACTTCGTTGCAGGACCGCATCCCGAACAGGCGGTGCGTCAGCGACATGGTCTTCCGGGCGAACTGCGCCGGCATGAACGGGCCGGCGTAAAAGCTGCCGTCGCGCGCCACCCGGCGCGCCACCAGCACGCGGGGAAACGCCTCGTTCGTCGTCAACTGCAGGTAGGGGTAGGTCTTGTCGTCGCGCAGCAGGATGTTGTACTTGGGCGTCCGCTGCTTGATCAGGTTGTTTTCGAGCGCCAGCGCCTCCACCACCGAGTCGGTGACGATGACCTCGAGGCGGGCCGCCTCGTCGAGGAGAGCGTTGGTCTTGGGATCGGGCCCGTAGGCCCCGAGGTAGTTCCGGACGCGGTCGCGCAGGGCTCGCGCCTTCCCGATGTATATCGTCTCTCCCTCGGCGTTGAAGTACAGGTAGACGCCAGGTTGCTCCGGCAGCCGGACGATCTGCTCCTTGAGATCCTGGATGGCCATACGCTACTATGTCGCGTCTCGCGATCCGTGCCTAAACCATCCATTTTACGCCACACCGCGCGGTCGCGCGCGAGGCTCGACGAGCGGGCCGCCAGCCGCCCCGCGACCGACACCGCCGAGGTGACCACGCCCCGCCGGACGTTCACCGGCGTCATCGGCATGCTGTGCATGTTCCCGCTGCGCGCGATCATCGCATTTTGCGTCGCGCTACGGGTCCATCCGAACACGCTGACGCTCGTTGGGTATCTGATCAACGTCGCCGCCGCGTTCGCGCTCGGCTACGGCCATTTCGTCCGGGCCGGGGTGATTATCGTCATCGCGAACATCTTCGACATGATCGACGGGAAAGTCGCGCATGAACTGCAGCTGCAATCGCAGTTCGGCGCGTTCTGGGACTCGACGCTCGATCGGCTTTCCGACCTCGCGCTGCTCACCGGCCTCATTTTTCTGTATTCCAGACTCGGCCGTAGCGACTACGTGATGGTGGCGTCGTTGACGCTCATCTTTTCGATCATGACCAGTTACGCGCGGGCGCGAGCCGAATCGCTGGTCGAGAAGTGCAAAGTGGGCTTCATGGAGCGGCCGGAGCGCATCGTGCTGTTCATGATCGGCGCGTTCACGAACCGGATGGCGGCCGTGCTCTGGGTGATCCTCGCGCTGTCGATCCTGGCCGTCGCCAACCGGATCTACTACACGTATCTGGTCCTGAACGGCCGCCCGATGCCGTCGAAGGACGGCGTCGCGGGCGTCTTCAACCGGGCGTTCTTCTGGACCGACGAGCGCACGACGATTCCCTACGACCTGTGGGTCATTGCGATCCTGTCGTTCGTCTGGCTGACGCCTCCCGACTGGCTCGGCGATCCCACCGCCACCGGCCCCGGCCTCATCGGCATCATCAAGTCTTACTTGTAGTCGACCGTAGCGGCCGGCTTCAGCCGGCCGTTCACGTCCGCCTGAAGGCGGACGCTACGAATCGTCTACACATCCAGCCCGACGGCACGCATCAGCGCGAGCGCGTTGCTGTGCTCCACGACGCCGGGACGCATCGTGTAGTCGAACACCATCCGCCCGTTCTCGAGCGTATCC
>Ga0105245_10003148_pt1 | contig 14764 bp, 7 predicted proteins | sample KBSM54metaG_FD_81523 | JGI IMG/M metagenome (GOLD analysis project Ga0105245, IMG submission 81523) | Miscanthus rhizosphere microbial communities from Kellogg Biological Station, Michigan, USA - KBS M5-4 metaG | ecosystem: Host-associated > Plants > Roots > Rhizosphere > Soil | place: Michigan... | reverse complement strand
GTCGAAGGACGCGCTCGACGCCGCGGGTACCGGCGCAGCGGACGCCACGCACGAAACGTTCGCGCAACTCGACGAGCTGCTTGCCACGCTGGTCTGAGTATTACTGCCGGGGCACTTCGATCCATGTGGGTTGCTTTGGATCGACAGGTCCACCTTCGCTAGGCCCGTAACCTGTGATCTGCACGATTACGGGATCATCTCCGGCCGATCCGTCCCAGTGCGGGGCACGGGCAGGGTGAATCATGAGGCTTCCCTGAGGCAAAGGGACGGCCTTTTTCGGATCGAAAACAACGCCAGTGCCGGCGTACCAGGTGCCTTGAAGGACGGTGACATACCGAGCATTAGGGTGCCAGTGAGGTGAGTCCATGAGGTGCGGAGGAAACTTTACTCTGACGACGTAAAGTCCAGGTTTGTCGGGATCGCCCGCAAGTATCGCTTCCTGAGCGCCATGACCTCCTGGGATATCGCGCCAGTGGACTTCGGCGGGTGTTATGCGGATAAATTCGAACTTTTCTGCGACCGCCGCTATAGCGCCAACGATTAGCAGGCACGACGCGATGACGAAAAAGGTCACGCGAGACATCTCAAGACCTACCTTTCCTGCTTCATTCACTTAAAAGCCGAATGTCGGCTCTTATCTAAATCATTGCATCGACAGCAGAGCTTCCCACGCAGCATCCGCGCCAATAGTAAAGGATTCAGCCCCAGAGGGTCAGCGCCACGGCGGGGCACGTTGCTGCTGCCTGCGTGTAAGGTCTGAACCGCTCGCCGTTCACGGCCCGCAACTTTCTGCTAGTTGCCGCTCCGAGGCCCCGGATAGGCCGTATCCAGCGCCTGGAGTTCCTGGGGCGTTAGCGTGATTGAGAGTGCCTGGGCGTTCTCTTTGACGTGGTCGGGTGAGCCGGATTCAGGAATTGCGATAACCGCGCCACCGCGGATGACCCAGGCAAGTGCCACTGCTGCCGCAGAGCAACCACGGGCGGTGGCAATTTGGACCAAGGCACGATCACGAATCACCAGATTGTGATCCCCGCCGAGCGGTGAGTAGGCCATGATCGGCAGCTGATGCTGTTGGCACCACGGCAGGAGGTCACGCTCGATGGCGCGGTTGTTGAGGCTGTAGGGCACCTGGTTGGTGGCGCAGCGCTGGCCATTGGGAACGCGGAACAGCTCCTCCATCTGCGCGGCACTAAAATTGGAGACGCCCCACGCACGAATCTTGCCTGCCGAGCGGAGCTGTTCGAAGGCCGCCACGACGCCGGCGAATTTATCGCCGGCCACCGGCCAGTGCAGCAGGTACAGATCAAGGTACGTGGTTTTCAGACGCGCGAGGCTGGCCGCACAGGCACGTGCTATGCCATCGCCTGCAATCTCATCACCCTCGACCTTGGAGACCAAATAGATGCGATCGCGCTGGTCCGCGATCACGCGGCTCAAAAACTCCTCGGAGCGGCCATGGCCGTAGTTGCCGGAGGTATCAAGCAGCGACATGCCGAGCGACACACCGGTGCGCAACGCTTCTTGTTCGACGGCCACGGGATGACGGTCCTGGCCCAGATGCCAGCAGCCCTGGCCCAGTGCCGGAACGCTCTTGCCGTCCGGCAGTTTTACCGTGCGCGCTGAGGATCCGGTGGCCGGCACCGGCGCCTGGGATTGCGCGCTGGCTCGCGCAGTAAGCACCGATCCGAGCGCGGGAAGTGCCAGCCCGAAGGACGCGCATCGGAGGTTGAACTCACGGCGGGTCAGCAAATTCTTTTTCATGGGGTGGGCTCCATTTAGGGGCATGACGGCGATCAGCGCGCTTCGCAGGAGCGCTGCACGGAATTCTACGCCGCCAAAGCGCGGGGAGGTTTGAAGTACGCGGCCGGTCCTACACGCGGGTCAGCACGTAGCCGGAAAGGCGCAGTAGCCTGGCATGACCGTTCACGAATTCCGAGAAACTCACCCACTCGGGACTCTGGGGTTCATCGCGAAGATAGAAGCGGCCATTGTCCGCCGGTTCCAGCGGCACCGAACCGTTCATCCACAGTTGACCGCGTCGAAGCACAATGCGCACGCTGCCAATCCAGGGATCCTCGGTGCGGTAGTGCCCGGGATAGCGCAGCCACTCGTCGGGCACCTTGAATGTGCGCGGGCCCTGATAAGCAGAGGAGGTATACCACTCTTCGCCCCACGCGGCCTCGCTGACCATACCCTTACCATTGGCGCCATTTCGGCTAAACAGCAACGGAAAATGGGCGTAGTCCGGGTGCAGGACGAAAAATTCACCCTCGGTGCCGGCTTGCTCGAGTGCCACCGGCACCTGCTGGTGCATGAGGTACAGCCGGTCATCGCGCGCCACCATCTTCAGTATCCCGCCGCCGCCGGCGGAATACTCTCCGGCGTAGTCCGCGGCCGCAGCGACGCTGGCCGGGGAAGTCAATACGGGAGAATCGGGGAGCTTTGCGTTCTCCCGCGAGGCTCGCATCAAACGAAGCGCGTATTCGGCCACCGGATTGGGCCGAAAGCCCTGCGAGGCGTTGATGCTGGCGAAGGCGCCCACACCAGTGTCCAAATCGACCTGGAGCGCGGAGACGAAGGAAACCATCCCACCCGTGTGCCTCAAGCGTTTGCGCCCGTCGAGTTGGTCCGTGGCGATCCCGTACCCGTAGGATGCGCCGGGCCCAAACTCCTCGGCCGCCATGTGCGGGTGCGCAAACAGTTCGAAACCCTCCTGGGATACCAGTCGCCCCTTGGGCGCAGCTCCTCGATGGATGAGCATGGTCAGGTACGCGCCCATGTCGCGCGTCGTCGAGGCGATGCATCCGGAGGCATCCGTGATTGCTAGGGGCGGGCTTCGGCTGAGCGGTCCCTGCCGCGGATAGGGCCGGTCGCTGTAAGTGACCTGGTAGCTCCCCACCGTGCGCTCATGGATATCAAGAGTGATCCCCGGCTCGGTGGCCGACATGTTGAGCGGCGCGAGTATCCTCGCGCGCAGGCTATCCATCAGTGGGCGGCCGTCCAGCTGTTCAAGCAGGAAGCCTAAGGCGGCATAGCCCATGTTGCAGTAGTGAAAGAACGATCCGGGCGCGGCAGTGGCACGATGCCGAAAGGCCGGATCAGCCGGGAACAGCGGCCCGTCCGGCAGGGCCCCGGAGTGGGTCAGAAGGTGATGGGCGGTGAGCGGCTGGCCGGCGTTATCGAATCGCAGCCACGGCAGGTATTCCTGGATAGGCCGGTGCAGGTCGAGTTTGCCCTCATCGCGCAGCTGCATGAGGCAAAGACCCAGGAATGACTTGGAGATCGAGCCAATCTGGAAGAGTTTTCCACTGCCCAATGGGGTGCGTTGCGTCAGCTCGTCAAACCCGTAGGAGCAGACCCGCTGCACCCCGTCGGCGTCGGCCAGGCAAAGCGTGAGTCCCGGTGCGTTCATGGACTGGAGATAGTCCGGCACGAAGTGGTCGAGCCGCGCGAAGGCCTCGGCATAACGGCTCGCCGATTGGGCCACTGCATCGCTGGTCAGTGCCCGCGCGCTGGCCGCGACCATGCCCAGCGAAATACCGCCACTCAAGACCTGCCTTCTATCCATCGTCGCCCCCCGTCTTAAGTCTCTTATCAATAGAGCGCCGCCAAATCATAGAGCAATCCCGCGGCGGGTACGTGGCCCTGCTGCGGCTGAATCTTAAGAGTCACCGCAGGCCGTTCGTAGCGCTGTGAAATTGACCGCGCTTGCCGCACGGTTTAGCCTTTTAGGGCTTGGCGGCATACCAATATCAAGAGCAATGAATGGGCCGAAGCACTCGTAGGGTCAAGCTAGGGCACGGCATGCGGTGGCTGCTGGTGTACGCGGCCTTTCTAGGCGCGTCCATAGGCGCACCTGCGATTGCACAAGCGCCAGCGCAGCCGCTATTCGCTTCCGAGGAACTCCTGAAACTTCGCATCGAAGCGCCGTTCGATGAGCTGCTGCGCGGGGCATCCGTCTCGCCTAAGCCTTTCGATGCCAGACTGACGGTCCAGGGGCCAACCCCTGAGAGTTTCGCAATCCGCGTGAGTGCGCGCGGCGTGTCCCGCAGAAATCCCGCCACCTGCGAATTTCCGCCGCTGCGGATAGAGTTTGTTCAGCCGCCGGATGCCGCTTCATTGTTCGCGGGACAAAAGGAACTCAAGCTCGCGACTCATTGCCGCACCACCGGCGGCTTCCAAAACTACAACCTGCTGGAGTTTGCGGCCTATAGGCTGCTCAATATCCTCACGCCCGTGAGCTTTAAGGTTCGGCAGGCACAGATTGATTACGTGGAAGCGCGCACCGGCTCGCTGCGCACGCAGCATCTGGGATTTCTGGTGGAGGATTTGGACGCGCTGGCCGCGCGCAATGGGCTGAAGGAATTTAAGACCGAGAAGATCGAGCGCGCGCAGCTCGACGCGGGGGCGGCTGCCCGCTCGGATTTGTTTCAGTACATGATAGGAAACCAGGACTGGTCCGATCGCTGGCCGACGGCCGGCAAACACTGCTGCCACAACATCAAGCTGCTAGGGCCTGGATCCTCCGCCGAGAAGCTCGTGCCGGTGGCCTATGACTTCGATTCCTCGGGCTTTGTCGATGCGCCCTATGCACTGCCTCCCTCAGGAGTGCCGATCGCGACGGTACGCACCCGGAACTACCGCGGCCTGTGCCTGTTCAATCCGCAGGCGATTGAGGCGGCGCGCCTCATGCTCGAGAAGCGCGCTGAATTGCTGGATTCGGTCACCGGGACGCCGTTCCTGGGGGACCGAAGCAAGCAGTCGGCGAGGCGCTACCTGGAAGAGTTCTTTGCGGAAATTGCCGATGCCGGGCAGCTCAAGCGCCATATCCTGGACCAGTGCCGCAACTGACGCTGTTGCACGCCCCGTCTACAGCTGCTTCTCGATCGGCAGCAGCCGTTGCAGCATCCGGGTGAAGGAGTTCCAGGCGCTGAGGTCTGGCTCGCTGGTATAGCGCACATCGCGGCCATTGTCCCGGGTTACCCACACCAGATTTCCGTTGCCCGCCGCTGAGCTGTCCAGCTGCACGTGATACGCATCCTCGGGAAGGCGCTTCAGCAGCTCCTCGCGCAATGCCACACACATGGCATCGCTATCGATAATTAGCCCCATCTCGGTATTTAAGGACGCCGAACGCGGGTCAAGATTCATCGAGCCTACAAAGACCGTGCGCGCGTCGACCATGTAGGATTTCGCATGCAGGCTGGACTTCGCCGATTTGCTCGAGCTGGTGTGCTTGTGTTTGCGGTCACCGGCGATGGAGGGTTTGAGCTCGTAGAGTTCCACTCCCGCGCTCACTAGCTCCTTCCGATAGCGTGAGTAGGCCGCAGCCACGCCCGGCACATCGATGGCCGCGAAGGAATTGGTCAGGACCTTCACCGTCACTCCCCGCTGCGCGATGCCCTGGAGCCAACGTGTCCCTTTCTTACCCGGCACGAAGTAGGGGGAGACGAGGATGAGTTCGTGTTCGGCCTGATCCAGGCGCGCCGCCAATTTGGGCATGGCATGCGTCGAGTTGTCCTCGGGAGGCGAGGTCACTTTATTGGGCTGATCGGAGATCAGCGTGGCGTGGCCCCAGTACATGGTCACATTCCGCTGCTGCAAGGATCGCACCAGATCTGCGCTCGCCAGCGCAGTGGCGTAGGGCGTGGCCCGCAACGCCTGCAGCTGCTCGTTCAAAGTAAGCCGGGCCTGCGGCAAATCCGCGTGGGCGTATGTTTTTGCGTCGACGATCGATGCGAGCGGGAACACTACGTCGCTGTTCCAATAGCGGTCGAACTCTGCTGACACTTCGGGGACTACGGGACCTATGGCCATAACGTCAAAGTCGCTGAATTCGAGCGCGGCGGGAGCGGAGAAGTATTCATCGCCGATATTGCGACCGCCGACTATGGTGACCTGGCTATCGGCGGTCAGGGACTTGTTGTGCATGCGCCGGTTGACCCTGGAAAAGCTGCCCAGGAAGTCAAGCCAACGAGCGCGCCGATGCACGAAAGGATTGAACAGGCGAACTTCCAGGTTGGCATGGGAGTCCACGGCTGAGAGCATCTCGTCCCTGCCTTTGGTGTGCAGGTCATCAATCAGCAGGCGCACGCGCACGCCGCGGTCCGCCGCTGTCACCAGTTCGTTGAGCAGTGCGGCGCCTACCGCGTCGGCATGAAAATCGTAGTACTGGACATCCAAAGTACGCTGGGCCGCGCGCACCAGCGCGACGCGTGCTACCAAGGCATCCGTCCCCTGCGACAGCGGACTGAAACCGGAGGCTCCAGGATGCGCGGCGAGCTGTGCGCTGGCGGCAAGCCCGAGGCGCGTCTGCGCGGTATCGAGGATCGCTTCTGATGCGGTGCGCGTCACGGTGGTCGGAAGGCTGCTGCAACCGGCTAGCGCCAGCAGTGCAACTAAGAGCGCGCCAAAAAATATTTGCGCGCCAGTGGCGTGCGCCGCTGCCGGCACCGCCGATCGCGGTGTTCGCTTAAGTTCCTGGATCATCCCCACGACTCGGAGCATACGTGTGGGACGCGCATCTTGCTGGCGTATCCCGATCGGATGGATCTGCCGCGGCTTTCGGCGGCCGAGCGCGCAGCCCATGCCGCAGCGGAACAATTTTGCGGCGCGGGCGGCGGCAGCCAAGAATCTCTGTGAACTGCGTCGAAGTCTTGCGGTTGCTCACTAACCTTGGCCGAATTTAGTCGCATACATTGACGCCAACTGACTTTGGGCGCTGGTAATCGCAATGGGTTCCGGCGCCCGGGTGCGGGGCCTTCGGCGGTCCTGCACCATCGGCAACCGTGGAGCGGACGATGCGATTTGGATCTTACCCTCGACTGATGGCTCTGGCGCTGGCGGTGCCGCAGCTCTCATACGCCCTGGGTCTTGGCACCATGCGGATCGAATCCGGCCTGAACCAGCCGCTCTCAGCGCAGATCGACATCATCGGCGCATCGCCCGAGGATCTCGCCACATTAAGTGCCCGCCTGGCCAGCGCGGAAGTCTTTCAGCGCTATGAGGCCGAGCGTCCGCCATTCATGTCCACCACGACGATGACGGTGGGGACTGATGCACAGGGCCGACCCGTGCTTAATATCAAATCAAGCGATGCCTTCACCGAGCCACTGCTGAATCTGTTGATTGATCTGCATTGGGGTCAGCGCGAGGAATTGATCCGTTCCTATCCTCTGTTGCTCGATCCTGTGCCCACCGGCCGCGCCGCCCCTGCGCCGGCGCCATTGCCCTCACCGGCGCCTGCCACAGCACCGTCCGCATCCTTGGCATACCCGGCGATGGACGCGCTGCTGGAACCTGTGGCTATCGAGATACCGAAAATCACCCTGCCGTCCTTTGCGGTCGATGGCGACTCGCCGCCGCAGGTGAATGCCGGTCCTGCCGCACCCGGAACGGAACACCGTGTCGTGGCACGCGAGACTCTGGGCAGCATCGCGCGACAGGCTGGTGCCAGGAGCGCCGTTGAGCAACAGCGCACGATGGTGGCGATCTTTCGGGCCAACCCGGACTCTTTTGCCGGCAACATGAACCGGCTGCACCTGGGGGCACTCCTCAAGATTCCGCCGGCCGACGCCATCCAGGCAATCAGTGCCGCGGAGGCCGAGCGCGAGATTCACACTCAGATGGACGCCTGGCGCGCATATCAGTCGCCTGCAGCGCCCTCGGGCTCCTGGTCCACATTGTCCACGGCAGCGATACCGGCTCCGGCGGCGCCTGCCGCAGCGCCCATGCCAAGGGCTGCTGCCGCCGAGCAAACGAAGGTGCTTTCGGCCGTGAACAAGTTGGACGGTCAGGTGCAGTTCCTTCAGCAAACCCTGGGCGAAACTAACCGGGAACTGGCGAGCGCGAATGCCCGCATCCGCGAGTTCGAGCGGCATGCCGCGCCAAGCGCCAGCGCGCCCGCGAATCTGGCGGCGACGCGCATGGAAGCGTCGACGGGCAAGAGTTCGGTGAGCGTCATGGCGCTGGTGCTGACACTTCTGGCCGGCGGCGTGGCGTATGGAGTGCGATTCCTGCCCGTACGCTCGCAGCGCCCGAAGCCGCAGCATGAGGAAGTACCTACGGTCGAGGCGCCGGCGCTCGACCCCGGTGTGATCGAGGAAGTGGCGATGGGTTCGGCCGAAATCGTCACCGCCGAGAGCTCGCCGGCACACGAACCGCAGGATTCAACCGAGGAATTCGAGCCGACGGATCAGCAGATTCTCGAAGGGAGCTCCACTATCGAGATGACTCAGGTGACTGAGATCGACTTGAACGACGAAGAAACTGCCCAGGTGCAGGCGGTGGACGATCCGGACACCGTGGTGTTGGTGAGCCTGGACAATTCGGACATTCAGCACACCAGCGCCCAGCTTGATTACAACCTCGCAGAACTTGACGATGGCCCCCAGCACGTGGAAATGCCAGACACCCTGCGCGAGAAGGCCATGTTCGTCGAGCGCCGCAAGAACGTGGTCGACTCGCTGATGGCAGCGCTCAAGAAGGATCCCACGCGCCTCGACCTGCGCATGAAGCTGCTCGAGACCTTGCACACGTCCGCCGCCAAGAATCTGCGGGCGTTCAAGGATGTGGTGCGCGACATGGCGCGCCATCCGGAGCGCGTGGGCAGCGCGGAATGGGAGCACATCATGGCGATGGGCCGGGAGATTGCCGCCGGCGATCCCTTGTTCCCGGAAGGCTCATCCGAGTCGGAATCGGAGCAGAAGGTCGCCAACGCCTGAGTTCCGCGCCCGCTGGGGCGGGTGGGCCGGAATCCAGAGCCGGGCGGGCAGCTCCCAGACAGTCTGCCGTTCGGCGCCTAAGACCCAGCAAATCAACGGTTTGAGAAGCGGTCCACGCACTCGAAAAAGTGCTGCGGCGCAAACGAGACCTGTATCCCAACCCGCGCGCGACTGCCTTGCCCGCCGTAGCGCCACCACGCATTCTGTAACGTGGCTCGCAATCTACCTTTGCTGCGGGCGATCTGGGCGTTTTAGGAATCAATCATCAGTGTCTGAGTCGGCCGTCGTCGCAGGATCAGCGCATAGCCAGGGCGAGATCGCACCTACGCGGTGGATCGATGGTCTGTGTCTCGCGCTCGCGATCTACATAGGCGTCGTCTCCGCCTGGATGCTAACCGGGTTTGGCGGCGAGAAAGTGCGCCAGTACGTGGGTCTGCTGGGTGATTCTCCCGCCTGCCTGACCGCGGTGATCGTCACCGCGGCCACTGCCTGGCGATTACCCCGCAGCACCTCGCGCAAAGCCTGGACCTGTCTGTCGGTCGCGCTGGCCCTGTACTTTGGCGGCACCGTGACGGGCGTGATTTCGTGGCTGCACGAGCGCGATCCGTTCCCCGGCCCGGCCGATCTGTTCTTCCTGGCCTTCTATCCGTTTTTTATGGTGGCGGTCGGGTTCATGATCCGCGCCGCTGCACTGCGGGTGCGCTGGAGCGTGTTCCTGCTCGACGCGGTGATCATGGTGGCCGGCTTCGGGGCATTTTTCTGGTTCCTGATCATTCGCCCGGCGGAGGCGAGCACCGAAGGCGACGTGCTTAAGTACACCTTGAGCCAGGCCTACATCGCCCTAAACTGCATCTTGGTGCTCTCGCTCGGCATGCTGCTGCTGGCCGGCGCCGCCAACCAGACCGGGCGCAGCGTGGCGCTGCTGCTGTCGGTCGGCTTTACCACCATGCTGCTTGGCGATGTCATGTGGTCGGTCGCTAAGATCACCGGGCACTACCTTTCGGGCGATTTGCAGGACGTGCTGTACGTGGCCTGCTACCTGCCGATGGCGCTTGCCGGGCGTGAGCAGCTGCGCATCAGCGCGACCGGCGCCGGCTGGCAGGTGCCCAAGTCGCTGGCGCAATCGCTTCCCTATGCGGCCATGCTGGCCGCGCTCCTGGTGCTCGTGTCCCTGACGCGCGGGGATCTTGCTAACCCGGCGACGCTGATGACCATCATCGTCTTTGGAATCGGCCTTCTGGTGATGGTTCGCCAGTCACTGGTGCTGCGCGAAGACGCCATGATCCGCGAGCGGCGTGCGGCCCGCCTGGTGGAGGAGCGCTACGCCTCGCTAATCAGGAACGCGTCGGACGTCATCATGACCGTGGGCGTGGATGGCTCGCTGATGTTCGTGTCGCCCGCCGCCGAGCGCACGCTAGGGCTGCGCCCCGAGTATCTGGTGGGCAAGAGCCTGCTTGAGGTCTGGGCGGGAGATGACGGCGAGCGGCTGCGGGGATTTCTCGCCGAGGTCGCCGACTCCTCGGGTGAGCCGGTCGGGCCGGTCGAGGTCAGCATCGAGCGCGGCAGTGACCGGGCGGTGCTGGAAATCGTCGGCAGCAACCTCAGCAATGATCCGGCGGTCGAAGGGCTGGCGCTGAATTTCCGCGATATTACCGAGCGGAAGGTGCTCGAAGACAAGATGCGCCAGCTCGCGTTCCACGATCCTCTGACGCTGCTCGCCAACCGAAGCCTGTTCCGTGACCGCGTGCAGCACGCCCTGACGCTCGTGCAGCGCGGGCAGAGCCAGGTCGCCGTCATGTTCCTGGACCTCGACAACTTCAAGAGCGTCAACGATTCGCTCGGGCACGATGCGGGTGATCGCTTGTTGCAGGCGGTGGCGCAGCGGCTGGTGCAGTCGACGCGCTTCTCCGACACCGTCGCGCGACTGGGAGGCGATGAGTTCGCCATCCTGCTCGAGGGCATTGCGGCACCGAAGGAAGTCGAGGCTCTGGCGGCCTCGCTGATCGAGGTGCTCGATCAGCCCTTCGCGATCGGCGCCACGGAAGTACGCGTGTCGGCCAGCATCGGCGTGGCCTTCTCCAACCTTGACACCAGCGCCGAGGCCCTGTTGAGCAAGGCGGACATCGCCATGTACTACGCCAAATCGGCGGGCAAGAACCGCTACGTGGCCTTCCAGCCGCCCATGCAGGAAATGCTGCAGGAACGAATGCGGCTGATCGCGGACATTCCGCGCGCCATCGCCAACGAGGAATTCTTCGTCGAATACCAGCCGATCGTCGATCTGGGCAGCCGCAGCCTCCTGGGCGTGGAGGCGCTGGTGCGTTGGCGGCACCCGGAACTGGGCGTGCTGATGCCCGACCGTTTCATCCAGATCGCCGAGGAGTGCGGGCAGATCGTCAAGCTGGGACGTTGGGTCATGAGCCGGGCTTGCAATGAAATGCGTGCCTGGCGCGGCACCGTGGCCGGAGGCGAGGGATTGCGCGTCGCCGTCAACATTTCCGCCCGCCACCTAGAGCACGGCGATCTGGCCAAGGATGTGGCCCTCGCGCTCGAGGAGTCCGGACTCGAAGCTGGGAATCTGGTGATCGAGCTCACCGAGAGCACGATCATGCACAACACGGAAGCGAATCTCGCGCGCCTGGTGCAGCTCAAGGCGCTCGGCGTGCGACTTGCGATCGATGACTTCGGCACCGGCTATTCCTCGCTCTCGTATTTGCACCGCTTTCCGATCGACATTCTCAAGATCGATCGCTCCTTCGTCAGCCGCCTGGCCAATTCGTCCACCGGCTCGGAACTGGCTCGCGCCGTAATTACCTTAAGCGAAACCCTGGGCCTCGATACCGTGGCGGAAGGTATCGAACTCGATGCGCAGGTCGACGCCTTGCTGGGGCTCGGGTGCGTTGCGGGCCAGGGGTTCCTGTTCGCGCGAGCCGGCTCACTCCCGAGCCTGTCGGGAAGCGAGTTCGTCGCGCGCCGCAATGAGCTCTGGACCCTTAAGGCGGCGCACGAGGGCCTCTCGCCCTCGGGCCGCTACGCCGCTCTCAAGGAACTCTCGGGCGTGGCCTGAGCATCACGAGGCCCGGGTAACGGGCTTCCGCGCCCAGCTTCTCGCGCCACCGGTTCCGGTGGGCGATCTCTCATGCGATGTATCATGGGTCAATCCCTTTGAAGGGAATGCTGTGGCGCAGCCGATTGGGGTGAGTCTTGGGGATTGATGGCTTGATCGCATTGCAGACCGCGCCGCCGCCGGTAAACGAGTCCGATGCCGGGCGACTCGCCCGGGATCTCTACGGCATTGAAGCTCAGGCTGAGCTGCTGCCCGGGGAGCGTGACCGGAATTTCCGGCTGCGCACCTCAGACGGGCGCGATTACGTACTGAAGATTATTGATCCGGCCTCTGATGAGGTCATCCAGGATTGCCAGACGCAGGTGTTACGGCACCTGGCCGAGCAGGCGCCCACACTCCCGGTGCCACGCATCGTGCAGGGCTTGGATGGACGTGCTGTCACCCGCGGACTGATTGCGGGGATCGCCTACGACTGCCGGGTGGTGCCGTTCATGCCAGGCGTGCTGGCCGCTCAGCGCCGGCTTGAGGCCCGCTCACTCGAGGTCATCGGTCGAACCCTGGCGATGTTGGACCGGGCGCTTGCAGGTTTTTTCCACCCGGCGCTGGCGCAAAGAATCGTGTGGGACGTGCGCCAGGCGCCGGCGCTGCTCAAGTACATCGACTATCTTGATTCGAACGCCGACCGGAAGCTGGCGCGCCTCGCGCTCAACGGCTTGAGCGCCCGGCTCGGGGCGGTGCGGGCTTTGCGCTCGCAGGCGGTGCATGGCGATTGCCATCCGCGCAACCTGCTCTTGGATGCCACCGGGGAGCAGTGCGTCGGCATCCTGGATTTCGGCGACATGATTCACGCGCCGCTGGTGTTCGAGCCGGCGGTGGCCATGGCAGAGTTTCTCGCCGAGGGCGTGGCCGACAGCGCACGGATTCCAGAGCTTTTGGCCGGCTACACCACGTTGCAGCGCTTGCCGGGGGCGGCCGTGGAACTCATCTATGAAATCGTCACCGCGCGGCTCGCGACCAACCTGCTGATACATGGCTGGCGCAGCCGGCATGATCCGGCCGGCGCGCGCGAGGTGGCCGATTCCGTGGCGCGCGCCACCGAGAGCCTGGAGCTGCTGGCGAGCCGGGGGCGGGCGCTCTGTAGCGCCGAGTGGCATCGCGCCGCCGGGACATCCGCCAGCACGCCGGCGATCACCCTCGGGATGTCCTCACCGGAGTCTGCCGGCACGGATGCCGAGCTGCTGGAGCGGCGCCAGCGCCTGATGGGCGCGAACGCGGAGCTTTTCTACGAGCGCCCGCTGCATCTGGTGCGCGGTGCGGGCGTGTGGGTGTACACCGCCGCCGGCGAGCGTTTTCTCGATGTCTACAACAATGTGCCGCACGTCGGGCATGCGCATCCGCACGTGGTGCGCGCAATCCACGCGCAGGCCAGCCGCATCGCCAGCAACACCCGTTACCTGGACAGAACGGTGCTGAACTACGCCGAGCGCCTGACGGCCACTCTGCCCGAGGGTCTCGATTGCTGCCTGTTCGTCAATTCCGGCAGCGAAGCCAACGATATTGCCTGGCGCATCGCCTGCGCCAGCAGCGGGCGCGGCGGCGCGCTGGTCATGCAACACGCGTACCACGGCATCACCGAGGCGGTGACAGCGCTGTCCCCGGCGCTGCGCCCCGAGAGCCCGCCGCACGTTGAGTGCCTCATCGCACCGCCCGCAGACGCTGGCCCCGATGCGCGACGCGCGATCGATGCGCTTGCCGCGCGCGGCTTTGGCCTCGCCGCCTTCATGATCGACAGTGCTTTGACGAGCAACGGCATCTACGACCCGTCCCCCGAATGGCTCGAGCCGGTCGTCTCCGCGGTGCGCGCGGCCGGCGGTCTTGTGATTGGCGATGAGGTTCAGTACGGGCTCGGCAGGTCGGGCTCGCACTTCTGGGGCTTTGAGCGGCGCGGCTACGTGCCGGACATCGTCACGCTGGGCAAACCCGTCGGCAACGGCTATCCCCTGGGCGTGGTGGTCACCCGGCGCTCGATCCTGGAGGCGTTCCAGAAGCAAACCGGTTTCTTCTCCACCTTCGGGGGCAACCCGGTGGCGGCCGCGGCCGGGCTTGCGGTGCTGGAGGTGATGGAGCGCGAACAGCTCATGGCCAATGCGCTTTCTACCGGCACACACTTTCGCTCCTTGCTGGCCGAGCTCGCGCAATCGCAGCGCGGGTTGGGCGAAGTGCGCGGACATGGGCTGCTTTTGGGCGTGGAGGTTATTGATGAGCAGGCAAGGCCGGCGCCGCAACGGGCGAAGCGGATCATCAATGGGCTGCGCGAGCGCGGTGTGCTGATCGGCGGGGAGGGCCCGGCCGGCAACGTACTCAAACTGCGTCCGCCCATGTGCTTTGGCCCTGAACATGCGCAGCGTGTCACCGACACGTTGCGCGAGGTGCTGGCCGATCCAAGATTGGCAGGCTGAGGCCAGGATCAGCGCTTTCCGACTTGTCTGGGGGCCGCGATGATCGGAAGATTTAGCGTTAGGCCGCTAATGCGACCCTGTGATTCGATGTCTTTGTAGATTGAGGAAAGGGACATGAAAACATTGTTAGCTTGCCTGGTCTCGATGAGCGCGTTCGGCGTGGCGGCGGCAGCCGGCTTCACGCTCACCAGCACGGACATCCGCGCGAATGGCCCGATCGCCAACAAGTTTGTTTACAAGGGTTTCGGTTGCAGCGGCGACAATCTTTCGCCCGCCTTGAGCTGGAGCGGCGAGCCTGCAGGCACCAAGAGCTTTGCGCTGCTGGTACACGATCCGGATGCGCCCACGGGCGGCGCCGGCTGGTGGCACTGGGTCGTCTACAACATTCCTGCCGCCACGCATGCGATCGCCCAGGGCGCGGGCACGGCGGAGGGCGCACTGTTGCCGAAGGGCGCGCTGCAGGGTAAGACCGACTTTGGTTCCGAGGGCTGGGGCGGCCCGTGTCCGCCGCCCGG
>Ga0105245_10003146_pt1 | contig 14771 bp, 11 predicted proteins | sample KBSM54metaG_FD_81523 | JGI IMG/M metagenome (GOLD analysis project Ga0105245, IMG submission 81523) | Miscanthus rhizosphere microbial communities from Kellogg Biological Station, Michigan, USA - KBS M5-4 metaG | ecosystem: Host-associated > Plants > Roots > Rhizosphere > Soil | place... | reverse complement strand
CATCCCGGCGAACAGCGCGCGGCTCGTTGCGGGCGAGACGGTCGCCCGCGTGATCGCATACGGGTCGAGCGCACCGAGGCGCGGGCGGGACCCGTCGAACGTGAACGCGAGCTCGACCCCGGCGTCCGCGAGGATGGCCCGCGTGACCTCGTCGTAGGAGCCGGGGTCGCCGTTCGGGTAGCTGAACCAGCGCATCGGGATGCCGAGCTCGTCGCGCAGACGCCGGCGGCAGCCCTCGATCTGCTCGCGCTGGCCGGCCGCGTCGAGCCGGGCGAGGATCGGGTGGTCGACCGTGTGGCCGCCGACGCTCATCCCGGCCGCGAGCAGCGCGCGCGCGTGGTCCCACGTCATCCATTGATCCGGCCAGGCCGACGGCCCGGCCCGCCCGGTGCCCGCCGCCTCCGCGAGGGCGTCGAGGAACGCGTCGACCGCGTCGTGCGGCAGCCGCTTGCCGGCATCGACGAGCGTGGTGACCGCGTGGACGCGGTCCGGCTCGTCGAGGCCGACGGACGCCTCGGCCATCGGGATCCGGGGGCGGGCGCTCGTCCGCACGATCCACGCGATCTCGTCCCACCACGGCAGCCGCGGATCGTCGAGGAACCCGGTCGCCAGGAAGAACGTCGCCGTCGCGCCGTGCCGGCGGAGGATCGGCAGCGCGACGTCGTGGTTGTCGCGATAGCCGTCGTCGAAGGTGACGAGCACATGCCGCCCGCGGCGGCCGGCGAGATCCCTGACGTCCTCCGGCCCCACGACGTCGGCATGGCGCGTGACGAACGCGATCTGCGCGTCGAACTCGTCCTCGGTCGTCGTCCAGACGTTGCGGTCGAAGGGGGACGCCGAGCCGTCCCCGATCCGGTGGTAGTTCAGGACGAGCAGGCCGTCCCACACGCCCGCGCGGCGCAGCGCCGCGCCGAGACCGGTGCGCGCGAGGAAGCGGGCGACGAGGTCGCGCCGGCCCATCGTCAGCCGGAGGCCCCGCCCGTGGCGACCGGCCCCAGCCGCGCGTCCGGGCGGTATTCGTAGCCCCCGATGTCGACGATGCTGCCTCCGCGGTCGGGGGCCGCAGGGTCGTCGAAGCGGGCGTTGCCGGCGCGGTCGCGCCGCGGCACCTCGACGCTGCCCCCGGCGTCGATGCCGGGGCTGCCCTGCGCGAGGCGGTAGTCGCCGGCCGCCGGATCGACGAACTTCGGCGCGACGCCGAGCGTCGACCCGACGCCGACCGGCGGCCCGTGGAACGGGTCGATCAGGACGAGGTTGTGGTCCTGCTCGGTGTTGAGCCGGGGGTCGACGTCGATCCGCGTGACGATGTTGTTCGAGATCAGCCACCGGTGCGGGTTCCGCGGCGCCGACGCATCCCAGCGCAGGAGCGTCGCGCCGCCCGACTGCCAGAACGTGTTGTTGACCAGCTTGAGGTCCTGGACCTTGTTGTCGAGCTGCACCGGCTGCGAGTCGGAGCGGATGAACACGTTGTTCTCGATCACCCAGCCGTGCGAGAGCGCCGCGCTGTTGAGGATCCCCGAGTCGTTGTCGACGCCGTAGTTGTCGCGGATGGTGATGTCGAAGACCCCCTGGGTCTGGATCACGTCCGCGTGCGCCCACGTGTTGTCCGGGCTCTGGATGTGCTCGAAGACGTTGTCCTCGATGAGGATCCGCGTCCCGTCGGTGAACACCGCGTCGTTGTTCAGATGCGAGAACCGGTTGCCCCGGATGACGACGTCGGTCGTCTGCCCGGCGGTCCCGTTGACGATCCACAGCCCGACGCCGTCGAGGGAGTTCGCCGGCGGCCCCGGCAGATCGTGGATGACGTTGCCCACGAACCGCAGGTGCGCGCTCGGCCGGACGTGGGTGCTGACGGTGATGTCGCTGTCGAGGACGTCGATATGCCGGTTGCCGAACCCGATCGTGTTCGTGGCACCGTTGATCCGGAAGCGCCGGAAGCGCACCCAGCGCGTGTTCTCGAGATCGAAGCTGTCGAGGGTCACCGTCTCGCCGGGGGCGGGCGTCAGCGTCACCCAGCCGCGGCGCGGGGCGCCCTCGACGACGAGCCGGGGGTAGCGGCCGCGGCGGACGAGGACGGTCGAGCCGGAGGGCGCGGCCCGGATCGCCCGGGTGAGGCTGCACCACGGCGTGCCCGGGTCGGCGGCCGCCGCCGGGTGGCGGTCGTCGCGGCACGGGCCGGCCACGGAGTCCTTGTCGACGTAGAAGGTTCGCGCCGCGCCCGCGTGCGGGGTGGCGGCGCGCTGCGCCGTGGCCGGCGGAGTCTCGGAGTCGCCGCCGCACCCGGCCGCGAGCGTCGCCGCGACGACCGTCGCGAGGAGCGCGAGCGGGCGGCGCGCGCCGACGGCGCGGCGGATCTCGGGGAACCGTCTCATGACGCGGCGACCGCGTGCTCGGCGTCGACGGGAGGAGCAGCCGCGGGCCGGCCGCCGAAGCGACCGAGCAGGCGCCGCGCGATCGCGACAAGGTCGCGCGCGACCGACGGGAACGCGAAGCGGAGCGTGAGCGCGTAGACCGGCAGGCAGACCGCCGCGATGGCGGCCACGGTCACCAGGGCCGCGACGGACGCCGCCGTCAGCTCGGCCCGGACCGCGAAGCCCACCACGAGCAGCGGGAGGAGGCCGACCAGCGCCGGTCCGGCGTCGACGACGATCTGGCGCACGGGGATGCCGAACGGGCGCAGGAGCACGCGGTAGGACAGGAGCGCCACCCCCCAGCGGAACGCGGAGACCCCGATGCACACTGCGGTCAGGCCCCAGAGCGTTCCGGCGAGGACGATCGCGGCGTAGGCCGCGAGCTGTGCGAGGGTGAAGCGCATCAGCTTGCCGGGGTATCCGGCGGCGATCGCCATCTGCTCGGCGCCGGCGGTCACGGCGAAGCCCATCCCGCCGAACGCGAGGATCTGCGCCGGCAGGACCGCGGGCTCCCACCGGGGGCCGAAGAGCGCGGGCACGAGCACCGGGGCGGTCACGACGAGGATCCCGAGCAGGGGGACGATCACCGCGGCGTTCGTCTGCGCGACGCGCGCGCGCATGCGTCCCATGTCCGCGAGGCTGGCCCGGGAGAAGATGGCGACAAGAAACTGCACGAGGATCTGACTCACCTTGGTCTGGTATTGCACCCCAAGGAGATACGCGCGCTGGTAATAGCCGGTCGCCGCCGGCCCGAAGCGCACGGCGATGATCGCATAGTCGATGTTCCGCGTGCCGACGAAGGCGAGGCTCGAGACGGCCGTCGGGAGGCCGAACCGGAGGATCTCGCGCGTCTCGCGGCGATGCAGGCGTGGGAGCGGGACGAGCACCGACGCCGTGAACAGGACGAGCGACACGAGCCCGCCGGCCACCGTGCCGATGATCAGCGCCTCGCCGTCGAAGCCGGCGATCGCCAGCCCGACGGAGACGCCGCTCGCCGTGAACAGGGTGGCGAGATCGTTGATGCCGATCCGGCCGAATCGGAGGTCCCGTTCGAGCAGGGCGCGGGGGACGATCGTCAGCCCGGCGATGAGGAACATCGGCGCGATGAGCGGAAGGAGCTCCGGAACCCGCGCGCCGAAGACCGAGCTCGGGATGACGATCGCGATCGCGATCGTCAGCAGCGTCAGCGTGGCGCCGAGCACGAGGCTGGCGAACGCGGCGCCGGCGACGTGCTCGCGGGTCAGGGTCGCCCGCTGGATCAGCGGCGTCCCGAAGCTCTCGCCGGCGAGACCGTTCGCGAGCTCGTTGGCGATGAGGACGACGGCGACCGCGCCGAACTCGCTCGGTGGGATGAGGCGGGTCAGCGCGATCATCGAGCTGAACCCGATGACCTCCGCGCCGACGCGCGCGAGGACCTGCCAGCGGACCCCGCGAACGGCGGCGTCGCGCAGCGTCGCGGGATCGATCCGCGCCTCGGGTCCATCCGGGGCTGTCGCGTGGTCAGTGATGGTGGAACCTTCCGGACTTCCGAGGGAGCAACGACCCGCCGCGGGTGTTACTTGCGGTGCCGCGCCCGGCGTCCAGCCGCCGGGACGGCGCTATGCGGGCGGCGCGAGCGCCGGCGGCGCGGTCGGCTCAGGCCGCCGCAGGACCCGCCGTGCGAGCGGGACGGCGGCCGGGCGCAGGCGCGCCAGCCACGCCCAGCGCAGCGCCTCGAGCGGACCGCGGAACGCCACGAGCTCGACGCGCGGGCGCGGGACCGCGCCCCACTGGAGCTTGTAGGTCTCCGTGCCGCCGAGGAAGTCGTAGGCGCGCAGGCCCTCCTCGATCGAGGCGCGCAGCACCTCCGCTCGGAGCACGAGGCCCGGGGACAGCCGTCCGAGCTCCTCGTCATAGCCCGTCTTCATGAGGAACCCGGTGCCGCCGACCGCCGCGCCGAAGTCGGCCGCCACCGTCCGCCCGTCGAGCTCGAGGAGGTACAGGCGCAGGACGCCGGCGCGGGACGCGCATTCCGCAAAAGCGCGGAACAGGCGTTCCGTCCGGGGGTTGGCGAGGATCGCCGTCCCCGACTTGCGCTTCCAGCCCGACGCCTCGACGGCGAGAAAGGCGTCGAGCGCCGGGCCGACGGCGGGGCCGTCGCGGACGGTGCGCAGCTCCAGGGCGCCTTCGCGCTCGAGCGCCCGCCGCCTCCGGCCCACCTGGGAGCGGAGGTTGCGGCTGACGGACGCCATGAGCGCGTCGGCGGATTCCGGCAGCTCGAGACGGGGCGAGGCGTATCCCGGCCGGTCGAGCACGCGGTGCCGCGTCGCCTCGAGCGCGCGGCGCGCGACGGCGGTCGCCGGCGTGTCCGCGACGAGGCCGGGGTACCGCATGCGCCGCGGCGCGTGCTCGAGCAGCGCGTGCCACGCCGCGGCCCGGGCGTCGTCATCGACGGCGACGACGTCCCAGTCATGGAGCTCGCCGAGCGCCTCGTCGCGGAGCTCGGCGCGCGGGCGCGGCAGCCAGCCGCCGGCGGCGACGCGGCCGTCGCCGTCGCGGAGGAGGACACCGGAGGAGCCGGCGCCGTACACCTCCTCCCACGCGGCGAGCCACCCGGCCGTCAGGAACGGGCTCGGGGTGCTGGACGCGACGGCGTTCCACGCGTCCGCGACGTCGAGGAGGTCCGCGGCGGATGTGAGGGCGACGACGTCGTATCGCCCGCTGCCCGACGCCAGGCGCGAGATCTGCGGCATACGGGGCAAGAACGACGCCGCAGGGGCCGTTCTTCCGGCATGCACGACCTCGCGATCGTCGTCGTCTCCACCAACGAGGCCCACTGGCTCGAACCATGCCTCGCGACCGTCCGCGCCCACGCGGGGCCGATCGACCTCGACATCGTCGTGGCCGACAACGCCTCGACCGACGGGACGGCCGAGATCGTCTCGCGCATCCCGGGCACGCGCGTGGTGCGCTGCGACAACCGCGGCTTCTCGCACGCGAACAACCGCGCCCTGATGACGTGCGACGCGCGCTACGTCCTGCTGCTGAACCCGGACACGGAGGTGCGCGACGGGACGTTCGCGGACCTCGTCGCGACGCTGGACGACCAGCCGGACGTCGGGTTCGCGAGCGTGCGCCAGGTCCTGCCCGACGGCACGCTGTACCCGACGATCCGCCGCTTCCCCAGCCCGCTGCGGGCGCTCGGCGAGGCGCTCGGCTCGGAGCGCCTCGGGGTCGGCGGCGCGGTCCTCGGCGAGCGCGAGCTCGCGCCCGAGCCGTACGAGCGCGAGACCGACGCCGACTGGCTGACGGGCGCGTTCATGCTTCTCCGGCGGGAGGCGCTCGAGGCCGCCGGCTTCCTCGACGAGCGCTTCTTCATGTCCTCGGAGGAGACGGACCTCTGCTTCCGGGTGAAGGCGGCGGGCTACCGCGTCGTGCACCTGCCGTCGATGACGATCGTCCACCACGCCGGCAAGCGCGGCACGAACCCGCGGATGGACGCGCAGTACGCGTTCGCGCGGCGCCTCTTCGCCCGCAAGCACCTCGGCCCGGGGGCCCGCACGGCCTATCTCGCCGCCCTCGGGCTGCGCTACGGCGTGCGGGCCGTCGCGCCGGACCGGGGCTCGGAGGTGAACGGCGACGGCGCGCTGCGGCGGCAGTCCGCGCGGCTGTCGCTGCAGACCCTCGCCGGCCTGAAGCCGCCGCCGTTCGGCGCGCCGCCGCCGGTCGCCGTCGCGCCGCGCAGCGACGCGGCGTAGCCGAACGCCCGCGGGCGGTTCGGCCGGGCCCGCGTCGGGGCTGCGGGACGCTGCCCGTCCAAGAGCGACGGGCCAGGCGGAGTCGCGCCGGCTCGTCGAGCACGCGCCCGGTCGGGCGGGGAGGCCCAGGCCGCCGCGTCGGTTGCGCGGCCGCGTCCATTACGCGGCCATGACGCGGAAGAGCCGCCGTCCTCCCGCGACGCGCGTGCGCCGTGGGAGGCATGGCGGCTCCTCGGGAGGGGCGCCGGCCGGGGCCGGCGTCCAGGAGTCCGGCGGGGCGCTAGAGGACGGCGCCGAACTGCTCGATCCGCGGCTCGATCTCGTGCATCAGCTCGAGCCAGCGGATGTTGTAGTAGCGCGGGTCCGTCAGCGCGGTCTTGTCGCTGAGGTCGATGCGCTCGAGCATGTCCGTGACCGCCTCGACCACGGAGCGGCGCGGGGTGAAGCCGAGCGTCGCGCTGAGCTTCGCGTTGGAGCACTCGTAGTCGCGGTTCAGTCGCGGTGCGGGCTCCTCGCGGAGCGTCACGTTGCGGCCGAGCAGCTGCACCGACCCGGCGACGAGCATCGCGAGCTCGCGGATCTGGTAGTTCGAGTGCAGCACGTTGAAGATCTCGCCGCGTACGAGGTCGGCGGGCGCCTCGAGCGAGCAGATCATCGCCTCGGCCATGTCACGGACGTCGACCAGCGGGCGCCACATCCAGCCGCCGCCGTGGAGCGACAGGCGCTCCTGGAGCAGCGCGTCCTTGACGAACGTGTTGACGACGAGGTCGTAGCGCATCCGCGAGCTCCAGCCGTAGACCGTGCCGTTGCGGTGGATCACGGGGCACAGGCCCTGCGGGATGAGCGCGAGCAGCGCCTCCTCGCCGAAGCGCTTCGAGGTCGCGTACGCGCCGCGCGGGCGGATGTCGGCCGTCTCGTCGTGCATGCCGGCGGGCAGCCCGTCGTACAGCGAGCAGGACGAGGCGAACACGACGCGCTCGATGCCGCGGTCGACGCACGCCTCGCCGAGCGCCCGGGTGGCGACGGCGTTCATCTGCCAGTTCGCCTCGGGGTCGTACTCGGCGGTCGGGTCGTTCGAGAGGCCGGCCAGGTGGATGACGCCGTCGATGCCGTCGAGCGCCGTAGCCGGGATGTCGCGCACGTCGGCGCAGACGACCTCGACGCGGTCGGCGAAGCGCTCGAGGGGCCCGTAGCCCCAGTAGAGGCGGTCGAGGATGCGGACGTTGTAGCCGCGGTCGAGCAGGCGCTCGGTGAGCACGCAGCCGACGTAGCCGGCGCCGCCCGTGATGAGGACGGTGCGGCCCTTCGCGGGCGGCCGGGGGCTGAGGCCGTTGCTGCGGCCGGCGGCGCGCATGCCGGCGGGCCAGGCCGGGGCCCCGTTGCCGTTTCCGTTGGCGTGGCCGTTGCCGTTGCCGTTGAGGCTGGTCATGCTGGTGTGAACCGTCCTTGTGTCGTCGTGCGCGCCCCGGTGGGGCGCGGGTTCCCTGCCCGACCAACGGGCGGGTGGCGACGGTTCTTCTTTCGGCCCGTCAGGCCGTGCCGGCGCGGCGGTGGTGGCTCGCCACGAGGGCGGCGAGGCACGCGCGGCAATGGCACTCGGGCTTCGTGATGCCCGTCGTGGTGCAGCGCTCGACCGCGGGCGGCGGCGGCGGGCGGACGGTGGTCTGAGGAGTCATGAGAGCGCCACGACGGCGTCGGCCCCCACCGCGACGCGCATGCCGCGGGGGAGGTGGAAGTCACGGACGAGCCGGGCCCGGGGACCGATGATGCTGGTCGTCAGGCGCACACCTGGATACCGCACTTCGGCTCCCGCCAAAACCAATGAGTGCTCGATCTCGGCGCCCTCGATGACGACATCGTCGCCGATCGACGTGTACGGCCCGACGTAGACGTCGTTGAGACGGACCCCCGCGCCGATGATCGCCGGCCCGCGGATCAGCGTCGAGCGGACGATCGCGGTCGGATGGATCACGGCCGGGCCCTGGATCTCGGTGTCGGTGAGCGCGGCGTCCTCGGCGCCGGCGCCGGCCCGGAGGCTCTCGAGGGCGAGGCGGTTCGCGCGCAGCAGGCCGTCGTCGCCGTCGCAGCACGCCAGGCAGCCGCGGACCTCTTCCTCGTGCACGCGCGGTGAGGACGCGAGGAGGGCGTCAGCGAGCGCATCGACCGACCCCTCGGCGTCCAGAGCGCCGCCGAGCCGCCCCGCCGCCTCCGGTCCGAGCACGCACGCGCCGACGTGGGCGGCGGAGGAGACCGCCGGCGGGTCGCCCGCGCCGAGCGCCGGGGCGATCGCGGGCACCCGTACGACCGCACCGGCGAATCGCGCGGCGGCGACGGCGCCGAGCACCGTCTCGAGCGGTGCGGTGAGCACCGCGTCCGCCGGCTGCACCGCGACGGCGGGCGCGTCGAGCGCGCGGTCGTCGACGTGGTCGAGGTAGCGGATCGCGAGCTCCGGGCCGCCCTCCCCGACCATCGAGGCGACCTCGGCGCGGGTCGCGCCGTCGCCGAGGACCGCGACCTCGCGCACCCCGGCGGCGCGCAGGCCGTCGAGGACGTGGAGCACGAGCGGCCGGTTCGCGATCGGCACGAGCGGGCACACCCGGACGCCGAGCGCGCGGTACCGGCTCGGTTCGAGAAGCCCGGACGTGACGACGAGCGCCTTCGGGGGGGCGGACATGCATCCTTAACGCGGGTCTCCCGACCGCCCTGCCGAGGGCCGAGGCGGAGAAACGGACAGGATCTGCGGAATCCCGCAACGCAAGTTGCTGGGGATCGCGCGCGTTGCTTGCCCGATGATCCAGTCGTCTCTCACCGTCGCCGTCCACGCCGACGAGCCCGAGCGCCGCCGGCGCGCCGTGGAGCTCCTGCAGGCGGGCGGTTGGTCCGTCGTCGATCCGGCACACGAGCGCCCCGACGCGGTGCTCCTCGTCCTCGATTACCGTCCGATGGACCCCGAGGCGGTGCGCCTCCTGTGCGTCCTCCACCCGGGCGCGCGCGTGGTCATCCTGTCGCCCGACGACCGCCGCTCCGGCGAGCTGCGCCGGCTGCTCCGCGCGGGCGCCGACGCGGTCGTGTTCGACGCGCAGGCCGAGGCGTGTCTCGCGCTCACCGTGCGCGCGGTCCGCGAGGGCCAGATCGTCGTGCCGCGCACGCTGCGCCAGCACGTCGTCCGCCAGCCGCTGTCGCACCGGGAGAAGCAGATCCTGCGGCTCGTCGTGCGGGGGTTCACGAATCGCCAGATCGCCGACGAGCTGTACCTTGCCGAGAGCACGGTGAAGACGCATCTGTCGTCGGCGTTCACGAAGCTCGACACGCACTCGCGCGCCGAGGTCACGGCCCTGATCCTCGACCCCGACGAGGGTCGCGGGCTCGGGATTCTCGCGGCCGATCCGGCCGCGCGCGTCGCGTAGGACGTCCGGTCCGAATCTCCCCCGGGGGCGCCTGCAAGAAGGCGGTGCGCCGGGCGCGTTGATCGGGCGATCGTCCTGTGAGCGCAACGTCCGAAAGCTCCTCCGCCACGGCCACGAGCCCCGTCTCGCCGCTGCGTGCGCTCGACACCGAGGTGGTCATCGACGGCCGCTTCACCATCGATCGCACGCCGCCGGTTCCGCCCCGAGGCCCCCGCCCGGCCACGCGCGACGAGCGGTTGCGGCGCGCGCTCGTGCTCGGCGACTTCGTCGCCATCACGCTCGCCGCGATCCTGCAGGCCGTCGCCAACGGCTTCTCGAAGCAGTGGCCCCTGCTCCTGCTCGCCGTGCCGCTCTGGCTCGTCGTGGCCGGTGTCCGCGACCTGTACCGCTCGGGGGCCTGGCGCTGGGACCACGCCGGTCTCGAGGAATTCGGTTCGATCCTGGCCGTCACGGCGCAGTGGGGCCTGATCTCGCTCGTCGTCGGATGGGCGAGCGGCATGGTCTCCGTGGTCAAGGTCGGTCCGCTGGCGATCGGGTGGATCGTGACCGTCGCGGCCGTGCTCCTCGCCCACGCGTTCGTCCGCGCTCGCGCGCGGCGCCAGCCGTGGTACTGGGAGAACGCGATCGTCCTCGGCGCCCCCGAGCAGAACGACCGCGTGGTGCGCCGGCTGTCGCGGCTCCGGCGCCTCGGCGTCCACGTCGTGGCCTGCGTCGAGCCGGCGGCGACGGAGAACGGCGATCCGGTCGCCGCGTCCGGACGCGCGGTCGTCCGCTACCCGGATCGCCTCCCCGTTCCCATCGTCCCCGACGGCCCGCAGCTCATGGCCCTCCTCCGGGACCTCGAGGTCGACCGGGTCGTCGTCGCCGGACCGCTGCAATCCGAGCGTCAGCGCGATCTCATCATCGGACTGGCCGACCACGACGTCCACATCGACCTCATGCCCGAGTGGGGCGAGCTCGTGAGCGCCCGTCTGGAGGTCCGCCAGCTCGCCGGCGTGCCGCTCCTCTCGATCCCGTGCGGGACGCTCGATCCGATGTCCGTGCGGATCAAGCGCGCGTTCGACATCGTCGTCAGCGCGACCGCGCTGGTGCTGCTCTCGCCGGTGCTGGTGGCGTGCGCCGTGGCGATCAAGCTCGATACGCCCGGCCCGGTCTTCTTCCGCCAGCGCCGCGTCGGCAAGGACGACAGGCGGTTCGAGGTGCTGAAGTTCCGCTCGATGTACGTCGACGCCGAGGCGCGCAAGGCCGAGGTCGCGGAGCTCAACTACCACGGCGGCGGCACGAGCTTCGGGATGTTCAAGATCCGCAAGGACCCGCGGATCACGCGCGTCGGCGGCTTCCTGCGGCGCACGTCGCTCGACGAGCTCCCGCAGCTCGTGAACGTCCTGCGCGGAGAGATGAGCCTCGTCGGGCCCCGCCCGCTCATCGAGTCCGAGCACGCGCAGATCTCCGGCCGCTTCCGTCGCCGCTCGGCGATCACGCCCGGCGTGACGGGTCTGTGGCAGGTCAACGGTCGCTCCGAGGTCCCGTTCGAGGAGATGATCAGCCTCGACCTCCTGTACGCGGCGACGTGGTCGCTGCGGCGCGACCTCAAGCTGCTGGCGCGCACTGCGTCCGCCGTGCTGCGCGGCGACGGCGCGTACTGAGCGCTTCGCCCGCGCGGTGGCGCGCAGCGGTCGATCGGGCGTCGCGTCTCGCACAAGAACGACGGGCGCCGGCGCGTTGGTCCGGTGGATGAACGTCGAGCGCCACCACGCCATCGAACCGCTCCTCGACGAGTGGGCCGACCTCCACGCCGCCGACGATCGCGCGACGCCATACGGCTCCGCCGCGTGGGCGCGCGCGTCGGCCCGGCACGGCGCCGAAGCGCGCGAGAGCGGCGAGCCCTGGTGCCTTACCGTCCGCGACGACGACGGGCGCCTCGTCGGGCTCATGGCGCTCGCGCGGCGGCGGCGTGCGGGGATGCGGGTCCTCCGCCCCTTCGGCGTCGAGCACGCCGACTGCTGGGACGTCCTCGCCCGGCCCGCGGCGCGCGCCGCGGTCGAGCGCCGGCTCGCCGCCGAGCTGCGCCGGCGAAGCGGCGAATGGGACGCGCTCGTCGTGACCCACCTCACTCACGCCTCGACGTTCGCCGGCTCGCTCGGCGGGGCGGGCCTGCATTCGCGAGGCCATGACGCGCTGCCGCAGCCGCACGTCGCCCTGCCGGAGACGTTCGACGCCTATCTCGCCCGCTTCCCGAGCGAGCGCCGCCGGCGGCTGCGCAAGCACCTCCAGCCGCTCGACCGCGGGCCGGTCACGGTGCGGGCGATGGAGCCGGCCGAGGTTCGCGACGGCGTCGCCCGCCTGATCGACCTGCGCCAGCGGCAGTGGGCGCACGCCGGCAAGGCCTTGCTCCCGTCGCTCGCCGAAGAGCGCTTCCGCCGGTTCCTCGGCGCGGTCGTCGCCGAGCTCCTCGCGGAGGGCCAGGCGACGATGGTCGAGTACGCCGTCGACGGCGAGCCCTTCGCGCTGTACCTCGACTTCGTGAACCGCTCGACCTTCCACGGGTTCATGGGTGGCTTCGCGCCCGAGCACGCGCGGTTCGAGCCGGGGAAGATGCACATCCTCGCGAGCATCCGCTCGAGCATCGAGGCCGGGCGGACCTGGGCCAACCTCGGGCGCGGCGGCGAGGCCTACAAGCTCTGGTTCCGGCCCGAGCCGTGCGTCTCGCGGACGGTCGCGGTCACGAGCGGGCGCCTGCGCTCCCGCGCGGCGCTGGTCGCCGGGACGCTGGCCGGCCGCCTTCGGTGACGCGGCCTACGGCTCGCCGGCGCCGGCGAGCCCACCGCTGTGCCGTGCCCGCAGCAGCGCGCTCTCGGCCTCGGCCATGATCCGCGCGGCGGTCGCGCTTGCGTCGAACGCGCGCACCCCGACGGCGGCGCCGGCGACGGCCGTCTCCTCGACGGCCGCGTGGACGCCGCGCGCGACGGCCATCGCGGCCGGCGTCGGGGCGTTGACGAGCAGCGCGGCGAAGCGCCGGTCGCCGAGCGGGACGAGGATGTCCGAGCGGCGCAGGCGGGCCCGCATCGCGCCCGCGACGGCCGCCGCCGTCCGCAGCCGGGCGACACCGTCGTCGTCGCCCGTGTCGTCGATCTCGACGAGCAGGAGCGCGGCGCGCTCGTCGTAGCGGACGCACCGGGCGAGCTGCGCGGTGAGCACGCGCACCAGGACCCAGGCCTCGCGCCCGCGCGCCCGCGCCTCCTCCACCTGCACGACGAGCTGGCCCGGCGCCGCGTCCTCGCGGATCACCGAGATCGTCAGCGTCGCCGGCACGATCCGTCCGTCGGCGGCGAGGAGCCGTCGTTCGAGCCGCGTGACCTCGTCGCCGGAGGGGACCAGGCTCGCCGGCGCGTCGAGCAGGTCGTCGGGGTGGGTGAGGCCGTCGAGCGTCAGGTCGCGCGGCGCGTCGCGCGAGAGGCCGAGCAGGCGCGCCAGGGCGGCGTTGACCTCGAGCAGGCGACCCTCCGGCGTGGCGAGCGCCATGCCCGTCGGCGCGTGCTCGAAGACCGCGCGGAAGCGCGCGTCGGCCGCGGCGCGGGCGGACTCGGCCCGGCGTCGCCCGACGACCGACCCGAGGCGGATCAGCAGGGTCTCGGCGAACGGCTTGACCGCGTAGTCGTCGGCGCGGTCGCGGACGAGGATCTGCGCCTGCTCGGGATCGCCCGCGAGCACGACGACCGGTACGCCGTCGAGCTCGGGGACCTGCACCGCGGCGAGCAGCGCCTCGCCGTCCGCGGCGCCGACGTCGACGAGCAGCGCCTCCACGCGCGTGCGCGCGACGATCCGCAGCGCCTCGTCGGGGGAGCCTGCGCGATGCACGTCGTAGTCCTCGCCGAGCAGCTCCTCGAGGTAGTCGCCGAGGGTCGCGCTCGGCTCGACGAGCAGCACGCGCGGCAGCCCGCGGGCCTCGCGCCGCGACGCGGCGTCCGGGCCGGCCGAGGACCGCCGGCGGTCGAAGGCCTGCAGCTCGAGCTTCAGCGCCTCGATCGTCGCTCGCTCGCGCTCCGCCGGTCCGAGCCCGAGCAGCGGGCGGGCGGCGGCGGGCGTCGCGACCGCCGGCTCGTGCGGGAGCTCGATCGCGAACAGCGCGCCGCCCTCGGGGGCGTCGCCCGCGGTCGCCGTGCCGCCGAGCAGGCTGACGAGCTCGCGGACGATCGCGAGCCCGAGGCCGCTGCCGCCGGGAAGGCGCTCGCGGGAGCCGCCGAGCTGGCGGAAGCGCTCGAAGATCGCCTCGCGCTCGGCGGCCGGGATGCCCGGGCCGGAGTCGGCGACCTCGATCCGGAGCATGCCGTCGCGCGCGGTGACCGAGCACCGCACGACGCCGCCGCGCGGCGCGTGGCGGACCGCGTTGGCGAGCAGGTTCGTGACCACCGTGCCGAGCTTCGCCTCGTCGACGCGGGCCGGCGCTCGGCCCGGCGTGCGCAGCACCAGGCGCTGGTCGCGGTCGTCCATCAGCGCCTGGAAGCCGGTCGCGGCGTCGCGGACGAGCCCGGCGACGTCGCAGTCGACCGGCTCGACGCCCACCCGGCCGTCCTCGATCCGTGCGGCCTGGAGCAGGTCCTCGATCTGCTTGAGCAGGCCGTAGGCGTTGGCCCGGATCCGCTCGGCGTCACGGTGCTCGGCCGACCCGTCCTCGCTGGCCGACAGCAGCCGGCCCGACAGCCCGAGGATGATCGACAGCGGCGTCTTGAGCTCGTGGCCCGCGTTCGCCACGAGCTCTCCGCGGCGCGCCTCGCCCCCACGCGCGGGCGGCGCGGAGCGGCGCTCATCCAGGTGCTCGGAGTGCGGGATACCGGCGTCGTCCGGGTCCACCAGGCTCGCCACGGGGCGATCCTCCGTCGGTCGTCGGTGCGGGGGAGCCAGGCTAACGGAACGGGGCCGGCGAGTTCACGCGCGGGTGGACGACTTCATCCAAGCTTCACGCCGCGGGGTAGGAAACTACCTCGCACACCGCCTCGAGACCCGTCAGAATTCCGGGTGGAGGGTGCATGTTCAGGAAGAGGCCCTCCAAGGGGAAGTGCATTGGGCCGTTTGGGTCCATTGGGGGTTAAGACAAGGGGGTTGTGACACATGCGGCACATGCCGGAGGAAGCCGACGGTGCCCGAATCGATGAACCGCTGCGCGTGATCGTCGCCGACGACGATCCACTGGCGCGCCGTGTCGTCCGCGACGCGCT
>Ga0105245_10003145_pt1 | contig 14771 bp, 10 predicted proteins | sample KBSM54metaG_FD_81523 | JGI IMG/M metagenome (GOLD analysis project Ga0105245, IMG submission 81523) | Miscanthus rhizosphere microbial communities from Kellogg Biological Station, Michigan, USA - KBS M5-4 metaG | ecosystem: Host-associated > Plants > Roots > Rhizosphere > Soil | place... | reverse complement strand
GCGGCAGTACAAAATATCGCCAGCTCAGCGCGATGCCTACGACCTGCAACGCGAAGAATACCCAGCCCAACGCACCGATCGCCTGCGGGGTGCTTCGCGCCATAGTGCCAAGGTGCCAGGCCAGAAACGCGTTGAACAGGAGATAAGCCGTGCAGAACAGCCCAAAGCCGCGATAGAAATCACCGTACGTAAGGCTTTTTCCGCCCAGGCTGAAGCGCACGTTGTCCATGGATTGTTGCACCGCCACACCCTCCGGCGTGGGCGCTTTGAATGTCATAAATCCAAGCGTGTGCCCAGCGGCAAACAGCACCAGGACGAATGCGGAGATGCGGTAGAGCAAGGTAGCGGTCATTGACGCTCCAGTTCTGCTGAATGTATTTCGGGTGATTCAGTGTACCTGACCCGCTGGTGCAGCGCGCGAGAGATGGAGGATCGACCGCTGAATATGATCTATCAGTTATTTGTTTGAAAGATAACGGGGTGCATAATGCGTGAGGAGACGCAATGGCTGCCCTTGATGCTGCCCAAAAATCCCAGATTTATCGCACTCTGTATCGCCTGAACCTTTCGTTTGCGCGGATCGTGGACTCCTGCCGCGAACTGCAGGGAACGGGGGTCTTCAGGATCAAATTTACACGGCTGCACCAGGCGTTTGCGCAAGAGCTGCAGGCGGAAATCAATGAAGAAGTTCTGGGCATTCTGCACGGCATGGAAGCTGACGACCAGTTCCGTTTTGGAAAAGTAAGAGATGCGCGCGACAAGGAACTGCGCGACCCTGATGATGTTTTCATCCATGCCAGAGAACGCAGAAAGGAACTCGCCAAACAGCGTAAGAAACAACCAAAAGCCAGAAAGTGAGCGGGCTAAAGGTAGCTCAGTTTGAATTTAATGATGCAGCTTCTGGCAGGACCTCAAGCAAAAGGTCCTTCGGTCCGTAAACGAGCAAGCTCTGCCCATTCACGCCAAAACCGGGCGCGAACGGGGCCCGAATCCGCTTGCTCGTTTACGGACCTCAGGATGACGAATTTTGGTGGTAGATGAAATTGATTTCAAACTGACCCACTACCCGGTTGTACACACTTGCGCAAAATACTTTCGTTCTCTCGTTCAATGGATGGTATTCTGCGAAACTTCAAGAACGCTTATGCTGCCAAACATCTTTCAAGACCTGCGTTATAGCGCGCGAATGCTCTGGAAAAATCCAGGCTTCGCTTCTGTCGCGGTGCTGACCCTGGCGCTCGGCATAGGCGCAAACACTGCCATCTTCAGTCTCGTGGACGTGCTGTTGTTCCGCCCTTTGCCAGTGTCAAAGCCCAATGAACTGGTGCGCATCTTTGGCGGTGAAACCCGGGGAAAGGCGGGCTGGGGTTTTGTTTCACTGCCGGCATTTCAGCAGTATCGCGATTCCGGCGAAGCATTCGCCGGAATGGCTGCGTATGTTGACCGTTTTCCCGCCAACGTCTCTGCCGGAAAATTTGGCACGGAGCGTGTTGATGCGGGCATGGTCACGGGAAATTATTTTCAACTTCTGGGGACAACAGCCGAAATCGGCAGGACATTGCTGGCAGATGACGACCGCAAGGGCGCTGCTCCGGCCGTGATGCTGAGCCATAGTTTCTGGAGAAAGCATTTCCCTTCCGCGGCGAGCGTGCTCGGATCGCAGATATTGATTGACGGCCAATGGTTCACGGTAGTGGGAGTAACTCCGGCAGGCTTTGGAGGCGTTTCATTTGAGAACTTTCCTGAGACATGGATTCCGCTCGCGTACGGCGTTGAGATTGATCCGTTGCTCAAGAGCCAGATTCCGCTGAATCACCAGTCATTCGTGCCGTTTGCGGTTGTTGGCAGGCTCAAACCCGGAGTTTCTGAAGCGCAGGCACAGGCGCAGCTGGATACACTTGCAGAGAGGATTGGCGCGGGCAAACCTGATCCTGCTGAAGGCAGGGATTGGAAGCGGCCATGGCCTGTTTTGGTCCCGGCGACCGAAGCCGCCAGGCAGACCAATGCACAATTTTCATTTCTGCTGCTGGGGATTGTTGCGCTGGTGCTCTTAATCGCGTGCGCTGATGTAGCCGGGCTGATGCTGGCACGGTCAGAAACGCGCCAGAAAGAAATCGCTGTCCGGCTGGCGCTGGGAGCGTCACGGCAACGCATCATGATGTTGCACCTGTTGGAGACTCTGCTGATCTCAGCGGCTGGAGCTGTTCTGGGCTGCGCGTTCGCGAGCTGGGCAACGCGATTGATCATCCTCACTGCTCCGCCTACGCTTGACTTGCCGTTGGGCCGTGCGTCTTCAATTCTCGATCTGCGCGTCCTGGCCTTTACCTGTTTTATTGCCCTTGCGGCATCATTGATCAGCGCAGCGGTCCCGGCGCTGAAATATTCGCGCTCTGACTTAGTCCATAACATCAAGAGCGATTCAAATCGCTCAAGCGCGGTTGGGCACGGCTTCTCTCTTCAGTCCGGCCTGGTAGTGATGCAGGTTGCCGCGTCAGTTTTGTTGCTGGTGGGGGCCGGATTGCTGACGAGAACGCTCTGGCACGCCTCACAGGTGCATCTGGGATTTGATCCTGAACATGCTGTGTTTGCATCGACCGATCTGATACGCCAGGGCTACGACAAGAATGCAGCCATAAATCTGCTGGGGCCGCTGCTGGACTCTTTGCAGGCGCAGCCCGGCGTGGAGTCAGCCGCCCTGGGAACGCCTCCGATGAGCGCGGATATGTCTACCTCGGTGAAGATCGAAGGGCATAACTCTGGCGAGGGCGAACGGCAGGGGATTCGCGGCAGTCGAGTTAGCCCCGGATATTTCAAGACCGTGGGCATTCCACTGCACAGTGGACGTGATTTCAAGCGTTCTGATTCGGCCAATGGTCCGGGTGTGGCGATTGTGAGTGAATCATTCGCGCGGAAATACTGGCCGCATGAGAATGCTTTAGGCAAGCACATTGAGCAAGTGGGAATACATGACCAGACGTTTGAGATTGTCGGTATCGTGGGCGATACGGCAAATCAGGACCTGCGCCGCGAGCCGCCGGCGATGGCTTATTTCCCTCTGGAACAGGCATATCTCATGTTTCCCTGGCAGCCTGATGTTTCCATGCTGGTGCGTGGACCCGGCGATTCCGAGCATTTGCTGGGCTCCATTCGTCGAGCTGTTGCCGGCGTAGATTCTGCTTTGCCGGTATTCCGTATCAGGACATTGCAAGAGTATGTTGCAGGCGCTCTGGGCCAGGAAAGATTTTTGGCGCGGCTTTTGCTGGTGTTTGCGTTGATCGCGGTAACGCTGGCCGCTGCCGGCGTGTTTGGACTCATTTCATACAGCACTGCTCGCGCGACGCACGACTTTGGCATCCGCATGGCGCTGGGCGCCCAAAGCGGACATGTGCTGTGGCTGGTTTTAAAGAAAGGGTTGGCCCTGGCCGCGCTTGGGTTGGTTATTGGAGTGGGCGCCGCGCTCTGGCTCACGCGCCTTGTCGTTAGCCTGCTTTTTGGAGTCAGCCGGAACGATGCTTTAACGTTTTTTGCTGTCGCTGCCGTGACTCTGATTGTCGCATTGCTGGCTTGTTATCTTCCCGCTCGCCGGGCCACAAGGGTAGACCCGCTTGTGGCGCTCCGAAGCGAGTGAGAATGCGATCAAGAGTTACTGTGCGGGCAGCGTATCCGCGAAGCTGAAGAACTGTTCAACTTTGGTGATCTGCAAAGCGGCCCGGACGCGCGGCTGAACCGCTACCAGCAGCAGGCGGCGACCGTCCTTTTGGCGGCTTGCGTAAATGCTCATGAGAGCGCCGATGCCGGTGGAGTCAATATAAGGAACACCGGAAAAGTCCAGTACCAGCGTTTTTGATTTGTCAGCGCGCACTCGCTCCTGAAATTCAAAAAAAGAAGTAATCACAAGCGGTCCGGTCAGCCGCCACACTGCGTCGCCGGTTGGCGTTGGCGGCAGTTCGTCAATGGTTAGGTTGTCGTCGCGCATGGTGTGAATATGTCAGCTCTCTTGTTGAGCGTTAACGGGTTGTGACATATGTTACCAATATGAATGATTTCGCTCTCTGCTATTTTTAATGGGTGCCAATTTTGAGGACTCTGATTCGCAACGCTTTGATTAGCGGCTCGTTGGTCCGCAGAGCTTTTATTCGAAGATCGTTTATTCAAAGATCGTTTATTCGAAGATCGTTTATTCAAAGATCGTTGACTGTAGTTTCATTGTTTGCCATGCCAGCACACTTCATTGGCGGCCAGCCGTCCCAGGTGCATGGCCCGCGCCGTCCGCCTGAATACACGTTCAAAATCATTCGCACATTTCCTCATGATCCTTCCGCGTTTACGCAGGGGCTTGTCTACCATGACGGCTTTTTCTATGAAGGCACGGGACTGAACGGACGATCATCGCTGCGGAAGGTGCGCCCGGAGACGGGTGAAGTGGTGCAGCATGTGGACTTGCCCGGCGAATATTTTGGCGAAGGCATTGCCATCGTAAGGAATAAAGTAATTCAGCTTACGTGGCAGTCACATGTCGGCTTTGTCTACAGCCTGAGCGACTTCAAACTGCTGAAGCAGTTTTCTTATGCCGGTGAAGGCTGGGGACTGACCTCAAGGGGCAATGAGCTTTTTATGAGCGACGGCACAGCCGAGGTCCGCGTGCTTGACGCCGTGACGCTCAAGGAAAAACGGCGCTTTACCGTGCGCGACAGCGATACTCCGGTTGATCAATTGAATGAACTGGAGTTTGTGGAGGGCGAACTCTTTGCCAACATATGGCAGACTGACCGGATTGCCCGCATCTCTCCGCAGAGCGGCAAAGTGGTGGGATGGATTGACCTCACTGGCCTGCTCAGCCCTGTTTATCGCCGGCAAGAGGGCGCTGTGCTAAACGGGATTGCCTATGATTCGATTCACAAGCGGCTGTTTGTGACAGGCAAGTTGTGGCCCAGCATTTTTGAGATCGAAGTGCTGCCAAAGGCTCCTAAATCCGCTCGATGACTTGCGGCTGGCGCGCTGGAAATGTGCGGGCTTGCTAATTCAGAAACGCGACTGACTGGACTCCGGCAACCTCAAAGCGCTTGCGGCAACGAATGTTCTTGCACATGACCATATCGTCACGACGGACCATGTAAGACTGCGCCTTGGCGAACTTGGCGCGGTCACGCTCATCAGCGCGGCCAGAGAGCTGCTTTTTCTTGGTCCGCACCAGCCATGAGAGTTCGTACTCGCCCGCCTGGCGGCAATGCGGACACGTGAGCGTGTGCGGCTTCCTGGATTCTTTTTCGTCGAAAAAATCTCGCTCGTCCATGTGACCTATTATCAACCACAGAAGGCACAGAGAGCACGCAGAAATGCGCGTTGAGGTTGACTGTTTGAGGGCGAGACCGAGAACCCTTAGTTCACGACCAGGACCATGGTCTTGCTGTGGGTCACGCTGTTGGAAGTGGCGTTAACTGAAAATGGAAATGTTCCCGCCGGAGTGGGGCCGGGAGGGGCCTTGCTGCTTCCACCGCAAGAGATGGTCAAGGCTAATGCGGCACAGCACAATACAGCGCTGATCCTCTTGAAGCGCTTGCGAGTTGCACCCAGTAGAAGAGCAAACACCATGGCAAAGGAATACCAGAGCTTTGAACCAGGTTGGTGCAAAGATGCCGCGGGTCGGGCAGTTGTGCTGACGTTGACGTTAGTGTTCAAAAACTCACCGGTGGATCCCAAAGAGACCGAGGCGGGCGAAAATACGCAGCTTGCTCCCTGTGGCAGATTGCTGCAACTGAGGGTGACAATGCCACTAAAAGCCGTGGGACCTGGCGGAATGGCCGCGCCGGAAACCGTCAATTGATAGTCGGTGCTCTGTCCCGCAGTGACAGTGTGAGTGTTATCACCGGGAACAAGTGTATTCAGACCAAAATCGGTAAAGCCGGTGCCACTCAGGGTAAATGTCTGCGGACTGCCGGGCGCATTGTCCACCAAGCTCATTTGCGCCGTTTTAGTCCCAGCCGACGTGGGGGCAAAATTAAATGCTGCGACCACCGGTGATCCCGCGCCGGGCTGAAGAACAAGCGGCAGCACAGTGCCTGCGCCAAGACTGAAATCGGCGCCTGTAACCGTTATGCCGCTGACCGTTATTGCAGCTGTTCCGGTGTTGATCAGGCAGAGCGCCCCGTTGGCATTAGTACCAACCTGTAAGGCGCCAATATCAATGGTGGAATTGGGAGCAATCACGGTCCTGGAGCAGCCTAGTGACACACCGGTGAAGACCGTTACCTGAAGTTGAGCAAAACTAAAACAAGAAGAAAAGAGCAGTAGGATGAAGCTTACGAAGCGAATACGCACGTTTAAGCCTCCCAGACCTTTGTTATTCCCGATGCTATTCTCCACGAAAGGGTTTGGTCAACGCAGGGCGGTTGGCAAATCTGTAATGAGACCTCAGGTTCTAGAGTGCGATCAACAATGGCATGAGAGCGGTGCAATTCTTCCGGAATGGACGGCTTTCTAGTTCATTTAAGTTCGCCCGTTTTCTTCCAGCGCGCAATCCGGTTGATGTGGTACTGCAGATAAACCGCACTGAAAAAGAAGGTCATGGCTCCACTCAAAGAGAGCCCGATATTCTCAGTAGAGTTGTAGTACTCTTCCATTGCTGAGCGAATGCTGAAAATGCCTATGATATAGGCGATCAGACCCCCAAAGATACAAAGACCTGCGGCCACCGCGGCAGCGTCGCTATTCTCACCCAGGCCGACCACCGTTGCCGCGATACCGGCGATCATGCCTGCTGGATACATGGCAACCAGCACCAGCGGCTTATTGTTTTTGATAAGTTTACGCGCCCAGTTGGCTTGCACCATGGCCCAGATCAGATTGAAGAGTTGTCGAGTTACTATTTCAAGAATGAGAAGCACCGCCCAATGGAGGTTGGGCGGCAACGGCACAAGATCAAGAGCCGGCTCCATAGCAGGCGCAACTGCGGCACCGTACGAGGTAACCGGAATCGGTATGTTACCGATCACTTGTGATACCGGGACCCACTCACTCATCCCTTCGCTCTGGGCAACATCGCTAAATGAGATATTGCCCGATTGCACATACTGCTGGATATCGGCCAGGCTGTAAGGACCAAACTTTTCTTCACCACGCTTAACAAAATATTTCATGGATAACCATCTTTAGGATCTGAATTTAATTCCCTTGCTGTCTTCCTCAATCGTAAGCACATCGATGATTGCCCAAACCCAGGACATTGGGCTGGCGAATCCTAACGTCAGAACCGTGATGCCAAGTTGGATAAAAGCCTTGCACTTATACCCGGCGTAAAAGCTGTGCGCCCCAAACATTCCCAGGAGGACGCCCAGCAGAGTAAACGTAGTCTTATGTTTTGCATCGGGATGTGGCGTGAAATCAACATAAGCCGGGGCAGCCGCAGGGTGGCTTGCAATGACTGGAACTGGTCGAAACAGCACGCTGCCGGCATTGGGTTGAGGAGAGACCGTTTGCGTTGCTGTGGCTGCGCCGTTGACCAGCGGCGGAGGCGCAGGGCGGGCAGCGGGGATTGACTGTGTCTGCATGCCCCGGGCAAATTCTGGCGTTGTGAGATCGGCGCCAGACATGCTGAGCTTGGGTTCTTCCTCCGGAGCAGCGCTGCACCCAAAGACAGTACAGCCTCCATTTTCAGCATAACAATCTGAATGGTGCGGCGTACCGCAACCGGCGCAGACAATTGCTTCCTTTTCGGGATCCATAACCGGGCAACGGCAATAAGGGCAGACTGCGGATGTCATGAGCGATACTGCTCCCCGGAACGGAACGCGCACCCTCCGAGCTTGAGGCCAACGTGCAGCCTAACCCATCTGGGTTCGGTAAGAATAATGAGGATATCCATGGCCACTGAAGCTGAAAGAGTGTAGACCAGATAAGTAGGATTGGGAAGGTGCCAGTTGGCCGCACATGATATGTCCGGTCGGAAATGTGGGGCTAGGTTTTCAGCTTGGGTGTGGTTGATTTATAAGCTGCGGCATCGAGTCCCTTCGTGATTAAATGGCTCCTATGCCGAAAAAGAAGAAGCTCAAGAAGTTCAGCGCGACCAGCGCGGTGAAGGCGGCGTCACGGGCCGTGCTGGGGACGCCTCCGCCGGTGAAGCGCGCGGAAAACAAGAAGCACGACAAAAAAGATAAGCACAAACCCAGCCTGGGCAAACTGCTGGCGGATGCTGATCGGGGATAAATCAAGAATCGGCTTTTGGCTTTTAGCTTTTAGCGAGTCGTGGGTGCTTTTGAACTCTGGTTTTCAAATTTCGGCTTAAGAGCTTCTTTCTTCGCTTGCCTCAACACTGAATTGATACTCTCTTTAGATAACTATCTAAGCGACGCTTGTCTATCGCGATACCACCTACATCAAATCCTTCATCCCTTTCCATGAGACGCCAATGGACTGCCATCGCCCCGATGGGTTCCGCGGTCACCTGCATAGTTGGAAGCGCGACGCGGCGACGATCGAAGGAAGAAGATTGTGCAGCCTTTTGCAGCTGTGTGCAAACGTGCGCGGAAAAATATAGCGTCAATCGATTTGTTAAAGAATTTAATACGGGTTTAATGAAGCCCTAAGTTGGGGGGCGCAAGCTGAGCGTGAATCGACGGGTGGATGCTTTGTTAGCTGCGGGAAGCGTGTTCTTCCGGCAGTTCTCGGGCGGCCACAAAAAAACAAGGACCCTCACAAGTGCCGTGGTGCGACGGCGCTGAAGGTCACTGAAGGCAATGTAAGGCAAGAACTGGGTTTCCGGCCCTGCGGTTGCTCTCAACCTATCCAGTTTTTACTTGGCTATGCAGCAGTGTTCGTCAGCCGATCGAAGCATCTTGTTCACCACACGCATTTGGCCGGTCAGTGGAGCATAACAAGGAGCGCTTCAAATGCTTTCCCAAAGCAAATTAAAAAAACTGGTCGTGCTGATACTCTCTCTCTGTGCGATCACACTACTCAGCGTCACCTATCTCTCTGCCAAAGGCGGCGGTGGAGGTGGCGGCGGTCAAGACAACGGCAATGGCGGCCAGGGCGGTAAAGGTGGAAATGGCGGCGTCCAGGCAAGCGGACAAAAAGGCAAAGGCGGAAATGGTGGCGGTGGCGATCAAGGCGGTGGCGGCAATAATGGCGGCGGCACCGGCACCGGCGGCGGTGGTGGAAATGGCGGCGGTGGGGGAAATGGCGGCGGAGGCAATAATGGTGGTGGCGGAAATGGCGCCGGCGGTCATGACGGTCGTGGCCTAGCTTCGCTGAAAACCATCACGGTCCCTGGGCCAACAGCTGCTGAACTTGCCGACCTGATCCAGGACAAGAACGCAGCCATCGCATTAGGCAAAGCTTTCTTCTGGGAAATGCAATTTGGTAGCGACGGCCAGACAGCCTGCGCAACCTGCCATTTCAACGCGGGCGCGGACAGCCGCACCAATAACCAGACGGATCCTGGCTTGCGTCGTGTTGATGGCAACGGCAATCCCGCGGCGGATTCAACTACATTCCACGCAGGCTTTGGGCCCAACCATGCTCTTAGTCTGAGTGACTTCCCTCTGCACACCTCTACTCACGACAACAACAACATCGTGGGTTCGCAGGGTGTGTTCCGCAACAACTTTAATGACGTGGTGCTTGGTCAGGCCGCGGAAAATGAAACCGGCGTTGTCGATTCCGTCTGGAGCATCTCTGACGGCAATGGCGGCACCGTCAACGTGCGTCGTTCAACGCCGCGCAACGCGCCTCCGGTAATCAATGCGGTGTCCAACTACCGCACTTTCTGGGATGGCCGCGCGCAACGCACCTTCAACGGCGTGAATCCTTTCGGCGCCGGTGATCCTAATGCGCGTCTTATCTCGATCGATCCCAGCAATCCGAACGCAACAATCGAAGTTGCACTTCGCTTGTCGAACTCGGCGCTGGCATCGCAGGCTGTTGGGCCTCCGGGCAGCGATGTTGAAATGTCTGCTACAGGCCGTCCGTTTGTGAAGATGGGCAAGAAGATGCTCATGCTCACTCCGCTGGCGCTGCAACAGGTCGCCCCAGACGATAGCGTTCTGGGCAGTCTGAGCGCGGCTCCGGGCAACGGCTTGAACACTACTTATATCTCCATGATCAAGGCTGCTTTCCAGCCTAAGTGGTGGAGCTCTAATGTAGTAGTTGATGCAAATAGCAACATCCTATTCAACGGTGCGCCACAGAATACCGATGAGTACTCACAGATGGAATACAACTTCTCTATGTTCTGGGGAGTAGCTATCCAGATGTATGAGTCAACGCTGGTTTCAGATAGCTCACGCTTTGACCAGTTCATGGAAGGCAACCGCTCTGCTCTTACTTCACTTGAGCAGCTCGGCCTGAACCGCTTTGAAGGTAAAGGCGGCTGCATCAACTGCCACAACGGCGCTGAGTTTACTGATGCCACGATTTCCAACGTTCTGCACCACGGCGGCTCGGTGGTTGAGCAACTGCCCGGCGGACGCTGGCATGACATTGGCTTCCACAACATCGGCGTTCGTCCCACAACTGACGACATGGGAATCGCGGCTTCTGATCCTTCCGGATTAGCGTCGCTCTCCGTCGCTCAGCTCGCTTCCATGGGACAGGTCAGCGGAACTGCAGTCCCAGCCGGCGCGCCGGTTTCCGTGGGCGGAGCCGTTAAGACGCCCAGCCTGCGTAACGTCGAACTGACTGCTCCGTTCTTTGTGAACGGCGGTCAGGCCACGCTCGGCCAGGTGGTCGACTTCTACAGCCGCCGCGGTGACTTCCCCTCCGCGGACATGGATCCCAATCTTGAACGGGCAAGCTTTGGTCCGCTCGATAAAATCGCGGTCGTAGCTTTCCTTAAATCGCTTACCGATGAGCGAGTGCGCAGCCAGAGCGCGCCCTTTGATCATCCTTCACTCATCGTCCCCAACGGCGGCACGGTGACCAATGGAATTTTGACGGAACAGACAGTCACTATCCCAGCTACCGGCGCGGCCGGCGGAGCGCCCCTGGCCAAGTTCTGTGATTCATTGGTCGGCGCAAACTCGTCAGTCTGCCAGTAAACGGTTTGTAAGATTTGTAATTTCTTGATGCACTAAGAGGCCGCAAAAAAAGGCGGCCTCTTTTTTTATTTGGGGGTAAACGGGATGTGGTTTTGTTTATACATGGATGTGGAGCGCAGGCAACGGGGCCTCCAGCCAGCCCGGTCTCGGGCTTGGGTTAAAGAAATCCTCGGCTGCGATATTCGATCGCTAAGCTCTGTTGGTTTTTCTCCGCGCCTCCGCGCCTCCGCGGTAAATTCCCGACCTCCCGATTCAGATCAGAATGATCAGTGGTAAAGAATTTTTGCCAGCTCGCCCAGTTCCACCACATCCAGCGGACAATCCTTCCAATTATGTTTCCAGCACACAATTACGTCGCACTTATCTTTGCGATGCTTGTGCTTCTTGAAGTTCCTGCTTTCAAATTCAAATTCAATCCTCACACGCTGCCACAGCCCTGGCGCGACCTCGCGCATGGCAATGCAATCAGGAAAACCCGCTTGCAGCCGATGCACCACAAACCCCAGCTTCCGCGCCATCATGCCAAACACAAACACCACGCCCAGTTCATTCACCGGCGCGTGCGCTAGTTCCGGCCACGGCAACGGCGCACCATAGATCGGACGGTCGCGCAGAATCCCGCCTTTGCGGAACATCTTTTTCCAGCCATGATCCTTTCCCTCGGCCCGTGGTCTTGCCGTTGCATTCGTGCAAGCCGCAGTCCTGCTCGTGGCGCCGGAGCTTCCGTCGCGCCCCGCCACAATCATCTCCAGCACATCTCTCCATTGCCGTTTCATCCCGTGTTTGCTGGCAAACTTGCAGAACCCATCCGCCGTTCCTCGCCAACTCCCGTAAAGCCTTTGGAACGGCTTTCCGCTGAATCTGCCGGCTCGTTCATATTCCAATATGCTAGGCAGCTTCTTCAGCTTGCGCGCTACGCTCGCCCAGTCCCGCAGCACAGTCTCTTCCGCCGGACTATAACCGGGCCCAATGCCTTCCAGCCCGGCGGCCCGCAGCGCATTGCTCAGGCTGCCCAGCCGTTTGTAAACATGTTTCGTTCGTACGTCGGCCATCGCCCGCAGCTCGCGCAGACTTGGGTTACGGTGCAGTTTTCTCGCACACACACGGATAGCGCTCACGATTTCTTCTTTTGTCATGATTGTTCTCGCAGTCGGTTTTTATTGGGATTCGCTTGAAAACAGAAAAGCCACCGCTTTGGGTGGCTCAGGGGTTTCTCGGTTCAGGGTTTTCTAGATTTTTGGAGCGCAGGCAGCGGGGCCCCCGGTCAAGCCCGACTCTGGCTTGCTGGGGTGAAGAAGCCCTCGCCTGCGGCTATTTAACATCTTTGACTAGTAGCTAACGGCTAGTGGCTAGGAGCTGCGAAGCTCCTTACTTATATATGCACTCAAATCCCCCTTCTGGGGACACGTTTTTTCAACTTTATTTTTGTGTCTGATAACACTGCCAACACCACCATAATCGTGTAGCACAGCCGCCCTCGGCTGTGTTTCGCCGATACAATCACAATCGTGCAGCACAGCCCGGAGTCAAGAGCCAAAAACTAACGGCCAAGAGCTAATGGCTGGGTTCTCCCTCTACTTACTAGTGTGCAATTTGCACCCCTCCGGGACATTTTTTTCGAACTTTATTTTTACGTCTGATAACACTCGAAAGCCGTCAACCTGGTCCGTTATTGAATGCCTTTCTTAACCCGTCGATCCCTGTCAAGATTCTGTGGCACAGGCACTCTTGCCTGTGCCCTATCCCACGACAATGCTTTGCGGGAGACGCAAGATATCTTGCACCTTGACGGTCCAGCGCCGGAGGCGCGGCCACAAGTTAGCCCCAATACCGTTCACTTAATGAATTCGATACTGCCAGGAACTAAGGAGATCAAGCCCCGTCAGGGGCGCAATTACTGAGCCCACCGCGTAAGCGGTGGGAAATGGTGAGGATTCGCAGCGAGCCCCGGAGGGGCGGCACAGAAGATGCTGATATTTTTGTTGATCATCATGGTTCCAAAATTTCGTTAAGTGAACGGTATTGAAGTTATCCCAGCACGGCCCGAGGCGCGCTTGCGCGCTGAAGGGGTAAGTGCTGGGTAACGGAACACAAATGGTCCTTTCCGCTCTGCCGAAGGCCCGCGCGTAGCGAAGCGCAGCGACAATATCTGCGTCGATCAGCGCCCATCTGCGGCGCACCTGTCTTGGCGGCGTCTGAGCCGCCAGCCGAAATCCCGAGTCAAAGACGAGGGACGTCAGACCGAAACATTAAAATGGTCGGCCCCTAGCGGACGATTTTAGAACTGTGGTGGCGTGTAGGGGTCAGCTTTGATTGCGTTATTGGTGTAACTGCGATTTTTTCCTATCAGGATTTCGGGGTAGTGGGCTGTTTTGAAATCGCAGAATTGTTGGCGGTCTTAAAGTCAAAGTCTAGGCTGTGGAAACAATTGCATTCCGCCACGGGACACCGAACCTCGCCTCCCTTGGAAAAATCATTCACATCGTAGGCAACAACTATGTGGGGATTGAACGGGTGTCCGCACTGCCTACAATTGCCGTCGGCATCGTCTAAGCTGAGCTTTTCTTGTTTGCTCATGCAGATAGAACTGGTAGTAGTCGGCAAAGAGCTTGTACTCGAATGTTTCGTGTCATTGATTTCGCCCGGAACGGTCCAATATCGTGACAGCGTAGCAGGCCCAAAGTCAATTGGCATAAACGCGTTTACACCAACGATCTGAGAGACCGGATCGCCGAAATCCCCGAGGCCAAAGGCCAGGGACCCTCAGATCGAAATATAAATATTAAATGGTCGGGGCGACAGGATTTGAACTTGAGCCGAATTGCGGGCGTGAGCGAGGCAAAGCCGAGCGGGAGCCCGCAGGCGAAATCCTGACCCTGAGCTTGTCGAAGGGGCCAGCAGGCGCGAAGTCGAAGGACCTCACGTTTGAGCCCGCTGCCGAAATTCTGAAGCGAAGCCGAAGGAGCCCTCGGCAAATAGCAATCAATGAAAGATGGTCGGGGCGACAGGATTTGAACTTGAGCCGAATTGCGGGCGTGAGCGAGGCAAAGCCGAGCGGGAGCCCGCAGGCGAAATCCTGAGCGAAGCGCCAGCAGGCGCGAAGTCGAAGGACCTCACGTCTACCTCGGACAAGAAAAACTAACATATTAATTGGTCGGGGCGACAGGATTTGAACCTGTGACCCCCTGCGCCCAAGGCAGGTGCGCTACCAGGCTGCGCTACGCCCCGACAGGATGAAGCAGGGAGATTTCCATTCTAACCGATTTTTTAAGAGTCCGGATTTTGCACGGAATTTCGGTTCCGCTCAGCCGTTTTTTCAAGCATTTGAAAGCCAGTGTTCTGTTTTCATAAAAAAAGTTGCAAAAAAGGAAGCCAGGAGTTTGGAAGGCCAGCAACCTTAACTTATGAAAACCAGAAAGGTGCACCGACAGAAGGGCCCGCCAGGGCGTGTTTTTGAGTCATCTACTTAGGGCCAACGCTCTCCGGGGAATTCTGCGCTTGGGCGAACACATTTCTTAATCCGGTAAAAGGAAATCCATTCAGAGAATAAGGACAGTCCTCTCTAAGGCCGCTGGGCAATAAAGTGAAAGATTCCCTTAGGACAGTTCCAAAACGGGACTTCAGTAAGTCTACTGTACTTACCTGAGAGTGCTCTAATGAACAGGACTCCGACGGCCCCTCCTCCCAGATTTCCCAATTTGGGAAAATCTGTTCCAGATTCGGAAATTCCCAGTAAAG
>Ga0105245_10003143_pt1 | contig 14772 bp, 13 predicted proteins | sample KBSM54metaG_FD_81523 | JGI IMG/M metagenome (GOLD analysis project Ga0105245, IMG submission 81523) | Miscanthus rhizosphere microbial communities from Kellogg Biological Station, Michigan, USA - KBS M5-4 metaG | ecosystem: Host-associated > Plants > Roots > Rhizosphere > Soil | place... | reverse complement strand
TTGCTGTTCAAGATCCGCGACGACCCTCGGATCACCCGACTCGGCCGTTTCCTGCGCCGGTGGTCGCTCGACGAGCTCCCCCAGCTGTGGAACGTCGCCCGGGGCGACATGTCCATCGTCGGTCCTCGTCCTCCGCTGCCCCAGGAGGTCGAGCGCTACGATCACAACGTCCGCCGCCGGTTGCTCGTCAAGCCCGGCCTCACCGGCCTGTGGCAGGTGGGTGGTCGCTCCGGTCTGCCGTGGGACGAGGCGGTGCGGCTCGACCTCTACTACGTCGAGAACTGGTCGCTCTCGATGGACGCCATGATCATCGGCAAGACCGTCTCCGCCGTCCTCCGCCGCCACGGCGCGTGCTGACGGGCGGGCGAGCGGCCCGCGGCCGACCCGCGCCGGGCTAGTCGCGCCCTTCTCTCGTTGCCCGGGCGTAACCTCGGCGTCGTGGGTCCGGTCGAGGTCGATTCGTCACCGCGGCACCGGCGCCGCCCCGATCCGACGGGCCGACCAGACGCGGTGATGAGCCCAGAGGGGCGCCGCCTCTCGGTCGGACGGGCCGCGGCCTCGTGACGACGGAGCCGATCGAGCAAGATTCCCGGAGGGCGCTGAGCAAGCTCGCCCTGAAGTTCGTGGTCGACCCGTACTCCTCCAAGTCGTTCGCCTACCGGGCCCGGGCCCGCCGGTGGGACATGCTTTCGGCCAGATTTCCCGATCTGGACGCCATGCGGGTGCTCGACCTGGGTGGCCGGCCGGTCGTCTGGACGTCGGCTCCGGTTCGGCCGAAGCAGGTCGTCACCGTGAACTACGAGCGCCACGAGAGCCCGGAGGACTGGATCACCGCCGTCCAGGGTGATGCCTGCGACCTCCCGGCCGAGGTCCGCAACGACCGGTTCGACCTGGTGTACTCGAACTCGGTGATCGAGCACGTCGGCGGGCACGACCGCTGCCTGAGGTTCTGCGAGAGCGTCCACGCCCTCGCCGACGCGCATTGGGTGCAGACTCCCTGGCGCTACTTCCCGCTCGAGCCACACTGGATCTGCCCGGGCCTGCAGTTCCTTCCCCTCCTGCTGCGGGCGTCGGTCGCCCGCGTGTGGCCGATCGGCTGCTACCGGGAGGAGAGCCGGGAAGATCCGGTCGGTGCCGTCCTGTCGGTGCAGCTGCTCTCCGTCGCCGAGATGCGCCGGTACTTCCCGAAGTCCACCCTCCTCTACGAGCGCGTCGCCGGCGTTCTCAAGTCGATCATCGCCGTCCAAGGTTGAGGTCGGCGCGTCGACGCGACTCGAGGGCGTCCCGGTCGCTCGAGTCCCCCCGGGAGGCATCCGATTCCCTGCGTATCGCCTTCCTGGGCACCCGCGGCGTGCCGGCTCGGTACGGAGGCTTCGAAACGGCGGTCGAGGAAGTCGGCCGCCGGCTGGTCGACCGAGGCCACTCGGTCACGATCTACTGCCGGCACTCGGCGGACCCGCAACCGACCTACCGCGGCATGCGCCTGGTCCACCTGCCCGCGCTGCGGGTGAAGTCGGCCGAGACCTTGAGTCACACCGCGTTGTCGATGCTGCACGCGGTGCGAACCAAGCCCCGTTTCGACGCCGCCATCGTGATGAACGCGGCCAATTCCCCGTTCCTCCCGCTGGCCCGAGCCTCGGGCCTCCCCGTCGCCCTGCACATGGACGGCCTCGAATGGAAGCGGGGGAAGTGGGGTCGTGTGGGGCGCCGCTACTACCGCGCCGCGGAGTCACTCGGCGCCCGATGGGCGGACACGCTCATCGCCGACGCCCGAGGAATCCAGGACTATTACCTGGCCCAGCACGGAGTGGATTCCGAGTTCATCCCGTACGGGGCGCCCCTCGTCGTCCGCCGGGAGGAGCGGCTCGCCGAGCTCGGCCTTCACTCCCGCCGCTATCACCTTCTCGTGGCCAGATTCGAGCCCGAGAACAGCGTCGAGCTGCTCGTCCGCGGGTACATCGGCAGTCGGGCGACGCATCCGTTGATCGTCGTCGGCAGTGCCCCGTACAGCGCGACGTACACGGGCATGATCGAGAGCCTGGCGGCCGAGGACGACCGGGTACGACTGCTCGGCTCCGTCTGGGACCAGGAGCTTCTCGACTCCCTGTATGCGAATGCGGCAACCTACGTGCACGGTCACACCGTGGGGGGCACGAACCCCTCCCTCCTCCGAGCCATGGGAGCGGGCACCCCCGTCCTGGCCATCGACGTCGTCTTCACCCGTGAGGTGCTCGGCGACACCGGCCGCTTCTTCGAAACCCCCGCCGAGCTGGCCCGAATGCTCGAGGAGAGCGAGGCGTCGGCGGACGAGGAGCACGAGCGAGGGGAGCGCGGTCGCCGGCGAGCGGCGGCCTTGTACGACTGGGACCAGGTCGCAGCCGACTACGAGCGCCTCTGCCGGCAGCTCAGCACGGGTCACCGTCGGCATCGGCGGCAACCGGGCTGAGCGCTCACCCGCTGGGCAAGAAGAGGAAGTTCCCTACGTACCGCTCGTCGGTGGGGTGGTTCAGGCGATCTGCGTGCCCGAGCACCTCCGTCGGCACCGGTTGGACTGCGGCCCGCAGGTCGAGAAAGTGGGGCCGATAGCCGAGCTCGTCCATGAAGGCGAACGTGTCGAGGATGCGCTCGCCGACGTGCTTGTATTCGATCTCGATCTGCAGCGTTGGTCGGTATCGCTCGAGCGTCGCCCGTCCCCCTCGGAGGACCGCCAGCTCGTGCCCCTCGACGTCGCATTTCACGAACGACACCCGATCCCCCAGGTCGAAGTCGTCGAGGCGTCGCAGGCTCACCTCGAAACCGTCCTGGTCGGTGCGGGGCTCCAGGCTGGCCAGGCCGCCCACCCGGTGACGCCCTTCCACCGGGACCGAGAGCCAACCTTCGCCCGCATGGTCGCTCAGGCCGACGTTGTGGATCTCCACGGGCGCCAGCCGACGGCCACGACAGGCGGCGCGGAGGTACGCCGCGAGCTCGGGCTGGGGCTCGAAACACACCACCCGTCCCGTGGGGCCGACCTGCTTGGCGAAGCGGTAGGTGTAACTCCCGACGTTGGCGCCGATGTCGAGCACCACGTCGCCGGGCGCGACCAGGCGAGACACACCGCGCAACTCGAACTCCCGGGAGAAACCGATCCGCGATCGAACGGCCATCGAATAGCGGGGGGGCAAGAGGCGGTTCAGCGCCCGCGACCTCCAACCCATCAGAGGCCCAACCGTTCGAGGAACTCGTCGGGCGGCGGCAGCCGCTCGACGACCCACCACGGCCCGGCCGCGTCGAGCTCCTCCACCGGGTGCAGGCCGGACGCGACCGCGATCGTGCGCAGGCCGAGGGCGCGGCCGCACAGCACGTCCGATGGTGTGTCACCGACGAGGTAGACCGAGCCGTCGAGATCCGGGTACACGGCTCGCAGCCGGTCGAGGAACGACCGTCCGATCTCGACCCTCTCGTAGCCGTCGCCTCCGAAGCCACCCAACTCGAAGTCGAAGTACCGATCGAGGCCGTACGACGTCAACTTCGCCCTGGCGCCGGCGACGACGTTGCCCGTCAGCAGGCCCATGACCACGTCCGGCCGTCGGGCCAGGCTCTCGGCGATGTCGACGACCCCCTCCATCACCCGGCCTCGCCGCTGGCGGAGGCGGACCGGGAGCTCGCGGGCATAGACGTCGAGCAGGGCCTGCTCCACGGCGGGGTCGGCGTCCAACCCGAGCTCGACGAGGATGGCGCGGGCGACCATGGCGTCGGTCAGGCCCGACGTGGGCAGCCGGCTGAGGTCGACGTCGCGGCCGAGGACCTCGCGGACCCCGTCCTCCAAGGCGGCCACGCCCGCCCTGGCCGTGGTCAGCAGCGTCCCGTCGATGTCCCAGAGCACCGCCGTGCGCACCACCGGGGTCACGGCCCGCCACCCCCGGCCAGGCGGAGGACAGTGTCGACCAGGGCCTGGGGGTCGAGGCCGTGCCACCCGAGAACCTCGTCGTTCAGGCCGCACACGGGGACGCGGTCGACGGCCAGGTGGGCGCATCGGACCCCGAGTCCCGACCTGGCCACCTCGGCCAGGAGCATCTGCCCCTGCCCACCGATGCCGTAGTGGTTGTCGAGGGCGACGAGGAGCGGGGTGTCCGCCGTCTGGCCCGCCAGCCAACCGGCGTCGACCCGGTTCAGCCACGGCAGGTCGACGACCCGGATCTCCAGCCCCGCCTCCGCCGCCAACCGCTCGGCGGCGGTGAGGGCGAGAGTGAGCAGCACCGGCCCCGCGGCCATGACCACGCCGTCGGTGCCCGGCCGCACCACCACTCCCCGACCGAGAAACGGTTCGGTGTTGCCGGGGTGCGTGCACGGCACGTCGAGCGGTGGCGTGACCAGCCGGAAGTAGACGCTGCCCGGGATCTCGTGGAGGCAGAACCGCAGCAGCGGCCCGACCTCGGCGGCCAGCGCCGGTTCGACCGCGACCAGACCGGGCATGGCGGCGAGGCTGGAGATGTCGCGAACGGCCTGGTGGGAGTGGCCCGGACCACCCGGGACCAGGCCGGCGAGGGATCCGACGTAGACCACCTTGGTGCCCTCGGTGGCGTTGGTGTAGATCTGCTCGTTGGGACGGGAGGACAGGAAGCAGGCAAAGGAGTGCACCACGGGGAGCAGCCCCCGCAGGGCCAGGCCCCCGGCCTGGGACACCATGTCCTGCTCCGCGATGCCGCACTCGATGAACCGGTCGGGAAATCGCTCGCGGAACGGGATGAGGCCGGTGTCGAGGACGAGGTCGCCGTCGAGGGCGACGATGCGGTCGTTGTCGGCCGCCTCCTGGCAGAGGGCCACGGAGTAGGCGTCCACCAGGCGCTGGCCCCGCGCCGGGATGCGATCGGCCACCTCGACGCTCACGAGCTCGGGCAGCTGCACTCCGAGGGCAGCCGCCCGCTCGTGGCAGCGGGCGACCAGTTCGTCGACCGCCCGGTCGTAGTCGGCGACGCTGGGGGCGCCGCTGTGGAAGCGGTAGAGCGTCTCACCCTCCGGGATCGACTCCATGAACGACACGCCTCGACCCTTGACGGTGTCGGCGATGAGCACCCCCGGCACGCCGTCGGCGGCCGCCAGCCGGCTCAGCGCGGCGGCGATCGCCTTGTGGTCATGGCCGTCACAGCGCTCGACCGCCCACCCGAAGGCGGCGAACTTGCGTTCGAGGTCGCCCAGGTCGGACACGTCGGCGACCCAGGTGTCCGACTGGATGCCGTTGCGGTCGACGACCACCGTGATCTGGCCGATCCCCCGGTTGACGGTCCCTTGCAGCGACTCCCAGATCTGGCCCTCCTGCAGCTCTCCGTCGCCGGTGAGGACGAAGAACCGCTCCTGCCGCCCGGTCAGCCGGTTGGCCTCCACCATCCCCTTCGCCTTGGAGATGCCCATCCCCAGCGACCCGGTGTTGGCCGCCATGCCCGGGGTGTGCACGTCGGGGTGCCCGGGGAGGCCGCCCAGCCGGCGCAGGGCGTGGAGCTTGTCGAAGTCGATGATTCCCAGGGCGATGAGCGCGGCGTAGAGGCCGGGCGCGTCGTGACCCTTCGAGGAGAAGTAGGTGCCCGGCGGGCGGGGGCCGTCGGGTCCGTCGTCGCCGAGCTCGTGGCGGTAGATCCACGACACCAGGTCGAGGGAGCTGAAGCTGCTCCCGATGTGGCCGGAACCGGCCCGCATGATGGAGTAGAGGGTGTTCACCCGGCACATGTCGGCGAAGAGGGCGGTGGTGGCGAAGGGATCGCCCTCCACGCCGGGCAGGCGCTCGAACGCCTCGGGGGAGTAGTACCGGACGATCATCCGCGCTCCCCGGTCGCGCCGGCGGTGACGGCCTGGCCGGTGTCGGGCCACGCGGTGGTCGCCACCACCGGGAGGGGGGCCTGCCCGTGTTCGAGGATGTGCTCCAGGGTCATCCAGTCGACGGCGTCGTTCAGGTCGAAGCCCTCGTACCCGTCGCACAGGAACGGCCGCACGACGTCGCCCGAGATCTTGGACGTGCGCTCGAACGCCGCCACCCGCGCCAGCTCGAGGCTCGCGTTCTGCACCAACACCTCGGGCAGGGCCTGGTAGGGACGGCTGTGCCACGGCGGCGATGCGCCCCCGTCGTCGAGCAGAGGCCGGATCCGTTCGCCCTCCCGCAGCCACATCTTCCCCGGGAGCTGGCGGCACCTCTCGACGGCGCGGACGGAGTCGGCGCCCGGGTCGCGGCTGAGCTCCTCGAACGCCCGGCGGATGGTGGACGGCTGGCGGAGGGGGCTCGTCGGACGCAGCAGGGCGAACGCGTCGTAGGTGCGGCCCCGCTCGGCCAGGGCGGCCAGGGTGAACGACACCCATTCGACGTCGGGGGAGAGGTCTCCGGCCAGCTCCGCCGGCCGGAGGAACGGCACCTCCGCGCCGTAGTGGCGGGCGATGGCCGCGGTCACCTCGTCGTCGGTCGACACGACGACGTCGAGGAACACGCCGCTGTCGAGGGCGGCTGCGATGGTGTAGGCGAGCAGGGGATGCCCGCCGATCCGGCGCACGTTCTTGCCCGGGATCCGGCGGGACCCGCCGCGGGCCGGGATCAGGGCGACCGCCCGGGACAGGGTCATCACACCCGGGAGGGATCGTGGATGATCGAGATGTTCTTCCATTCGGAGAACACGTCGAGCGCTTCGGTGCCGGCTTCGCGAAACCCGTTCCCCGAGTGCTTCACGCCGCCGAACGGCATGTGGGGCTCGCTGCCGTAGGTCGGACCGTTCACCACGACCATGCCCGCCTGCACCCGACCGGCGAACACCATCGCCCGGTCGACGTTGCGGGTGTGGATGGCGGCGGTCAACCCGTAGGCGGTGGCGTTGGCCAGCTCCAGGGCCTCCTCGAAGCCGGCCACCCGGTAGACGCTGGCCACCGGCCCGAAGAGCTCGACGCAGGAGACCGGCGCCCCTCGATCGACGTCGGCGATGAGCGTGGGCTCGAGGAAGCAGCCGCCGTCGAACCCGGGCCCGGAGAGCCGTCGTCCGCCGCAGAGAACGGTGGCCCCCGCGGCCCGGGCGGCCTCGGTGGCGTCGAGCATCCTCGTGATCGCCCGTTCGTTGATCACCGGCCCGAGGTCGGCGTCGTCGCCGGTGCCGACCCGGAGCGCGCCGGTCGCCTCCAGCATCAGCGAGACGAAGTCCGAATAGACCGTGTCGAACACGATCACCCGGCTCCCGGCGGCGCAGCGTTGCCCGGCGTTGCTGTAGGCCGACAGCGTCGCCGCCTTGGCCGCCGCCGGCAGGTCGGCGTCGTCACACACGACGAGCGGGTTCTTTCCTCCCAGCTCGAGCGAGACCTTGGCCAGGCGGGCGCCGGCGGTCGCCTGAATCCACCGTCCGGTGCCGGAGGAGCCGGTGAAGCTCACCAGGTCGACCCCCGGGTTCTCCACCAGCGCCGCGCCCGCCTCGGCGCCGAGTCCGTGCACGACGTTCAGCACCCCGGCCGGGACGCCGGCCTCCAGCACGAGGCGACCGAAGAGCTCGGCGCTGAGCGGCGTGTCCTCCGACGGCTTCAGCACCGCCGCGTTCCCGCACAGCAGCGCGGGGAAGACCTTCCACGCATAGTTCGGCAGGGGCGTGTTTGACGCCACGATCAGGGCGGCGACGCCGACCGGGCCGCGGACGAGGAAGACGTCCTTGTGGGGCATGGCGCTGGTGGTCGTCCGTCCGTAGAAGCGCCGCCCTTCCCCGGCCACGAAGTACGCCATCTCGATGGCGGCGCCCAGCTCGCCCCGGGCATCCCGCGGTGGCTTGCCCGTCTCCAGGCACACCCGTTGGACCAGTTCGTCGGCGTTCTCGCGGAGCAACTCGGCGGCCCGGCGGATCGTGTCGCCCCGCTCGACCACCGTCCTCCTGCTCCAGGCGGGCTGGGCCCGGCGGCAGCTGAGGACGGCCCGCTCGCAGTCGACGACCGTCGACCCGGCCAAGTCCGCGATCACGGTGCCGTCGGCGGGGGACCGCCGCTCGATCCAATGGCCCTCGGCCGGGTCCGCCGCCACCCCGTCGATCAGGTTGGCGACGCGTCGGACCGTGTGGTCACCAGGCCGCGTATCCACCGTCAACCCTCAGGTCGATCCCGGTCACGTAGGCGGAGGCGTCGGAGGCCAGGAAGAGCAGCGGTCCGACGAGGTCGTCGTCGACCGCCAGGCGGCCCATCGGCACCCGGGCGGAGAACTTCTGGATGAAGACGTCGTCCTGCTTCCCGGCCACGCCACCGGGGGAGAGGGTGTTGACCCGCACGCCGAAGGCGGCCCAATGGGTGGCGAAGTAGCGGGTGAGGTTGACCAGCGCCGCCTTGGACGCGCCGTAGGCAGGGGGCTTCAAGAACGGGGGGTCGACCGGAATGTGGTCGTACATCCGGGCGTCGGGCGACACCGTGGCGTAGAGCGAGCCGATGTTCACGATCGAACCTCTGCCCTCCACCACCATCGCGCCCCCGAAGACCTGGATCGCCTGGAACGCGCCGACCACGTTCACGGCCAGCACCGCCGAGAAGGCGTCGGAGGTGATGTCCTCGAGGCGGGTGGTGCTGGTCCGGGCCGGCGGCTGGTCGATCCCGGCGTTGTTGACCAGAACATCGGGCGGGCCGAGGGCGGCAACGGTGGTGTCGAGGGCCCCGGCCAACGAACCGCGGTCGCAGACGTCGGCGACGATCGTCACGACCCGTTTCTCGCCGAACTCCTCGACGATCGCCTCCCATGCGGGACCGGGGGCGGCGCCGGCCCGGTCGAGGGCGGCCACGCTGGCGCCGGCACCGAGGAGCGTTCGAGTCCATATCCGTCCCAGCTGGCCCAAGGCGCCGGTTACCACGGCCACCTTGCCGTCGAGCTCGAACAAGGTCAGGCCAGGATGTCGAGGGAGATGTCGTCGTCCGCCCGGCGGGCGCACAGAAGGGCCCGGCCCAGGACCTCGGGGAGCTGGTACGGGTAGAGCCCGTCGCCCGGGGACTTCATGGTGACGTCGTCGGCCTGCAGGACGTGACCGGCCGGCAGGTCCCAGCGGGCGACGATCTTCTTGCCCATCTTGATGCCGGGCTGGATCTCGGTGGCGTAGCACTTCTTGCTTCCGTCGCCCATGGCCTCACGCGTGCGCCGGAGGTCTCGGACCAGCTTCGACAGGCCCGCCGGCTCCAACGAGAAGGCGTGATCGGTGCCCTTCATGGCCCGGTTGAGGGTGAAGTGCTTCTCGATCACCCGGGCCCCGAGCGTGTAGGCGACGACCGACATGGCGATGCCGCTGTCGTGTCCGGAGAAGCCGATGACAACCTCGGGGAACTCTCGCCGATAGGTGTCGATGACTTTGAGGTCGAGCTGTCCGAATGCGGGCGGATAGGCGGCGGTGCACTGGAGCAGGCAGAGCCGGGGATTGATGGCCATGATGACGTCGTACGCCCGGCGAACGTCTTCGAACTTGGCGGCGCCGGTGCTCACGACCATCGGCTTCTGCAACTGGGCGACATATTCCAGGAGCTGCACGCTCTTGAGATCGCCCGAGGCGATCTTGATGGCCGGCACGTCGAGTTCGGCGAGGAAGTCGGTGCTCGGCATGTCGAACGCGGTCGCGAAGAAGCAGATGTCGAGCTCCTTGGCGTACTGCTTCAGCTCCTGGTAGTCGTCCCACTCGAATTCCAGGGCTGAGCGATGCTCACCATAGGTGGCGCCGAAGCTGTTCTCGTTCTCGTACGGCCGGTCGTACGCCGCCCGGGTGAACAAGGCGAGGTTGTCACGCTTTTGTAGCTTGACCGCGGTAGCCCCCGCACGCTTCGCCGCGTCGAACAACTCCTTGCATTGCTGGACATCGCCCTGGTGATTGTGACCAATCTCAGCGATGACAAAGCACGGACTCTCGTCGGAGATTTCGATTCCATCGATGTCAAGGGTTCGCGTCATCGGCTTGCACCTCCAGAGGTCGGCCACCACCGTCCGGCCACAGTCGCGCCTGGCGTCGATCCGTGTCACGAGCCTACACCGAGGACTTTGGCCTTCCGAGCCTCGCGCAGGCCATCGCTCCGACCAGCAGCGGAAGGCCGGCAACTCGGTCGTAGCCCCACCGGGCACCTCCTGGGTGGACCCCCGGCGCAGGCCGCGGCCGGCATCGGCCAGGTGCGGGGGGCTGGGTCGATCCGGTCGTCGCGGTGCAGCCAGACGATCGCGGCGGAGTGGAAACAGAATCGAGGAGGCGAAAAGCCGCCTTGGCGACTGCGGAACGCAGTGCGCCGGCACCGCTGTTCAGCGCTCTTTCGGGAGCTGACAACGGGTGTCGAGCGGCTGTAGGGTTTCCCAGCAGTGCAAGGCCGCCCCCTGATCTCGACCGATTTCTCGCTGCCGCCACCGCGATCCTGTCCGGATATGTCCGGCCGTGAAATGTCGGCGACGTCATGGGTACGGAGGCGGCGAATGCATCTCATCTCGGGGGGTTCGGCGCGACCCACAGTTGGGCGGGAATGAAAGACTCTCCGGGCATTCTGCTCGTCGGAAACTTCCCGCCGCCCTATGGGGGCGTCCCCTCGCACCTGCAATCACTGGGTCCCTTTCTGGCGCGGGCTGGGTGGAGGGTGCACGTCCTGACCCCGAAGTACTCCAGTGGCCCGACGCGCGTTGTCGACGGGGTGACTGTGTGGTCGCACGCGCCCAGTTCCACTCCCCAACAACTTCGTGATCTCGTCTTTCGGTGCCGGGACGTCGTCTCGCACGCGCCGTACCTGCTCAAAGAGCCTCGACGCTTCCTCTATCTCCTCCATTATGCCGAGCAGATCGCACGGATCGTGCGGGACGAGCGCATCGCGCTCATCTCCGCATATCACATCCTGCCTGCGGGACTGGTCAGCGCGTGGGTCAGTCGCCAGTTGTCCGTCCCGCTCGTCACCTCGGTGTTCGGTGAGGTGTGGATGGACACGACATTGTTCGCGCAGCGGCGGAGGGAGACCAGCCTCGTCCTCGGTACAAGTGATCTGATGCTCTCGGTCAGCGATCATTGCGCGAATGGGCTGCGCCGGCATGGCTACCCCGTGGAGGTGTCGTACTACGGCGTCGACCTCGACCGCTTCTCCGGAGCGGCCCGAGCCGACCTGAACGACCGCCCTGGCGACGCCGCCGCCTTCCCCAAACCCGGTGAGCCGGTGGTGCTCTTCGTGGGCCGACTCGAGGCGGAGATGGGACTTGGGGTCCTGCTCGATGCCCTGCCCGACCTGAAGGCGCGGTGCCCGGAGGCGAAGGTGGTCGTGGCCGGACGGCAGGGTGGGTTGACGACGAGGGCGCTGGCCGCCGCCGCCGACGACCCGTCGCGGGTGTTCGTGTGTCGGGATGCCAGCGACGAGGCCATCTCGAGTCTCTACGCCCTGGCGAGGGTCGTGGCCGTGCCGAGCACCAACGAGCGAGCGTGCCTCGGCCTCGCCGTCGCCGAAGCCTCCGCGTCCGGGCGCCCCGTCGTCGTCGCCAACGCGGGCGGTGGTCGGGAGATCCTTGCTCCCGGAGGAGGAACCCTGGTCCCGCCACAGGATTCGGAGGCGCTGGTCGAAGCCCTTCTGCCGTACCTCGGCGACGAGGATCTGGCGACAGACGCCGGGAAGATCGGCCGTGCCTTCATAGAACGCCATTTCGACGCGAAGCAGACGAATGCCGCCATCGCCGAGCGGTTCGCGTCGCTGATTCGCTAGGCGGACGTTCCGCCAATCTCGTCGGTGGCGGGGCCCTACACGTGCTCGACCGGGTGACCGGCCAGCATCGCTTCCTGGGTCGCCTGGCTGTATTTGCGCAACCGCCTGCTGTTCGGACGCCACGCCTCCGTCACGGAAACCTCCCGCAGTCGATCGGACAGCAGCGGTCGGCTGACGAAGAAGGCATTGACCCCCTGCGAATCGCAGCCGACGAGCGCCATGTCTTTCTGGGCGGCCAGTTTCGCCAGCGCAGCGACCGAGGCACCGTGATACATCCGGTGGGAACTGGCCTCTCTGAACATGAACGAGGGATCGTACGGAATCGTCACCGCGGCTTCGGGCCCGAAGCTCGCGTTGTACTCGGCGACGACGATGCCCGCCGACGCTTTCAGCGCGTTCCACACCCAGTAGTCGTTGCCGTCGATATCGATCGACAGGAGATCCACGTGATCGGCGGCGACGATCGTGTTGACGTTCTCCACTGTCACGAACGCCTGCTTTACGACCACGCCCGCGATGTCGGCGTAGAACTGCTCGGCACTCTTCGCGGAAACTGGGTCCGCCTCGACCATCGCCCCTGTCCAGCCCCAGTTCAACGCGAGATTGGCGCAGCAGCATTCCCGTCCGTCGCCAATCCCGATCTCGAGGAAGCGGCGTCCTCCTCCGCCGGTGAGCGACACCAGGTACAGCAGGATCCCGTCCTCGCCGTTCTGCGAATAGATGCTGAGCTCGGCGTCGGTGATCGACCGCGGCGGCCGGCCGGCTCCATAGATCGTCGTGCTGAGGCCGGCGGCGAGGTCATGGCGGGTTCGGTGTTCGAGAGACGCGACCCGCTGTTCGAGAGCCGACAGACGTCCCGAGCAGTCTGTCGTCGCCAACCCGGGTACCCATTTGCGCAGAAGGCGCCGGCCGGTGGCCGTCAACGACGGATTCGTGGCCATCAGGGCTCACGCCCGACGTCGGCGCGCTTCACCGCGACGGCCAGGATGTTCTGGGTGACGATGCGTTGACCGGGGCCGAGCTCGGCGTAGAGAAGGAGTTGGTAAAACCTCTCGACGACGGCCCACAAAGCGCGCCTGCCGATCGCCCGGCGACCACGCAAAGGCGGTGGCGACGACCGAAACTGCACGTCAGGAAGGCCGATCCGGTTGAAGAGCTGCGTAAGGCTCACGGCCGTGAAGGCCAACTCGTGGGTGAAATCGCCGTATCGCACATGGCCGAAGGTGGGCGAATCGGCATTTGGCACCTGGAGAACGACTCGTCCGAGGGGACGAAGAGCGTCGCGGCACTGGCAAAGGATGTCGACGACTTCCTCGGGGGGGAAGTGTTCCAGCACATCCCGCAGGATGATGACGTCGTACTGATCGACGTGTCCACGTAAGTGCTCCTCCATCCGTGCCTGCCGGATGTTGGGTACACCGAGATCTTGGGCGATGGACACCAGCTCGGCGCTCGTGTCGATGCCTTCCGCGGTTTCGTATCCGACGCTCTGGAGCCACCACACGAGATTGCCGCTGCCGCATCCGATGTCGAGTATCCGAGAGTGTCGGTCGGGGGGAAGGAGATCGTCGAACGTGCGGTGCCAGGTAGGAGCCTTGGCTCGAAACGACTCGAGGGTTGGCTTGGGCTTCCGGTGCTGAAGATGGGTCGACGAATAGGTGTCGTAGAAACCGTCCTTGAACATGGCTCAGGCCCGTCCCGCGACGGCATCTGATCTCACGTGACCAGGAGGAGGTCGGTGTGGGCGACGCCGGCGTACGCCGATCCCACCTTGTCCATGCTGTCTGCCGAATACGACACCCGCCGATCGGTGCGGAGGGACGCACGGAGGTCGATGACCTCGCGATAGTTCCTCGCGACCTGCTCGTGGAAGAGCTCGAGACCATTGGCCCGCTCGAGCCCGTAGGGCCAGTACTCGGTCACGACCGGAACATCCGACGACAGGAGTCTCGAGGCGCCCGACAGCACATGGCCTTCGTGTCCCTGTGTGTCTATCCAGACGATCCCGACGGTGGAGAGGTCGACCTCGACCTCGGCCAGGAGGGCGTCGAAACGAACGACCCGCACTTCGATCGTCTGCCGCTGTTGCTCGTGGAAGACTCCCTCTTCCGCCGAACCCATGCGTACGCGGTGGTCACCCCAGTTGGTGTCGGACAGCTCGAGGGTTGCCGTCCCCTCCTGGTCGGACAGCGCGTACGGGAGGACCGTGACTCGATCGTCGAGATCGTTCATCACCAGGTTGCACCGCAGAAGCCGACGATTTCCCGGCTCGGGCTCGGCACAGATCGCGTTCTTTGCGCCGAACCTCTTCAAGGCGGTGATCGTCGAGGTACCGATGTTCGCCCCGATGTCGAGGAAGGTCCGGTCCAAGAGCGGGTTCGGTGTGGATGACGTGCCGAGATATTCCACCGCCTTGGCCATGACGCGCTGGTCGGACGGCCCGTGGGCGTAGATGTCGCGACCGACCTGCTGATCGGCGGTGGCGACGAAGAACCAGAGACCGTCGCGCTCGACGCCGACGCTGGGCGTCACCCTGGGCAGAAATGGAAAGAGGCGGTTGCGAAGGATGCTCGCCCGCTGGCCCCGTGCGTTCGTTGCCACCTCGGCCGTCACTCGCAAGCCCGACTTCACCCGACGGGCCAAGCCGGCGGCCTGCTGACTCACCATCCAGGCCTTCCCTGACCGGGCGCCGCCGCCCGCGGACAGGGCTGCTGCCGGGGACGGCCCCTTGGGACGCACTCGAACGGCGGGGGTGTGGCGGTCGGCCCGTCGTGCTCGCTGTCCACAGCCATCCGATCGAGCGTAGTGCACCCCCCACTTCGGCCTGGAGGGCTTCGAACGGGGTTCAGACGGCCGGGCCGACGGCCGCCCCGCACCAATCGCAATGATGGCCGGCTCGCCGCCTGTGACCTACTGGGCCAGCAGAGACGACAACGCCACTTCGATGCGATCCGAGATCAAAAGGGCGAAAGCGGCGGTCATGTGCTGTTTGTCGCTGTAGCAAAGGACGTTGCCGGCGACGACCGGACAACGGTCGGATGTGCACATCCACGGCACGGCATCGATGAACGACGCGCCCTCGGACGTCACGATGTCTTTGAGCCGCTC
>Ga0105245_10003142_pt1 | contig 14776 bp, 11 predicted proteins | sample KBSM54metaG_FD_81523 | JGI IMG/M metagenome (GOLD analysis project Ga0105245, IMG submission 81523) | Miscanthus rhizosphere microbial communities from Kellogg Biological Station, Michigan, USA - KBS M5-4 metaG | ecosystem: Host-associated > Plants > Roots > Rhizosphere > Soil | place... | reverse complement strand
GGTTGGTGTACTTCTTGGCGATCGAGATCACGAGACGCAGGTTGGCCTCGACCATTTCCTTCTTGGCCTGGCGGGCTTCGCGCTCGCCCTTCTGCACCATCTGCACGATCTTGCGGAACTCGCCGATCTCGAGACCGGTCTCGCCCGCGAGCGTCTGGATCTCGGTGCGGATGTCCTTGATGCGGTCCTTGTCCTTGCCGGTGAAGCTCTTCCAGCCGCCGGCCGAAAGCTTCGAGACGCGGTTGAGCCACTGCGGATTGAGCTCGGAGCCCTGGTAGTTGCGCAGGAAGTCGTCGCGCGACACGCCATGGCTCTCGGCGAGCCGCATCAGGCGGCCTTCGTACCCGACGAGGCGCTTGTTGATGTCGTAGAGCTGCTCGACCAGCGCGTCGATGCGCTGCTGGTTCAAGCGCAGCGACTTCACCTCGGCGATCAGCTCTTCCTTGAACTTCTTGTACTTGCGCTCCTGCGCCGGCGAGAGCGCGCCTTCGTTCGCAAGCTGCTTCTGGATGTCCTGCTCCTGCAGGCGGCGCAGCCGCTTGTAGGTGTCGGCGACCTTGTCGAAGGTCTCGAGCACTTTCGGCTTCAGTTCGGCCTCGATGGCGGCGAGCGAAAGCGAATTCTCGAGATCGTCCTCGTCCATCTCCCCTTCGGGATTGGCGGCGGCCTCTTCCTCGGGCGTCGCGCCTTCGGACGGAATGGGCTTGGGCTGGAACGGCGTCGGCGCCGGCGGCGCGGCCGGGGGAGCCGCCATCTGCGGCGGCGCGCCGGGCGCAGGCGGGAGTGGCTGGCCGTCGGGACCGACGGCAGGAGGCGCGGCCATGCCCTTCACGGCATCCGGACCGGCGTAGGTCGCCTCGAGATCGATGATGTCACGCAGGAAGACTTTTCCTTCGTTGAGCTCATCGCGCCAGATGATGATGGCCTGGAACGTCAGCGGGCTTTCGCACAGCCCCGCGATCATCGCCTCGCGGCCCGCCTCGATGCGCTTGGCGATCGCGATTTCGCCTTCGCGCGACAGCAACTCGACCGAGCCCATCTCGCGCAGGTACATGCGCACGGGATCGTCAGTGCGCTCGCCCGGCTCCGACTTCTCGGACTTCGCCGGCGTCTTGCGCTTGACCTCGACGAGCTCGCCGCCCTCGTCGTCATCGTCCTCTTCTTCTTCAGCCGCTTCGGCGCCCTCCTCGGCGTCGGGCTCCTCGTTCTCGACGACGTTGATGCCCATCTCGCTGAGCATCGCGAACACGTCCTCGATCTGGTCGGAGGTCACCTCTTCCGACGGAAGCACGGCGTTGATCTGTTCGTGCGTGACGTAGCCGCGCTTCTTGGCGGCCTTGATCATCTTCTTGACGGCTGCATCGGTGAGGTCGAGCAGCGGCAGCGGGGCGTCAGGCGTTGCGCCTTCTTGCGTCTCCTTTTCAGGAGCTTCCATCTTTGCGTCCTTGCCTTTGTCTTTTAGGGCGATCTGCGCGGCTTTCGCTTTCGCCGTGACGGCGACCATCTTCTCGATGGTCTTCGACACAACGCCCTTGGCCGTGCCGGCGATCGCCGTCACGGTCTTCACAGCCAGAACCCGGGTGGTAACGGTCGCGGTTGCGCCAGCCTTGAGCGCGGCTTTCGCCTGAAGCTTGACGGGGACCTTGGCGCCAGCCGCGGGCGGCTTGGCGGCAGCCGCAGCCTTGCCGACCGGCGCGGGCGCCTTGGCCGGGGCCTTCATCGCAGACTTGGCGGCCGCAGGCTTGGCAGCAGCCGACTTGGCAGCTGGTTTCGCACCCTTGGCAGCGGGCTTTGCGGGCGCCGGCTTTGCGGCCATTTTGGCCTTGGGTGCTACTTTTGACTTGGTCGTTACCATCGAAACATCTCCTCGCACCGGGGTCGGTACCCCTGCCGTGCCACCACCGCGCCGACGTCGGCCCCCCGCTCCAGGCCAACCGTCAAAAGGGGCAGCCAATGCCGCCCCCGCAACGACCGAATCGGTCCGCAGTGTCGCTGGGGCGAATTAAGCCCCGATTAAGCGTGCTTTGCCTTCAAAAACCGTCGATCTCAACGGTTTTGATGGCTCCGAAATTCCCGAGAGTCCAGCCGAATTTTTCACGGCTCCGGTAAAACCCCGAACGCCCGGAAAAGGCTAAATCCCGCGTGCGGGGCGGCCTGAAAGCGCACCAAAACCTTCGATTGTCGCTTCCATGCCTTCCAGGGCTGCGAGCTGGCTCTGGACGTCCCGCAACCGGGCGAGATTCTCGTCGGTCGCCTCGGCCGCCAGGGCACGCTCCGCCTCTCTAAGTTCTCTATTTAGCGTCCGGGACTTGCGATGCAAGGTGACGACGTGGGTCCACCATTGGCGAACGTCGTCCACCGCCGCTCCGGCGTGCGCCGGCCAGTCCGCCGGATGAGTGATCGCGGCCTCGACCCGCAGGAGCACCCCGCCCAGATTGCGCTTCTCGATGGCGTGGCGCAGCGAGGCCGGCTCGCCGGATTCGTGGTGGGCGACCGAATCGAGCACGGCGCGGCGCAGCTTGTCGGTTTCCGGGTGCACGAACTCGAGGTCGGCGAGTTCCTCCGAATGGTTGTCGAGCAGCCACGGATGGTTGACGGCCGCGACCAGCATCAGCGCCTCGCGCTTGGGGATCGATCCGCGGAAAGCGCGCACGTTGTTGGAGAGCGAAGCGCTCGCGAGCGGCACGCCGGTAAAGGCGGGCTGCACCGGCCCACGGCCACGGCGGCCGCCCCCGCCGTACGAGCGCATGGGCTCGCGCATCACGCGCCCCTGTGGCACGGCGGCGGCCGGCGCAAACAGCTGGCGCAGACGCGCGTCGAGGTCCTGCCGGTAGTATTTGCGCACGGACTCGTTGGCGATTCCCGCCGTCACCTGATTGAAGCGCGCCTCAAGCCCAGCGCGACGCTCAGGCGTGTCGAAGCGCGCGCCTTCGATCTCGCGCGCCCACAGCATCTCGGCGAGCGGCCGCGCTCCCGCGAGCACCTCCGCCACCGCCTCGCGGCCGCCGGAGCGCACGAGATCATCAGGATCCTGCCCGTCGGGCAGCGACGCGAACAAGAGGCTCTTGCCAGGCGCGGCCTGCGGCAGAGCGAGATCGACCGCGCGGTAGGCAGCGCGCTTGCCGGCGCCGTCGCCGTCGAAGCACAGCACCGGCTCGTTCGACATTTTCCAGAGCAGCGCGAGTTGGTCTTCGGTCAGCGCGGTGCCGAGCGGCGCGACGGTCGCGGGATAGCCGGCCGTCGCCATCGCGATCACGTCGACGTAGCCCTCGACGACGATGAGCTGCGCGCCGTCGTGCGTTGCCTGGCGCGCGGCGGCGCCGTTGTAGAGCTGGCTGCCCTTGTGAAAGAGCGGCGTCTCGGGCGAGTTCAGATACTTCGCCGGCACGTCCTTCTCGAGCGCGCGTCCGCCGAAGGCAATGACGCGGCCCCGCAGATCGGTGATCGGAAACATCACGCGATCGCGGAAACGATCGTAGGGCACCGGAATGTCGTCCCCGGAAACGAGCAGGCCGGCCTCGATCATGTCGGGCACGGGCACGCCTTGCGCACCGAGATGTTCCTTGAGCGCGAAGCGCTCGGCCGGGGCATAGCCGATGCGGAACTGCACCTGCGCGGCCGGTTCGAGGCCGCGGTCGGCGAGATAGCCGCGCGCCTTGGCGCCGGTGCGCTCGGCGAGCGTCTTTTCGAAGAACCTGGCGGCAAGCTCGACGACGTCGTGCAGGGTCTTGCGCTTGACCTCCTGCGCTTCCGCCTCGGGACTGACCTTCGGCAGCGGCAGGCCGGCCTGCTGTGCGAGGCGTTCGACGGCTTCCGGAAACGTCACGCCTTCGGTCATCATGACGAAGTCGAAGATCGAGCCGTTCTTGCCGGAGGAGAAATCGAACCACGCCTGCTTCTGGTCGTTCACGAAGAACGACGGCGTCTTTTCCTTGGAGAAAGGCGACAGGCCTTTCCATTCGCGTCCAGCCTTCTTCAAGGTCACGCGCCGGGCCACGACTTCCGAGACCGGAAGCCGCGCGCGCAATTCCTCAAGAAAGCTCTGGGGATACCGCATCTGATTCGGGAGCCTAGCCGGAAACCGAGTCGGTTATATGGACACGTCCGGCCGCCCCCGTATTGGGGTCGGCTGCGGCGGCCGCCCGCCAGCCCCGTTATCCACTGCAATCCACAGGCTCTACTGCGGCTCGAGCCCGGCCGCCTTCACGATCTGCTCGGCCGTCACCCAGTTCTCCTTCAGGAACGCCGCAAACTGCTCCGGCGTATTCAGGATCGGAACCAGGCCGAGGTTGATCATGTTGCGCTCGGCAAACGCCTTGTCGCCGGCTATCTCCACCATGATCTTGTTGATCTTTTCGATGTAGCCCCTTGGCGTGCCCTTCGGGGCGACAATGCCGAAATAGGCCGTGCTCAGCAGCCCTTTGTAGCCGAGTTCGCGCAGGGTCGGGACGTTGGGCAAGAGCGGTGAGCGCTGATCGGAATCGACGGCGAGCGCCTTCATCGTCCCGGCCTGGATGTGCGCCACGAAATTGGCCAACCCCGAGAACGCGATCGGCATTGAGCCGTTGAGGATGGCGGTCGCCGCATCGGCGCCGCCGCGGTAGGGCAGACGCACCATGTCGGCGCCGGTTTCTTTTTTCCAGACCTCCATGAAATAGGCGAGCGGAACCGCAGGCGAGCCGTAGCTGAGCGTGCCGGGCTTGGCCTTGGAGAGCGCGGCGAGCTCTTCCAGCGAATTGACGTTGAGCGTCGACGACACGACCAGCACCGACGTGACGAAGTACATGTTCGAGATCGGCTCGAACTCGCGCGGATTGTAGGCGAGCTTCTTGAACATGAACTGGTTGTACGAGAGCGTCTCGATCGGGAGATGGCAGATCGTGTAGCCGTCGGGCGGCGCATCGGCGCAGGCCTGGCCGCCGATGTTGAGCGCCCCGCCCGGCCGGTTCTCGACGATGATCGGCTGCCCGGTCTTGCGCTGGAACACTTCGCCGACGACGCGCATGAACACATCGCTCGATCCGCCCGCGGACAGCGCGGTCAGGGTTCGCAGGGGACGGTTCGGAAAGTCCTGTTGCGCCAGCGCGGGCGTCGCGATCAACGCGAGCGCCGCGGTCGCGATGAGAATGTTGCGCTTCATCGTGTTCTTGCGAGCGCCAGCCAGACGCCGCCCCCGATCAGAAACCCGCCCGACAACCGCGAAATGAGCCGCACGCGCGGCGGCGACAACACTTCTCGCGCGCGCCCGGCGAGGATGGCGTAGGCGGAATCGAAAATGCCCGCGACCACCATGGCGGTGACGCCGAGCAGCACCACCTGCCCGACGTAATTGCCCTTGGCGTCCACGAACTGCGGGATGAAGGCGCCGAACACGAGCAGCGCCTTCGGGTTGCTCATCAGCACGAGGAAGCCCTGCCAGAAGAAGCCCATGCGCGGGCGCTTGGTGCGCGCCGGATCGCCGATCGCCCCGGGCGACATCAGAAGCCTAATGCCGAGCCAGACGAGATAGGCGGCGCCGGCCATGCGCACCCAGTCGAACCAGACGCCCATGGTCTCGATCAGCGAGGCAAGACCGAGCAGCACGATCAGCATCATCACGGCGAGACCGAGCTGCGTACCGGCAATATTGATGAGCCCGGCGCGCGAGCCGTAGGTCATCGAGTTAGCGACGATCAGCGTGACCGTCGGGCCGGGAACGATGACGACGACGAAACAGGCGAAGACGTATGCGAGATAGAATTCCAGCGACATGGACGCTCCCCAAGTGGGCGGCGCCAGTACACCACTGCCGGGCGGGTTTGCCCACGGGCAAAGGTGACGCGCATGGGCGCTGCGCAGATCGGAAGGCTTGGAACTGCGGCGTCAGCCCGCCAGCATGCCTTTGACGAGGCCGCTCGCCTTGGCGAAGTCCATCTTGCCGGCGTACTTGCCGCGCAGCGCGCCGATGACCTTGCCCATGTCCTTCATTGATGCCGCGCCGGTGTCCTTGATCGCGGCGGCGATGGCGGCCTTCATCTCGTCCTCGGACATCTGCTTGGGCAGGTAGCCGGAGATGATCGCGATCTCCTGCTCTTCCTGCGCAACAAGGTCGGCGCGGTTGCCCTTGCGGTACATCTCGACTGAATCCTGGCGCGACTTGATCAGCTTCTGGAACAGCTGCAGCAGTTCGTCGTCAGACAGCGGGCCCTTGCCCGCCCCGCGTGCCTCGATGTCGCGATCCTTGATGGCGGCGTTGACCATCCGCAGCGTGGAGACGCGCCGTTCTTCACGGGCTTTCATCGCCTCCTTCAACGCGTTGTTGATATCGTCGCGCAACATGGCTATGTCCTTCGCCGACTCGGCTCCTGCCGCAGGAAATCCAGATTTAGGCGAGCGATGGACGCGACACAAGCAGCGAAGGTTTCGGGCTGGACTGAGCCCAAGCCGACGGCGTTGCTGGTGCTGGCGGACGGCACCGTGCTCGAAGGCTTCGGCTTCGGCGCCAAGGGTTCTGCCGTCGGCGAGGTCTGCTTCAACACCGCGATGACGGGCTACGAGGAGATCCTCACCGACCCGTCCTATGCCGGCCAGATCATCACCTTCACCTTCCCGCACATCGGCAACGTCGGCACCAACGAGGAAGACATCGAGACGGTGAACATGGCGGCGACGCCGGGCGCACGCGGTGTGGTCCTGCACCACCCGATCACCAACCCTTCCAACTATCGCGCCACCCGGCACCTCGACCAGTGGCTCGCCAGCCGCGGCATCATCGGCATCAGCGGCATCGACACGCGCGCACTGACCAGCCTGATCCGCTCCAAGGGCATGCCCAACGCCGTGATTGCGCATCGGCCCGAGGGCAAGTTCGACCTCAAGAAGCTGCAGCGCGAGGCCCGCGAGTGGCCCGGTCTCGTCGGTATGGATCTCGTGCCGCAGGTGACCTCAGGCCAGCGCTTCACCTGGGACGAGACGCCGTGGGTGTGGGGCGAGGGCTACGGCCGGCAGGAGACGCCGGAGTTCCACGTCGTCGCCATCGACTACGGCATCAAACGCAACATCCTGCGCCTGCTCGCCGCGACCGGCTCGAAGGTGACGGTGGTGCCCGCGAAGACCTCGGCCGAGGACATCCTGGCGCTCAAGCCCGACGGGGTGTTCCTGTCGAACGGCCCGGGCGATCCCGCCGCCACCGGCGAATACGCGGTGCCGGTGATCCGCAAGCTGGTCGACAGCGGCACGCCGACTTTTGGCATCTGTCTCGGCCACCAGATGCTCGGCATCGCGGTCGGCGGCAAGACAATGAAGATGCACCAGGGGCATCACGGCGCGAACCATCCGGTGAAAGACCTCACCACCGGCAAGGTCGAGATCACCTCGATGAACCACGGCTTCGCGGTGGACAAGGACAGCCTGCCGAAGAACATCGAGCAGACGCATGTGTCGCTGTTCGATGGATCGAACTGCGGCATCGCGCTCAAGGACAAGCCGGTGTTCTCGGTGCAGTACCACCCGGAGGCGTCGCCCGGACCGCGCGACAGCCACTACCTGTTCAATCGATTCACGGATTTGATGCGCGCAAAGCGCAAGAAGTAGCGGCTACCGCTTATCGAACTTCTTCAGGTTCATTTCGATGAACGGCTTGAGCTCAGCCGGAATATCGGTGCGCTCGCTGAGGAGCTTGGTCAGCTCCTTGTTGTTGCGACCTTCGCTGATGAGCTTGGCATAACCGTTGTCGGAGAGCTTGGCGCCCTTGTTGCCGAGCAGGATGCGGAAGATGTCGACGTCGCCGCGCTCGATCAGAATGTCGGTTACCTTCTCGGTGAGCTCCGGCCGGCTCGCAATCAGCGCGAGATATTCCTTGCGCTTGTTGCGCACGTAGCCGACCAGATCGGCCTCCGTCAGCGCGGACCTGCCACGCAGGAACGGTCCCGAGATCGCGAGATTGTTGTCGCTCGACAGCTTGCGCACGAGCTTGGCGGGCGCGCGCTCGATCGGCGCGAGCTTGGCGCTGACTTCCATCGCGCCCTTGGGACCGTTGTGGTCGACCAGCCGGCAAATGATGTCGTCGAACACCTCGATCTGGTTGACCGAGAAAATTTCCGCGCCCTCAACGAACAGGTCGGTGATCTTGCGCATGATGTCGAAGGTGCGCGGCGTCGGCGCGGGGCCGAGCGCACTTTCCAGTTCAGACATCACTGCCAGCGGGTCGCCCATCACCATGCCTGTTGCCCGAGACACTCGAGCGCACGCTACTCCGAACGTTTGTGATACAAGCAATTGGCAAAGATTCCTTACTTGCGCACGCCTTAGGCAGCCTTCGGAGCATGCGCTATGGCTAACAAAGTCTTACAAAAGCCAGACCTCTTCCTGAAAGAAATGGCGATGGATGCTGAAGCGACGAAATTGAAGGTTGGCCTGGTGCCGCCGGAGACTGCGGCCAGCATGAGCGGCCTCGACTTGCTCAACGCGATGATCGCCGGCCGCCTGCCCGGCCCGCCGATCATGCAGACGCTCGACTTCACCTTGACCGAAGTCGAGCACGGTCGTGCGCTGTTCGAAGGCCATCCGGCGTTCCAGCACTACAATCCGCTTGGCACCGTCCACGGCGGCTATGCCGCGACGCTGCTCGACAGCTGCATGGGCTGCGCCGTGCACACGACGCTGCCGAAGGGCGTCACCTACACGACGCTGGAGTTCAAGGTCAGTCTGGTGCGCGCCATCACCAAGGACACCGGCGTGGTGCGCGCCGAAGGCAAGCTGCTCAATGGCGGGCGGCGGACCGCAACCGCGGAAGGCCGCCTCACTGATGCGAGCGGACGCCTGCTCGCGCACGGCACGACGACGTGCCTGATCTTCGACATTCCGACAAAGTAGACCCGGCGCGACAATGCGAGCCTGGATCGACTGGTACGATTCCCCGAGTTCGATCTATGCGAACGCGCACCATCGCGACGTGCACTTCCGACGCATCGCGGGGGATATCGCGCGCTACGTGCCTGGCCCTGCCGCCACCGTCCTCGACTACGGCTGCGGCGAGGCGGTTCATGCCGGCATCGTCGCAACCGCCGCCGGCAAGCTGATCCTGGCCGAGCCAGCACCGGGCGTACGCGCGCGCATCGCCGCGCGCTTTGCCGGTAATGCCAAAGTCAGCGTTTGCAGCCTGGAGGAGGTCGCCGCCCTGCCCGACCGCACGATCGACCTCGCGGTCATGCACTCGGTCGCACAGTACATGACCGGCGATGAGTTCGACGCCGCGCTGCGGACCCTGCGCCGGCTCGTGAAGCCCGACGGTATTTTCGTGCTCGGGGACGTGATCGCGCCAGAGACACCGGCCTCGACCGACGCCATGGCCCTGCTGCGGTTCGGGCTGAAGGAAGGGTTCTTCTTCGCCGCCGGGATCAGCCTCGCGCGCCTCTTGCTGTCGAGCTACTGGCGGTTGCGTTCCTCGCTCGGGCTCACGCGGTATGCGGAGAGCGCGATGATTGCCAGACTCGCCGCCGCGGGCTTTGCCGCGCGACGCGAGACGCGGAACGTCGGCCACAATCCAGCGCGGATGACGTTCCTCGCGCGCCCGGCCTAGGCGGACTTTCGGAATTTCGGCAAAGAACTGTTAGCTTTAAGAAATTTCGCGCGGGCGGCATTAACGAGTTGCCCGGCGGCCCTTGATATCAAGGCAACGGCCCGGTGGCGGAGCGGAAACGCAGGGGCTGTGCAAGGCCTCCCAGCTTGGTTCAAATCCAAGCCGGGCCTCCAAATTCAAGCGCGCGACGGCCCGTCCCGTCGCGCGCTTTCATTTTTTTCACGTGCACATCGGCTTTTCCGCAGCAAATCAACCGGTTTCCTGCCTTCCATCGCTGTCGAATCTGGGCTAAGCCACGCGCGCCGCGACGGGCACCGCGTCCGCATCCGGCGTTTGGGACGCGCGCTTGCGCGCCCTTTTTTTGTGCCCACTTACTCTGTCCACTTCACTGAGTGCTGAATGCCGAAGCGCACCGACATATCGACGGTCCTGATCATCGGTGCGGGACCTATCGTTATCGGCCAGGCGTGCGAATTCGATTATTCCGGAACTCAAGCGTGCAAGGCCCTCAAGGAAGAGGGCTACCGGGTCGTGCTGGTGAATTCCAACCCGGCCACGATCATGACCGATCCGGATCTTGCCGACGCCACCTACATCGAACCGATCACCCCTGAAATCGTCGCCAAGATCATCGAGAAAGAGCGCAACGTGCGCCCGGGCGGCTTCGCGCTGCTGCCGACCATGGGCGGACAGACCGCGCTCAACTGCGCGCTGTCGCTGCGCCGCATCGGTGCGCTCGAAAAGCTCGACGTCACGATGATCGGCGCCACCGCCGATGCCATCGACAAGGCCGAGGACCGCGAGCGGTTCCGCGAGGCGATGAAGAAGATCGGCCTCGAAACGCCGCGCTCGTCGCTCGCCAACGCGTCCGAGCTGAAGAAGACCGATCGGGACAAGGAGGCGGCCGAGATCGCCGCGGTCAAGGCGCGCGGGCTGGCGGGGGCGGAAGAGGCACAGGCGCTGGCTGCAGCCGCGACGGCGTGGGCCGCCGGCGAGGCCGACCGCAAGAAGCGCTACATCGAGCGCGGGCTGATCGAGGCCCTGGCGGCGCTGACCGACATCGGCCTGCCGGCGATCATCCGTCCGTCGTTCACGCTCGCCGGTACCGGCGGGGGCATTGCCTACACGCGCGAGGAATTCCTCGAGATCATCGAGCGCGGCCTCGATGCGTCGCCCACCACCGAAGTGCTGATCGAAGAGTCGGTGCTCGGCTGGAAGGAATTCGAGATGGAAGTCGTGCGCGACAAGCGCGACAACTGCATCATCGTCTGCTCGATCGAGAATTTCGATCCGATGGGCGTGCACACCGGCGACTCGATCACCATCGCGCCGGCGCTGACGCTCACCGACAAGGAATACCAGATCATGCGCGATGCCTCGATCGCGGTACTGCGCGAGATCGGTGTGGAGACGGGCGGCTCGAACGTTCAGTTCGCGGTCAATCCGAAAGACGGCCGTCTGGTCATCATCGAGATGAATCCGCGCGTCTCGCGCTCCTCGGCGCTGGCGTCGAAAGCGACCGGCTTCCCGATCGCCAAGGTCGCGGCCAAGCTCGCGATCGGCTACACGCTCGACGAGATTGCCAACGACATCACCGGCGGCGCTACGCCCGCGTCGTTCGAGCCGACGATCGACTACGTCGTCACGAAAATTCCGCGCTTTGCATTCGAGAAATTCCCGGGCGCTGAACCGACGCTGACGACGTCAATGAAATCGGTCGGCGAGGCGATGGCGATCGGCCGCACGTTCCAGGAAAGCCTGCAAAAAGCGCTGCGATCGCTCGAGACGGGGTTGAACGGGCTCGACGAGATCGTCATCGACGGCCTCGGGCAGGGCGACGACAAGAACGCCATCCGCGCCGCGCTCGGCACGCCGACGCCCGACCGCCTCTTGAAGATCGCGCAGGCGATGCGGCTCGGCTTCACCGATTTGCAGGTGTTCGAGGCTTGCGCGGTCGATCCCTGGTTCCTGGCGCAGATCCGCGAGATCGTCGAGACCGAGCAGGAGATCACGCAAAAGGGCCTGCCGGCGGGCGCGAAGACACTGCGCCGGCTCAAGGCGATGGGCTTCTCCGATGCGCGGCTGGCCAAGCTGACCAAGCAGACGCCCGACGCCGTCGCCAAGCATCGCAAATCGCTCGGTGTGCGCCCGGTGTTCAAGCGCATCGACACCTGCGCGGCCGAATTCGCATCACCGACCGCGTACATGTACTCGACCTACGAGACGCCGTTCGCAGGTGCGCCGGCGGACGAGGCAGCGCCGTCGGCCAGAAAGAAAGTGGTGATCCTCGGCGGCGGCCCGAACCGCATCGGGCAGGGCATCGAATTCGACTACTGCTGCTGCCATGCCTGCTTCGCGCTGCGCGACGCCGGCTATGAAACGATCATGATCAACTGCAATCCGGAAACGGTGTCCACCGACTACGACACATCCGACCGATTGTACTTCGAGCCGCTGACCGCCGAGGACGTGCTCGAGATCATCGAGACCGAGCGCAGCAACGGCACGCTGCATGGCGTGATCGTGCAATTCGGCGGACAGACGCCGCTGAAACTGGCCGAAGCGCTGGAGCAGGCCGATGTGCCGATCCTCGGAACGTCGCCCGACGCCATCGACCTTGCGGAAGACCGCGACCGCTTCAACAAGCTGATCGCCAAGCTGAAGCTGCGCCAGCCCGACAGCGGCATCGCCGCAAGCCCGGCCGAAGCGAAGGAGATCGCGTCGAAGATCGGTTACCCGATCCTGATCCGGCCGTCTTACGTGCTGGGCGGTCGCGCGATGGAAATCGTGCACGACGTCGCGCAGCTCGACCGCTACGTCGCGCGGCTCGCGTCCGACCTCAACCGGCCGTCCGATCTCATCGTCTCGAAGAAGCGACCGCTCCTCATCGACCGCTACCTGTCGGATGCCACCGAGGTGGACGTGGACTGCATCGCCGACGGCAAGGACACATTCATCGCGGGCATCATGGAGCACATCGAGGAAGCGGGCATCCACTCGGGCGACAGCGCCTGCGTGCTGCCGCCGCACTCGCTCTCCGCCAAAACCATCGCGGAGCTGGAGCGGCAGACACGTGAGCTGGCGCTCGCGCTCAAGGTCGGCGGCCTGATGAACGTGCAGTACGCCATCAAGAACAAGGAAATCTTCATCCTCGAAGTGAACCCGCGCGCATCGCGCACGGTGCCGTTCGTCGCTAAGGTGATCGGCCTGCCGGTCGCCAAGATCGCGGCGCGCATCATGGCCGGCGAGAAGCTCGCCGACCTCAAGCTCACGCCGCCGCGCCCCAAGCACGTGGGCGTGAAGGAGGCCGTGTTCCCGTTCGCGCGCTTCCCGGGCGTGGACACGGTGCTCGGCCCGGAGATGAAATCGACCGGCGAAGTGATGGGCCTCGACACATCGTTCGAGATCGCTTTCGCCAAAAGCCAGATTGGCGGCGGGTCGCGGCTGCCGCGCTCGGGAACCGTGTTCGTCTCGGTGCGGGACGCCGACAAGGCCCGCATCCTGCCGGCGATCAAGGTGCTCGATCAGCTCGGGTTCAAGGTGATCGCGACGTCGGGAACCCAGCGATACCTCACGGAACAGGGGGTCACGGCCCACAAGGTCAACAAAGTGGCCGAAGGACGCCCCCACATCGTGGACGCCATCAAGAACGGCGATGTGCAGCTTGTTTTCAACACGACCGAGGGGGCGACCGCCCTCGCCGACAGCCGTTCCCTGCGCCGAGCCGCCCTCTTGCATAAAGTCCCGTACTACACCACTCTTTCCGGTGCCGTCGCCGCGGCGCAGGGAATCAAGGCCTACCTGGCCGGTGATCTCGAAGTGCGCGCGTTGCAGGCCTATTTCGCGGCCAAGGCATGACTTAAGTCCCCCCGCGCGCGGGCGTTATGAGTTGCGCAATGAGTTCGCCGTCGCGGCACCGGACCAACGGGCCGCGATGAGTTTTTTCTGTCGGAAGGTGAAGGACCGATGGACAAGATACCGATGACTGCCGCCGGGTATTCCGTGCTCGAGCACGAATTGAAACACTGCCAGTCGGTGGAGCGTCCGCGCATCATCCAGCAGATCACCGACGCGCGCTCGCATGGTGACCTGTCGGAGAACGCGGAGTATCACGCCGCCAAGGAGCAGCAGTCGCTCAACGAGGGCCGCATCGCGGAGCTCGAGGACAAGCTCGCGCGCGCGGAGGTTATCGACGTATCGAAGCTTTCCGGCGACACCATCAAGTTCGGCGCGACCGTGACCCTGATCGACGAAGACACCAACAAGAAGGCGGTGTGGCAGATCGTCGGCGAGCCCGAGGCCGACGCCAAGAAGGGCCGCATCTCGATCACTTCGCCGCTGGCGCGTGCGCTCGTCGGCAAGAAGAAGGGATCGACGGTGGAAGTCGTGGCGCCGGGCGGCGCCAAGGCCTACGAGATCGCCAAGGTCGAGTGGCGCTAGCCGCCGCACGGCGGAAGATGTCGATGGAAGTCGCCGAAACTCCTCGCCTCGTGCCCGGCCGCGCGTGCGGCACGTGCATGATGTGCTGCAAGGTTCCGTACATCGAGGAATTCAACAAGGCGCCGGGCGTGTGGTGTCAGCACGCCACGCGCGGCAAGGGCTGCGCGATCTACGCCGATCGGCCGGAAGGCTGCAGGGCATTCTACTGCTCGTGGATGCAGGACGCCGGCCTCGGCCCCGAGTGGAAGCCGGACCGCTCAAAATTCGTCGTCTACCTGCAACGCAACGGCATCAACCTGCAGGTCGCGGTCGATCCCGCGTTCCCCAACGCATGGATGAAGCCGCCGTACTACGCGCAGATCAAGCAGTGGGCGCGGCAAGGCGCCGACGGCGGTCAGTTCGTATTCGTGCGCATCGGTCAGCGCATGATCGTCGCGCTGCCCGACGCCGACCGCGACATCGGCACGGTGGCTCCGGAAGATCAGATCGTCGTTTCACGAAAGCCTGGCGCCGCCGGCTTTGTGTACGATATCGACGTCAAGCGCAGCGCCTGAAGAACAAGCCGCGCACCGCGGGAGAATTCACAGCATGAAGTTCGGCGTGTTCGACCATCTCGACGCGGGAACGGTCCCGCTTGGCCAGCTCTACGAGAACCGCCTGCAACTCATCGAGGCCTACGACCGCAGCGGCATCTACGGCTATCATCTCGCCGAACATCACTCGACGCCGCTCGGGTTGGCCGCCTCGCCGGGCATCTTCCTCTCGGCGATCGCGCAG
>Ga0105245_10003137_pt1 | contig 14794 bp, 13 predicted proteins | sample KBSM54metaG_FD_81523 | JGI IMG/M metagenome (GOLD analysis project Ga0105245, IMG submission 81523) | Miscanthus rhizosphere microbial communities from Kellogg Biological Station, Michigan, USA - KBS M5-4 metaG | ecosystem: Host-associated > Plants > Roots > Rhizosphere > Soil | place... | reverse complement strand
TGAGCCAGGAAGGCGTGGTCCTCCGGATCCGCCAGACCTAGGGAATCCTGTTGGTAGTGGCGAGCTCCGATGTGTTGCGCGTGGGCCGGCAGGTAGCGCATCGGAAACGGTCTATTATAACGTGTTTGCCTGTCGGTCCAAACGGCTGAACCGGCAAAGTTTGGGTCTTGACTTGCACGGTCCGGTGCTAGGATGGGGGTAGTTATGGGTTCACTGTCGCCGCGGCTGCAAGTCCGGATCTCGCAAAAGCAGATTCTCACGCCGGGGCTGGTGCAGATGGTCAGCCTGCTGCAACTGAACCGCCTGGAATTGAAGGACATGATTTCGGCGGAGGTGGCGCAGAACCCGGTTCTCGAGGAAGCTACTGAAGGCGGCGAGGAATTAACGCCGGAGGAATTGCAGCCGCTGCTCGAGGCTGAGGGCGAGCGGTCCGGCGATCCCGCCGATCAATCCATTCTCGAAGTAACTGCGGGGCCTGTGGAGATCGAGGGCACCGACGCGGAGTATGAGCCGATGGCGATGGCGGCGTCGATGGCTTTTGAGGATGCGGCCAGCGGCGCCGGGGCGGAGGATGCCGGGAACGTCGACCCGGGGGCTGCGCTGACGGCTGAAATTCCGGAAGCCAAGACTGCCGATCCGTTCGACGAAATCGATTTCGGGTCGTATTTCGACGATTACCTGGATCCGGGGTACAAGAGTCCGGCGGCTGAAATATCCGAAAAGCCGTCTTTCGAAACTTTCCTCTCCTCGCCGGTGACGCTGAGCGATCATCTGCATTCGCAGCTGGCGTTGATTGCACTACCCGAAGCGGTTCGCGACGCGGCCGAGGGCATCATCGGCAATCTGGATGAGAACGGCTACCTGACTTCGACTTCCGAGGAAATTGCCACTGCCGAGGGTCACGATGCGGCCGTGATGGCGGAAGCGCTGAAGGTGGTTCATTCTCTGGACCCGGCGGGAGTGGGCTCGGCGGATCTGCGCGAGTGTCTGTTGCTGCAGATTGAAAGCCGCAATGGAAAAGACGGTCTGGCATGGAAGATCGTCGCCGATCATTTGAAGATGGTGGAGCTGCGGCAGTTCAAGGAACTGGCGAAGGCTCTGCACCGGCCGCAGGAACACATCGATACCGCAATCGACGTGATCCGGCATTTGGATCCGCGGCCGGGGTTACGTTACTCGGGTCCGGGAGCGCGGCAGGTGGAGCCGGACGTATACATTTCAAAAGACGGCGACGACTACTTGATCCAGATCAACGACGAAGACGTGCCGCAGTTGCGGCTGAATCCGCAGTACCGGCGCATGCTGGACCGGAATCAGGAGCCGGATAAAGAAGTCCGCAATTACGTGAAGGAACGCTATGCCAGCGCGATCCAGCTCATGAAGAACATCGAGCAGCGCAAGCAGACCATTTTACGCGTATGCCAGTCTATCGTGCGCCGGCAAATGGATTTCCTGGAGCACGGCATCGATGAGCTGAAGCCCATGATGATCAAGGAAATCGCGGAAGAGATCGGCGTGCATCCTTCGACCGTGAGCCGTGCGGTTTCGAGCAAATACGCGCACACGCCGCAGGGTGTCTTCGAACTGCGCTACTTCTTCTCGGAAGCGGTGCAGGGGCCTTCGGGCGGCGGGACCCCGCTGCTGATCCTGAAACGGCGCGTCAAAAAAATGATCGAAGAGGAGGATACAGCGCATCCACTCACCGATGAACACATCACGGAGCGCCTGCAAGCCGAGGGCATACAGGTGACGCGCCGCACCGTCGCGAAGTACCGCGAGGATATGCGCATTCCTTCGACGCACCAAAGACGCGTCCGCAAATAGCCGGAGAGTCCAACATGAAGGTTAGCTATAAGGGGATCAAGGACGACCTCCCCGCCAAACTGCAACAGAAGTTAGACGCGAAGTTTGCAAAGTTATCGAAGTTAGTGGATGGGCGCGGTGAAAAGCAGGCCCATGTTGTGGTGACCAGTGAGCGCCATCTTCACAAGGCGGAGATCACGCTGCATAGCCACAACCATCAGTTGGTGGGCATTGCATCGGATAGCGACGTCTTCACTGCGATGTGCGCCGCGCTCGACCGTATCGAAAAGCAGGCGGGCAAGCAGGGGGCGCGCTGGCGCGACACCACGCGGCGGTCAGAACCGATAAAGGCCGCTGCGGCGAAGGCTGTGGCGCCGGCTGCGCTCCCTAAAAAGACCGCGCGAAAAGCTGCTCCTTCCGGTTCCGATCAGCGCGTGTTCCGTCCCGATCATCATGAACGCCGAAAGCCGATCACGCTCGAAGAGGCTTTGCTCGAGATGGAAGACGGTCGCGATTATGTGGCCTACCGCGACGCGGATAAGCAGGTGGTCTCGATCCTGATCCGCCGGCGCGATGGGCATTATGATTTAATCGAAACCTAGGGCTCCTCATATCCGCCGGCGCGGACGAGGCCCAACGTACGCGCGAAAAACGAATGAAAAAGGCGGCTGCAGCACCGGCAAAAACTGAACTGGTGATTATCACTGGCCTGAGCGGGTCCGGCAAGGGGACTGTGCTCAAGGCGCTGGAAGACCTGGGCTACTATTCGGTGGACAATCTTCCCATCGATCTGATTCCCAAGTTCGCGCAACTCACCAAGGACGCGCCTACTATCCGGCGGGCGGCGCTGGTGGTGGACATCCGCGAGGGCGCGGCGCTCGAGCGCTTCCCCGCCCTGTTCAAACGGATTCGCCGGCTGGTGCCGACGCGATTGATCTTTCTCGAAGCCGACGACGCTTCGCTGATCCGGCGTTTCAGCGAAACGCGGCGGCCGCATCCGCTGGGCACCGGACAGAGTGTGGGCGCCAGTATCCGCCACGAGCGCGAACGGCTGGAGCCGATCCGCAAGCTGGCCGACCCTATCATCAACACCACGAAATTCAATGTGCATGAACTGCGGGAAACCATTCACCGCACTTTTGGAGGACCTAAGGGAACACCGGAAATCCTGGTACAGGTGACTAGCTTTGGATACCGCCACGGGGTTCCGGCGGAAAGCGACCTGGTGTTCGATGTCCGGTTCTTGCCCAACCCCAACTACATTCCGGCGTTTAAGAACTACAGCGGCAAACACCCCAGTGTGGCGCGCTATATTCGATCGTTCCCGCAGACTATCGAGTTCATCGAGCGCATTTCGGATCTGTTGATTTATTTGCTGCCGCATTATATTGCGGAGGGCAAGAGCTATCTAACGATTTCTTTCGGCTGCACGGGAGGGCACCACCGCAGCGTGCTGATCGCCAATGAAATCCGCAAGCGGCTGGCGTCCGCGGGGTATCGCGTTAAGGAAACGCACCGCGACGTTAAGAAGGGGTGAACGGGTTAACGTTCTTCCAAGTGCCGCAGGCGGGCGTCGATCACTTCTTCGACGCGATGGAGTTCGGTACGCCACATTTCCTTCATTTCCTCGAAGCGGCTGTCGACGCCGTCGAAGCGGCGGTCGACATCGTTGAGGCGCGCGTCCATATGGGAGCGGAACTCTCCCAGGCGCGAATTCACGTCGCTCAGGCGAGCGTTATTGAGGAGGATGCCGATCAGCACGGTGAGCATCGTGGGCACTGTGGCCAGCGCGACCGTCAACATCTGAGTATCGTTCATACTGCCTGATTCTAGTTTATCCGGAGCGGCGGGCCATGACCTTTAAGCGTTGCTTCTCGGCTGGCTTGGCGAAGTAACGCAGCATGCGCTCCCCTCCATCGGAGAAGAGCGCCGCGAGGCGGCTGTCGGTCTGCCGCAAGGTCTCGAAATCTTCGGCCACGGCGCGGTGCAAATGCTCGGCCGCAGCGCGGTTCCAGGCCTTGTCGCCAGCTTTTCCGTAAGCTCGCAGAGTCCGCTCTCCTAGAGCTTCCACAGCGCTGACGGCTTCGTTGCGGGGGAAGCCGGCGGCGCGCAAACTCTCGGCCGCGCCCGCGACCCAGGGCAACAGGAGGTGGGAGGCGAGATGCACGCCGGCAAGATATAAGGGTTTGGTGGCGGGGCGGATTTCGATCATGCGGCGGCGATCGCGCGACAACAGTTTTCGTAATTCCGCCAGCGCCAAAGGATGGCCTTCGGCTACAAACTTGCGTTCGAGAGATTCGGGAATGCAATTCAAGGTGGCTAGGTGCGCGCCTGCGGCTCGCAAGGGACTGGGCCAAAGGCTGTCGCGCAGCAGGTCGCACAGAACTACCGTCTTGCCGGCCAACGTTAGCGACGACGCCAACTCCGACGCGAGACCATCCAGCAGGTCTTCCGGCACGCAGATCCAGATGAGATCGCAGGGCGCAAGCGCGCTATAGTCGTCGACGCCGAAGCCGGCTCGCAGCCCGTTCGCGATGCGGCGCGATACCTTTAGAGAAGAACCTTTGACGGGGCCTAATTGCTCAAGAAGCGCAGGCATCCGGGCCACAAACGACTGGTTGACGCCTCCAGCACCGACCAGTCCCGCCGTTTTTCGCAGCTTCATGTCATCGTCAAGTCGGGAGTGATACCAATGACAGCCTTGCTCTTCAGCTCCTTGATGCGATCGCGATATGCGGCCGCTTGTTTGAAATCGAATTTGCGCGCCGCCGCGCGCATTTTCTCTTCGAGCTCCGCCAGGTAGCGATCCATCTGTTCAGGCGGCACCGCCGCACGGTCCTCTTCTTCCGCTTCCAGCGGCACCGTCACGTAATCACCCTCGGCGATGGCCACCAGATTTATGTCGATGGGCTTAATGATGGATTGTGGCACAATTCCGTTGGCTTCGTTGAAGGCTCTCTGGAGGGTGCGCCGGCGCGTGGTTTCTTCGATGGCGCGGCGCATGGAATCGGTCATGACGTCGGCGTAGAGCAGGGCTTGGCCTTCGAGGTGGCGCGCGGCGCGGCCCATGGTCTGAATTAACGATCCGGCGGAGCGCAGGAAACCTTCCTTGTCGGCGTCGAGGATGGCCACCAGCGAAACTTCCGGAAGATCCAGGCCTTCGCGTAACAGGTTGACGCCGATCAGCGCGTCGTAAGTACCGCGGCGAAGGTCGCGCAAAATTTTGACGCGATCGAGCGTGGAGACTTCCGAATGCAGGTAGGCGCATTTCACGCCGGCTTCCGCGTAATGCTCCGATAGATCTTCTGCCATGCGCTTGGTCAGCGTGGTCACCAGCACGCGCTGATCGCGCTCGGTGCGCAGGCGGATCTCATGCAGCAGGTCGTCCACTTGGCCGCGGATGGGGCGGATGGTGACTTCCGGGTCGACCAGGCCGGTGGGGCGCAGGATCTGCTCGATCACTGCACCGCTGGTTTTGGTGAGCTCGTATGGTCCCGGAGTGGCGGAAACGTAAATGGCTTGATGCACGCGGTTTTCAAATTCTTCGAAAGTGAGCGGGCGATTGTCGAGCGCGCTGGGCAGACGGAAGCCATACTTGACCAATTGTTCCTTGCGGGAGCGGTCGCCATGATACATGCCGCCGAGTTGCGGAATGGTCTGGTGGCTTTCGTCTAAGAACATGAGCGCATCGTGCGGCAGATAATCCAGCAGCGTGGGCGGCGCTTGACCGGGGAGGCGTCCAGAGAAGTGGCGCGAATAATTCTCGATGCCATGGCAGTAGCCGATCTGCTTGATCATTTCCAGATCGAACTTGGTGCGCTGCCACAGGCGCTGGGCTTCGATGCGCTTGCCCTCTTTTTCGAGCTCGCCTTTCCACCAGTGCAACTCGTTTTCAATGCTGCGCAGAGCTTGGTCGCGGGTCTCCGGCTGCATGACGTAGTGGGTTTTGGGATAGATGGGCAGGCGCAGGTAGGACTGCTTCACTTGACCGGTGAGCGGGTCGATCTGTTCCAGCGATTCGATTTCGTCGCCCCACATGGAGATGCGATAGGCGGAATCGTCATAGGTGGGAAACAGCTCGATGATGTCGCCGCGAACACGAAACGCCCCGCGCTTGAAGTCGCCTTCATTGCGTTCATAAAGAATGCTGACCAGATGCGCGGTGATTTCTTCGCGCGCGATCTTCTGGCCTTTTTCGAGCATCATGAGCATGCCGTAGTAGGCTTCGGGAGAGCCGATGCCGTAAATGCAGCTCACGCTGGCGATGATGATGCAGTCGCGGCGCTCGAACAAGGAACGGGTGGCAGACAATCGCAGCTTGTCCAGTTCCTCGTTGACGGTGGCTTCTTTTTCAATGTAGACGTCGCCCGCGGGGATATAGGCTTCGGGCTGGTAGTAATCGTAGTAACTAACGAAATACTCGACTGCGTTCGACGGGAAGTAGCTTTTGAATTCCTGGTACAACTGCGCGGCGAGCGTCTTGTTGTGCGCCAGCACCAAGGCGGGGCGGTTAGTGGCCTCGATCACCTTGGCCATGGTGAAAGTTTTGCCGGAGCCGGTGACGCCGAGCAAGACCTGGTGCTGGTCGCCGTCGCGCAGGCCGCGTAGCAGCGCTTCGATAGCAGCGGGTTGGTCGCCTCGCGGCTGATAGTCGATCCCGAGCCGGAAGGGCATCCTTCTATTATAAAAGAGCGTGGAAATGCGAGCCGCCGCGAGTGCCCAAACCTTCGATTTGTATCCACTGCGGTTTCGTTTCGCGGCTTTGAAGTTGCGCGATTTTTCGGCGAATACTTTGCGCGGGCAATTGGGGAGTGCGCTGAAGAAAATCGATGGGGACGCGTACTCGCGCTTCTTCGCGCCACGCGCTGCCGCGGGACCTAGCGGGCTAGCCGATCCGCCGCGGCCGTTCGTGTTTCGAGCATTAGGACCGCTGGAAGTGGGACTGAACTTGTTTCTGACGCGAGCGCCGGCCATCGAATTGTTCACGCGAGTGATGGCGGAGTTGGGGAACTTGAGTTCAGTCTCCGGAACCGAGCGCTTGTGTCTGCCGCTGCGTGCGCGCGATCGGGCGATTCAGCGTCTGCGAGTGCGGTTCCTGACACCCACGGAACTCAAGGGCGCGGAACGGCCGGAATTCGGAGTCTTGTTGGCGCGCATCCGGGATCGGATCAGCGCTCTGCGCGAGCTGTATGGGGATGGGCCACTCGCTATCGATTTCAAGGCTTTTGGGGAGCGCGCGAGCCGCGTGTCGATGACACGCTGCGAGTTGGCGACCGTCGCCGCCGAACGGATTAGCCGTGGCACGGGCCAACGACATTCGCTGGGCGGCTTCAATGGATACGCCGAATACGAGGGTGACTTGGCTGAGTTCCTGCCCTATCTCGAAATCGCGCGCTGGACTGGCGTCGGCCGGCAGACGGTTTGGGGCAAAGGAGAAATCGCTTACGAAACGCTTTGAACGGGATTTGATTCGAGGTTGGCTGTATGAGCCGGTGAAGGCATCCGGCAAGGGACTGGTGATCACGCACGGCGCGGGATCGAACTGCGAATCACCACTACTACGGGACGTGGCGGAGGCATTTGCAGACGCTGGATTTCATGTGCTGCGCTGCGACCTTCCTTATCGTCAACTGCGCGCTTCCGGGCCGCCGTTTCCGGGTGTGGCGGCGCGCGATCGCGAAGGATTGCAGCAAGCGGCCGAGGCCATGCGCGAGATCACGCCGGATTACGTGACGCTCGGCGGACACTCCTATGGCGGGCGGCAGGCTACTCTGCTCGCTACGGAGACGCCGACTGTTGCCGACGCACTTCTGCTGCTCTCCTATCCTTTGCACCCGCCGCGCAAGCCGGAGCAGTTGCGCACCCAGCATTTTCCGCAACTGCGGACTCCTGCGCTGTTTATCCACGGGACGCGCGATCCATTCGGATCGATCGAAGAAATGACTGTAGCGCTGGCGGCGATTCCGGCGCGGCATCACTTGGTTGCCATCGAAAAAGCCGGCCACGAGTTGGGCGCCCCAGCGGCTGCGGTTATACTGCGAGAAGCAGAGTGCTTCGCGAACGCCTGAATCAAGTCGAGGAACGCATCCATAACGCGGTCGAACGTGCGGGACGCCAGCGTTCCGACGTCACCTTGATCGCCGTCACCAAGAAATTCCCCGCCGCTGTTACGATTGAGGCATTCGATCTCGGCTTGCGGCATTTCGGCGAGAACTATGTGCAGGAATTCGAAGGCAAGCACGCGGCGCTTGCAAATCTTGCCGGTGCCCAATTCCACTTGATCGGCCACCTACAGAGCAATAAGACTCGCATCGCAGCGGAATTGTTTCAGGTGATCGAGACTGTCGATTCGGAAAAACTGGCGCGGCGGCTGGATCAAGTAGGGAAACCACTCGAAGTGATGATCGAGGTGAAGTTGAGTGAAGAAGAGTCCAAAGCCGGTTCGGCTGCGGATGCGCTGCCCGGGCTCATCGATGCGATCCGTCAGTGTGCGAACCTGCGTCTCAGCGGGTTGATGACCATGCCGCCGTGGAGCGACGATCCGGCGCAGACGCGTCCTTACTTTCGGAGACTAGCGGCGCTGGCACGCGCGCAGGGCCTTGCGAAACTCTCTATGGGAATGTCGCACGATCTGGAAGCTGCTATCGAGGAAGGCGCCACGCACATTCGCGTGGGCACGGCGCTGTTTGGGCCGCGTCCTAGAACGGTGTGACGGGGCGCGTTTCAGACCCGGTCCATAAGGCCGGCGTCACATAATCCCAGGGCGGCAAGGAAAGCAGGCGCGGCTTCAGTACTAGCAGGGTATCGCTGCGATCATGCTCGCGTATGTGATGCGTGAACAGGCCGCCGATCCCGGGCAGATTGGATAATCCTACGATGCCGTTACGTGTTTCGGAATCGTTGGTGGTCACCAGTCCAGCGACCACCCCCCACTCGCCGTCTTTCAAGCGGACTTTGCCCTGATACTGCTGGCTGTTAATGATGGGAATCCCGTCGATGCTGGTGCTGCCCAGGGATTTAAACTCTGCGTCGATATCGAGCGTCACTTCCATATCTTCATGGATAGTGGGCGTCAATTTGAGCACCAGTCCCAAATCCACGAAGGTGATGGAAGGCGACAGGCTGCTGGCCTCTTGCCCCGGGGTGGCGCCGGAGAAACTGGCGGTGATCACCGGGTAGCGGTCGCCTACATGCAATGACGATGCCTGGCCGTCGAGCGCCACGATCTGCGCGTTCAGCAGGGACTCGGCCGAGGATTTGCTCAGCGTCGCGAAGGCGCCGGCGTTGGCGATGCCCAAGCCTAACAGCGTCGCTCCGCCGCCGAAGGTCGCGAATCCGCCGTTGAGCAGGGCAGAGGGAACGTTCTGGAAGGACTTGCCGAAGTCGACGATCGCCGACGCGTTGGGCAACTGCAAGCCATAGCTCAGACTGGAATTCCGGCCCACGGAGAGAAATTCGACGTCGACCTCAATCTGCGCCCGTCCGCGCGAGAGATCGGCAAACATACGGCGCGCCGCCAAACCCTTAGGAACGGTATCGCGGAAATACACTACGCGCTTCACGGCATCCATGCTGATGCGGCGGATCTCGAGCGTCTGTTGCACGGCGGTGGCGATTTCCTGCGCTTCCTGGGCGGACAAGCGCTCCGGAATCGGCGCCGCCACAGCCATCACAGGCATGAGCTCGGTGCGTTTCTGGGCGGTGTCGCGCGCCACCATGGCGAGGTGTTCTCCCAGAGGGATCAGGAACGAATCGGTGGCGGCTTCGACGGTGCGCAGCGCTTCCTGCGCGGTGGCATCGGTGATGCGCAGCATGATCGAGGCCGAAGGGAGAACGTAAGCGGCATCGAACACGACCTGCAGCCCATACGCGGCAGCCACCTTTTCAAACAAGGTTTGCGCGGGACCTTTCAGGTCAAAACTCTGGCGTCCGGGCGCCGGGACCAAAACCGGGGGTGGTGCGGCCGCTTGTTCCACGCTTTCGACGATCCCCTCGGCCTTGAGCTGCGCCTCGATGGTTTCGATGGCTGGGTCCATCGGCTGGGGCACGGCCGGTCGTGAAAGGGCCGGTGCTCCTTGAAGCGCTGCCCGCTTCCGTGCATACAGGGAGTTTCCAGGCTCGAGTTGCGCCGCGCGGGAATAGAAAAGCAGGGCTTGCAGGCTGTCCCCGGCCTTCATGGCTTTCTCTCCGGCCGCAAACATATAGGCCGCGGACTCTGAGGCCAGGCAGGCGGCCGCCGCGATTACCAGCAGACAGAGCCTTTGGAGACACTTCACCATTTGAACGCAACTTTAATCAGTTTAGACGATTAGAGGCGGGCTAACGTGCAGTGGATTCGAGGGCCATTAAACTCTCCCGCCTTCACAACCGATACTCACTTGGAGAGGAATTTCCTTAGTTATGGCTACGTTTGCGCCGGTTCGAACCGCTTTCAGTCCCGCCGTCCCTCAAAATTTCGCTCAACTGGGGATTTCCGAAAACCTGGTGATGGATCTGATGCTTCGGCGCATGGTGATCGAGGGCAATTGCACGCTGGCCAGCCTCAGCAAGTCGCTGCGCCTAGCGGTTCCCATCATCGACAGCACCTTCAAGCACATGCGCCAGCAGCAACTGGTGGAAGTGAAGGGGATGTCAGGTAACGATTACAACTTCACGCTGTCGGCCGCAGGCAAACAGATGGCCAGTGAGCGTTTCCAGGTGTCGCAGTACGCGGGTGCCTGCCCGGTTTCGATTAAAGATTACCAAGCAGCGGTGAAGGCGCAGGCCGCCAAGGTTCACGTGGACCGGCAGACGCTGCGCAATGCGTTTTCGGACCTGATTGTCTCCGACCATATGCTGGATCAACTGGGTCCGGCCATCATTTCGCAGACCTCGATTTTCGTTTACGGACCTACCGGAAATGGTAAAACCAGCCTGGCCGAGCGCATGCTTCGGGTCTATAAAGACGCGATTTTGATTCCTTACGCGGTGGAAGTCGACAACCAAATCATCAGTCTTTTCGATCCGGTGGTGCATCAGCCGCTGGATAACGACGAAACTGAAGTGGACCCGCGCTGGGTGGTGTGTAAACGGCCCTGCATTCTAGTGGGAGGCGAACTGGTTCCCAGCATGCTCGAGCTGCGCCTGGACGAATCATCCAGCATTTACGCCGCGCCCTTGCAGATGAAGGCCAACAACGGCATTCTCCTGATCGACGATTTCGGGCGCCAGTTGATGTCGCCGCGCGATTTGCTGAACCGCTGGATCGTGCCGCTTGACCGCCGCGTGGATTACCTCACGTTGCGCTATGGTGTGAAGTTCCAGATTCCGTTTGAAACCATGGTGGTGTTTTCAACCAACCTGGAGCCGTCCGATCTGGCCGATGAAGCTTTCCTGCGCCGCATTCAAAACAAGATTTTGGTGGAGGCCGTCGATCCCGAATCCTTCGATCAGATCTTTGATCGAGTGGTCAAGGCGCGCCGCATAGAAGCAGAGCCCGACAGCGCCGAATATCTTCGCAAACTGTGCCTACGCCAGGGACGCACGGAACTGCGCGCCTGCTACCCATCGGATATCTGCACGATTCTGACGTCGATCGGACGGTACGAAGGCCGCGGGCCGGTGATGTCGAAGTCGGAACTCGAACGAGCGACGGCGTTGTACTTCGCGAAGGGTTAATTCTGCGGCTGCGCAACGGGCGGAGGGGCTACTGGCTCGCTAGCGGCTTGCGCAACACCACGCTTGGGTCCTAACCCCAAAGCCATGAGAGAGAGTGACCCGATTTTGCCGTCAGGGTCCAGGTTCTGATCTTTCTGGAAGCGCTTAAGAGCGTCCACCGATTCTCCGTTCCAGGTGCCATCCGGCGTTCCACGGAAATAGCCTTTGTCAGAGAGGGCTTGCTGGATTTCCTTGTAGCGATCGGTAGTCGGCTGCATCTGCACGGGAGGGCGGCGGGCCACGACTCGCTTGGATTTCGCAGCACCGGCTTTTGTGGCGGATGTTTTTGTACTTCCGGTTTTTGACTTGGGCGCAGCAGCATGAGCCACCGTCGCCTTCGTGCTCTTAGGCGCGGCCTTCTTTTTGGTTACAGGTGTTTGCGCCGCGACAAGCGACAGCCCAACGAACGCTACAGCCAGGAGACGCAAACTGGTGACCGTCTCTAGTTCTGCGGCAAAGTCCCGCTCAGGAAGATGGTGTTGGTGCGCGGTTGCGCGCCCTTGGCGCGGACGCCGGGAATCTGGCGCACTACGCGGAAGGCCACCGGGTCACCGGGTTTGAGCGTTCCCTGAACCTTGCGAATATCGTCCACCGAAGTCATCGGCTGGCGGTTGATGGCGATGATGACATCATGTTCCAACAGCCCCACGTCGTCCGCGAAAGAGCCGTTTTCGACGCGCGTGACGGTGATGCCGCGCTTGTCGGGCGTCAAGTCCTTCTCTTCGTCGCTGGCGCCGCGAATGCTGATGCCGAATTTGACTTGCGTGGATTCTTCTTTGCCGGGAGTGTTCCCGGGCACGGCATTTTCACCCACCACCCGCGGGTCGTCCGAAAACACTTTGGCGCGATCCTGGATGGTCAGCTTCATGTCCATCTTCTTGCCATCGCGATCCACTGTGATGCTGGTGGGCGTGCCTACTGGTATGTCCGCCACGCGCGCGACTAATTCATCGCCGTTCTTCACTGCCTGTCCGTTGATCGCCAGAATAATATCGTCGGCCTTGACGCCGGCCTTGTCGGCGGGACCGCCCTTTTTCACTTCCCCGACGATCACACCGTGGTCTTCGCCTAAAGCGCGCAGAGTTTCGAGCTTGGTGCCCGGCGCCCAGGAAATGCCGATGGAGCCGCGGGTCACGCGGCCGTCGCGGATGATGTCGTTATACACGCGCACCACGGTGTTGATGGGCAGCGCGAAACCGATTCCCTGCGATCCGCCGCTTTGCGTGGCGATCATGGTGTTGACGCCGATCACTTCACCTTTGATGTTCAACAGCGGTCCGCCGCTGTTGCCGGGGTTGATGGCCGCGTCAGTCTGGATGAAACGCTGAAATTGCTGGCCGATGCTGGTGCGGTCGGTGGCGCTCACAATGCCCGCGGTAACGGACGCTTCCAGGCCAAAGGGCGAGCCAATCGCGACTGCCCAGTCGCCCACTTGCACGCCATCTGAATTAGCAATGGTGACCGGGGCCAGCGTACGCTTGGAATCGATCTTGATCACCGCGAGGTCGGTCTCGCGATCTGTGCCGATCAGGCGCGCTTTGTATTCAGTCTCGTCTCCGTGCAGCTTGACCTTGATGCGGTCGACGCCGTCCACTACGTGATTGTTGGTGATGATGTAGCCGTTCTTATCCACCACGAATCCGGTGCCGGATTGTTCGCGGCGCTGCGACTGCGGGGAACCATCGCCACCGCCGGGTCCGCCGAAGAAGCGCTTAAAGAGATCGCTCGAATCGTCATCGCCGTCATCATCGCCCTGGCTCTGCTTGCGGTTTTTCCCTTCCTGCAGCTTGGGGGTGTAATCGGCGGTGATATTGACCACGCTCGGCTCCAGCATGTTGGCGAGCTTGCTGAACTCGTTGCCAATCTGCACGGCTTTGGGCAGAACCAAGGGGGTGGCATCGGGGGCCGCCGCACCGCTGCGCTGCGCGTGGACTCCGGTGTTGACCAGGGTACCGATCACGATGCCAATCGAAAGCGTGAACAACAGCAGCGTCATCGACAGCAGTTTCTGCCGGCGCATCTTGTCGAGCAGTTTCATGATTCCTACCTCACCTCAGGCAAACGCCTTCATTTTTTATTATACGTACATATCGATCAGACGGAACCCGTCAGAAAGGGTTACTCGCTGGTCAGCAATACACATACCGTCAGCAGGATTCGCCGCAGCGCCAGATCGCGCCCGTCAGGCAGATACCACTCGGCGGGCGTGTGTGCCCCGCCGCCCTGCCCGCCGGCTCCGATCGAGGCTGCCTGCAGCCCCAGTGACAGGGGGATGTTGGCGTCGGTCGAAGAACAATCCAGACGGCTGCGGATTCCTAAATGAGTATCGGCAGCACGCACGGCTTCGAGCATAGGGGAGTCGCCGGCCAGTTCCCCGCTGGGGCGCGAGCCGATGTCCTTGACGCGCGCGCTGACCCTGGGTCCACTGCCGCGCGCGTTTTCGGCGTCGACGGCCTGATCCACCGCCTGGGTGAGTAGAGCCGCCATCTTTTCGATGCGCTCCAGGCTTTCCGAACGCAGGTCGATCTTGGCGCGCGCTTCGGTGGGAATTGAGTTGATGCTGGATCCGCCTTCGAAAATTCCAAAATTGAAGCTGCTGCGCGGACCCGGCGCGTCGGAGGGGCCGGGCTGCGCGAGCGATCCGGCCTGCGTTGTGAACGAGGCCACAGCGCGGCTTAGGGCGTGCACCGGATTGCCGTAGAGCGAATCCCGCCAACTGTGACCGCCGGGGCCGGTGATCGTGACTTCGAAGCGCTGGCTAGCGAGCGCGCGCGAGGTGATGTGATCGGTGCCGGGGCCGTCAAGCACCAGGAACGCAGCGGGCTGGTTGGCTCCGGCGCGGCAGAGATAGCGCATACCGCTGAGGTTGCCTTCACCTTCTTCGCCGACGTTGGCGACCAGCATCGGAGAGGCTGCCGATCCGTTGAGCGGGGGGGCGGCTTTCCAGGCGGCAGCGAGCGCCAAGAGGGCGGTGAGACCCGGTCCGTTATCGGCGACTCCGGGGCCGGCGATGCGACCGTCTCCTAGTAGCTTAATGTCTTCGGGGGTGCGCGGCGCAAGGACGGTGTCGAGATGCGCGGTTACGGCTACGGCGGGGACTGACGGAGCGCCGGGGAGCGTTGCGACTACATTGCCGGCGCGGTCCAGGCGGGCTTCCCAGCCCAAGGACTGAAATTGCTGGGCCATCCAGGCGGCGCGTTTTTCTTCAAAAAACGTGGGGGCGGGGATGCGGCACAACTTTAGGTGCTGTTCGTTGATCCAATTGCGCTCGCGGCGGAACCATTCGAGACAGGTT
>Ga0105245_10003136_pt1 | contig 14795 bp, 15 predicted proteins | sample KBSM54metaG_FD_81523 | JGI IMG/M metagenome (GOLD analysis project Ga0105245, IMG submission 81523) | Miscanthus rhizosphere microbial communities from Kellogg Biological Station, Michigan, USA - KBS M5-4 metaG | ecosystem: Host-associated > Plants > Roots > Rhizosphere > Soil | place... | reverse complement strand
TCAACCGGCGTGACCTGAGCAACCCGAGGCGTATCCAGCCGAACAAACCCGGGGCCAATCGCACCCAGGAGGTCGTTGCTTCGAGACTGCCGACCTCCTGGTCGTGTATTCGGAGGCAGGGACCTCCTGGCACCTTCCAGGTGAGTGGCGAGCACCCGCGGAATACTCCACGACTAGTTCGCTCGCGCCGGGAACGGCGCGCCGTGGACGTCCTTGCGCTCCAACTCGCGGAAGGTCGCCTCGGCCGCCTCGGAGAGGGCCCCGTCGAGGTCGGCATCCTCGGCTATTCCCAGCGTCCCGATGTTCCCGGGGACCGTCAGTCGGATAACGCATTCGTTCGGCGCCTCACCGGCCCAGGGTGGAGCGGACGTGTTCAGGTAGGTCTCGACGACGTCGCTGCCGAGAATGCCTGCCGAGCGGTAGATGCTTCGCAATGAGAGGAACGTGACCATTCCCAGCAGCCAGAGCCCCGCTGCCACGACGAAGGCCGCCAGGGCGAACAGGCCGCCGATCACCTTCCCGAGCACCGACGAATGGGACAGGTCGTCGATCACGTACCCGGCTGCGATGACGTAGCCGACCCAGAACGCCAGTGCGTATGTCGCCAAGCCCAGCAACAGCGGGATGACGCTCACACCGAGCCAGATCTTGAGGAGGCGGACGACCGAACGCGCACGCCGAGGGGCGGGAGTCTTCCAGCGCCAGGTGAGATCGTCACGCGCGGGTTGGTAGCGAACGAGTTTGCCCAGCTCGCAGGCGAGAGCAAGGACAGCGATCTCGACGAGACCGAGCAGACGCGCCACGGGCCGAGCGAGGATCCGTAGCGGCCTGCTCCAGCCGGGGACGTCGGAAGGCGTGCGAAATCGAGGGCGTTTGGGGCTCTGGCTGCTTGCGCCAGCCGCGTCAGCAAGAGCCGCGAGCCCCTCGTAGTACGATCCGACGAATTCGCCGGTCCGGTACACGTCGCGGGTCTCGTCGCGACGCTTTGCGGACAGCGGCTCGTCCAGCAGGAAGCCTACGACCGGCGTGTCGTCGACTCTGTCATCGAGGCCCGAGTAGCGACGAAACCCCTCGTCACGAAACACAAACGTCGGGAAGTTGGACGCGACGCCGCCGTCGACGAACACCCTCCACTGCGTCGCCTTCTCCCGAGCGGAGTGGAAGATTCGCGGCTCGAGCGCGAAGGGAATCGTGGCCGAGGCCATAACCGCCTCCGCGACTCGAGTCTCGGGGGTCAGAGCCCCGTTGAAGACGGCCAAGTGCCGGGCGCTCAGGTCTACCGCGACGACGAAGAGATCGATCCCCGTTCGCTCGGAAAGGGCCGCGAAGGTTGGCCCACGGTCGTCGACGTCCAGCCCCAGCCGGCGCGACTGCCCGCGGAGGATCTTCGTGAGCCAGTCCAGGATCCGTTCGTGATCGAGAAAACCGGTCCCCCAGCGCATGCGGCGGTAGCCGCTCCAGCGCGTCGGTCGAGCCATCGCCTTCAGGCCCGGCTCTTTCTCGTCCCTGATCTCCGCCGGCGTCATCCCGGCCGCGATCATCGCGGCCGTGATCGCACCGGCCGACGAGCCCGCGACCGCCTTGAACCAGAGCTTCCTCCTCAGCAAGCCCTCGAGCGCGCCGGCGTAGAGGACGCCCTTTGCGCCGCCCCCCTCGAAGACGCCGTGGACGAAGCCTTCCACCCGTGTCGGGTCGAGCCACCAGCATTGGCTCTGCGTCCGATGCGACGTCGACGACTCTCGCGTCACGTCACGTGGTTGTCGTCCGGTCACGACGCCCCGGCTCCCGAACAGCCGTCAATAACGTGAGCTGCTTCGAGGCCGCTGGAATCGTCCGGCCGATCGCGCGGCCCAGCGCTCGATAGGCACGGAACTGTGCGCGCTCGAAGTACTGGTCGCGAGTGCTCTCTTGCGGGAAATTGGGGTGGCCTTCTGCGTACTCTCCGACACTAGAGTCGTCCGCGGTGATCGCTTCGTCCATCGAGAGCTTCAGGTACCAGATGCTGCCAACCGTTTTGCGCCCTGAGGTGACAGTTCCCTCGCACACCGGTGCGCTCGGCGAGAACGATCCCTCGTCGATGGCCGGGACCGAGACGGTGAGCCCGAGCTCACGCGCGGCCGCGTCCTTCACGCATCGATACGACGGGAACCTGGGGCCGGGATCGAACTTGGGGCCGGGATCGTATTCGGCGTCGACGACCAGGATCTCCTTGCATCCGCGGCGCAGGAGCGCGTAGAGGCCAAGGTTTTCGCAGTGCCCACCGTCGCTCAGGCGCAACAGCTTGCGCGGTGTCGACAGGTCCGGCACGGCGTATTCAAGACCGTAGTTCATGAGCCACAGGCCTCTACGCGCCGCCTTCCTCGCCAGGTTCGTACCGCTCAGCGCCGCACCGGAGACCGATGGCGCGTTGTTGAAGCTGCGTACGGTCGCGAATGGTGAGGTGTCGCGACTGCGCAGGAACCCCTTCCATTCGACAGCGCCGGCCTTCAGGTCGATGCCCGGCTCCCAACCGAAGCCCTCGGTCTGATCCCACGAGAGGTAGCCGCACGAGTCAGATCCGAGCCCGGCCACCCCGAGCTCGAACAGCCGACGTGCGATTGGCTCATCGCTGCCCGGCGGTGGAGGCCTGACGGTCGTGTTGAAGACGAACGCCGGCAACCCGGCAGCCCGCGCGAAATCGCGCATCTCGGGAAACGTGACCGGTGGCTGGGCGAGCGACAATCGGAGGAGTTGGGTCGCGCCGATGACGTCGACCCGCCACGGGGTTTTGTCGTTGAGTGGCTTTCCGTCTCTGCCGGGGAGCAGCTGATAGGCGCGTTGGATGCCTTCCCGGTACTCCTGCCGGGCGAAGCTGCTGTTCCGCACGGCGACAGACCTTGATCCCCTGTCGAGCCCGGTCAGGAGCCTGAGGGCGTTGAACGGGAGTGCGTCGAACACGGCGGAGAGCCCGCCGTTGAACACGAAGTCGAACTTGTCGCCGGCCAGCGTGGCGTGGTTCTCGACGTAGGTCTGAAAGCGCCCATCGGGATCGAACAGCTCATCGTCGATCCGCCTCGGCGCGGCGCCGCCTTCAGCCACGTGGTGGGCATAGAACTGTTGAAGCAGGTACCACGAGAGCGTGTACGACCCGCCTGAGACCGCTGAGATCAGGTCGACGGCTCTGAGTCGACCGCTCTCGTGGAGCGCCTGCAGCACCCCCATCGAGAACGCGGCGGACCGGTTCCCCCCGCCGGACAGCGCCACCCCGAACCGGGGGGTCGAATCCGACCCCCCGAAACCGAGCGTGCGCTCCGTCTCGAAGAGCGACGCCGACGTCTCGGCCGTCTCCGGCCACGCTGGACGCTGATGCGTCTTCTGGGGCACCCACCTGGCCGCCAGCCGCGGAACGCCCGACCGGTCCGGGCGTTGGCTCATGAATCTTTTTTGTTGTCTGGAAATCGAAGCGTGGCGAAATAGCCTTTCGATTCCCGGCCGCGCAACTCTGCGGCCGCCTGTAGTAGCTTCTCTGTGAGGCTGTGGACGTCGGCGGATCCCTTTGCGCCGGCGACCGCGAGCCTCCATCCGGCAACCAGTTCCGTCAGTTCGAAGTCGGCCTGGCGGAGCAGCGACCAAAGCTGATCCCACTGATAGAAGCTGCGAAGCGCCGTGGCGACGGCGATCACGACGCCGACGATGCCCAGCGTCCAGTCCTTGTGGTCGAAATCGAAGCCCGCGAGTAGCGGCAAGACTGAGCTGAGCAGGATCACGACGATGCCTACGCCGCGGAAACACAGTCGATTTATCCGAGCACGCTTCCGGTACCTATCGCGGAGGGCCTCCACGTTGTCATGGACGAAGGACTCGTAGCGAGCGAGATCCCACTCTTCGAGGCCGAACTGCTGGTCGTCAGCCATTGGCCGCCTCCCCCCGGGGTCCGGACGAGCACCGTTATCGTCTCGATTGTCTCATGTGGCAGCGTCAAAGCCAACGCTCCCCGCGGGCGAGACTGGTGGCCCATCGGGGCGGCGAGGGACTCGGCGGCGGGGACCTGCTCGAAGCAGCGCGGCGGCTCGTCGCGCTGGGACTCGAGATGGTGGAGATCGACGTGCGGCGGACGCGCGACGGCGTCCTGGTGATTCACCACGACGACGCGGTGCGCGGCGCTGCGATTGGCGACCTGAGCTACGACGACCTCTCGCAGACCGGCGACCGAATTCCCACGCTTGCGGATTTCCTGGACGTCGTCGCGCCGCACATGGCGGTGGACATCGAGTTGAAGGAGCCCGGTTACGAGACCCAGGTCCTATCGGCGGCGCTGGCGAGGATCGATCCGGGAAACCTGGTCGTGACGTCGTTCTCCGATTCGATCGTGGCTACCGTGAAGAAAACCGCGCCCGAGGTGTCCGTCGGTCTGTTAGTCGGGCGTCGTGAATTGCGCGCGCTGCTCAGGGACGTTTTCCCCTTCCGGCGAGTTCAGGCGTGTCGGGCCGATTTCCTCGCTCCCCACTACCGCCTTCTCGCCACGGGCATCGCACATCGTGCGGAACAGCGCGGCCTCGGTCTCCTGGTCTGGACAGTGGACGATCCTCGGCTGATCGAACGCTATCTCGGCGACCCGCGAATGCTGGGCGTCGTGACCGATCGTCTGAGCCCCCTCGAAGGTGCTCCCGTGTCCTCGGGGCGGGCGCTCGTCGATCAGTGATTCGAGCCAGCTCGACCTCGGCCGTGAAGCCTGTGGCTGCGTCGCCTTCTCCTGGTCATGCACCAAAGTCAGTCTCGCCCTTGTCACGACTTCCTGGGAGGAGGCTCCGGGTGGCGATATCCCCTGGTCTGTTGCCGGGAGGATCGGTGCTGGCAGGCTGGTTCGGGGTGAAGGTCCTGGGTGCCGAGACCTAGAGAACGACGATTGCCACGGCAACTCGAGCCCACTGGTAGTTCGTCGGCTGGGAGACGTCGGCGGGCTCGGCAACCAGGAATGGCGCACCTGCATTCGGCAAATGGGCCTCACTCGGCCGGCCGAGTCGCCGTCCGTCGTGACCTTTGCGCGGGAAGAGGGCCGGACTGAGACGCGTCTGGTAGCCAGGTAAGACGGGTTCTGCGGCTCCGTCGGAAGGGAGAGGGATGCGCGGGTGGCATGACCCAGCCGATGAGCGCGCCTGCCGAGCCGGGCTTGCGCTCACAGCGTTCATCCACCAACCGCTGCGATGCATCGTCGGAAGGCCTCCGTTGTCGCGCCTGGCAGCGGACGAGTGCGATCGCCGGTTTGACTTTCCCGGGAGGCAGTGGGAAGGTCGCCCCGGCGAAAGGAACGCAATGAGGGATGTCCTTCGCTGCGGCTGCTCGAGAATACGTGCAGGGTCGGTGCAGGCGAATCTGTGCTCGCCTGCCCTGGAGTCGAGGCGGGGAAGGTTTCCGACTCCTTCTACGCCGATCGGCCGGTGGTGCTGAGGCGTGTCGCTCTCCTGGTCGTGCTCGTCGCAGCCATTGGACTCGCGGATGCGCCGGGTTCCGCCTGGGGAGCCGAGCGGGCGGCCGGGGCGCGCATGCCGGCGCACTCGGGACAGCTGCACCCACTGGTTCTCCCCTCGGGATCCGTCGTTCACCGCGACGTCCGCTTCGGCCCGAAGATGCGGGGCGGCCTCACCTGCCGGAGGTGTCATTTCCAGGGAAACGTCGATCTCAGCGGCTCCGACATCGCGGGCTCGCTTGAGCTGCCGGGATCGACGTTCGGCGGAATCGTCGACCTGCGCGGCACTCACGTGAGAGGCCGGGTCGGCATGTCCGAGGCGCAGTTCACGGGCCCGGTGCTCGCGTCGCGGTCGGCGGCGTTCGACGGGCCGGTCGACTTCTCGCTCGCAAACTTCTCGAGTCTGGTCAGCTTTAAGACAGCCGCGTTCCGGCAAGGGGCGAGCTTCCCGCTGGCGAGGTTCGGCGGGGATGCCATCTTCAGCGGGGCCGGAGGCAAGTTGAACGACTCGGGAACGTCGACCAGTGGCAGCAACTTCGCACGCGCCACGTTCCAGGGCTCGGCGGACTTCGACGGCTTCCAGTTCAACAGCCCTGTCACCTTCCAGGGAGCAGTTTTCAGGGGCCACACCGATTTCAGCGACGTCTCATTCGCGCAGGTGTCGTTCGGCCGTGCAGTCTTCGGCGCCGGAGCCACGTTCGTCGCCGCGACGTTCGCGACGGTGTGCCCGTTCACCCAGGGAGACACTTTCGACGACGTTGAGTCGGACGCGGATCTCAACTTCTCGTTCGCCCAGATCAACTCTTCTATCGATTTCGAGACCGTTGCAGTCAAGGGCACGCTGTCGTTCGACGGTGCCACGGCGGGTCAGGCCACGGCGAAGAAGAAGGTCTCCTGCAACGGCCTAACGGACGAGGTCGCGATCGATCGGCCGAGTCTGCACCTTCTCGATCTGACTGCGGGGGCCCTCGACATGGGCGTCCCCTTCGCGCTCCAGACGGTCAATAGCGAGGATCGGCGATCCGTTCTCGCGCTGATCGAAGCAAGCGCAAAGGAACGCGGGGATCTAGGCAGGGCAAACGCAGCCGACTACGCCAGCCATGTGCTGAAGAGCCAGGGCTACTCATGGCCGTGGCACGTGCTCGATTTCGTTTTCTACCGCACGTCCGCGGGCTACCTCGTCCGTCCGTCTAACCCGCTCCTGGTGCTGCTCGTGCTCGCCGCCGTCATGGCCGTCTACCGCGCCGCCCATACAGGCGCGGGCGACACGGCACTACCGCCGGCCACGATCGCTGCTCGAATAGCGGGGAGGCTCCCTCGCGCGTTCGTCCAGACCGTGTCGCTGATCGTCCCGGCACGCTGGACGACGGGCGGTGGCGGCGACGGAGCCGGATCGATCGACAGGTCGGGCACGTTCATCCAGATCGAGACATTCACTTACCGAGTGCTGTTCGCATGCGTCCTGATCGGGCTTGCGAACTCGAACCCAACTCTTCGTCAGATGCTCGACTCGATCAGCTGAGCCATGCACCGTCGTCGTCGACCACACGTGGTGTCGATCCCGACGCTCATGCTCGTCGTCCTCTGTTGCGCCGTCGGGGGGACAACGCAGGCCGCCTCTGCAGGCGGCTCCGGCGGCTTCGCCGGACAGATCACCTGGGTGCGCGAAAACGGAGTCAAGATTGGACACCGCTTCCTGCATGCCGCCGGAACGAAGGGGTGGAAGCACGACATCGAGGGCAGCGACTACGCGCTCCATCCGGGCGACCAGATCCGCGTCACCAGCGGCGTCGTCCAGTTCAACGTGCGGCTCGGGCACGGCCGGGCAAGCTGCGAAACCGATCAGAGCCTGGGCTCCTTGACCGTCAACCCGAGCCCGCAGGTGCTGCTCCATTTCCGCGGAGGGACCTCTGTCTGCAGCATGACCGGCACCGGGAACTGCATCGAGATCGGCTCGGGCGCGCGGGTCAGACCCGGTACGACGGCCGTACGGACCTGCTCGCCGACCGCACCGCGCGCCACGCAGTCGGCCACGGCGACGGCGACACAGCCCGCCCTCCTCGAGGTCGTGATCCGCCCGAAAAGCTCCGTCGTCAAGGTACGCCGCGGAGTCGTCACCGTCACCGGGCTCGCCAAGAAGAAGCGATCGGTCGTGGTCAGCTCGAACGGCAGGACGGCTCCTCAGCAGGTCGTCGTGGCTACAAACGGCAATCCGACGCCTGCCGCCCCGGCCCGGCTGACTCCGGTGGACGCGGAAACGTTTCTCCAGCTGGCGGCGAACCTGCCTCCGAACCACGACCTACAACCTCCGCCGCCACCCCGCCTGCTCGGCCATCCGGCCCATTCGACCGCGAGTCGAAGTGTCAGCTTCCAGTTCGCCGCGACCGCAGCAGGCACCGTGGTCAGTTGCGCGCTCTTCAGATCCGGCGCCGTGGTCGACGCCTTTCACCTCTGCACCGGATCCGCCACGTATCTCAATCTGCCCGAGGGGTCTTACTCGTTCCGTGTCCGCACGACCGACGCGGCCGGCAACACCGGCAGGTTCCGGAGCTATTCGTTCACCGTCGACCGGACTGCGCCGAGGGTGTCGATAAGCGGGCCGCCGAACCTGACGACCAGCCACGACGCGACGTTCGCCTTCAAATCGAACGAGCCGGTCACACTCACCTGTTCGCTCGACCACGCCGCCGCCGAGCCGTGCTCGAGCCCGGTGACCTTCAGCAACCTCGACCCCGGGCGGCACGCGTTGACGGTCGAGGCGACCGATCGAGCCGACAACACAGCGTCGCCCACGCCGTACGCGTGGACGATCGAGCGATCCGCGTCGGCGCCGATCGCGTTCGAGAGCAACCGCGACGGCAACTACGAGATCTACGTGATCAACCCGGACGGCAGCGGTGAGAGGCGGCTGACGAACAGCCCCGGCGACGACGTCGACCCGGCCTGGTCTCCGAACGGGGAACGACTCGCATTCGAGAGCACGCGAACCACCCTCGTCGAATCGGACATCTACACGATGAACGCAGACGGCAGCGGGCAGTCGAGCTTGATCGCCAGCCCCGCGATCGACCGCGACCCGAAGTGGTCGCCGTTCGGGGATCAGATCGCGTTCGAGAGCAACCGCGACGGCAACTACGAGATCTACCGGGCGAGTGCCGACGGAACCGCGCTAGCCAGATTGACGACAAACGCCGCCGTGGACTCCGATCCGGCCTGGTCTCCGGACGGCACGCGCCTCGCCTTCGAGAGCAACCGCAACGGCAACTTCGACATCTACGTCATGAACGCCGACGGCGGCGCCGTCCAACCGTTGACGACGAACCCGGCCGAGGACTCGAACCCTGCGTGGTCTCCGGACGGCACGCACATCGCGTTCGAGAGCGACCGCGACGGCAATCACGAGATCTACGTCATGAACGCTGACGGCGGCGATCCGGTTCGACTCACGACCGACCCCGCGCGCGACTCCGACCCGACGTGGTCGCCGGACGGAGCCAGGATCGCCTTCGCGAGCGAGCGCGACGGCAACCTAGAGATCTATGTGATGAACGCCGACGGCAGCAACCCGCGAAGAGTGACGAACAACCCCGGAACGGATCTTGTCCCCGACTGGTAGGTGACCTCCTGGTCAGGTCACCAGGAGGCTGCGTCCCTCTGCGTGTCGGGCAGCATCCTGTCCCGCGAGTCACCGGAACGAGTGGCTCATGCACGCAAGATCTGGCGGGCTCGAGGCGCGCCGCGGCCACCCACAGTCACTGATCGGTTCATCGACCTCGTCTCGAAGCGTGTCCGCAACTACGAGTTCAGTCCAGTCTGGGGGTTCATCGCCGACCTGGCCTCCGTGCACTCGCACCACCCAAAGAGCCTGAGCGTGGAACGATCGATGGGGGACGCGAAGACCTTCACGGGTTCCGCTTGGCGATGTACGCCCGGCGCAACTCCTGGGAGGCGCTCTTCGCATCCAGCTTGTAGACGAACCGCCCTAGGATGAGGCATTGGCCCTTCCCGTGTTTGACATTCAGGCCATCGAAGTTGATCGCAATGCGCGGGCCGTGATGGTGTCCACCAAGCGGATCCAGCCATGATGCCCCGGGATGAATGGGAGGGAGCCGACATCACGCGTTCGTCTTGGGTTTCTATGTCCTGCCCGGCGGTGCGGTGCTTCCTCGAATGACGAGCTCGGTTGGGAGGATCGCGCGTCGTCGTCGGTTTCGGGACGGACGTCCGCGCTCGATTGCTTGGATTAGCCACTCGGCGGCGAGGCGGCCCTTTTCCTCGTGCGGCTGGGCGATAGTTGTGAGCGGAGGCGTTGCCAGTTCAGCTGCTGGGCTGTCGTCGAACCCGACCACGGAGAGGTCGGTAGGGACTGTGAGGCCGAGTTCGGCGGCGGCCTGGAGGGCGCCGATGGCCAGCACGTCGCTCATCGCGAGTATCGCAGTCGGCGGCTTCTTGGTCTGGAGTAGCTCGAGCGTGGCGCGACGCGCGGGTTCGGGTGCGTTCGGTCGGCACATGCGGACGGCGTCTTCGTCCCACGCCGGGCCGAGCCCGTCCTGGTAGCCGGCGAGTCGCTCCGAGCTGAGAAACAGTTCGAGGCTGCCTTCGGCATCGAGCGCGGTCACGAACGAGAGAACTCCGACGCGCCCGTGTCCGAGTTCACGCAGGTGCTGCGCGGCTGTTCGCGCGGCGGCCCGGTCGTCGATCCCGACGAAAGGAGTGGGTGCATCGCGTGGCTGGTCGACAGTGACTACCGGCAATTGCCTGGCGAGCGCCGCCTCGACGCGAGGGTCGTTCCGGACAACCGAGTAGACGACGAAGCCGTCGACAGCCGCCGCTCGCACCATCGAGGCAGCTTCGTCTCGGTACCGGGAATCCGGAATCAGCAGCAAGCCCAGATGGGACTCCTCCATGCCCTGAGCGAGGCCGGCCAGAAAGACGGGAGAAGCGGGGTCGGTGAACTGGTAGCGCAACCGTTCCGAGAAGATCACTCCCAGCGCGCCGGCCCGACCCAGGCGAAGGCGTCGCGCAGCGGGGTCGGGCCCCGCATAGCCGAGCGCCTTCGCAGCTGCAAGCACCCGGTCGCGGAGTTCGTCGGAGACGAGTTCGGGGTGGCCAAACGCCTGCGAGGCGCTCCCCACCGAGACACCGGCCCGGGCAGCCACGTCGCGCAGCCGCACACGCGCGGGTTCGTTGGGCGCCATACCCGTGACCTTACTCGACCTAAGGTGAACCGATTCAGATAGCCTGGTTCTGAAACGATTCAGAGGAGGCACGATGTTGGACTTATTCATCGCTCACGATCTGATTCAGAAGCGAGCGAATGACCGGTTCGAGGGCACTCGAGTCGAAAGCAATGTCCGAGGTGCTGGGCAGGAGCAGCGGCCGAGCCGTGACACAGTGTCCGATCTCGGTGTGGACTCGCGTCAGCGCCTCCGGTTGGGAGGGTTGCTGCTGAGAATGCGACTCTTGATCACTAACCGACGATCGACTACCCGGACCGCTGCCGAGTCGTAGCCCGGGCGCTCGATCAGCTGTACCCGATATGAGTCTGAGCGTTGTTGCGTCGGCCACTGGCTGACGCGGGCAATTCCAAAGCGCCATATGTCTCTCTCCACTTCACGGGCGGCGAGAGCTAGGCGGTGTGATCGACTAACAGGAGTTGGAGAACGATGGAGAGAGTGAGCAAGACGCGGTTTACGTTCCAAAGCGAAGGCGAGACATTGGTGGGCGACCTCTTCTTGCCGGCGGATGGAGAGCCGGCCGGGGTTCTCGTCGCAGTTGGCCCGCTCACCTCGGTGAAGGAGCAAGCGGGCGGCACGTACGCCCAGGCGATGGCTGAGCGCGGGCACGCGGCGCTCGCGTTCGATTACCGGTACTTCGGCGAGAGCGGCGGCCAGCCGCGGCAGTTTGAGAGCCCCGAAGCCAACATCGAGGACATCAAGAGCGCGGCTACCGCGTTGCTCGCCGACGATCGGCTGAAGGACCTGCCCCTGGGCGGTCTCGGGATCTGCTTCGGCGCCGGGCCGATGGTACGTGCGGTCGCGGAGGACCCGCGGTTCCGTGCCTTCGCAGGCGTGGCCGGTGTGTACACCGACAACGCGAAGACGATCGCGAGGATGGGAGACGCATACCAGGCGTCAATCGACCGCGGTCGGGCCGCCGAACGTCGGTGGCGCGAGACCGGCGAGGCGGAAACGATCCCGGCGGTCGCGCCGGACGGCGGCGATGTCGCAATGCCGCTCCGGGAGGCATACGAGTTCTACGGGACGCCTCGCGGCCAGGTGCCCAACTACGTGAACGGCTACGCGGTGCAGTCGCTTGCCCACAGCCTGCCGTTCGACGTGCGCGGCGCGGCCGACGCACTCGACGTGCCCGTGCTGGTCGTTCATTCAGAAACGGCGTTGGTGCCGGATCTCGCCCACGCGTTCTATTCGGCTGTGCAATCCCCCAAGCGAGAGCTCTGGCTCGACTCGCAGGGCCAGATCGACTTCTATGACGACCCGAAGCTCATCAATCCCGCCGCCGACGCTGTCGTCGTGTCGTTCTCCGAGAAGTCATGACGAACCCAGATCTGAGAGCGCGACGGCTGGCGGACGATGGCGGGGGGTCCGCGGACTGCTGCCGGCTGATCAGCGCGTGCGTGTTCGCCGGTTCGAGTCGGCGATCTCCGCTATGTCGCAGCCCTCTGGACGCCCACCTGATGGCCCCAGCGACCTCCTGGTCTGGTTCCAGAAGGCGCCGGGACGAGAGATTTCTACGCTGCGCGCAGGTCCTTCTCGGTGATCAGCCGTGACCTGCCCCCATTGCCGCCGAGGACAACGCGAGGCGGGTTCATCGCACGATGAGCTCGGCCGCGGCTGGTGCCCCGCCTGCAGCTGTTCCAGGCGCGGCTCGACCATCGGGACCGGCCGTTGGTCGATGTCGACGATTTCGGCTGGGACGGAGACCTGGACTACACTTGTCGCGCTGGGCGCAAGGCGGGCTCGAAGGGACGCTGATGGAGCCGACGAGAGATCAGGCAACGCGGTGGCACAACACGTTCGTTCCGGACGGAGGCGACGTTCCGGCAGCTGCGTTGGGCGCCGGCGGGATCGCCGTCTTCGTGGTCGGAGCGGCCCGTGGCTCGAGGTTTCTGCGTGCGGCGGGGCTGATCGCCACGGTTGCGGCGTGCGGCTTGTACGCCCGCCGCAAGCACGAAGCGCGAAGGGCGAAAATGGATGCCGCCGAGAGCCATATTCGCTCCGAGCTCGACGACCTCGACCCCGTTGCGCGGGCGCAGGTGCTCGCCGACATCGCCCGGTCAGGGCTCCAGGGCTCGACCTAGATACACGGCGCCCGCCGCGCCCTGCAACCTCGGTTGTCCCTTCCACGGTGCGGTCAATGGGCGCCGCTGAATCGCATCGCTCAGGCCTCCGCCGGCGGGACGGAAGTGCCCCAGAGCCGCCCGAGCACGATCGGTCTCCGCGGGTCGCCGTCCTCGAACGCCACTACGACCTCGTCGCCCTGATCCGGAACGAAGGCGTGGTTGCCCCCGATCGAGAGCGCCCAGAGCTCGTCTGCCCCCGATACCGCCGGGACTCTCAACCTGATGCGTCCGCGGCGTTCTGCCTCGAGGACGATCGCCCGATGAACGCCTCCGAGATCCGGTTCCTTTCTCGCGTGGCCGATGCCGGACCCTTGCACAGACAGTGGAGCGGTGCGGATGGAGGCGGCGCCGAGCTCCTCGCGTGGGAAGGCGACCTCCTGTGAAGGGTCACGGGGGCTTAGTCACACCAAGCGTCTGAGCTGGCCTCTGGTCTCGCACGAGAGAGCCGCGGACGCGTTGGTCTCCTGGACGAGGGCCAGAGGTGGAAGAAACCCTGTCTGCTGCAAGGCCGCGTACGGGCATCCTCGTGACGGATTCAACCGCAGTCACGAACTTGCATCTGTGTTCGCAATTGCTGTGTTCGGAGGCCAGACGTCCGAACGTTGCCTAGTTGATCCATTCTCGAGTCATCTAGACTCGACAAGTCCCCGACGATAGGAGAGTTGAATATGGCACGCAAGACAATTTTCGTCAGCGACTTGACTGGCAGAACGATTGATGAGAATGACGCAGCGACGGTGACTATCAGGTATGCCGACGCTCGCAAAGGTCAGGTCGTGCTCGATGTCAATTCCGCCGAAGTGGCCGATCTGGCGGCGAAGGGAACGAAGCAGGCGCGGCGGGGCCGCAAGCCGAAGAGTTAGCAGCTCCGCGCGGCGACGACGCCTCCCGTTCGGCGACCGAGGCAAGCAGGGAGCAGTGGGTCTCCGGCCGCGGGGTCGCCACCTGAGGCGAACACCTGGTCGACTCCTAGCAACGACCTCCGGGTCAGGTCACCAGAGGGCATCCCTGTGCCGCTGCGGAGCGGTTGGTGCAGCGGGCTCCGTACATCATTGCGAGACGTAGGCATAGGGGCGGTCGAAGGCGTCAAGCGCCTTGTCCGGGGCGACGTCGATGTGCACGGATTCGGGGTGCCACAGAAGGAGAACGGCGACGTCTCCACTGCGCCTTTGGGCCAGCTCACGGGCGGGGGCACCGGAAGCGTCGTCCGTGGCGGGCACCGCGCGTCTCTCGCCGACAGCCACGGGGCCGTCGAATGTGTCAGGCATCGGCTTCTATCCCCGTGCACGCGAGGAAGGCGGCCGAGGCCGGCCGCCGAGTCCGTGAAGCGAGCGCGGCCTTCGCGTTCTCTTCCGACTCGGCGACGATCTGCACCACGGCTGGGGCGAAGCGGCGCCGGGCTTGCCCGGACAGGTCCCGGGTCGTCCAGTGCGAGTGCCGGTCGGGCTGAGTTACGATCACGATCTCTTCGGCGTGGAACTCGATGAGTGCGTCGTCGATCGCCTGCAGTGGATCGGCGTCACCGACACGGCCGTCCGCCTCGATCCCCGCAGCGCAGAGACTCTCGAGGGTGGCGGCGAGGCGAAGGTGGGCTCTGCGACGGGCTTCGTCCTCGTCGGACAGCCAGTGCCGAATTCGCGAATTAAGCGCCGGCGCGATCACACGCACTTCCGCCTGCTCATCTCTTCTCCCCACCCCGGTTGCCCGTCGAAATACTTCCCCCTCGACGATCCCGTTCAAGACCACGAGGATCCTGCGGTTGCCCAGCCTTGCTTGCGTGTTTGAGTGACGGTGATTCGCCATCGTCTTCCTTTCGTCGCGGATGACCTCTTGCGACTGATGACACCGAATTGCCGGTGCTTATTCCGTCCCAGCGCGCGGAAGAACGCGCAGGCGGCGGAGTCCTTGTGGTGACGAGTTCATCCCACACTGCGCACCGGCGGGTGGCTACGGGGCCTGCGGCTACCGCGCCGATGGGGCACGGCT
>Ga0105245_10003134_pt1 | contig 14797 bp, 9 predicted proteins | sample KBSM54metaG_FD_81523 | JGI IMG/M metagenome (GOLD analysis project Ga0105245, IMG submission 81523) | Miscanthus rhizosphere microbial communities from Kellogg Biological Station, Michigan, USA - KBS M5-4 metaG | ecosystem: Host-associated > Plants > Roots > Rhizosphere > Soil | place: Michigan... | reverse complement strand
GTCGCCGCGGCGAACGAGACGACCGCGTCGATGGCGGCGGTCGCGTCGATGCGCGCCATCCGGACGGCGGGCATCGACCCGGACGACATCGACCTGATCCTCCTCGCGACGCTCACGCCCGACTACTGGATGCCCTCGACCGCAGCGCTGGTCAAGGAGGCGATCGGCAACAAGCGGGCAGCGGCGATGGACGTCGCAGCCGCCTGTTCCGGGTTCGTTTATGCGTTCGCGACCGCACAGGCGTACATCACGAGTGGCATCGCGAAGCACGTGCTCGTGATCGGCGCGGAGCTGCTGACGCGCTTCCTCGACTACACCGACCGGAGCACCTGCATCCTGTTTGGCGATGGCGCGGGTGCCGTCGTCCTGTCGGCCAGCTCCGAGCCGGGTGGCGCGCTCGGTATCGAGCTGACGACCGCGCCCGAAGGCGCCTACATGATCTGGTTGCCCGCGGGCGGGGCGAAGAGTCCGCCGTCGGCAGAGACCATCGCCCGCGGCGAGCACTACATCCGGATGGAGGGTCGCGAGACCTATCGCTTCGCGACCAAGACGATGGCGACGACCGCGCTCGAGTCGGTCCGCAAGTCGGGCCTCGACCCGTCCGACATCGACCTGTTCATCCCGCATCAGGCCAACGTGCGCATCGTCGAAGCCGTCGCGAAGGGTCTCGACCTGCCGATGTCGAAGATGTACGTGAACCTCGATCGGTACGGGAACACGTCGGCCGCGTCGGTGCCGATCGCGCTTGCGGAGGCGGTCAACGAGGGCCGCGTCCAGGTCGGCGACAACATCGTGATGGTCGCGTTCGGTGCCGGGTTCACCTCTGGTGCCGTCACCGTCGAATGGACGGCCGACCCGGCCCGCGGCCGCGCCGGCGAGGCGGCCGTCGATGCCGACGATGTCCAGGTCCGCCTCCCCGTCGACTGGGACTCGGTCGACCCGATCCCACAGGCACTCGTCGAGCTGTTGGCCCGACCAGGACCCGTCGACGTGCCCCTCGACGATGTCGTCCCCGGTGAACCCGAGCGCGCCCATTCGGAGGTCCGCGGATGATCGATCTGACCGGAAAGGCGGCGCTCGTGACCGGCGGCTCGCGGGGGATCGGCAAGGCCATCGGCCTGCGGCTCGCCCGCCAGGGCGCGGACGTCGCGTTCAGCTTCCGGGGCAACGCCGACGCGGCGAAAGCCACAGCCGACGAGATCGAGTCGATCGGGACGAAGGCGCTATCGATCCAGGCCGATGTCAAGGACCCGGCGTCGGCCGACACGGTCGTCAAGACGGCACTCGAGGCGTTCGGCAAGGTCGACATCCTCGTCAACAACGCCGGCGTGACCCGCGACGACCTGATCATGCGGATGTCCGAAGAGGCCTGGCGCGAGGTGCTCGAGACGAACCTGTTCGGCGCGTTCTGGATGACCAAGGCCGTCACCCGGCCGATGCTCAAGGCCCGCGCAGGCCGGATCGTGAACATCACGTCGGTCTCCGGCCAGGCCGGCCAGATGGGACAGGCCAACTATTCGTCGGCGAAGGCAGGCCTCATCGGGCTCACCAAGGCGACCGCCCGCGAGCTCGCATCGCGTGGCATCACCGTCAACGCCGTTGCGCCGGGCTTCGTGCTGACAGAGCTCACGAAGGACCTGCCCGAGGCGCTCCAGAGCGAGCTCATCGCACGAACGCCGCTCGGCCGCTTCGGCACCGTCGAGGAGATCGCCGACACCGTCGCCTTCCTCGCGTCCGACGAGGCGCAGTACATCACCGGACAGGTCCTGGCCGTCGACGGCGGCCTCGTGATGATGTGATCCCGCCGGTCGTGGCAGCGATACCTAGACACCTAAGGACAACCACCTAGGACCACCTCCGGCCTTCGCCGGTACCGCTGGCGAGGGGTGTCTCGGGACCCCCGGATGGGACCATCGCTGCGATGACCGCGCGTGTGCGACCCCGCGATGCCGATGGCGCGCGCCCTGGGCCGGGTGCTCACCCCCAGGGGCGCGTCGTCGACGCGCATTCCGTGGCGTTCGCGGGACCGGGTGCTGCGACGGTCGCTTTCGGGACGGACGGTCGCGAAAGCGAGCTCGCCGAGCGGCTGGACAGCGTCCTCGGCATCGCCGAGAAGCTCGCCGCGTCGCACGACCGCCCGGAGCTGTTCCGGACGATCGTGGACGAGACGAAACGTGCGTTGCGCGTCGACTTCGTGACGATCCGCCTCGTCCGCGACGACCTCCTGCCCCTCGCGGCGTGGGCCGGGATCGATGACGAGACCGCCGCGGAGCTCCCGGTCCTGGGGGCCGGTGACGGCTGGGTCGCGGAAGTGCTTCGCACCGGTCGCCCGAGGGCATGGACCGACGCTCGGACCGACCCGCACGCCGGTGTCGAGCGCTACGCCGGGACCGTCGACTTCGCGGGTGACCTCGTGGCGCCGCTGACGCGCCACGACCGGGTGATCGGGGCGCTGTCCGCATGCACCCGCGAGCCACGCGATTGGACCGACGGTGATATCGCCTTCCTCACGACCATCGCCACCCACGCCGCCATCGCGCTTACCAATGCCGAGCTGTTCGAGGGGACCGCGGCCAAGGCGGCGCAGCTCGAGGTCCTTCAGGCTGCCTCTGGGCGGCTCAGTCGGGCCACGACGGTCGAGGCCGTAGGACGCGCGATCGTCGAGGAGACGCGGCGGATCATCGATTATCACAACGCACGCGTGTACCTGCTCGAGGCACCGGATTGGGTCGTCCCGATCGCGTTCGAGGGTCGGGTCGGTGCCTACAACGAGGTCGACCTCGACCTGCTCCGCTGCCGGCTCGGTGAGGGCTTCACCGGCTGGGTGGCCCTCCACGGCGAGCCGCTCCTCATCAACGATGCGAACGCGGACCCGCGGGGCGCCACGATCGCCGGCACCGACGATATCGACGAATCGATGCTCGTCGTCCCGATGCGCTACGACGAGGTGACCGTCGGCGTCATCACGCTCTCCAAGCTCGGTCTCGGCGGGTTCGATGGCGACGACCTGCGCCTGCTGACGATCCTCGCCGACCACGCCGCCACGTCGCTCGAAACGGCCCGTCTCCTGACCCGAAGCCAGGATCTCGCGCGCGAGCTCCGCCGGCTGCTCGACATGAGCGGCGAGCTGTCCGAGAGCCTCGACCCGCGCCAGGTCGCCAACCTCATGGCCGGCCATCTGGCGCGAGCCATGGGCGTCGACGAGTGCGCCATCAGCTACTGGGACCGCCCGACCGGTCGGCTCGAATCGCTCGGCTACCACCCCGTCCTCCGCTTGGAGGAGATGGAGCCGTTCTTCGAGGTCGCTGGCTACCCGGAGACCGTCCGCGTCCTGGAGCGCGGTGTGACCGTGATCATCGATGCCGAAGACCCGACCGCCGACCCCGCCGAGGTCCGGCTCCTGCGGCGGGACGGGATCCGGATGCTCGTGATGCTGCCGCTCGTCGCCAAGGGTCAGGCCATCGGGCTGGTCGAGCTCTTCTCGAAGGCCTACGTGCGCTGGGACGGCCAACAGCTCGAGGTCGCTCGGACCATGGCGAACGAGGCCGCGATGGCGCTCGAGAACGCTCGGCTCTACGAGGACGCGCGCAAGCGCGCGGATCGCGACCCGCTCACGGGTTTCTTCAATCACCGCTACCTGCACGAGCGGATGGGCGAGGAGGTCGTTCGCGCTCAGCGCAACAAGCAGCCGCTGAGCGTGATGATGCTCGACCTGGACGACTTCAAGCTCGTGAACGACACGTTCGGGCACCTGTTCGGAGACCGGGTGCTGACGTGGGCAGCGGAGCTGATCCGCGCCACGCTGCGAGCCTCGGACGTCCCGGCTCGGTACGGCGGCGACGAGTTCGCCGTGATCCTGCCCGAGACCGACGGTGGCGACGCCGCCAGCGCGGCACAGCGCATCCTCGACGCGTTCCGCGAGCAGCCGTTCGTTGGTGAGCAGCGCGGGCCCGTGCCGATCGCAGCCTCGATCGGGACCGCCACGTTTCCGGTCGACGGACGGACCGCGACCGAGCTCATCGCGACAGCGGACCGGGCCCTCTACCAGGCCAAGCGCGATGGGCGCGTGGGCCGCCTCGTGCCCGACCAGGACGGAAGTACTACCCGCTCCTAGCCATCGGTACCAGGCGTTCCGGGTGGACGGCGGCGCCTTTGGGCCGCATCCTGTATTCCCGACGTGAGCCGATCCACACCGCGCACCGCGCGCTCCATGGATCCGTCGGATCGCCGGATCCGCCGGTCCTGGTGGATCTTCTTCGGAGCATTCCTGCTCCTGAGCGCGATCGTCCTCCTCGACGCCCTCTCGCCCGACGCGTCGTTCGCCGATCGCGCCCTGCTGGTCGTGGTCGTGATCGCGGGTGCTGCCGCCATCGTCAACGGGCTGCTCGTCGGGGATCTCGAGACCCGTCGTCGCGGGGAAGCGGAGTCCTTCGCCCGGATCCTGAGCGGGCTGTCCCGCTCCGTGTCACCCGACGCCATCGTCGATGCGATCGCGGAGGAGCTGGGCCGCGCGACCGGCGTCGACCATGTCGTCGTCGTCCGTCGCGATGAGGCCGGGCGATCGCTGGCGGCCCACCTGGTCAGCCTCCGGCCCGGCATCCCGACCCATTCCACACCGCTGTCGTCGAGCGACCTCGACGATGACATCGGCGGTCGCCGGGCACGACCGGCGGAGATCGCGGATCGGATCGCCCGAGGCGTCCGCGATGCCTACGGCCTCGGCCAGGTCATGGCGGCACCGCTGGCGGTGGGGGACACGGTGGTCGGCGCGATCGTGGTCTCGCGCCGGGTCGGCACGACCTGGCAGGAGTCGACACGACGGATCCTCAACGGCGCGACCGTCGAGGCCTCGGCGGCCTTGGCGCGGGCCGTGTCCCATCGCGATGCCGAGGCACGTGCGTCGACCGATCCATTGACCGGGATCCCGAACCGACGCTACTTCGATGAATTCGTCGGGCTGCTCGCCCAGCGCCGCCGGGCGGGCGATGCGGTCGGGATCCTGATGGTCGATATCGACCGTTTCAAGGCGCTCAACGACAAGCACGGCCACCCGACCGGCGACGCGGTGCTGCGCGGCGTGGCGGCGGCGATCGTGTCAGCCGTGCGCGAAGACGACGTGCCGGCGCGCTTCGGCGGCGAGGAGTTCGTCGTCCTGCTGCGGAACCCGGCTCCCGGGGTCGCGGTCGAGGTCGGCGAACGCATCAGGTCGGCGGTCCGTGCCCTGGATCTGAGCGAGCTCGGCGTGCCGCCCGTCAGCGTGTCGGTCGGCGTGGCCGTCGCCAGCGGTCCTGAAGACACCGTGGAGGACCTCCTCGCCACAGCCGACCAGAACCTGTATAGCGCCAAGCGCGCCGGCCGCGATCGCGTGGTCGCCGCATAAGGAAGAACCGCCGTCCCGGCTACCATCGCCGGCATGCCCCGACGCGTTGCCAGGACCGATCCGCCGTCGGATGCTGCCGACCTCGAGACCGAGGATCCGGCCACCCGGAGCGATGAGCTCGACCTCGCGCCGGTCGATGCCGACCTGCGCGAGGAGGAGGATCCCAGGCGAGGCGACCTCACGAACGGGGATCTCGCTCGGATCTTCCACGACATCGGCGACATGCTCGAGGTCAAGGGCGAGCTCCGGTTCAAGACCGTCGCGTACCACCGCGCGGCGGACGCCATCGGACGCAGCCCGGTCGATCTCGTCGCCGCCTATCGCTCGGGTGACCCGCCCAAGATCCCCGGTGTCGGCGCCGCGATCAGCGACAAGATCACGGAGCTCGTCACTACCGGCCGGATGGCCTACTACGACAAGCTCATCGCCGAGGTCCCGCCGACGCTCGTCGAGCTGTTGCGCATCCCGGGTCTCGGACCACGCACGGTCCGCCAGATCTGGGTCGAGCTGGGGATCGTCTCCATCGACGACCTGCGCGTCGCGGCGGAGGGGGGCCGCATCCGCACGCTCAAGGGCCTGAGCGACCGGACCGAGGCCTTGATCCTCGACGGCATCCGCCGCCTCGAGACGACGCCGCAGCGGATGCTGCTCAACAAGGCCGAAGCCACCATCCTCGGCTTCATCGAGGCGCTGACGGACACGCCCGGCGTCAGCACGATCGAACCGGCCGGCTCGTTCCGCCGGAAGCGGGAGACCATCGGCGACCTCGACCTCCTCGCCGAGACCGACGACGGCCCCGGCCTGATCGAGCGCTTCACTGGTCTCGGGATCGTCGATCAGGTCCTGAACAAGGGTGGCTACAAGGCGGCGGTGCGCGTCATGCGCGGACCACAGGTCGATCTCATGGTGATGCCGCCCGGCGCCGCGGGAACGTACCGCGTCCATTTCACGGGCTCGAAGGAACACAACGTCCGCCTCCGGGAGCGAGCCCGGGACATGGGCTGGAGCCTGTCCGAGAAGGGCTTCCTCCGGATCGGCGAGGACGGCGAGCCGCTCACGGGCGATGACGCCGAGCTCCGGACGTTCCCGACCGAGGAGGAGACCTACGCCTTCCTCGGGCTGCCTTTCATCGAACCTGAGCTGCGCGAGGACGAGGGTGAGATCGAGGCCGCGCTCGCCGGCCGCGTGCCGACCCTCGTCCGGCTCGAGGACCTCACCGGCGACCTGCACAGTCACTCCGAGTGGTCCGACGGCACCCACCCGATCGAGGTCATGGCCGAGGCGGCTCGCCGGCGTGGGCACGCCTTCCAGGTCCTGACGGACCACAGCCAATCGCTGGCGATCGCGCGCGGTCTCACCCCGGATCGAGTCGAGCAGCAGCGCGTGATCATCGCCGAGCTCAACGCCCGGTACGCGGGGGAGGAGGCCGAGGGCACGGCGCCGCCGGAGACGCCGCCCGAGGGGTTCCGCCTGCTCCACGGCTGTGAGCTCGAGATCCGCGCGGACGGCGAGCTCGACTACCCGGACGAGCTCCTTGCGCGGTTCGATCTGGTCGTCGCGTCGGTCCATGTCTCGCGGCGCCAGTCCAAGGCCGAGCTGACGCGACGGACGCTCAACGGCATCCGCAGCCCACACGTCGACGTGATCGCCCATCCTTCCGGCCGGATGATCGGGACGCGGGACGATCTCGACCTCGATTGGGACACCGTCTACGGCGAGGCCGCGCGCACCGGGACGATCCTCGAGATGAACGGGTCGCCCCACCGTCTCGATCTTGCCGTCGAGCGGGCGCGCCGCGCCGTCGGCATGGGCGTCACCCTGTCGATCGACTCCGACGCACACAAGGTCGCCGAGTACGACCACCTGCGCTGGGGGGTCACCCAGGCTCGGCGTGCGTGGGTACAGCCGGCGGACGTGATCAACACGCGCTCGCGCGCCGACCTGCTCACGTGGGTCGCGGGCAAGCCTGACCGCGTATGACGACGTCAGCGGCGGGACCCGCCTCGCGTACCATCCCGGCGATGCAGGACGATCGTGCCGGCCGTCGCGACCTCGCGCTTGCCGCGGTCACGATCGTCGGGCTGTCGCGCCTCATCGAGCCGCCGGGTGTCTGGTTCGTCGCGGCGTTCCTGCTCGGCGCCGTCATCCTCGGCAGCCTCCAGGTCCTGCACGACGAGACCGTGGATGCCGCCGACCACGCGCTCGGCATCCCGATCGAGTCGTTGATCCTGCCCGCCGTCGCAGCCGTGGCCTGTCTCGGCGCGATCCGGCTCGTCCCGTTCGGACTCGCCCTCGTCCCGGCACTGATGATCACCGGCTTCCTCATCGAGCGGTGCCTGGCGCTCGAGGCGCGGATCCTGTCGTCGCCCGGCGGGCTGGACGCCGATTTTCGGACCACCGTGCTCGTCACGACGCTGATCGTCGCGTTCCTCGCATTCGTCGGGGTGGCCGCGACGGTCCCAGGCGGTCTCGCCCAGCCGGGCACGAGCGGCATCGCCGGTCAGCCACTGCCGCGTCGCGACCTCCTTGTCCTGGCCACCGGTGACGCCATCGTCGCGTTCCTGCTGGGCTACCGCGCGGCTGCCCTGCGGGTGACGACGCTGCGCGACGCCTTATGGTCCGCGGCCACGTACGGCATCGCGATCGCGATCGCCGCGGCCGCGCTCCGGTTCGTCCAGATCCCGCGGCTGATGGGTCCGGCGCTGCTGACCCTGACGTTCTATCTGTGGGACGCGTTCCACGCCGCCGGTCCGTCACGACGACGGGACGTTCGCTGGATCTGGCAGACGGCATTGCTCGCGGTGCTCGGCGTCGCGGTCATCGCCCTGAACCTGCTGATCCGCGACTGACCTGCAGGCGTCCACCGTGAACGATCCGGGGTCCCCGTTTGACGCAACCTCTCACCGATGCTAGAAACGCCGAGCCCCGAAGGACCTGAAAGGACGACGAGCCCGTGACGTTTCCCGATGTCGAGACCAACCAGCAGAGTCCGGTCAACCTGACCCGGACCAAGCGCCAGCTGGCCGAGCAGGCGATCGCCCAGGCCTCAGCGGCGCAGTGGGAGGACGCGGCCGACACCAACCGCAAGCTGCTGGAGCTCGGCCCGGACCCCGAGGCGGAGAACCGCCTCGCCAAGGCCCTCTGGGAGCTGGGCTCGCTCGGCGAGGCGCGGGAGCACTATCAGACCGCGCTCGCCCTCGACCCGACGAACCGCATCGCGGAGCGCAACATCGACCGACTCAAGGTGCTGCTCAACGCTGCCGGCGAGAAGACCGTGCCGGCGCAGGAAGGCAGCAAGGCGCCGGTCAGCATCTTCGTCGAGGAGACCGGCAAGACCGGTTTCGCGTTCCTGACGGACCTAGCCTCTCCCAAGGAGCTCGCCCAGGTCAACCCAGGTGACGCGGTCGAGCTCGTCCCGGAGCGCAGCCGTCTGATCGCGTTCTCGAATGGCGTACGGATCGGTGTCGTGGAGCCGCGCGTCGCGGCGCGGCTGCTCAAGCTCATCGCCGATGGGAACAAGTACGCGGCGGGTGTCACGAGCCTCGGCGACAAGGACGTGCGCCTGATCATCCGCGAGACGTTCCAGGACCCGAGCAACTACGGCAAGGTCAGCTTCCCGACCGCCGCCAAGTCGACCGACCTGCGGCCGTACACGAAGGGCACGCTCGTCCGCGAGGAGATGGAGCTCGAGGAGGACCTCGAGGACGACGAGGAAGACGAGGAGATCGAGGACCTCGATCGGGTGCTTCCCCCTGAAGCGACGACGGACGAGGCCTTCGAAGAGGAGCAGGACGAGCTCGACGAGGCGTAGGCCTCGCGATCGGGCACGTCTCGGTCCCTCGGGCCACGCCGGAGGGCTGGCATGAGGGAGGTAGCATTCGCCAGATGGCGGTTCGTCACCATGCCTCCCGCGCTGACGTGGGCGGCAACCTCCCCGTCTTCGAGCGACTAGCACCGGCGCCGCCTGCGCTCCTGCTTGCAGCTCGGATCGAGGCCCACACGGGACCTGGCGACGTCGTCGCCGACCTGGCCGGTCGGGGCGGTTGGGTGGCGCGTGCCGCGGTCGATCGGCAGCGGCGGGCCATCTCGATCGAATCCAGCCCGCTGACCCGGATGCTGGCCGAGGTCGTGCTCCGCCCGCCGGATGTGCGCCACCTCGACGCAGCGTTCCAGGGCATGTCCGCGTCACCGCGGGGTGAGTCGAGCCTCAAGGTCTCGATGGGCGATCTCTTCGCCACGCGCTGCGCGACCTGCGGGCGGATGCTCGTGGCCGACGAGTTCACCTGGTCGAGCGATGGCGAGGCGCCGTCCCGGCCCGTCCAGCGGACCTATCGGTGCACGGTCTGCCGGGACATGCGCGGCGGGTCGGAGGCGCGCCACGGCGCGTTGGATCTCGAGGATCTCGAGCGGGCGACCAAGGACCCTGACGGTGGGAATTCGCGGGCCTGGGCGCGCGACCGATTCCCGGCGGTCGACGGGGCGCCCGACCTCGTCGACGAGCTGCTCGACCTCCATACGCCACGCCAGCTGTTGGCGCTGACCGCGATCATGGAACGGATCGAGGCGGACCTGCGCGCAGCCCCCGTGCTTGCCGCTCTGCGCCTGGCGCTCCTCCACGCGCTCATCCCGTCGAGCCGGCTCGCCACCGGCGCAGGTCGCGGCGGCGCGCTTCGTGTGGCCGGCGGCCACGTCCGGCTTCCGGGGACGACCCAGTGGCGCGAGCGGAACCCATGGCTCGCGTTCGAGGACGGGTTCCGCCAGGTGCGTGGCTTCGTCCAGCACCTGGAGGGCGGCGCGCTCGGGCCGCTCCAGGCTCGCCTCGGCGAGGACCTGCAGGCGCTCGCCGAGGGGTCCGCGACGGCCGTGCTCGCCGTCGCCAGTCCGTCCGCTGTCCGGGCCTTGAGCGACAGCGATAGCTTCGGCCGGGTCGCTGCCCCGAACCCGAAGGTCCGCCTGGTCCTTGGCCAGCCGCCGATGCGCCCGAGCCTCGACCGGTTGGCGATGGCCTACCTCGGGACCGCCTGGACGCTCGGTCGCGAGGCGACGTCGCTGCTCCCGATCGACGCGCTTGCCGACCCGTCGCTGCGGGCGCCGTGGTCGTGGCAGGCCGTCACCGTCGGGCGAGCCCTAGCTGCGGTCGAACCATCGATGGCCCGGGACGGGCGCGTCGTCCAGCTGGTCGATGGCGGCGCCGAGGCGCTCGCCGCCGTCGCCATCGGTGCGGCGTCCGCGGGCTACCGCGTCGTGGTCGCGCGCCAATCCGATCCTGACGATGCCGGCGCCGGTGTCATCGAGATGGTGCCGCCGGGAGCGGCGGTCCCACCCGGTCCACGGACGCGGGGCAACGTCGCGCTGCCATACGCACCGGGCGGCGCCGGCGACCCGGACATCGTCCCGGGCAAGGGCCTCTTCGCCCCGCCCGAGCGCTTCGACCAGCGACCCTTCTCGCCATCGGATGCGGCGAAGGTCGTGTCCGAGGCCGCGATCGAGACCCTCCGCGCCCGCGGTGAACCGGCTCGGATGGAACGGCTCTTCGGCGAGATCCTCGTCGGGCTCGACCGGTCGGGCCACCTCCGGCGGCTCTCGGCCGGGGCTCGGCCGAGCGACCTGAACCCGCCGATGCGTGACGTGCTGCCACCACCGCCCGCGCCGTCCACCGCGCCGACCGGTCCCGCGGCGGGCCCGGTGGCGGAGCTGTCGGAGAGCGACTCGGGGCCACCGGTCATCACCCGCCGGGCGGTCGCCGTTGCCGACGCTGCGCCCGATCCGGTCGAGCGCCTCCTCGCGCTCATCCGCGATGAGCTCGCTCGCCCCGATCAACGACGCCTCACCGAGATCGAGCCCGGGCGCTGGTGGCTGGCCGACACGAACGACCAGGAAGCCGCTGCGCCACCCCTCGCCGACCGCGTCGAATGGGCGGTGTTCAGCCTGCTGTCGACCGCCGGTCCGCTCTCGGAGACGGCGTTCTACGACCGCATCGCGACGTTGTTCACAGGTCACGACCTGCCCGATGAGACGCTCGTGGCGGCGTGTCTCGAGAGCTATCGAAGCCTGGCGAGCACGCCCGACCACCTCGTCACCGCCGACGACCTGCTCCGTCGCAGCCAGGAGCACACGGACCTGCTCGCCACGATCGCCGACGCCGGCCATCGACTCGGGCTACGCGTGTGGATCGGTGAGCGCGAACAGGGCCGTCGATACGGGCGCGGCCACCTGGGCGACGTCCTCGACGATCGTGAGAAGAGCGCCTACCTCGGCAGCATCGGACGGGCGGTCGATGCACTGTCGCAGGTCGACGCGATCTGGTACATCCGCGGCAAGCTCGGGATGATGTTCGAGGTCGAGTGGACCGCGATGCTCGGCGAGCCGCTGCTTCGCCGGCACGCGCGCATCGGGACCGACGAGCGGTTCGTCCGATTCCTCGTCGTCGCGCCGGAACGGACGGATCTCATCCGGCACAAGCTCGAACGCTCCCCGCTGCTGCGAGCCGCGATCGAGGAGCAGGGCTGGAACATCATCAAGTGGGATCACCTAAGAACGTTCCTGGCAGCGGAGCGGCCCGATCTCGGCGACCTGGAGCCCTTCATCGGTCTCGATCCCGTCGTCGAACGTGGCGGCGAGCAGATGCCGCTGTTCGGCGGCTGAACGCGGCGCCCGCTACCCTATCGGCCGATCACGGTCGCACCCAGTCGCGGCCACCTCATCGCGGCTGAGCCGCCCCATTGAGAGGCCTACGCGCGTGACCGATCAGCCATCCCCTGTCAACCAGCCATCCCCTGTCAACGAGCTGGCGGACCGCTTCTGGGAGGGGATCCTCGAGCTCAACCCGACGACCGCCACGTTCTACGGCGACACCCGCTACGCCGACCGGCTCGAGGACCCGTCACCTGAGGGCCGTGCTCGGGCGCGAGCGCTGATGGAGCGGACCGCCGCGGAGGCGACAGACATCCCGGTGGAGGGGCTGTCGACCGAGGAGCGGATCACCAGGGACATGCTCAAGGTGATCGGCGAGCTCGCGGTGGAGGAGGACGACCAGGGGCTCTACCAGCTCCGCGTGGTCGACCAGATGGGCGGGCCGCAGCAGCTGATGCCGCAGCTCACAGCCTTCCAGCCGGTCGACACGCCCGAAGGGCGCGAGGCGTTCATCGCCCGGCTGCACGCCTATCCGACGTTCATGGCTGCGAACGCCGACATCCTGCGCGAGGCGCTCGGGAGCGGGCTGACCGCCCCATCGATCGTCACCGAGCGGGTCATCGCTCAGCTCGAGCGGATGCTGGCGATCCCGATCGAGTCCGCGATCATCCCGAACAGCGTCCAGGGTGCCTCCGACGAGGAGCGCGAGCGCATCCGCGACATCGTCCGGGAGGTCGTCTACCCGGCGGACGCGGCGTACCTCGAGATGCTCCGCGGCGAATATCGGCACGCCAGCCGCGAGGAGCCCGGCATCTGGTCGGCGCCCAACGGCGACGCGATCTACCGCACGGCGATCCGCAGCTGGACGACCCTCGAGATGGACCCGGAGGAGATCCACCGCATCGGGCTCGAGGCGCTCGCGAGCATCGACGACGAGCGGCGGGCCATCGCCGGCGACGCGGGCTTCGGTGACGACATCGAGGGGTATCGCGCCTCGCTCGAGACCGCGCCGGGCAATACACCGGGGAGCAAGGACGAGCTCGTGGCCCGGGCGCGCGAGGACATCGACCGCTCGATGGCCGCGGCGCCGCGCTACTTCGGTCGGCTGCCGAAGGCGGGGCTCGAGGTCCGCCCGGTCGAGGAGTACAAGGAGAAGGACGCGCCCTTCGCGTACTACTACCCGCCGTCGGCGACCGGCGAGCGTCATGGCATCTACTACGCGAATGGCTACGACCTGCCGTCGCGGAAGTACACGAAGCTGGCGTCGACGACGTACCACGAGGCGGCGCCCGGCCACCACTTCCAGATCGCCCTGGAGATGGAAAACCCGGATCTGATCACGTTCCGACGGCTCGGCGCACGGATGGTCGGTGGGGCGTATGTCGAGGGCTGGGGCTTGTACAGCGAACGGCTCGCCGACGAGATGGGTCTATACCGCGCGGAGGGCGAGCGCTTCGGCATGCTCGACGCCCAGGCGTGGCGCGCCGGGCGCCTGGTCGTCGACACCGGCATGCACGCATTGCGCTGGGAGCGTCAGCGCTCGATCGACTTCCTGCGCAACGACGCCGGGTTGTCCGAGACCGACGCGGTGATCGAAACCGACCGCTACATCTGCTGGCCGGGCCAGGCGCTGACGTACATGCTCGGGCAGCGCCAGATCCAGGCGCTTCGCCGGCAGATCGAGGAACGTGACGGCTCACGGTTCGACCTGCGCGAGTTCCACGATCAGGTGCTCGGCCACGGATCGCTGCCGCTCGCGACGCTCGCTCGTGAGCTGCCGACCTGGGTGACGACGCCCGCCTGAGGGACCTCGGCACCCGCCTGAGGTTTCGTGCGACCCGGGCAAAACCGGTGCCTCCTGGCACCGCCCGGGTGTTGACGAACGGCGAACGCTATTTGCACCGGTCGATTCGAGCGACCCGAACAAGACTCCTGCTCGGGTCTGGCAATACGCGCTTTCGACCGGGATGCTGCGGCCGATCCTAGCCGTCGACCAGAGCCTGGATGAGGGCAGGACCGACAAGGATCCCGCGACGACCAAAGGCAACCTCGGGTCGTGGGAGTCGAGCGGCATCGTCGACGCGTCGGCGGCCTTCGGCCCCGGGGCGTTCCTGATCAATGTCCAGGCACACTCGCTCTTCGTGGAGGTCGGCGACGGCGACGACAATTTCGCGCCGACGGGTGCTGACTTCAAGCGCGAGGGCGGCCAGTTACTGCTGGTCCGCATCCCAGGAGGCTGACCTCGCCTCCTCCTATCGATGCACGAGGCCCCGCCATCGGCGGGGCCTCGTCATGTCCTGGATGAACGCGGCCTAGTCGTCGCCGCCTTCGTCGCCACCCTCGTCCTCGTTGCGATCCTTGTGCTCCTGGTGGCGCTCCGTTGCGTGGTGATCACTGGTCGACTCGGTCTTGTCGCCCTCGTCGTCGCGATCCTCGTCGGTGTCCTCACGCTGATCATCGTCCTCGGCGGTCGATGCCGACGCGTCCTTCGGCTTGTCGGCCTCGGGCTTGGCAGCGTCGTCGGCCTCCTTCGCGTCGGCGGCCTCGTCGGGCTCGGTGGTCTCGGGAGCCTCGACCTCGGGCTCGTCGGTCTCGTCGGTCACCGCGACGTTGGACTCGTGTTCGTCGTCGCGAACGCCGATGGCGATCGTTCCGGGATCGGTGGACTCGGGACGAAGATCAGCACGGGCCGCGGCACTGCCGATCGTGGCTGTCAGGAGGACGGCGCCGGCTCCGAAAGCGAGGAGCGCGCGGCTGCGTGGGGTCATGATCGGTCGATCCATC
>Ga0105245_10003133_pt1 | contig 14797 bp, 27 predicted proteins | sample KBSM54metaG_FD_81523 | JGI IMG/M metagenome (GOLD analysis project Ga0105245, IMG submission 81523) | Miscanthus rhizosphere microbial communities from Kellogg Biological Station, Michigan, USA - KBS M5-4 metaG | ecosystem: Host-associated > Plants > Roots > Rhizosphere > Soil | place... | reverse complement strand
GACATCGACAAGCCCTTCCTCATGCCCATCGAGGACGTGTTCACCATCACCGGCCGGGGCACCGTCGTCACCGGCAAGGTGGAGCAGGGCATCGTCAAGGTGGGCGACAAGGTCGAGATCGTGGGCCTCAACCACAACCAGCAGTCGGTGTGCACGGGCGTGGAGATGTTCCGCAAGCTCCTCGACCAGGGCCAGGCGGGCGACAACATCGGCGCCCTGCTGCGCGGCATCAACAAGGAGGACGTGCAGCGGGGCCAGGTCCTGTGCAAGCCGGGCTCGATCACCCCCCACACCACCTTCGAGGCCCAGGTCTACGTGCTGACCAAGGAGGAGGGCGGGCGCCACAGCCCCTTCTTCCAGAACTACCGGCCCCAGTTCTACTTCCGCACCACCGACGTCACCGGCCAGATCACCCTGCCCGAGGGCACCGAGATGGTCATGCCCGGCGACAACATCGCCCTCACCGTCGAGCTCATCACCCCCATCGCCATGGACGAGGGCCTGCGCTTCGCCATCCGTGAGGGTGGGCGCACCGTCGGCGCCGGCCGTGTCGTGAAGATCATCAAGTAGATGGCGCAAAAGATCCGCATCCGCTTGAAGGCCTACGACCACGAGATCGTCGACCAGTCGACCAAGAAGATCGTGGAGACGGTGGTCCGCACCAACGCCAAGGTCCGGGGTCCCGTGCCCCTGCCCACGGAGAAGCACCGCTACACCGTGATCCGGTCCCCCCACAAGGACAAGGACTCCCGCGAGCACTTCGAGATGCGGATCCACAAGCGGCTGCTCGACATCCTCGAACCCAGTCCCAAGACGGTGGACTCGCTGCAGCGCCTCGACCTGCCCGCCGGCGTCGACATCGAGATCAAGATCCAACAAGTGTGAAATCTCGGAGGGGGGCGGGCCCCCCTCCGAACCTCCTCCCGACGGCGGTGCGGCCTTCGGCCGCTTGGGGCCAGCCGGGGAGGCCGCCTTCGGCGGCGGGCGCGGCCGGCTGGGAACGGCTCCTGAACCACCGGCTATACTCGTTCTGTTCCGGAGCTGTTGGTTTGGCTCCACTCCACTTCTACGTCCTTGGCTGTCGGTCGCGAGTTGATCGGGACTCCAGGGCACAACCCAACTCGCTCCGCCGGGCGCATGCCCGTGCGGAGCGTCCGCGTGAAGGCAGAGAGAGCACTCCGATGGCAAGCAGGGCGATCGTCGGCGAGAAGGTCGGCATGACACAGGTCTGGGACGACCAGAACCGTGCCATTCCGGTCACCCTCGTACGCGTGGCGCCGTGCCGGGTGGTGCAGGTCAAGACCCCCGAGCACGACGGCTACAGCGCGCTCCAAGTCACCTTTGGCTCCGTCCGTCCCTCGAAGCTGAACAAGCCCGAGGCCGGACACTTCGCCCACGCGGGCGTCGATCCCGGAGTCCGGCTGGTGGAGCTGCGCATCTCCGACCTCGGTGACTACGAGGTGGGCCAGGAGCTCACCGCCGGGGTGCTGGAGAAGGGCGAGCGGGTCGACGTCACCGCGGTGAGCAAGGGCAAGGGCTTCACCGGGGTGATGAAGCGGCACAACTTCAAGGGCATGGGCGCCTCCCACGGCGCCCACAAGACCCACCGCAAGCCGGGCGCCATCGGCGCCTGCGCCACGCCGGCCCGGGTGTTCAAGGGCACCCGCATGGCCGGGCGGGTCGGGAACCAGCAGGTCACCACCCTGAACCTCGAGGTCGTGCAGGCCGACCCGGAGCGCGAGATCGTCCTGCTCAAGGGCGCCGTCCCCGGGCCCCGCGGCGGCCTGGTCCTCATCCGCGACGCGGTGCGCACCACGGCCGGTCGCAACGGGAAGGGCGCGTAGCCATGGCCATCCAGATCGGCGTCCTCAGCCCGGCCACCGGCACGAAGGTGGGCGACGTCACCATCGACGAGAAGGTCTTCGGCATCACCCCCAACGTCCCGGTCATGCACCAGGTCGTCGTGGGCCAGCTGGCGGGCATCCGCCAGGGCGACCAGAGCACGCTCACCCGGGCCGAGGTCCGCGGCGGCGGCCGCCCCTCCAGTGGGGGGCCCGGGTGGAGCCTTGGCGAGCCCGGCCCCCCACTGGAGGGGCGGCGGCGTGGCCCTCGGCCCCAAGCCCCGCAGCTACGCCCAGCGCACTCCGAAGAAGATGGTCTCCCTGGCCCTGCGCTCGGCGCTGTCCGACCGGGCGGCCATGGGCCGGGTCGGCGTGGTCGAGGGCTGGGACTTTCCCACCCCCAAGACCAAGGACGCCAAGAAGGCCCTGGCCATGCTGGGCCTCACCGGCAAGGTCCTGGTGGTCCTCGACCGCGACCAGGACGCGGTGGAGCGCTCGTTCCGCAACCTGCAGGAGGTCAAGACCATCCTGGCGTCGGAGCTGAACGCGTATGACGTGCTCTGCTGCGACTGGATCGTCTTCACCCAGTCGAACATCCCCGCCGCGGCCCCCACCACCCCTGAGGACGAGTCATGAACGACGCCCGCGACGTCATCCTGCGCCCGGTGGTGAGCGAGAAGTCCTACGGGCTGCTCGACGACAACGTCTACACGTTCGTGGTGCACCCGAAGGCGTCCAAGATCGAGATCCGCCACGCGGTGGAGGAGATCTTCAACGTCCGGGTCCTCAACGTGAACACCCTGAACCGCAAGGGCAAGCGCAAGCGCAACCGCAAGTCGGCCACCTACGGGCAGCGGCCGGACACCAAGCGGGCGATCGTCACCCTGGCCCCGGGTGGTCGTATCGACCTCTTCGAGAGCTGAGCGAGAACCAATGGCCCTTCGCAAGCGGAAGCCCACCAGCGCCGGACGGCGGTTCCAGACCGTCTCCGACTTCTCCGACATCACCAAGTCGACACCCGAGAAGACCCTTCTCGCCCCCAAGCCCCGCACCGGCGGGCGCAACAGCTACGGGCGCAAGACCGCCCGCCACCGCGGTGGGGGCCACAAGCAGCAGTACCGCCTGGTCGACTTCAAGCGGGACAAGGACGGCATCCCGGCCAAGGTCGCCGGCATCGAGCACGACCCGAACCGCAACGCCCGCATCGCCCTCCTCCACTACGTCGACGGCGAGAAGCGCTACATCATCGCCCCGGCCAAGATCCGGGTCGGCGACATGCTCCAGAGCGGCCAGGGTTCCGACATCCGCCCCGGCAACGCCCTCGCCCTGCGCTACATCCCCGTCGGCACCACCGTGCACAACGTGGAGCTGAAGGCGGGCGCCGGCGGCAAGCTCGGCCGGGGCGCCGGGTCGAGCATCCAGCTGGTGGCCAAGGAGGGCGATTTCGCCACCCTGCGCCTGCCCAGCACGGAGATGCGGCGGGTGCCGATCGACTGCCGGGCCACCATCGGCGAGGTCGGCAACGCCGAGGCCGAGCTGATCTCCATCGGCAAGGCCGGCCGCAACCGTTGGAAGGGCGTCCGCCCCCAGTCCCGCGGCGTGGCCATGAACCCCGTCGACCACCCCTTGGGAGGTGGCGAGGGCAAGTCGTCCGGTGGACGTCACCCGGTGTCGCCCTGGGGCGTCCCCGAGGGCCGCACCCGCGACACCAACAAGGCTTCCCAGAAGCTCGTCATCCGCCGTCGCCGCACGCGCGGGTCCCGGAGGTAATTCATGGCTCGTTCGCTCAAGAAGGGCCCCTTCATCGACGGGCACCTGCTCAAGAAGGTCGACGACCTCAACTCGCGCGGCGAGAAGCGGGTCATCAAGACCTGGTCCCGGCGCTCGACGGTGATCCCCGACATGGTCGGCCACACCATCGCGGTGCACGACGGGCGCAAGCACGTCCCCGTGTACATCACCGAGTCGATGGTCGGCCACAAGCTGGGCGAGTTCGCCCTCACCCGCACCTTCCGGTTCCACGCCGGCCAGGAGCGGGCGGGGAGGCGCTAGCGGTGACCGGTCCCAAGCTCAACGAGGCGCCGGTGATCCGCCGCCGGCCGGAGTCGAAGGCCCATGCGGTCAGCACCCCCACGCCGTCGGCCAGGGCCATCGCCCGCCACGTCCGGGTGTCCCCGTACAAGGTGCGGGAGGTGCTCGACCTCATCCGCGGCCACGAGGTGCGGCGGGCCCAGGACATCCTGCGCCTGTGCGAGCGCGACGCCGCCTTCGTTGTCGGCAAGCTGGTGGCCTCGGCCATGGCCAACGCCGAGCACAACCACGCGCTGGTCACCGACGAGCTGTTCGTGTCGGCCTGCTTCGCCGACGAGGGCCCCACCCTCAAGCGGTGGCGGCCGCGGGCTCGGGGCCGGGCCACCCGTATCCGCAAGCGCACCACCCATGTCACCGTCATCGTCAGCCGCCTGCCCGAATCCGAGCTGCGCCAGCGCCGGGCGGAGCGGGCCCAGGCGTCGTCCGGCCGCCGGGGTGGCCCCCGGCGCACACCGGCCGCCACCGGGCGTCCCGACCGGGGCGGCGCCGGACGCGGCCGTCGCCGTGACCAGCTGTCGACGTCGACTCCGAGCGCCACCGGGATCGACACCAGGTCGTTCGGCACAGAAGCCGAGCCGCTCACCGACCGCCCCGAGGTGAGGACCGAAGGTCCCGCCGCCGGTGGCGCGGCCACAACGCACGCGCCCGACGACGACACGCCCACCGAGGGCGTCTCGACCGTCGACGCAGAGGACAAGGAGTAAAGGTTGGGCCAGAAGGTCAACCCCTACGGTTTCCGCCTCGGCGTCACCACCGACTGGAAGTCCCGGTGGTTCAGCGATCGCGAGTACACCGACTACCTCATCGAGGACTGGAAGATCCGCGACTACCTGATGAAGCAGCTGCCCCACGCCGCCATCAGCAGGGTCGAGGTGGAGCGCACGCGCGACCGCCTCCGGATCGACGTCCACACGGCCCGGCCGGGCATCGTCATCGGTCGCCGGGGAGCGGAGGCCGACCGCCTGCGGGCCGACCTGGCCAAGATGACGGGCAACGTCAAGGTCCAGCTCAACATCCAGGAGATCAAGCAGCCCGAGCTCGACGCGGCCCTGATCGCCCAGGGCGTGGCCGACCAGCTGGCCGGCCGGGTCAGCTTCCGGCGGGCGATGAAGCGGGCGGTGCAGACGGCCCAGAAGGCGGGCGCCCTCGGCATCCGGGTCCAGTGCTCGGGCCGCCTCGGCGGCTCGGAGATGGCCCGCAGCGAGTGGTACCGCGAGGGCCGGGTCCCCCTGCACACCCTCCGCTCCGACATCGACTACGGCTTCCGCGAGGCCCGCACCACGTTCGGCCGGATCGGCGTGAAGTGCTGGATCTACAAGGGCGACATCCTTCCTTATAAGACCTCCTCCGAGGACAAGATCTCCCGCGAGGCGGCCATGGCCGTGGGCGAGACGTCGGGCCACGCCAAGCCCCGCCGGGTCATCACCGCTGGTGGTGGCCGTCGCCGGCCGGGCGAGGAGGAGCTCGGCACCGCCGGCACCGCCACCCCCGACGGCGACACGAGCATCGCCGCCGCCTTCGACGAGGCGGCCGCGACCCAGCCGGGCGAGGCCACCACCGACGTCCTGGGCGACGACGGAGGCACGGCTGCGGCCGCACCCGTCGTGCGGGAGGCCGATCCGGAGACGGAGCGCCTCCTCGCCGAGGAAGAGGAGATCGAGCGTCGCACCCGCCAGCATCACGAGACCCCCCACTTCCGCACGGGTGACGAGTAGCCGATGTTGATGCCCAAGCGGGTCAAGCACCGCAAGCAGCACCGGGGCCGGCTCACCGGCGCGGCCACGGGTGGCACCGAGGTCACCTTCGGCGACTACGGCATCCAGGCCATGGAGCCGGGCTGGATCACGGCCCGCCAGATCGAGGCCGCCCGTATCGCCATGACCCGCCACGTCAAGCGCGGGGGCAAGGTGTGGATCAACGTCTTCCCCCACAAGCCGGTCACCGAGAAGCCGGCCGAGACCCGCATGGGCTCGGGCAAGGGCAACCCGGAGCGGTGGGTGGCCGTCGTCAAGCCGGGCCGGATCATGTTCGAGCTGGGCGGCGTCCCCGAGGCCCTGGCCAAGGAGGCCCTCAGCCGGGCCATCCAGAAGCTGCCCATCAAGGCCCGCATCGTGTCGCGGGTCGGGGAGGTCTGAGATGACCACGGCCCTTCCCGAGCTGCGGGAGATGGACGACGACGAGCTGGTCGGCCGTCTCGTCGAGGCCCGCCAGGAGCTGTTCAACTTCCGCTTCCAGCACGTCACCGGCCAGCTCGACAACTACTCCCGCCTGGGCGAGGTCCGCAAGGAGATCGCCCGCATCAACACCCTCCTGCGCCAGCGGGAGATCGCGGCTGCGGAAGCCGAGGAGGCCCCGGCGCCGGTCGCCGTGGCCGAGGAGTCCCCCGCTGCGGTTGACGCTCGCCGGGCCCGGGTTCTGGGCAGCCGCCGGGCCGCGGCCCGCGCCGCCAAGGAGAAGACAGATGACTGACCCGACCACCGACACCACCGAGAAGCGGCCCAACCAGCGCAAGGTGCGGGAGGGCGTCGTCGTCTCCACGGCGATGGACAAGACCGCGGTCGTGGCCGTGGTCGAGCGCGTCCGCCACCGCCGCTACGCCAAGACGGTGCAGAGCACCAAGCGCTTCCACGCCCACGACGAGCAGAACGAGGCCCGGGTGGGCGACCGGGTGCGGGTCCAGGAGACCCGTCCCATGTCCAAGCTCAAGCGCTGGCGCATCGTCGAAGTGCTGGAGAGGGCCAAGTGATCCAGCAGGAGACCCGGCTGCGGGTGGCCGACAACTCGGGCGCCAAGGAGGTGCTCTGCATCAAGGTGCTGGGCGGCTCCCGGCGCCGGTACGCCTCCATCGGCGACATCATCGTGGGCACGGTGAAGGACGCCATCCCCGGCGGCTCGGTGAAGAAGGGCGACGTGGTCAAGTGCGTCGTCGTCCGCACCAAGAAGGAGAACCGGCGCCCCGACGGCAGCTACATCCGCTTCGACGAGAACGCCGCCGTCCTCATCAACGACGCCCTCCAGCCCCGGGGCACCCGCATCTTCGGCCCCGTCGGGCGCGAGCTGCGGGACAAGAAGTTCATGCGCATCGTCTCCCTGGCCCCCGAGGTTCTCTGATGAAGCTGAAGAAGGGCGACCGCGTCCGGGTGCTCACGGGCAAGGACCGCGGCGACGAGGGCGAGATCATGCGGGCCATGCCCAAGGAGGGCAAGGTCATCGTCGACGGCGTGAACACGGCCCGCAAGCACCAGCGGGCGGTGCGGGCCACCATGCAGGCCGGGATCATCGACCGCGACATGCCGATCCCCGCGGCCAACGTGGCCCTGATCTGCTCCAACTGCGGGCCCACCCGAGTCGGCTACCGCTTCGACGACCGGGGCAAGAAGATCCGCATCTGCAAGAAGTGCGAGGGCGACGTCTGATGGCCACCTCGACCACCTCTGGTCCCACCACCAAGGCGCCCACCACCAAGGCGCCGGCCGCGGCCGCCCCGCCGCCCCGCCTCAAGGCCCGCTACGACAGCGAGATCCGGCCCCGCCTGCTGGGCGAGCTCGAGTTCACCAACATCATGCAGGTGCCCCGGCTGGAGAAGATCGTCGTCAACATGGGTGTCGGCAAGGCCACCCAGCAGGCGTCCCTGCTCGAGGGGGCGGTGAAGGACCTCCAGCTCATCACCGGCCAGAAGCCCCTCATCACCAAGGCCCGCCGCTCGATCGCCGCCTTCAAGCTCCGCGAGGGCAACGCCATCGGGGCCAAGGTCACCCTCCGGGGCGCCCGCATGTGGGAGTTCTTCGACCGGCTCATCAGCCTGGCCATCCCCCGCGTCCGCGACTTCCGGGGCCTGCCGCCCGACGCCTTCGACGGCCGGGGCAACTACACCTTCGGCTTCGACGAGCAACTCATCTTCCCCGAGATCGACTACGACAAGATCGACGCCGTCCGGGGCATGGACATCACGATCGTCACCACCGCCCGCACCAACGCCGAGGGCCGAGCCCTGCTCGACGCCTTCGGCTTCCCGTTCCGCAAGGAAGGCTAGACCCCGTGGCCAAGAAAGCACTTGTCATCAAGCAACAGCGCAAGCCGAAGTTCAAGGTCCGGGGCTACACCCGATGCCGGCGCTGCGGTCGTCCGCGTGCCGTGTTCCGCCAGTTCGGCCTGTGCCGGATCTGTCTGCGGGAGATGGTGCACGCAGGCGAGGTTCCCGGCGTCACCAAGGCAAGTTGGTAGGGGGAATCTGTAGCCGATGACGATGACCGACCCGATCGCCGACATGCTCACCCGGATCCGCAACGGGGGCGTGGCCATGCAGGACACCGTCCGCATGCCCTCCTCGAAGCTCAAGGAAGCTCTCGCCCACATCCTCCGCTGCGAGGGCTACATCGCCGACTTCATCGTCCGCGACGAGACCGAGCGCCCCGGGCGCACGCTGGAGATCACCATGAAGTACACGCCCGAGCGGGCGCCGACCATCTCCGGGATCAAGCGGGTGTCCAAGCCCGGCCTGCGCGTCTACACCAAGGCCGACCACCTGCCGCGGGTCCTCGGGGGCCTGGGCGTGGCCGTCCTGTCCACCAGCCAGGGGCTCATGACCGACCGGGAGGCGCGCCAGCGCCGGGTCGGTGGCGAGATCCTCTGCTTCGTCTGGTGAGGGAGAACTGATGTCACGGATCGGAAGAGCCCCCATCCCCGTCCCCGACGGCGTCGACGTGACGATCGCCGACGGCCACGTCACGGTGAAGGGCCCCAAGGGCACGCTCGAGCGCGACCTGCCCCGCGACATCACCGTGCGGGCGGGCGACGACGGGACGCTGCTGGTCGAGCGGCCCGACGACGAGCGCAACCACCGGGCCCTGCACGGCCTCACCCGGTCGTTGGTGAACAACATGGTCGTGGGCGTCACCACCGGGTTCCGCAAGGACCTCGAGATCGTCGGCGTCGGCTACCGGGCCATCGCCAAGGGCCCCACCACCATCGAGCTGGCCGTCGGCTACAGCCACCCGGTGATCATCGAGGCCCCCTCGGGCGTCACCTTCGAGGTGCCCGCCCCCACCCGGCTCAGCGTGCTGGGGAGCAACAAGGAAGACGTCGGACAGGTGGCGGCCGACATCCGCGCCGTGCGCAAGCCCGAGCCCTACAAGGGCAAGGGAATCCGTTATGCAGGCGAGGTCGTCCGCCGCAAGGCCGGGAAGGCAGCCAAGTAGCCATGACGTTCTCCACCAAGAAGAAGCAGCTGGCCCGCAAGCGCCGGCACCACCGCGTTCGCAAGCACGTCCGGGGCACCGCCGAACGTCCCCGCCTGGCCGTGTTCCGTTCCAACAAGCACATCACGGCCCAGGTCATCGACGACGTCGCCGGCCGCACCCTGGCCGCGGCCAGCACGGTGGAATCCGACCTCCGGTCGGGCCCCACCGGCAACAAGCAGGCGGCCGCCGCCGTCGGCAAGCTGGTGGCCGAGCGGGCGACGGCCGCCGGCGTCACCAAGGTCGTCTTCGACCGGGGCGGCAACATCTACCACGGGCGGGTGGCGGCAGTCGCCGACGCCGCCCGAGAAGCAGGACTGGAGTTCTAGTGGCCGAAAAGGATTACGAAGAGCGGGTCATCACCATCAACCGGGTGGCGAAGGTGGTCAAGGGCGGCCGGCGGTTCTCGTTCACCGCCCTGGTCGTGGTCGGCGACGGCGCGGGCAAGGTCGGCCTCGGCTACGGCAAGGCCAAGGAAGTCCCGGCCGCCATCCAGAAGGGGATCGAGGAGGCCAAGAAGAACCTCTTCGAGGTCCCCCTCGCCGGCAGCACCATCACCCACTCGATCATGGGCGAGCGGGGCGCGGGACGGGTCCTGCTCAAGCCGGCCGCCCCCGGCACCGGGGTCATCGCCGGCGGCGCGGCCCGGGCCATCCTCGAGTCGGCCGGTGTGCGCGACATCCTGGCCAAGTCCCTGGGCTCGTCCAACGGCATCAACGTGGCTCACGCCACCGTCGCCGGCCTCAAGGGCCTCAAGCGGCCCGACATCATCGCCCGCAACCGGGGCAAGTCGGTCGAAGAGGTCTGCCCCCCCGGCCTGCTGCGGGCCTACAACGAGTCGAAGCGGGGCCCCCACACGCCCAAGGAGGTGGCGTGATGGCCGACCTCGAGGTCGTGCAGGTGCGCTCGGCCATCGGGTCGAAGCCCAACCACCGGGCCACGCTCAAGGCCCTCGGTCTCGGTCGTATCGGCAAGAGCAACGTCCTGCCCGACCGGCCCGAGATCCGGGGCATGATCGCCAAGGTCCCCCACCTCGTCGACGTGGAAGAGGTGTCGGAATGAAGGTCCATGATCTCAAGCCGGCCCCCGGGTCGACCCGTTCCCGGCGCCGCGTCGGACGCGGCATCGGCGGCAAGGGCGGCAAGACCGCGGGCCGGGGCACCAAGGGCCAGAACGCCCGCGGCTCGGTCCCCCCCTACTTCGAGGGTGGCCAGATGCCCCTCAGCCGGCGGATCCCCAAGCTCAAGGGCTTCAAGAACCCCTTCCGCATCGAGTACACGGTCGTCAACCTCGACGCCCTGGAGACCTTCGAGGGCTCCGACGTCACCCCCGAGACACTGCGCGGCCAGGGCCTCGTCCACAAGCGGGGCCTGGTCAAGGTCCTCGGGCGGGGCGAGCTCACGCGCGCCCTGCACGTGAGCGCCCATGCCTTTTCCGCGTCGGCCGAGGAAGCGATCACCGCTGCAGGCGGTACGGTAGAGATCCTGCCGCTCCCGTTCGAAGGCCGTCCGCCCGCCAAGGGCAACGCCCTCACCAACCGTTAGCCCGATAGCGTGAGGCAGGCCACCGTGCCAGCGCCCAGGAGACCAGCAACAACCAGGGGAGTCCCGTGTTCTCGAGCTTGAAGAACGTCTTCAAGGTCCCGGACCTTCGCAACAAGATCATCTTCACCCTGACGATGATCGCCCTGTACCGCCTGGGCTCCAACGTCACCGTGCCCGGGATCGACTTCGGCGCCGTCCAGGACCTGCAGGCCCAGGCCGAGCGGGGCGGCGTGCTCGGCTTCCTCAACCTGTTCTCGGGTGGGGCCCTGACCCAGATGGCGGTCTTCGCCCTCGGGATCATGCCCTACATCACCAGCTCGATCATCATGCAGCTGCTGGCGGTGGTGATCCCCAAGATCGAGCAGTGGCAGAAGCAGGGCGCCGTCGGCCAGAAGAAGATCACGCAGTGGACTCGGTACATGACGGTGGGCCTGGCCCTCCTCCAGGCCACCGGCATCACCTACCAGTTCAACAACGGCCTCCTGGGCAACGGCAGCACCACGGTGCCCCTGGTGACCAAGTTCGACGTGCCCCACGTGGCCCTCATCGTCCTCACCATCACCGCCGGCACCGCCATCGTCATGTGGATGGGCGAGCTGATCACCCAGCGGGGCATCGGCAACGGCATGTCGATCCTGATCTTCTCCAACGTGGTCAGCCGCATGCCGGCCCAGTTCGGCAACGTCCGGGCGGAGAAGGGCAACTTCGTCTTCGCCCTCTTCTGCATGGTCGGCGTGTTCATGATCGCGGCCATCGTCTTCGTCGAGCAGGGCCAGCGCCGCATCCCGGTGCAGTTCGCCAAGCGGGTGGTGGGCCGGCGGATGTACGGCGGCCAGAGCACCTACATCCCGCTCAAGGTCAACCAGGCGGGCGTCATCCCCATCATCTTCGCCAGCTCCGTGCTCTATTTCCCGGTGCTGCTGTCGAACGTGATCCAGATCGACAGCATCGTGAACTTCATCAACAAGAACCTGGTCCAGCCGGACAACATGATCTACATCACGATCTATGGCCTCATGATCGTGTTCTTCACCTACTTCTACACGGCGATCACGTTCAACCCGGCCCAGCAGGCCGACATCATCCGCAAGCAGGGCGGGTTCATCCCCGGCATCCGGCCGGGCCCGCCGACCGAGCGCTACCTGGCCCAGATCCTCAACCGGATCACCCTGCCCGGCTCCCTGTTCCTTGCCGCCATCGCCCTCGTCCCCAACATCATCCTGCGCTTCTACAACGTGAAGGGCTTCCCGTTCGGCGGCACCACCATTCTCATCGCCGTCGGCGTGGCCCTCGAGACGATGAAGCAGATCGACAGCCAGCTGATGATGCGCAACTACGAGGGGTTCCTCGCCTGAGGCACGGGACCCGCATTCGTGTGCCCCGGCCCCGCCAATCCGATGCCTGAGTCGAACGGCGCCGACGGCTATGCCCCTGACCAGCCTGGATTCGACCAGTCGGGCGGCCCGGGCATGAGACTGGTCATCCTGGGCAAGCAGGGCGCGGGCAAGGGCACCCAGGCCGAGCGCCTGGCCCAGCACCTGGGGGTGCCCCGCATCTCGACGGGCGACATGTTCCGGGCCGCGGTCCGCTCCGGCAGCCGCTGGGGCAAGCAGGCGGCCAACTTCATGGACTCGGGCGAGCTGGTGCCCGACGACGTCGTGGTGGGGATGGTCACCGAGCGGCTGGGCGACGACGACGTCCAGAAGCGGGGCTTCGTCCTGGACGGGTTCCCGCGGTCGGTGGCCCAGGCCGAGGCGCTGGACCGCATCGCCGACCCCGAGCTGGTGATCTCCCTGGAGGTCCCCACCGAGATGGTCCTCCAGCGCCTGGCCGGCCGGCGGACGTGCGAGGTGTGCGGCACCAACTACGGGCCCGACAACCCGCCGACCGACGACAGCATCTGCGACGTCTGCGGGGGCAAGGTCGTCATCCGGGAGGACGACACCGAGGCCGCCATCAGCCGCCGGCTGGAGGTGTACGAGCTGCAGACCGCGCCCCTGGTGGCCTGGTACCTCTCGAGCGACCGCCTGGCCACGGTCGACGGCACCGGCACGCCCGACCACGTCACCAAGCGCCTGCTGCGGGCGATCGAGACCAGGCTCCGATGACCGAGCGGCGATGAACCTGGTCAAGACGCCGACCGAGGTCGCCGTCATGCGCAAGGCGGGGCGGGTGGTGGCGGAGATGCTCGACGCCTGCCAGGCGGCAGCCAAGCCGGGCGTCACCACCCTCGAGCTCGACCGGGTGGCCCGGGGCGTGCTCGAGAAGCGGGGCGCCCAGTCCAACTTCCTCAACTACCACGGGTTCCCGGCCGTCATCTGCACCTCCCCCAACGACGTGATCGTGCACGGGATACCCGGCTCCTACGTCCTGCGGGAGGGCGACATCATCTCCATCGACGCGGGGGCGATCATCGACGGCTGGCACGGCGACGCCGCCCGCACCGTGCCGGTGGGGGAGATCTCGGCCGAGGCCAAACGCCTGATCGAGATCACCGAGCGGGCGTTGTGGGCCGGGATCGACCAGATGAAGAACGGCAAGCGGCTGTTCGACATCGGCGGGGCGGTGCAGGAGGTGGCCGAGGGCGCGGGCTACTCGGTGGTGCGGGAGTACGTGGGCCACGGCATCGGCCGGGCCATGCACGAGCAGCCCCAGATCCCCAATTACCGGCCCACGGACCGCACCCGGAACATGAAGCTCCGCACCGGCAACGTGTTCGCGGTCGAGCCCATGGTCAACGTCGGCAGCCCCAGGACCGAGCTCCACGACGACGGCTGGACGGTGGTCACGGCCGACGGCATGTTGTCGGCCCACTTCGAGCACTCCATCGCCGTCACCGACGACGGTCCCGAGGTGCTCACCCAGCTGTGACGCCGGGAACATGGCCGCGGCGGGAGATGTTGGATCCGTTGCTGGCCCGCCGTTTCTCACGCCGGGCCGCGTGAGGTAAGATTTTCGATTGTCCCCGGGCGGTTTGCTGGTCTGCGGCGCGCGTCCGGGACGCCCGTTTTGTTTTCAGGAGGATCACCTGCCCAAGCCCAAGGAAGACGCGATCGTGATGGAGGGCAAGGTCGTCGAGCCCTTGCCCAACGCCATGTTCCGCGTGGAGCTGGAGAACGGCCACAAGGTGCTGGCCCACATCTCCGGGAAGATGCGGATGCACTACATCCGCATCCTGCCCGGCGACAGGGTCCAGGTGGAGCTCACGCCCTACGACATCAGTCGGGGCCGGATCACATACCGCTACAAGTAGACGAGGCCCGAGGAGATTGAGGCAGGGATGAAGGTAAAGCCGAGCGTGAAGCCGATCTGCGACCACTGCAAGGTGGTGCGCAGGCACGGCAAGGTGTTGGTGATCTGCACCAACCCCCGACACAAGCAACGGCAGGGCTGAGGGTCGTATGGCACGCATCGCCGGTGTCGACATCCCCCGCGAGAAGCGGTTGGAGATCTCCCTCACCTACATCTACGGCATCGGCCGCACCCGGGCCACCCAGGTCTGCACCGAGACGGGCACCGACCCGTCCACCCGGGTGCGCGACCTCACCGACGAGGAGGTGGCACGCCTCCGCACCTGGATCGACGCCAACCTCAAGGTCGAGGGTGACCTGCGCCGCGACGTGGCCCAGGACATCAAGCGCAAGATCGAGATCGGCTGCTACCAGGGCATCCGCCACCGCCGGGGCCTGCCCGTCCGGGGTCAGCGCACGCACACCAACGCCCGCACCCGGAAAGGTCCCAAGAAGACCGTGGCCGGGAAGAAGAAGGTGAGGAAGTAGTGCCGAAGCCCAAGCCAGGTGGCCGGCGTCCGAAGAAGCGCGAGCGCAAGAACGTCACCTACGGGGTGGCGCACATCAAGAGCTCGTTCAACAACACGATCATCTCCATCAGCGACATGGAGGGCAACGTCCTCGCCTGGGCGTCGGCCGGCAATGTCGGCTTCAAAGGCTCCCGCAAGTCCACCCCCTTCGCCGCCCAGCTGGCGGCCGAGGTGTGTGCCCGGCGAGCGATGGAGCACGGGGTGCGCAAGGTCGACGTGCTGGTGAAGGGGCCCGGTTCGGGCCGCGACACCGCCATCCGCTCG
>Ga0105245_10003128_pt1 | contig 14810 bp, 12 predicted proteins | sample KBSM54metaG_FD_81523 | JGI IMG/M metagenome (GOLD analysis project Ga0105245, IMG submission 81523) | Miscanthus rhizosphere microbial communities from Kellogg Biological Station, Michigan, USA - KBS M5-4 metaG | ecosystem: Host-associated > Plants > Roots > Rhizosphere > Soil | place... | reverse complement strand
CGCGTCAGGAGAATCCGACGCAGCCCGCGCCGACGGCGTATTACCTGTCAGGACTCGCGGTGGCGATCGCGCTGGTCACCGGATGGCTGGGCGGAGAGCTCGTCGATCGACTCGGTGTCGGCGTCGACGACGGCGCGCATCTCAACTCGCCGAATTCGTTGAGCGGACGTCCCGCAAGCGAAGGAACGCGCACGACTCACATCGGCACGTAGAAGAAGTGTGGGCCAGACATTCCTGTCTGGCCCAACGATGTAACGATGTCAGAGTCGTTCGCGCTGCTCGTCACGTCGATTCGAATCGCGTTCGAATCCGCTGCGCTCCGAGTTCACCTGACGCTCGAATGACTGCTCGCCCGAGTTGCGGGCGATATCGCTTCCACCATTCCCACCGGCTGCCGGAGTGATCGCAGCGGCTCGAGCGCGCGCGCCGCGACTGTGTCCTCCCTCGCGACCGATCGCAGACATATGCGCGCGATCGCGGCTGACAGCCTCTCCACCTTTACGCCCCGCGACTCGCGCCTCGTCTGACGTGAATTCGTGAGCGGTTCCCTTTGCGTGGGCGGCACGTCCGCCCTTGCTCGCAATTTCACGCTGCTTCGAGGGGTCCATCGAAGCAAAACCGCGTTTGCTGGTCGGCATGAGGTTTCTCCTTGAAAACAAAATGTTTACTGCGTGAACTGCGCACCTTCGATGAGGCTCCTTCGATTCGAGCACGAAGCGTGCCGAAGAGGCTGGGTGCGGTAGTGAGTTGGAGAACGTTCAGCAGCAGGAATGGCGGAGAGAGAGGGATTCGAACCCTCGGTAGAGCTTTAAGGCCCTACGGCGGTTTAGCAAACCGCTGGTTTCAGCCGCTCACCCATCTCTCCGTGCTGAAGCGCAGACGATTCTAAACGCCGCAGGGCACGCGTGTCATTCCGCGACGTTACATTGACGCGTTGACCGCGGATCGCAACTTCAACTCGAAGCGCGTTCCCGCGGGCTCGGTGAAATCGAATTTGCCCGTCGCCGCTGCGGCGCCGATGCCAACGCCTGCGCCGATCGCCGCGCCTTTCGCGGTCGAGTTGCGATTGCCGCCGGCTGCTTGTCCGACGAGCGCGCCGAGGATCCCGGCACCGGCGATGTATTTCGCGTTGTGCTTCGCGTGCGCTTTCCCTTCGCGCGAGTAAGCCGTCGAGCTGACGTCGACGCGCGATCCGTTCGCGAGCGTGATCGACGACAGACGGAACGTGAGCTTCGCCGATCCGCCGATGCGGCCCGACGCTTCGGCGTTCGTGATCTTCACCGACACGGCGCTGCCGTCCGATGCGACGGTCCTTCCGCCGATGACGATCGGCTGCGTCAACTCGGCCGGCACGTGCTGTCCGGCTTTCGCGTTCGCGGTGTTGATCGTCTGTTTGAGCTTGAAGTGAACCGCGGTGCCGGCAGGGATGACGATCGTTTGCGGCGACGCGATTGCGGAGATGGAAACGAGAACGATGACGAGGAGCGTGAGCACGCGCAGTCTCATGGCAACCCTCCTTACGGATGTGCAGAGCATTCTCGCGCGAGTGGAGTAACGTTGTCACGATGAGGTCGTTGAGCGCGAGGCTGCTGATCGCCGCCGCCGTCGTCGCCGCGATCGCCCTCGGCGCATGGCGAACGTCGCGGCCGAAGACGGTTTCGGTCGCATTCGGCGTCGTCGATCGTGGCCGCGTCGAGCGCACGGTCGCGAACACGCGCGCTGGAACCGTGCAGGCCTGCCGCCGCGCGAAGCTCGCGCCGCCGATGGGCGGACAGATCGTCGCGCTTCCGGTTCGCGAAGGCTCGCGCGTTCACGCCGGCGACGTGCTTCTCGAGCTGTGGAGTCAGAACGGCGTCGCGCAGCAGCGGCAGACGATGGAACAGGCGCGCAGCGCGACGTTGCACGCGCAGGAAGTCTGCTCGAGCGCCGACGTCGCCGAGCGCGAAGCAGCGCGCGCGCAGAAACTTCATCACGACGCCTTGCTTCCCGACGACCAACTCGATCGCGCCGTCTCGAACGCGCGAACGTTGCGCGCGGGATGCAACGCCGCGAACGCGCAAGCGAAACAGGCCGAAGCGGCCGTGCAGGTGGTGAGTGCGGACTTGACGCGGACGTCGTTGCGCGCACCGTTCGACGGCGTCGTCGCAAAACTCAACGGCGAAGTCGGCGAGTTCACGATGCCGTCGCCGCCGGGCATTCCGACGCCGCCGGTGATCGATCTGATCGACGATCGATGCCTCTACGTCACCGCGCCGATCGATGAAGTCGACGTCGCGCAGGTGCGCGTCGGACAGCCGGCGACGATCACCGTCGAAGCGATGCCGGGACGCAAGTTCGCCGGACGCGTGCGCCGCGTCGCGCCGTATGTGCTCGACGTCGAGAAGCAGGCGCGCACGGTCGACGTCGAAGTCGAGTTCACGAATCCGGCCGAAGCGAAAACGCTGATCGCGGGATACAGCGCCGACGTCGAGATCATCCTCGACACACATCCCGACGTCGTGCGCGTTCCGACGCAGGCGCTGCGCGAAGGCAATCGCATTCTCGTACGCAACGCGGACGGCGTTCTCGAAGAGCGGCGCATCGAGAGCGGCATCGCGAACTGGGCGTTCACCGAAGTGCGCTCCGGCATCGCGCCCGGTGAGAAGGTCGCGCTCTCCGTCGAGCGCGAAGGCGTCGTGCCCGGCGCGCACACGGTCGAAGAAGCGTCGCAGCGGCGATGATCCGCCTGACCGATGTGCAGCGCGCGTTTCGCGTCGGCGACGACGACGTTCACGCGCTTCGCGGCGTCAGCCTCGACATCGCGAACGGCGAATACGTTTCGGTGATGGGACCGTCCGGCTCCGGAAAATCGACGCTGCTCAACATCATCGGACTTCTCGATCGTCCGACGTCCGGCGTCTATGAGCTCGACGGCGAAGACGTCACGTCGCTCACCGAAAAACGCGCCGCTCGAGTGCGCCGCGAAAAAATCGGATTCGTCTTTCAGTTTTTTCATCTCGTGCCGCGCCTGACGGCAACGGAGAACGTCGAGCTTCCGTTGATGCTCGCCGGCGTTCCGAGCGACGAGCGCGCGCCGGTCGTGAGCGGACTGCTCCGCGAGTTCGGCATCGCCCATCGCGCGCGACATCGTCCCGATCAACTCTCCGGCGGCGAGCGCCAACGCGTCGCCATCGCGCGCGCGATGGTGATGAAGCCGGGCGCGATCCTCGCCGACGAGCCGACCGGCAATCTCGATCAATCGACCGGCAAAGACGTGATGCAGCTTCTCGAAGCCCTGAACGCGCGCGGCGTCGCGCTGATCCTCGTCACGCACGATCCGCTCCTCGGCGCGCGCGCGTCGCGGCAGATTCGCATGGTGGACGGACAGATCGCATGAAGGCAATCGACGTCGTCCGCTTCGCGTGGCGCTCGCTCACCGCGTATCGATCGCGCACGCTGTTGATCGTGCTGGCGATGTCGATCGGCGTCGGCGCCGTCGTCGTGCTCACATCACTCGGCGAAGGCGCGCGACGATACGTCCGCAATCAGTTCTCGCAGCTCGGCACGAACATCATCATCGTTTTTCCGGGACACTCCGAGACGTACGGCGGCAGCGGCGGCATGATCTCCGGACGCACGCCGCGCGATCTGACGCTCGACGACGCACTCGCGCTGCGGCGCGTTCGCGGCGTGAAGCACGTCGTGCCGCTGAACATCGTCGCCGGCGAAGTTTGGTGGAACGGACGTCATCGCGACGTGCCGGTCGAAGGCTCGAGCGACGAGCTCGCGCTGTTGTGGCGATTGAAAATGGCGCAGGGACAGTTCCTCCCGCCGATGGACGCACGCCGCGCCGCATCGGTCTGCGTGATCGGTTGGCGCGTGCGCGACGAGTTGTTCGGCACGCAGTCGGCCATCGGCGAGCTCGTTCGAATCGGCGACCGACGCTTCCGCGTGATCGGCGTGCTGCAACAACAAGGTGAGTTTCTCGGCCTCGACATCGATGAGCTGACGATCATCCCGATCGCGTCCGCACAAGCCGTTTTCAATCTGCATTCGCTGCTGCGCATCGCACTCGAAGCCGATCGGCGCGAAGACGTCGACGCCGTCAAGCGCGACGCCGCGCGCGTTTTGCGCGAACGCCATGAAGGCGAAGAGGACGTGACGATTCTCACCGAGGATGCGGTGACGAGCGCGTTCGACCGCATCTTCACCGCGCTCACGCTCGCACTCGGCGGCATCGCATCGGTCAGCCTCGGCGTCGCCGGCATTCTGATCATGAACGTGATGCTGATCGCCGTGACGCAGCGAACGAGCGAGATCGGATTGCTCAAAGCGATCGGCGCAACGCCGCAACAGATTCGCGCCGCGTTCTTCGTCGAAGCGGCGATGCTCAGCGGCGCCGGAGGAATCGCCGGCTTGGTGATCGGACAACTCGGCAGCTGGGGCGTGCGTCAGGCGTATCCGTCGCTGCCCGCGTTCGCGCCCATGTGGGCGGTCATCGCGGCGTTCGTGATCGCGATCGTCACCGGTGTCGCGTTCTGCGTTCTTCCCGCGCGCCGCGCGTCGCAACTCGATGCCGCGCTGGCGCTGGCGAGGCGATGATGCAGTCGAACGACATCGCTCGCCTCACGTTCGGCGCGTTGCGATCGCACGGACTGCGCACCCTTCTCGCCGCGCTCGCGATCGCTGTCGGAATCGCGGCCGTCATTCTTCTCACGTCGATCGGCCAGGGACTGCATGAGTACGTGCTCGCGGAGTTCAGCCAGTTCGGCACGAACCTCATCATCGTGCAGCCGGGACGCGTGACGACCGGCGGCATCGCCATCGGCGTATTCGGAAGCGTGCGTCCGCTGACGATCGAAGATGCCGAGGCGGTGCGGCGCGCGCCGTATGTGCTGGCGACGAATGCGGTGACGGACGGCAACGCCGAGGTGACGGTCGGCGGAAAGCGGCGGCGCATCACGATCTATGGGATGACGACCGACTGGCCGCGCATCGGACACATGAGCGTGCGCGGCGGATCGTTTCTGCCGCGCGAAGAGCTCTACGCGCCGCGGCCGCTCGCGGTGCTCGGATCGCGCGCGAAGCAAGAGCTCTTCGGCACGGCGAATCCGCTCGGCGAGCGCATCACCGTCGGCGGCAGCCGCTATCGCGTGATCGGCGTGATGGAGTCGAAGGGTCAATTCCTCGGCATGGACCTCGACGACACCGTCTACATCCCCGTCGCGCGCGGACTCGATCTCTTCAATCGACAAGGCCTCACCGGATTTCACGTCATCTACGATCCGCGCGTTCCCGTCGATCGCGTCGTCGAAGGCGTGCGCCGCATCATCGTCGCGCGCCACGGAAGCGACGACGTCACGATCGTCACGCAACAGAAGATGCTCGACGTCCTCGGCTCGGTTCTCGGCGTGCTCACATTCGCCGTCGGCGCGCTCGGCGGAATCTCGCTGCTCGTCGGCGGCGTCGGCATTCTCACGATCATGACGATCGCCGTGACCGAGCGAACCGCGGAGATCGGACTGCTCGTCGCCCTCGGCGCAACGCGGCAGCAAATCGTGATGCTCTTTCTCGGCGAAGCCGCGCTGCTCGCCGCGATCGGCGGCACCGCGGGACTCGCGTGCGGCGCCGCGCTCGCGAAGTTGATCGCCGTGTTCATCCCCGCGCTTCCGGTGAGCACGCCGTGGTGGTTCGCGGCGCTCGCCGAGTCGATCGCAATCGCCGTCGGCCTCGGTGCCGGCGTGGTGCCGGCGCATCGCGCGTCGCGCATGGAGCCGGTAGACGCGTTGCGCGCGGAGTAGCTACGGCGTGACGTGAACGGTGACTGTGTCCGATCCCGTTACGCCAAGCGAATTCGTCACCGACAACTTGATGACGTGATCGCCCGCTTTCAAATGTGAGATCTCGAGCGGCGTTCCGCGGCCGAGCGAACGACCGTCGGCGCTCCATCGAAGCTGCGACTCTTTGATGTCGTCATCCTGCAGATCGAACGCGTCGCCGTCGAGGATCACGCTGTCACCGACGGTGTAGATGCCGTCGTTCGGCAGCGGCTCGATCTCCACCTGCGGCGCTTTCGCCGGCACCGTGAACGCGGCGCTCTCTTTGGATGACGCGAGAACTCCATCGCTCGCCCACACGCGAAGCTTCGCGTGCGGACCGCCCGGCATCGTCGCGAAGTCGATCGTGTACTGCTTCTCTTTCAGATCGCGACGCAGGACTTGCCACTCGGATCCCGCGTTGTAGTCGACTTCATAAACGAGCGGCGTGTTCACGTCGGCATCGTTCGCGCTCCACGTGATCGTCAGCGTTCCCTTCACGCGTCCCTTCGCTTCCGGCGCGACCTTCGTGACCGCGGGCGCGTGCGCGCTCACCGGCAATTCGCGAATGACGGTCGTTCCGCGCACGATCTGAAGTTTCGCGGCGTTTCTCGGCAACGCGACGATTCCTTCGAAGCCGGCCCACTTCAAATGTCTCGCGCGGCGGCCTTTCGGCGGAACCGGATCGAAGTCGGGATTCAGCGCCGTCGACGCGAGCACTTTCCCCGCGGCATCGACGGCGACCAACTCGTATTCGCCCTTCGTGCTCGGGATCGCGTCGCCGTCCTTGAACGTCCAGCACGGATCGATGCGCACATCCTTGTCCGACGATGCCTTGCGGTGAATCGTTCCAAAGCATTGAACGTAGCGCTGCGGCGACGGCGCACGCTTCGTCGTACGCGGCGGCGCGAGTTGATCGAAGAGGCGGTCGTACGCATCCTGCGACGTCCAGAACTGAACTTGCTTTCCCTGCGAGCCCATGTACTCGCCGGAATCGCCAAGGGCGCCGCGGCCGCCGACTTCGTACGGATGATGCTCGGCAGGAATCTTCGTCGCGCTCACGCCGGCCAGCTGTACGCGTCCCGCGGAGCAGACGACGGGCGGCGGTTCCGCTTCCTCTTCTTCTTCCTCCTCGGCATTGATCGACAACTTCGTGCCGCTGAATGTGTCGGGCGCAGGATTCACGTCGCACGCGAAGCTGCCGCCGTCGTAGGTGTCGCCGAGGCCGTAGGTGTGACCGATTTCGTGAGCGACGGTGGCGGGCGCGTCGTCATCGCTCAACACGCCGACGTTCGCCGGCATCCCGTACGTGAAGCCTTGCAGCGTTCCTTTCGGATAAACCTCAGGCCGCGACTGAATGAATCCGAAGACCTGCGTGTAGCAACCTTCTTCATTCGGATTGCCGGCGCATGATTCGGGCACGAGCTGCGAGAGCGCCGTCCACAGTTGTTCCTGCCCGTCTTCCGTTTCGATGTCGAAGCGTGAATCGCTCGCATCGAAAGGCTCGCGTGTCACCCAGATCACTTTGTCGGCCGCGATCGGATACGTCGCGCGGATGTAATCGCCGAACGTTTTCCATCGCGAGTCGCTCACCGGCACGATCGTTCCACCGTAATTTGCGGTGACCGGCACGGCGAGGATGCGCATGATGCCGCGCTCGACGAATTTGTATTTCGTCCCGCGCGTCGATTTCGTCGCGCCGTTGACCTTCACGTCGAATTGATAGTTGCCGGCCGCCCAATTGCCGCATTGCGCGCGCGTCGGACAGAGAAAGTCGACGACGCTCACCGCTTCATGCTGCGAGATCGGAGGAATCGTCGCGACGAGTTTTCCATCGCGTTTGATCGTGGCGCTGGTTTTCGATTCGTCGATCGTCACCGGCTCCGCGAGAAACGCGCGGATGACGGCGTCTTTGCCCGCGACGAATTTCAGATGGCCGTTCTTCTGAACGCCGATGGCTTGATTGATTTCGATCGAGTCGATGACGACCTTCGCGGAGAGTGAAGGCGTCAGCAGAAGGAGCGCGAGGACGACGTGCGATCTACCCGCGAGCATGGTTCCTCCTCGACGGCAGGACGTCGATACGCTAACACGGAGCTCGGGCGCGGCATCACGAACGTTGCGCGAGCGTGGGGTGTTCGACCATCATCACGCATGCAAACGTCATCGCGCCTTCCTGTCATCACGGCTTTGCTCATCGGTGTGTCCTTCGCAGGAATGGCGTTTGCGCAGGTCGCTCCGGTCATCACGAAGAGCTTCAACCCCGCGGTCGTCGCTGTCGGCGGAAGCTCGATCGCCACGATCACGGTGACGAATCCCAACGTTGTACCGATCACGAACGTTCAGTTCAGCGACACCATGCCGGCAGGGGTCGATCTCATCACCCAAACCGGCGGTACGTGCAGCACGCTCGCAACCGGCGGAGGCATGTTCTCCATCAATCCCGGCACGGAAACGTTTTCGAGCACATCGAACGTGCTCGCCGGAGGCCAGTCCTGCACGATCACCGTGAGTGTTCGGGGATTAACTCTGGGACCGCACATCAACACGACGTCGCAAGTGACATCCAGCGACGCCCCAACCGGCGCCGCCGCGTCGGGAACGCTGACCGTTGCCGTCGATGTCCCCGCATTGTCCGCGTGGATGTTGATGGCTCTCGCCGCCACATTGGCCGCAGCGGCTGCGATCAAACTGCGCGCGTAATCGCGAGTTTTCACGCGTTGACACGAAACGGTAGTCACTCGATACTGCGGGGAGCGCGCTGACAGGGCGCCTCCAACCCGCGGCAAGGGAACACTCCCACCTGTTTGGTCTGAGTCGTGTGCGGTTGCACCTTCTTTCAGCCTGGTTTCAGCGGGGTACAGGCGATTCATGAAAGGAGGTCGCAATGACCACTTCGAAGTCTCTCCCCGCTCGTCCGTCTCTCGAATCCCTCCGCAAACAGGCAAAGAAACTCGCGCGCGACATCGCCGCCGGAGACACCGGTGCCATCGCACGTGCGCGCGTGCAACTGCCGAATGTCGAGCTGCCCTTATCGCAGCGCAACGCCCAACTCGTGCTCGCACGCGAGTACGGCTACGCAGGCTGGCAGGATCTCACCGCCGAAGTCAGCAAACGACTCGGCGACGGTCTGGAGTGGGCTGTTGCTCAGGCTCGACGCGCCATTCACGACAACGACGTCGAACGTCTGAAGCAACTGTTGGCTGAATATCCGGCGTTGCTCTCAAACGGCGGTTTGCTGGAAATGGCGACGAGCTCTTACGGAGATAGCTTCGATCCGCACAGAGAGAAGGTCTTCACGCGCGCGGCGTGTGCAGAGTTACTGATCGACGCCGGCGCAGTCGTGACGCCATCGGTGTGCGAGGGCCTCATCGAGTCGCGCGCCAGAGGACTACTGCAGCTGTTCGATCGCAAAGGCGTGCTTCCGCGCACGCTCGAGTTTCGCGCGGCGCTCGGCGATCGCGACGCGGTTCGCGCCTCTCTCGACGATACCGATCTTGCTGCCGTCAATGAAGCGTTCCTGTGCGCGTGCCGCTTCGAGCACGAGGCCGTCGCGTCCTTGCTGCTGGAGCGATGCATTGCGCTCGATCCCGAACTCGCTAAACACCTCGCTGGAAGCGCGGACCGCGTCGCCTTCGTCAAGGACCTCATCCAACAGCGATCGCTGGACTTCGCGCACGCTACACCGGCCGGACCGTGGCAGGCATTTGTGATGGAGCACGTCATGCGCGCGGTCCAGGATGGCGACGTGACAGCGTTCATCCGCTTGTTTCAGCGTGAGCAGTGGCTGCTGGGTGAAGCGTGCGTAGCGTTCCAGACCGGGATCATTGAGCGAGCAACGCTGCGCGATCGCGAAAAGATCATCGTCGCGTTTCTCGACTTCGATCCCGCACTCCTGCGACAACAGCCGCCGCCCCAATCGCAAGCCATCGAGTTCGCATTCACCTACGCGAAGCCCCACCTCATTCCAGTACTCACCCGCATCTGGCCCATACCCGACGATCTGCCGCACGCGGCAGGCATCGGCAACCTCTCGCGGGTGAAGCACTGGTTCAGCGAATCCGCCGCGCCCGTCGCGCAGCACGTTCTCGATACAGCGCTCGCCTGGTCCGTCATCAACAATCATTTCGACGTTGCGGACTATCTCCTCGCGCACGGCGCCGACATCAACACGACGTGGAGCTCTCACGAGCCGGCGAGCATCCTTCACGAGCTGGTCTTCCAGGGGAACTACGAGGCGATGCGATTCCTTATCGATCGCGGCATCGATATGACTATCAAGGACTACCGTTGGAACGCGACCGCAAAGGGTTGGGCGCGCTACGCCGCAAGGGACGAGAAGATGGCCGAGTGGCTGGAGGCGGCGGAACGGCAGCGGGAACAAGGAGCGCGTTAACGCGTGGCGGAGCATCCGAGACGATTTTCGAACCGCTCTGCTCGCCATCGCGTCATGAGAGAGTCCGTCCGTGCTTTCAGCGAATGCAGCGCTCGCCTCGCATGTTCTCTCCGCCATGAAAGAGGCCGCTGTGTGCATCTATTGCCCGGAGCCGGCGAATTCGTTGGAGCATCCACTGCCTGCTGCATTTGGCGAGTTCGCTGATGCGCCGTACCTCGATGACCGGGTTTGTAAGGCTTGCAATAACACACGTCTGGGCGTCCTCGATGAGCAGTTCGCGCGTTGTGGCCCCGAGGGATTCCTGCGCAGACATTACGGCGTGCGAGGCCGGTTGCATCACGAAGCGGTGAATCCGTTCTACCGCGGCAGCGCTGGTGGACAGCGCCTTGAGTTCAAAGCTTACGACGAACAGATCGGCACCGAGGTCCTCATCGAATGCGAAGGCGGCGTGTACCGCCAGGTACGCCAGCTCATTTTCGTTGAGAAGTCGGGCACGGCGCATCACCTTCCGATTCGCGAGGGCACGACGCCCGAGCAGTTGAGAGCGGCCTATCCACAGGTGGCAGCCGAAGATCTCGCTGAAGTTCGCCTACTCTGCGATGACGATGAAAGACCATGGGTTGAGGCGCTGATCAGTGCTGCTTCGCCGAAGGCGAGATTCGGATGGACCGAAACGCCAGGTACGACGGTTTACGACGGTGCTGTAGGGACAGTCGTGATGACCAACCGGTACTTCCGCGCCGTAGCGAAGATCGGTTTCCACTATTTTCTAACGCAGTTTCCCGAGTACTGCGGTCACGAGTCGGCCTTCTCCGACATTCGAGAATTCATCTTGGACGAAGCGAGCACGGTCGATCGGGCCAACACCTTCATCGGGAAAAGACAACTGCCGCTGCTGGTCAACATGCTTGATCCGCGTGCGCGTCCTGCAGGATGGCGAGGGCATGTGCTCGCTGCTGAAGTCAAAGATGGAACGTGCCTAGCGCATGTCCAAATGTTTGTGTCGGAAGACTGGCCAGCGCCCATCTACACCGTTCGGCTGGCAAAGATGACAGGAGTCGCCAACCGAGCTGCTGGTCACCTCTACGTTTACCGTGACGATCGCCCAAACTACGCCGGCGATGCGTGTAGGCTCGGAACCACGCCGACGAACATCGTGGCGCCCCCGCTTACGCCGGCTATCCAATCAAGCTAGTACCGATTCTCAGATCGTGCAGGTGGTCGGGCATTCCGGGGGAGTGCAGTCGTCTGCTTCGGGAGTGGCAATTCGCACCGGCCAAGACGCTTCGCGTGAGGTCGGACCGGCGGCGGCGAGGAAGGAATTGACACGTGGCGGAGGGGGTGGGATTCGAACCCACGGTGGAGTTACCCCCACGGCGGTTTTCAAGACCGCTGCTTTAAACCGCTCAGCCACCCCTCCGTGATTGGACGCGAACAGCGCGCTACGGCAAAAGATTCACGTCGAGCGTGATCTTCAGGCGCAGGCGCCGGTGTTGGCGGATCTCGTCGAGCGACAGATTGAGCGGGATGCTCACTTCCTTCACGAGACCATCCGTCGCGCGGCGTTCCGTCGGCGCGGACGTGAGCGTCGCCGTCGCCGACTTTCCTTCGAGCACCGGCAGCGAGTCGAGAATGCCGGGCGGCAGCGGGATCTCGATCGACGTCATCGGAACCTCCATCGGCGACTCGTTCGCGGGCGTGTACGGCGTCATCGGCGGAAGACCCGGAGTGCTGTAGTAATCCGACACGTCTTCGAACGGACTGCCGTGCGATGAATACGGCTTCGCAGCCGGCGCCGGCGGAATCAACTCCGTCGCGACGAGCGGGATGTGGTCGTCGTCGCCGGCGTCATCGACGACGAACGGCGCGCGCGAGCTCGCCGCCGGTGGCGGCGGCGCCACATTCGGCAATGGAGCAGGAGCAACGTCGACGTCGCCGTCTTCCCACAACGAATCCTTCGGTGCCGCGTGCGAGCTCGGTGCGTTGAGAATCTGAATCTCGCGATCGAGCGGTTCCGATCCTTCGAGGTTGTACTTGCGGATCAAATGCGCGAGCACGAGCTGCGTGATTCCCTTCAGCGTCTCTTCGACGCCGATGCCGGTCGTCGCCACCGACTCGAAGTGCGGCGAGTTGAACTTGTTGATCTCCTTGTTCATCTCATCGACCGGCATCGCGTTCGGCAGATCGCGCTTGTTGAACTGCAGCACGATCGGGATCTCGCGAATGCGCACGCCCTGGCGCTTCAGGTTGTCCTCGAGGTTCTGCAGCGACTCGAGATTCGCATCGAGCGCGTGATCCTGGCTGTCCGCGACGAACACGATTCCGTCGGAGCCTTTCAGCACGAGTTGACGCGTCGAGTTGTAGTAGACCTGGCCGGGCACGGTGTACAGCTGCAGCTTCGTGCGCATGCCGCGGATCTTGCCGAGGTCGAGTGGGAGGAAGTCGAAGAAGAGAGTGCGGTCCGTCTTCGTCGAGAGCGAAAGCATCTTGCTCTTGTTGTTCGACGGCAACGAATCGTAGACGAACTGCAGATTCGTCGTCTTCCCGCAAAGACCGGGACCGTAATACACGATCTTCGCGGTGATTTCTTTGGTTGCGTAGTTGAAGAGGACCATGGGTTGTCTCGGAAGAGATGAGGGTAATGAGGCGCCGTGAGCGTGTCAAACGCTGCTAACATCGCAACCCCGCTCCCCGGCAACCCAAGTTACGAAGGGCTCTTGAATGACAGAACGTCGTCTGCTCCTCGTCATACTGCTGCTTCTTCTCTCCGCTCCCCAACTCTTCGCCGATGCGCCCGGCGTCTACGCCATCAGCGGCGGCACCGTGCACACCGCGAGCGGCGCCGACATTCCGAACGGCACCGTCATCATCCGCGACGGATTGATCGAATCCGTCGGCGCGAACGTCGCCGTTCCGCCGGATGCCGCGGTCATCGACGCGAAAGGCCTGCACGTATATCCGGGCCTCATCGACGCGCAAACGTCCGCCGGCTTTCCGTCGGGACAACCGGCTCCGCGACGCCGCGCCGGCGGTGCGCGACGCGCGACGACGCCGGACGAACAGCTGCCCGACACGTCGCCTGCATTCGTCGCACTTCGCAGCGTGAAGCTGTCTGATGACGACGCCGATTCATGGCGCGGCATCGGCGTGACCACGATCGCGTCCGCTCCGTCCTTCGGCATCTTCAACGGCCAATCCGTTCTTCTCAACCTCGGCGACGGACCGATCGAGAAGCGCGTGATCAAGTCGCCGGCGTCACTGCAGATCTCGTTCAATCCGCGTCCGGTGATGACGTTCCCCGACTCGCTCATGGGCGTGATCGCGTACGTGCGCCAGACATTCATGGACGCGCAACAGTCGTCCGCCGCACGTGCGATCTACGAAAGAAATCCCGCCGGCGCGCCGCGTCCCGAGACGAACGAATCGCTCTCCGCGCTCGCGCCGGTGTTGTCGCGCGACGTGCCCGTCGTCTTCGTCGCCGACAGCGAGTTGATGATCCGCCGCGCGCAGGCGATCGCGCGCGAGTTCAACCTGCGCGCGATCTACGCCGGCGCGCGACAGGCGTATCGCATGGCGGACGAACTGAAGGCGTCGAACACGCCGCTGCTCGTCTCCGTCCGATGGCCGATCGCACCGGCGGCGAAAGAAGACCGCGAAGAACAGCCGTTGCGACTCATTCGCGAGCGGCAGCTCGAGCCGACGACGCCCGCGGCGCTCGCGAAGTCGGGCGTGCTCTTCGCGCTCGTTTCCGGATCGGGCAAGACCGGCGATTTTCTTCCCGGCATTCGCAAGGCGATCACGAACGGCCTCTCCGCCGACGACGCGCTGCGCGCGGTCACGATCTCGCCAGCGCGCATCTTCGGCGTCGATCGCCAGCTCGGCTCGATCGATCGCGGCAAGATCGCGAACCTCGTCATCACCGACAAACCGATCTTCGACAAAGAGTCGAAAGTGAAGCGCATCCTCGTCGACGGCCGCGAACTGCGTCTGCCGTCGGAGGAGAAGAAGGCGAAGGAGAGCGCGGCGTCGCCGATCGACGGCACGTGGAGCATCAGCGTACGCAGCTCGCAGGGCGACGTCTCGTTCACCGTCACGCTGCGCAATGAAGACGGCAAACTCACCGGCTCGTACACCGGCGATCGCGGCTCCGGCGACATTCGCGGCGGCGCGTTCGACGGCACGAACGCCGACTTCACGATTGGTGTGAAGGGCGAGAAGGAGACCGAGTCGGGCGAGTGGGTCTTCCACGGCACCGTCTCCGGCACCTCAATGACCGGCACCGTCAACACCAACCTCGGCACATTCCCATTCAGCGGGAGCAAGCGATGAAGGGCAGCGGGATGCGGCTAGCAGGACTTCTTCTTCTTTTCTTCGCGACGTCTGTGCATGCACAGAACGTCGTGGTCATTCGCAACGCAACGATCCTCACGATCACGAACGGCGTCATCGAGCACGGCACCGTCGTCATCCGCGGATCGAAGATCGCCGCGGTCGGCCCCGATGCATCGACGAGCGCGCCCGCGGACGCGAGAGTCATCGACGCGACGGGCAAATACGTGATGCCCGGCATCGTCGACACGCACTCGCACACGTCCGTCGACGGCAGCGTCAACGAGCTG
>Ga0105245_10003126_pt1 | contig 14812 bp, 16 predicted proteins | sample KBSM54metaG_FD_81523 | JGI IMG/M metagenome (GOLD analysis project Ga0105245, IMG submission 81523) | Miscanthus rhizosphere microbial communities from Kellogg Biological Station, Michigan, USA - KBS M5-4 metaG | ecosystem: Host-associated > Plants > Roots > Rhizosphere > Soil | place... | reverse complement strand
GGCTAGCTGGGGGCTGCCTGCCCCGGCTCCCTCAGCCTCAGACGCGCAGGCTTGTCGTCTAGGCTGCCGCCTCGATGAGATTCGAGAAGTGGCAGGCGCTGGGCAACGACTATCTGATCCTCGAGCAGGGGCGGCTGCCGTGGCCGTTGACGGAAACGCGGGTCGAGTGGCTCTGCGACCAGCATTTCGGGGTCGGCGCCGACGGCGTGCTGCTGCTCTCGCGCAGCGACGACCCTGAGTTCGTCGCCGAGCTGCGGATCTTCAACCCCGATGGCTCGGAGGCCGAGCTCTCGGGCAACGGCGCCCGTGAGGCGATCCTCTATCTGCGGCGCAACGGCTGGACCGACGAGGACGAGTTCGCGATCGGCACCGTCGCCGGGCCGATCCGGCCGACGATCACCGGCGAGCTGACCTGCTCGGTCGACATGGGCCGGGCCTCGACCGCCTCGAAGGACTACCCGTCCGGACCCGAGGACGGGCGGGGGACCCTGGAGGCCGGCGGACGCAGCTGGGAGTTCCAGCACGTCTCGATCGGCAACCCGCAGTGCGCGATCGTCGTCGGCGACGAGCTCGACGAGCTCGACCTCGGCGCGATCGGCTCGGGGATCGAAGGCAACGAGCTCTTCCCGAACCGCACCAACGTCTCCTTCCTCGCGATCGACGGCCGCCGCGTCCGCGCCCGGATCTTCGAGCGCGGGGTGGGGGAGACGCTCTCCTCCGGCACCGGCGCCAGCGGCGCTGCCGTCACCGCCGTCCTGCGCGGCGCCGAGAGCCCGATCACGGTCGAGCTCGAAGGCGGCGAGCTGACGGTCGAGGTCGGCGAGGACCTCTCGGTCCGCCTCGACGGCTGGGCCGAGCCGGTGTTCAGAGGCGAGCTCTCGCCCGAGCTCGTGCAGGCGCTGGCCGAGCTGGACGGATAGATTTCCGCCTCCGCATGGGCATCTCCGACCCCTCAAGACGCCTGGAGGCCATCCCTCCTTACAAGTTCCAGGAACTCGAGCAGCAGATCGCCGACAAGCGCGCCGCCGGCATCGACGTGATCAGCCTCGGGATCGGCGACCCGGACGAACCGACCTACCCGCACGTCGTCGCGGCGATGCAGGAGGCAGTCGCCAACCCCGCTTACCACCAGTACCCGAGCAATCGCGGCCGCGACGAGTTCCGCCAGGCCTTCGCCGAGTTCTACGACCGCCGCTTCGGGGTCGAGATCGATCCGAACGGCGAGGTGATCCCGGCGATCGGCGCCAAGGAGTGCATCTACAACCTCTGCTTCGCCTTCCTCGACCCGGAGGACGTCGCCCTCGCCTCCGACCCCGGCTACCCGGTCTACACCGGCGGCCCGATCCTCGCCGGCGCCAAGGCCGAGCTGCTGCCGCTGGTGCCGGAGCTGGGCTTCGCGCCTGACCTGACCGCCGTCCCGGCCGACGTCGCCGCCCGCGCCCGGCTGATGTTCGTCAACTACCCGAACAACCCGACCGGCGCAATCGTCCCCGAGGGCTTCTTCGAGACCGTCGTCTCCTTCGCCAAGGAGTACGAGATCCTCGTCGTCCACGACAACGCCTACTCGGAGACCACCTACGACGGCTACGTCGCCCCCAGCTTCCTGGCGACGCCAGGCGCCAAGGAAGTCGGGGTCGAGGTCTTCTCGCTCTCCAAGGGCTACAACATGACCGGCTGGCGCTGCGCGGCGATCCTCGGCAACGCCGAGGCGATCCAGACCTACTGGCGACTGAAGACCAACGTCGACTCCGGCCTCTTCGAGGCGATCCAGATGGCCGGCGTCGCCGCCCTCGAAGGCCCGAGCGAGCCGCTGGAGCGGATGAACGAGACCTACGCCCGCCGCCGCGACCTCGTCGTCTCGGCCCTGGACGAGATCGGCGTCGAGGTGGCCTCGCCGAAGGGCACGATCTACGTCTGGGCCCCAGTTCCCGAGGGCCACACCTCGACCTCCTTCTGCGAGCTGGTGCTCGAGGAGGCCGCCGTCGTCATCTCGCCCGGCTCGATGTACGGGCCCAGCGGCGAGGGCTTCTTCCGCATCGCCCTGACCGCCCCCGACGCGCGGATCGAAGAGGCGGTCGAGCGGATGCGCGAGCACCTGGCCTAGGCGCTCTTCATCCGAGGTCTCTAGGCCGTTTCGCGCTCGGCCTTCTTGCGCCAGTAGCGGTCGAGGCCGCCCCACTGGTAGGCGGTGGGGACCGCCTGCAGGAGCTCGTCGACGGTGTCGCCTCCTATCCCTTCCGCGGCAAGCTCGCGGCGGATGCGGGCCTCGTTGTCGGCGTCGTACTCCTCCTTGGACATCCGGCGAGCCAGTTCGGCCTCTTCGCGCAGTTTCGCCCGCACCTTCTCGATGTGGCCGGGGACGTCCTCATCGATCGAGCCGAAGTGGGTGAGGGCAAGCCGCTGCGGCGACCAGCCGGCAACCGTGTCCAGCGACTCTTCCCAGGTCTCGATATCGATGTCGGGCGGGGGAGTGGGGGGCACGATCACGTTCGAGGGCGGGATGCGGCAGGCAGCGACGTCGCCGACGAAGGCCGTCCCGCTGCCCTCGTGCAGGTAACAGACGTGATGAGAGGCGTGCCCCGGCGTATAGGCGACCCGCATCCCATGGACCGTCTCGCCGCCGCTGAGCACGCGAACGTTCTCCTCAGGCACCGGCACGATCTCGCCCCACAGGTAGTTCAGCTTGTCCCCATAGAGCCGCTCAGCGCTGGCCAACAGCTTCGAAGGATCGATCAAATGCGGCGCCCCCCGCTCGTGCACGTAGACCTCGAGCCCCGGCCACCGCCGCACCATCGCCCCCGTAGCCGCCGCATGATCCAGATGAATATGAGTCAGCAGCAAAGCCCGAGGCCGCTCATCGCCAATTGCCTCGATAACCGTCTGTAACGAAGACTCCGGCCCCGGATCAACGAGCACCCCATCTACTTCCCAGCAGCCGATCACATGCGGCCGCCCCAGGTGCATAACGTCGATTACCCGCACGCCTAGGAGCCTATTGGGGAGTCGGGGGAGGGGTTCGCCGGGCCCTCCCCGCTGTTGCCCGCCGAACCCCTCCCCCGACTCCCCCTACGCAGCAGGAGCAGGGAACCGGTCATCAGCCTCGAGCGTCTGCCTCAACCCCTCTTCCATCCCCCGAGGCGAATACCCAAGCTCGCGCTGAGCCTTGTCGTAACTGGCCCAGAAGGTCACGTTGTCGGCAGAAGAAATCAGCTCGCGCAGGTTCGGCGGCTGCCCCATCACCTTGCCGACCAGCGGTCCGATCGGGATCATCGCCTTCATCAGTCCGGTCGGCAGATCGCGCTTGGGCGCCTTGCGGCCGCTGACCTTGGCGACCGTCTCGATCGCCTCGCGCATCGTCGTCACTGGCCCGCTGATCACGTAGGTCTCGCCCAGCTTGCCTTTGTCGAGCCCGAGCACGATGCCGCCGGCGATGTCCTCGACGTGGCTCATGCAGATCCCCAGCTCGGGGAAGGGCAGCAGCGGCAGCTTGCCGGCGAAGAATTCCTCGAGCAGGTCGGCGACCTGCGAGGTGTCGCCCGGCCCGTAGACGCCGCCCGGCTGGACGATGATCGCCGGCAGGTCCTGCTCGTCGATCATCCGCTGGACGATCTTGTGGGCCTCGAGCTTGGTCTCCTCGTAGTAGGAGGTGAAGTCGGTCTCGGGGTTCTCGTAGGACTCGTCGACGACCTGTTTGTGGGTGTTGCCGAAGATCCCGACGGTCGAGACGTAGACGGTCCGCGGCACCTTCGCCTCCAGCGCGACCTTCATCACCCGCTCGGTGCCGGCGACGTTGGCCTCCCACATCGCCGGGCGCTGCTTGGCCGGGATCCCAACCTCGTACATCGCCGCCGCGTGGATGACCGCCTCGCAGCCCTCCATGCCCTTGCGCAGCGCCGCCTCGTCGCCGAGATCGCCGCTGACCAGCTCGCAGCCGAGCTCGTTCAGCTTCGTCGCCTTGCCGGGGTTGCGGACCAGGCAGACGACCTCCTCGCCGCGGCCGCGCAGCTGGCGCACGACCTCGCCGCCGATGAAGCCGGTGCCGCCGGTGACGAAGACCTTCACAGAGGCCACCCTATAGGGCCGGACCCGACGCTTACAATTCCCCTGAGTGCAAGGTTCGAGAAACGGCAGGACGACCGAGACCCGCTACGCGGCGTCCGCTAACGGTGCCGGCGTTTCGAACCCGCGGGCGCGTCAGCGTGCGATGGCGATCAGCGTCGTCGACGGCCGCGAGGAGGGCGATCCGCTGGCCGAGATGAAGGAGCTGCTGCGCACGGCGGGGGTGGCGACCGCCGGCGAGGCGACCCAGCAGCGCCCGCAGCCCGACCCCGACCGCTACTTCGGCCGTGGCCGCCTGCAGGAGCTGAAAGCGGAGATCGCCGCGGCAGGCGCGAACCTGGTCGCCTGCGACGACGAGCTGGCGCCTCGGCAGGAGCGCAACCTGGAGACGGCGCTGGGGGTGCCGGTGGTCGATCGCACCAGCGTCATCCTTGACATCTTCGCCGACCACGCCCACTCGGCCGAGGGAAAGCTGCAGGTCGAGCTAGCGCAGCTCGAGTACAACATGGCCCGCATGCGGGGGCTGTGGACGCACCTCGAGCGGCTCGGCGGTGGGATCGGCACCAGGGGCCCGGGCGAGACCCAGATCGAGACCGACCGCCGTCTGGCCCGCAACCGGATCGCCGCCCTGCGCCGCCGCCTGGTGCAGCTGGAGCGCAACCGCGGCGTGATGCGCGCACGGCGGGAGAGCTCGTCACTGCCGCGGGTCGCTCTCGCCGGCTACACCAACGCTGGTAAGTCGACGCTGCTGAATGCGCTGACCGGCGCCGAGGTCGAGGTCCGCGACCGCCTCTTCCACACCCTCGACCCGACCACCCGCAGCTTCGAGCTTTCCGGCCGTGACTACCTGTTGACCGACACCGTCGGCTTCATCGAGAAGCTGCCGCACCAACTGGTCGAGGCCTTCAAGGCGACGCTCGAGGAGACGGTGCTGGCCGACCTGATCCTGCACGTTGTCGATGCCTCGGCGCCGGAGGAGCGGCGGCTGGCCTACATGCAGGCCGTCGACGAGGTGCTGGAGGAGATCGGGGCGGGCGACAAGCCGCGCCTGCTCGTCTTCAACAAGGTCGACCTGCTGAGCGCCGAGGAGCGGCGCGAAAGCGAGCTCGACCACCCCGAGGCGGTGCCGGTCTCGGCCCAGGAGGGGGAGGGGCTGGACGGCCTGCGGGAGCGGATCGAGGCGGCCTTCGAGGAGACGCTGACCGAGGTCGAGCTGCTGATCCCATATTCGGAGGGCGGGCGGCTGCACGAGCTGCATGAGGTTGCCGGCGACCTGGAGCGGACCGATCGCGAGGACGGGGTATTGGTCCACGCGAAAGTTCCTTCGGCTGAGATGCATCGGTTCAGCGATCTGGCTGTCGCCTGAGCCGCTGGGGGGACAGGGAGAGGGTCGGCGGACAAAAGCGGGGAGTGTCCGGCGACCCTCTCCCTGTCCCCCGATAGGCTCCCGCGGGTGCAGCTGCCGGTGCTCAAGCTCAAGGAGGAGGCGGTGCTCCCGTCCCGCGCGCATGAGGGTGATGCTGGGCTTGACCTTTACGCGTGTGAGGCGGCTCATGTCGGGCCGGGGGAGCGGTGGAGTGTTGGGACCGGGGTGGGGGTGGAGATCCCGGAGGGGCATGCGGGGTTGGTGCTGCCGCGGTCGGGGCTTGCTCGCGATCACGGGATCGCGCTGGTCAACGCGCCGGGGCTGATCGATTCCGGCTATCGCGGCGAACTGCGGGTGCTGCTGCTGAACACCGACCCGGCCGAGACCTTCCGGGTCGAACCGGGCGACCGCATCGCCCAGCTGGTGATCACGCCGATCGCCACTCCCGAACCCGTCGAGGCGCCCGCGCTCAGCGAGTCGCTCCGCGGCGAGGACGGCTTCGGCTCCAGCGGCCGCTAGCGGCTCAGACTTCCGAGTCGGCGAGGTGGGCGAGGAGTACGACCGCGCGCTCGACCGTCGCCCGGTCCTCGTCGGGCAGATCTTCGATCGCACGCTCCAGCCAGCCCTCGCGGCGCTGCCGTGAGGCGGCCAGCAGCTCGCGACCGCCCTCGGCGAGGGAAATCAGGGCGCGGCGGCGGTCGTCAGGATCGGGGCTGCGCGCGACCAGCCCCTCGTTTTCGAGGTCGGAGACGGTCTGCGCCATCGACTGCGGCCGCATCCGTTCCTTGCCGGCGAGGTCGCTGACGCTCTGCGGCCCTTCGCGGTCGAGGCGGCCGAGCACCGCCCCCTGAGCCAGGGAGAAGCCGTGCTCCGCGCGCAGGCGCCTGATCAGGCGCCCGAGCACGACACGGAGCTCTCCGGCCAGGGGAGCGGCATCGGTCGTGGTCGTCTGCACGTGCCGACTATAGCGCCTAATAGCCAGGCAAACTGAACAGGTTGCCTGTGTAATATCGGTGGCGATGGAAGACCGCTACAAGTGGATCGCGCTCTCGAACACCACCTTGGCGATCCTGCTGGCGACGCTCGACGCCTCGATCACCCTGATCGCGATGCCGGACATCTTCCGCGGCATCCACCTCGATCCCCTCGTACCCGGGAACAGCTCCTACCTGCTCTGGATGATCCTCGGCTACCTGGTCGTCTCCAGCGTCCTCATCGTCAGCCTCGGCCGCCTCGGCGACATCTTCGGCCGGGTGCGGATCTACAACCTCGGCTTCGTCATCTACACCGTCGCCTCGCTGCTGCTGGCGGTCGACTGGATGACCGGGCAGGACGGGGCGCTCTACCTGGTAATCTTCCGCGTCGTCCAGGGGGTCGGCGGCGCCTGCCTGCTCGCCAACGCGGCGGCGATCATCACCGACGCCTTTCCCCCCGACCAGCGCGGGATGGCGCTGGGGATCAACAACATCGTCGGGGTCAGCGGCATGTTCGTCGGCCTCATCCTCGGCGGCCTGCTGGCGCCGATCGACTGGCGGCTGGTCTTCCTGGTCTCGGTCCCGGTCGGGCTCTTCGGGACCGTCTGGGCCTACCTGAAGCTGGAGGAGCGCAGCGAACCGAAGGCGGCGAAGATCGACTGGTGGGGCAACGTCACCTTCGCCCTCGGGCTGGTCCTGGCGATGATCGCGATCACCTACGGCATCCGCCCCTACGGCGGCTCGGCGACGGGGTGGGGGAGCCCGCGGGTGCTGGCCCTGCTGGCCGGCTCGGTGGTCTCGCTGATCGCCTTCGCCGTGATCGAGCGCCGCGTCGAGGACCCGATGTTTCGCCTGCCCCTGTTCCGGATCCGCGCCTTCACCTTCGGCACCCTTTCGACCTTCCTCGCCGCCGTCGCCCGCGGCGGCCTGATGTTCATGCTGATCATCTGGCTGCAGGGCATCTGGCTGCCGCTGCACGGCTTCGACTACACCGAAACGCCGCTGTGGGCGGGCATCTACATGCTGCCGCTGACGGTCGGGATGCTGTTCGCCGGGCCGATCTCGGGCTACCTCTCCGACCGCTACGGGGCGCGGCCCTTCGCCACCGGCGGGATGCTGGCGGCGGCGGCCAGCTTCGTCTTCCTGACGCTGCTGCCGATCGACTTCAGCTATCCCGCTTTCGCGGCGGTCCTGCTCTTCAACGGGATCTCGATGGGGATGTTCGCCTCGCCGAACCGGGCGGCGGTGATGAACAGCCTGCCGCGCGCCGACCGCGGCGCCGGCGGCGGCATGAACCAGACCTTCCAGAACTCGGCCCAGGTGATCTCGGTCGGGATCTTCTTCACGCTGCTGGTGATCGGCCTCTCCTCGACCCTGCCGACGACCCTCGCCCACGGCCTCGAAGCCCACGGCGTCGGCCAGGCGGCGGCGCACAGGGCCGGGCAGACGCCGCCGATCTCGGTCCTCTTCGCCGCCTTCCTCGGCTACAACCCGATCCAGCACCTGGTCGGGGCGGAAGCCCTGCACGCGCTGCCGGCGCACGCGCAAGCGACGCTCAGCGGGCATGCCTTCTTCCCGCAGCTGATCTCGCAGGCGTTCAGCAACGGGCTCGACACCGCCTTCGCCTTCGCGATCGTCGCCTGCCTGGTCGCCGCCGGGGCCTCGCTCCTGCGCGGCGGCCGCTACCACGCCGACGACGCCGAGCTGCAGCCGCAGCGGGCGACCGGGCAGATTGCACAGTTGGAGGGGCAGCATGCGCGTTGAGTGGCACGGCCAGTCGGCCTTCACCCTGAGCGGGGAGGAGGGGACAGTGGTGATCGACCCCTTCGGCGACGTCTCCTCGCTGCGCGAGCGCGGGATCCAGTGGGACTACTCGCCGATCGAGGCGCCCGCAGCCGACCTCGTCCTCGTCACCCACGAGCACCGCGATCACAACGGGGTCGAGGTCGTCGGTGGGGACCCGGCGGTCCTGCGCGCCCAGGCGGGTCGGCACGAGTCCCCGGTCGGAGAGGTGGTGGGCGTGGCCAGCGAGCACGACACCGTCGCCGGCGCCGAACGCGGTCCGAACACGATCTTCGTCTTCGAGCTCGACGGCCTCCGCGTCGCCCACTTCGGCGACTTCGGCCAGACCGAGTTGCGTCCGGAGCAGCGAGAGGCGATCGGCGCGGTAGACCTGCTCTTTCTCCCGGTCGGCGGCGGCCCGACGATCGGCAGCAAAGCCGCGGCGACAATCGCCCGGGAGCTGGCGCCGCGCTGGGTCGTGCCGATGCACTATCGGACCGAGCGGATCGGCTTCCTGGAGACCGAGGAGGAGTTCGTCGCGGCAATGGGGGAGCCGGTGCGGCTCGAAGACACTTCGTTCGAGTTGGGCGACCTGTCGCCGAACGGCGGTCCAACCGTCGTCATTCCCGCCGCGCCATAACGAGTGGTGCGACTTATGGATGCATATCAGCCAAAAGTCGCACTGCTCATGAGGCCGCCGCCTTGCGCGCCGACTCGTGGGCGGCGGTCTCCAGCTCGTCGGGAAGGGGCTCCAGGTCGGGCCGCGTCCCGTAGCGGCGCTCCAGCGCCAAGGCGATCAGGTGGTCGGCTAGCCAGGCGTTCTTGGGCAGCAGCGGGCCGTGGAGGTAGGTGCCGATCACGTTGCCGCGCCTGACGCCCTCGAAGCCGTCGCGGTTGTTGTTGCCGTGGCCGGAGACGACCTTGCCGAGGGGGGTGGCGCCTGGGCCGAGGTAGGTGCGGCCGCCGTGGTTCTCGAAGCCGGCAATCAGGCGCGGGCCGGCGCCGAGGTCGGCCTCGATCGCGACGTTGCCGATCAGGCGCGGGCCGGGCTCGCGCACCGTCTCCAGATCGGCGACGCCGAGGCCGGACAGTGTCTCCTCGCCCATCTGGTAGCTGTGGCCGAGCAGCTGGTAGCCGCCGCAGACCGCCAGCAGCACCGCGCCGTCGTCGGCCGCAGTGGCGATTGCCTCCTTCTTGGTCGCGACCATGTCGGCGGCGACCGCCTTCTGGTCGCGGTCCTGGCCGCCGCCGATGTAGAGGAGGTCGTGGGCGGCGGGGTCGAAGCCCTCTCCGGGCCCGGCGCCGCTGTGGGAGAAGCCGATCCCGCGCCACTCGCACCGCCGCCGCAGGAAGATGATGTTGCCGCGGTCGGCGTAGATGTTCATCTGCTCGGGGTAGAGGCTGAGGACGCGCAGCTCCATCAGGCGGGCCTTTCCAGGAGGACGACGGTGGCGCCGACGTGCAGCTCGGTCGGGGCGATCTCGTGGCGGCCCGCGGGGACCAGACCGGCGGCCGCGGCCTCGGACTCCAGCGTCGTGGCGGCGAAGGTGAGGATCCGGACCTCGTTCGGTTCCTCGCGCAGCGATCCCTCCGGCGACACCGTTTGGCGCAGGCGGCGGACGACGATTTCACCCGGCCCGATCGCCGCCTCGACCGCGAGGCTGGAGTAGACCCAACCGTCGACCTCGCGCACGTCGGGGAGGGGGGGAGGGGCGCCGTCGGGCTCCGGCATCTGCTCGAGGATCGTCGCGGCCAAGAGGCCGCCGGGGCGGAGGGCCGCGGCGACGCAGCGCAGGCACTCGACCCGCTCCGCCGGACCGGGCAGGAGCTGCAGCAGGTGGGTGGGGGCCAATGCCAGCGCGACAGGATCTGCGAGCTCGAAGCTGCGCGCGTCCGCCTGGACCGGGACCACGCTCGGCTCGAGACCCGCAGCCGATTCCTTCCCCACCCCGGTGGGGGAAAAGTCGGCTGCGCGCTTCGCGAGGACCGCCAGCAGCTCCGGATCCCGGTCGAGGCCGTAGACGCGGTAGCCGCGACGGGCGAGATGCAGGACGACGCGGCCGGTCCCGCAGCCGAGCTCGAGGACCGGCCCGCCGCAGCGCTCGGCCAGCTCCTCCCAGAGCGGCAGGTCGGCGGCGTAGCTGCCGCACTCGACGTCGTGCCAGATCGCGGCGGCGGTGGCGCTCATCGCCAGAACTCCTTCGCCAGACCGCGGTCGGCGAGCAGCTTGCGCAGTTCGAGCAGGGCGGTGTAGGTGGGGAGGGCGAAGAGGCGATCGCTCGTCCCGGCGACGGCGGCGTCGAGCGAGTCGCCAATACCGGGGACCACCTCGATCTTCTCCTCGGGCCAGCCCGCGTACTTCAGCCGCAGCGCCATCTCCGGCGCCCGCGTCCCCGAGCAGACCACGCGCCGTATGCTGCCGGCCAGCAGCTCGAAGTCGGCATCCCAGATCCAGGAGACGTCGCGGCCGTCGGCGATGCGGTCGTTGAGCGCGATCCAGAGGTCGATCCCCTCGCCATCGTCGCCCTCGCGGCTCTCCAGCATCAGCGTCCGCAATACCTCGTTCGCCCCGGCCGGGTTCTTGATCAGCAGGATCGAGACCGGGACGCCGCCGACCTCGATCGTCTCGACCCGGCCGAAGGCCGCGCGCATCTCGCCGAGCGCGGCGGCGATCCGCTCCGGCTCTACCCCCAGTCGCAGCCCGGCCGCCACCGCCGCCAGGGCGTTGTAGACGTTGTAGAGGCCGGGCAGCGGCAGCTCCAGGCGCAGCTCGCCCTGGGGAGTGCGCACCGTCGCCCGCGAGCCGTCCATGCCGCGCAGCTCGATTGCCGTCGCCGCCACCTCCGGCTGCGGCCGCTCTGCCCCGCAGTTGGGGCAGGAGTAATGGCCGAGGTGGCCGACGAAGGCGCGGGCGTAGGCGTAGGGGTGGCCGCAGCGGCGGCAGTGCTTGGCGTCGAAGGCATGCTGCAGCTCCGGCAGCGCCTGGGAGTCGTCCTCGATCCCGAAGTAGAGGACGCCGTCGCGGCGGGCGCCAGCGGGGTCGCGGCCGAGGTCGGCGATCAGCGGGTCGTCGGCGTTGAGGACGAAGCCGGTGCGCCCGACCCGCGCCGCCACCGTCTGCGCCCAGTCGTCGGCCAGCGCCTCCATCTCGCCGTAGCGGTCGAGCTGGTCGCGGAAGAGGTTGCCGAGGACGATCAGCGAGGGGTCGAGCTGCTCGGCGACCCGCGGCAGCCAGGCCTCGTCGACCTCGAACAGGCCCTCCTCGCCGCGCTGCTCGAGCAGCGCCGTCGCCACGCCCCAGGTCATGTTCGAGCCGGCCCGGTTGTGGACCGGACGGCGGCCGTCGGCGGCGAGGATCGCGGCGATCATCCCGGCGGTGGTCGTCTTGCCGTTGGTGGCGCTGACGATCGTCGTCCCCCGCTCGAGGCCGTCGCCGAGCGCGGCGATCGCCTCCGGCGCCATCCGCAGCAGCACCCGCCCCGGCAGCGTCGTGCCGCCGCCGCGGCCGCTTTTGCGGCTGGCGGCGCCGATCGCCCGCGAGAGTGCGACCTTGGCGCCGAAGAGGGCGCCGGGAGAGCCTCCGTCGGCGCTCATCGCTCGGCGGGCTCGTCCTGCGAGGGCACGAGGATCGAGAGGCAGCGCGGCAGCACCCGCAGCGAGACCGGCAGGTCGGTGAGGTGGTCGCCGTCGGCATAGACCGGGAAGGGGCGGCTGGCGTCCAGTTCGAGCCGCGAGGCGCGGAAGGTGGTGACCTCGTCCTTGTCGATGTGGGCGCCCTTGAGGACGTCGCGCAGGCCGCGCAGGAAGCGCAGCTTGCCGACCTCGGTGATCGCGACTACGTCGACTTCGCCGTCGTCGAGCTCGGCCTTCGGGGCGATCCACATGCCGCCGCCGTAGACGCTGTTGTTGGCGACGGCGACGAAGTAGCCGCTCAGCCGTTTGCGCTCCTCGCCGACGGCGAGCGTGAAGCGGGCGGTGTGCCAGCCGATCAGGGTGCGGACCATCGAGTAGGCGTAGACCGAGTTGCCGCGGAGCCAGTGGGTTTCGTTGGCGAGCCGGTTGCATTCGGAGTCGAAGCCGACGCTGGCGATGCCGAGGAAGCGCTTGCCGTTGGCCTCGCCGACGTCGATCAGGCGGCTGCGGCCGTCGAGGACGGTGTCGACCGCCGCCTCCGGCTCGGTCGGGATCCCCAGCGACCGCGCCAGGTCGTTGCCGCGGCCGGCGGGAATCAGGCCCAGCGGCACGTCGGCGCCGGCCATCGCGCCGCCGACGACGCCGAGCAGGCCGTCGCCGCTGACGACCACGGGGACCTCGCCCAGCTCGGCCGCCCGCAGCGCCAGTTCCGCCCCGTGGTCGAGGCTGCGCGTCTTCTCGACCCGGAAGACGGCCCGGCGCGCGTCCAGCGCCGCCTCGACCCGCGGCAGCAGCTTCAGGCTCCTGCCCCCGGCGGCGGCGGGGTTGACGAGCAGGGTCAGCGGCGTCCCGGCGATCTCCATTCGCGCCCAGCCTAGAGGGCGAGGCCGGGCGGCTCGCCGCCGCGCGAGCGGGCGATGAAAAAGCTGCCGTCTCCAGCGGGTTCGGACCAGATCGGCTCGAAGCCGAGGCTGGCGAGGCGGCGGCGCAGCAGCTTGCCGCGGAAGCCGCCGGGAACCTGTCGGTCGCGCGATGCGGCAAGGGCGAGGAAGCCGCCGGGCCGCAGGACGCGCGCCGCCTCGGCGGCGGCGGGGTAGGCGTCGACGGCGGCGAGCAGGTCGAACTGGTCGTCGGGGAAGGGGAGGGAGCGCGGATTGCCCTGCTTGAAGGCGACCCGGCCCTCGGGGTCGAGCCCGATCCGAGCTGAGGCGGCGCGAATCGCCTCCTCGGAGCGGTCGACGCCGCGTATGCGGGCGCTGGGGAACTCGCGGGCGAGGAAGAAGACCCCGTCGCCCTCGCCGCATTCGATCTGCAGGATCCGCTCCGGGTCGCCGACGTGCAGGACGGCGGCGGCAAGCGGGGTCAGCGGCGGTAGGGAGGGCACCCCGGGATCGTAGATCTCGCACCGAATCCGTAAAAACTCCCCCTCGAGAGGACTTTTCGCGGATTCGGCATCGCTTCCGGCAAGTGCAATAAGGTTCCGCGCCGTGGAGCAGCAGGACCCAGATCGCCGCTGGATCATTCTCGTCGTCTTCGCGGTAATCGCCGTCGGCGTGGTCGCCGGGGTGCTGATCTCGCGCGGCGGCGGCTCCGACAGCTCGTCTTCGTCCTCTTCGTCGTCGACCGAAGCCAGCGCCGGCGGCTGCAAGAAGGTCGAAGCCCCCGAACCGAAGACCGTCAGCTTCAAGAAGCCGAAGCAGGTCCTGAAGCCGGGCGAAGAAGCGACCGTGGTCATGAAGACGAGCTGCGGCACCTTCAAGATCGCGCTCGATACCAAGCGTGCGCCGAAGACCGCCAACTCCTTCGCCTTCCTCACCGAAGAAGGCTTCTACGACGACCTCACCTTCCACCGCATCGTCCCCGGCTTCGTGATCCAGGGCGGCGACCCGGAAGGCACCGGCACCGGCGGTCCCGGCTACAAAGTCGTCGAGAAGCCGCCGGCGAATCTCTCTTACACCAAAGGCCTGGTGGCGATGGCAAAGAGCTCGGCCGAGCCGCCCGGCACCTCCGGCAGCCAGTTCTACGTGGTCACCGCCCCCGACGCCGGCCTGCCGCCCGAATACGCGCTGGTCGGCAAGGTCAGCGAGGGCTATTCGACGGTGGAAGCGATCGAGAAGCAGGGCACGCCGGAAGAAACGCCGAAGCAGACCGTCCTGATCGAAGAAGCGACGATCGAACGGGAATAGCGGCGGCGGGGTCGGCGGCCAGCTAATCTGGCCGGGTGGCCAAGGTGGACGTAGGCGACAAGGCTCCCGATTTCGAGCTGCCCGGCACGGGCGAGAAGACCTACCGTCTCTCCGACTACCGCGGGCGCAACGTGATCCTCGCCTTCTACCCGGGCGACGCGACGACCGTCTGCACCAAGCAGTTCTGCTCCTACCGCGACGAAGGCGATCGCCTCGACGAGCTCGGCGCCGAGGTGCTCGGGATCTCGCCGCAGTCGGTGGACTCGCACGAGCACTGGGTCAAAGAGCAGGAACTGAACGTGCCGCTGCTCGCCGACGAGGACCTGACGGTGGCGAAGCTCTACGGCGTCACCGGCTGGATCGGGCCGCTGGCGCGCTTCACCGAGCTGAAGGACGCGCCGGGCGGTCGCTACGTGCAGCGGGCGATCTTCGTGATCGACGGCGAGGGCGTCGTCCGCCACAAGACCGTCTCGCGGACGGGCAGCACCTACGAGTCGGTCGAGGACCTCGAGCAGGCAGTCGCCTCGCTCGGCTGATGCCCGCCGCGGCGGAGGCCTTCGCGGTCGGACCCGCGCCGGTGCTGCGGGGAGAAGCGGAAGGGGAGGGGCCGCCGGTCGTCCTCTGCCACGGGATCACCGCGACGCGCCGCTATGTCCTGCACGGCTCGCGGGCGCTGCCCCGCGCCGGCTACCGGGTCCTCGCCTACGACGCCCGCGGCCATGGGGAGTCGGACCCCGCCCCGGCAGGCCAGAGTTATGGATACCCGCAGCTGGTCGACGACCTGGAGCGGATGGTGGCCGAGGGCACGTTCC
>Ga0105245_10003125_pt1 | contig 14813 bp, 10 predicted proteins | sample KBSM54metaG_FD_81523 | JGI IMG/M metagenome (GOLD analysis project Ga0105245, IMG submission 81523) | Miscanthus rhizosphere microbial communities from Kellogg Biological Station, Michigan, USA - KBS M5-4 metaG | ecosystem: Host-associated > Plants > Roots > Rhizosphere > Soil | place... | reverse complement strand
CGCGCACATCATCGGTGTGAGTGTGAGGGACAGCACCGCCGACACCCCGATGGCGACGCTCAGCGTGACGGCGAACTCTCGGAAGAGCCTACCGACGATGCCGCCCATGAATAGCAGTGGGATCAACACCGCCACGAGCGAAACCGTGAGCGAGATGATCGTAAATCCGATCTGTTTGCTGCCCTTGAGCGCGGCCTCGAAGGGTGAATCGCCTTCCTCGATGAAGCGGGCGATGTTCTCGATCATCACGATCGCGTCATCCACCACGAAGCCCGTGGAGATGGTGAGCGCCATCAAGGAGAGGTTGTCGAGGCTGTAGCCCAGCAGGTACATCACGCCGAACGTGCCCACGAGCGACAGTGGCACCACGAGCGACGGGATGGCCGTCGCTCGCACGCTGCGCAAAAACACGTAAATCACGCCGACGACCAGGCCGATCGTGAGCAGCAGCGTAAATTCCACGTCTTCGACCGAGGCGCGGACGGTCTCGGTGCGATCGCTCAGCACGCGCGTGCTGATGTTGGAAGGGAGCGAAGCCTGCAACTGCGGCAGCAGCGCTTTCACGCGGTTGGCGACTTCGATCACGTTGGCGCCCGGTTGGCGCTGCACGTTCAGAATCACCGCGCGCTTGCCATCGGCCCAGCCGGCGAGCTCGGCGTTCTCGACGCCGTCGTTGGCGCTTGCCACTTCCTGCAGCCGAATCGCTGAGCCGTTCTTGTAGGCGAGGATCAACGGCCGGAAGGACTCGGCTTTGAACAGCTGGTCGTCCGTGGCGATGGTGTAGCTTTGTCGGGGCCCGTCGAGCGTGCCCTTCGGCTGATTCACGTTGGCCGAAGCCAACACCGTGCGCACGTCTTCCAAGCTGAGGCCCGTGCCCGCCAGAGCTTGCGGGTCGACTTGGATACGCACCGCGGGTTTCTGTCCGCCATTCAACGTGACCAAGCCGACGCCCGAGACCTGCGCGATCTTTTGCGCCAAAATCGAATCGGCGTAATCGTCGACCTGGCTCAGGGCGAGCGTGTCCGAGCTAACGCTCAAGGTGAGGATGGGCGTGTCGGCCGGGTTACTCTTGCTGTACGAAGGTGGCGTCGGCAGCGTGCGCGGCAATAAGTTCGAGGCCGCGTTGATCGCCGCCTGCACGTCTTGTTCGGCGGCGTCGATATTCCGTTCGAGCGTAAATTGTAGGGTGATCTGCGAGCTGCCGAAGCTGCTCACGGACGTCATTTGCGAGAGCGCCGGCATCTGGCCGAATTGACGTTCGAGCGGCGTCGTGACCGTGGCGGCCATCGTGTCGCCGCTGGCGCCCGGCATGTACGTCGAGACGACGATGGTCGGGTAGTCCACCTGCGGTAGCGCGGAAACGGGGAGCGCGCGAAACGCGACGATACCCGCGATCAGAATGCCGAGCACGAGTAGCGTCGTCGCCACCGGCCTTCGGACGAACGGCTCGGAGACGCTCAAGGTTGGGCTCCACTACGCTTTCCGCCGGAGCCTCCTGCGCCATGCCTTCCCGTCGCGCCGCTCGTGCTGTCGCCGGTGTCGGTCTCGGAGCCCGGCGCGTCCGAGCCTTGACCGAGGCTCACGCCGGCGGCGCTGTTGTGAATGCCCACCTTGGCGCCGGGACGAAGCTGATTTTGGCCTTCCACGACGACGCGATCCCCCGCGTTGAGCCCGCGCGTGACGATCGCCCACTGATCTTGCGCGTTCTCCACCACCACCGGGCGGAGTGCCGCGGTCTGGTCGGGGGCCACGATGTACACGAACGTCCCTTGCGGACCGCGTTGCACGGCCGGCGCGGGGATCGCGAGCACCCCTTTGCGCGTCGCGAGCAACAGCCGGGCGCGCACGAACTCGTTCGGCCACAACGCCTTGTCGGGGTTGGGCACGGTGCCTTTCAATTTGACGGTCGCGGTGGCCACGTTCACCTGATTGTCGATCAGGGTCAGGCTCCCCTTACCGAGCAGCGTGGTGCCGTCGCGGCCATACACTTCGATGGCCAGGCCCGACGCGATCTCTTTGTTGATCTGCGCCAAATTGTCTTGAGGCAGCGTGAACACGATCGCCATCGGATCGACCTGCGTCACGACCACGATGCCCGTCGCGTCGCTCGCGTGTACGATGTTGCCTTGGTCGACCAAGCGCACGCCGGTCACGCCGTCGATCGGTGATTTGACCTGCGAATAGTCGATCTGGAGGCGCGCATTTTCGATTTGCGCTTGATCGGCTTGGACGGTGCCGGCGAGCTGTTCGAACGTGGCTCGCTGATCGTCGAGCTGCTCTTGCGTTGCTAGGCCTTGATCGTGCAGCGCGGTGTAGCGTTGAAAGTTTACGCCGGCGTTGTCGTGTTGGGCTTTGTCGCGCGCGAGCGCTGCCTCGGCGGTGTGCAGCTGAATCGTGAACGGGCGCGGATCGATGCGCGCGATCATGTCGCCCTTTTTGACGGTCTGCCCCTCTTTGAACAAGATCGCGTCCAGGCGGCCGTCGACTTGCGGCTTCACGGTGACGGTCACGAGTGGAACCGCGTTGCCCAAGCCCTCGAGGTACACGGGCACGTCACGCTCTGTCGCTACGGAGATGACCACGGGGATGGGCCGCGCGTCGGCTGCGCTGCCCGCTGGCGCCGCGCCGTTCGGCCCCTGCTTGCCGGCTTGGTGCCCGCGAAAAAACCAAACCGCGCCCCCGAGCGCGCACACGCCGAGCACGGCCAGTAGCCAGCGACTGCTGCTTTTCACGTGTTCGGTGGGGACCGCCGTCATTTCCGTTGCCATGCCGTTTCGTCCTGGAATCTGGCTAGGCACGAGTTTGCCAGCCTACGCCCTGATAGGGCTATTTTCATGCCACTTCGTAGGGCGGGCCGCCCGCGCGGGAAAGCCCCCTACAAATACGGTCGCAATACCGCGCGGTGAGGCGGCATTTTTGGCGGGAATTTGCCCACTTCATGCCGGCCGCCGCGCAGGTTCGCCACGCTCGACGCGGTGGCTTGGGCGCGCACGGAAGTGAGGCCCTCGCGCCCGCGCCCCCCTTCGAGCGCTCCGCGCCCGCGGCGTTTGATCCCGCTCACGAAGCCTGGCCCGGACTTGCTTTCGACATCTGGCAGCAACCTGTCTCGGTCGACTCTAGCCCCAGTTCGCCCCTCACCGATGAGGTTCCGCCTATGACATTTCTTTCGAAATATTCAGTATTCTTCGGGCTCCTTTTGAGTGGGGTCAGCGCCTGTAGCAAGAGCCCACCACCGCCTTCAGCTGACACCAAAGCGGCGGATTCTGCCGCCCCCGCGGCGGCGAGCGCGGCCCCCGCTGCGAGCAGCGCCGCCTTGCCGGCCGATTCTGCCGCGCCTGCGGCCGGCGGCGCGCTCCGCATTGCGTACAGCGATTGGCCCGGTTGGGTCGCTTGGGAAATCGCCATTCAGAAAGGCTGGTTCAAAGAAGCGGGCGTCGATGTTGCGTTCAGCTGGTTCGACTACGCCCCTTCGATGGAAGCGTTCTCGGCCGGCAAAGTGGACGCCGTCGCCGTCACCAACGGTGACGCACTCGTCACTGGCAGCAGTGGAGGGCGCAGCACTTGTATCGTCGCCAACGACTACAGCAACGGCAACGACATGATCGTGGCTAAGCCGGGCATCAAGACGGTGGCGCAACTGAAGGGCAAAAAGATCGGCGTAGAGGTCGGCTTCGTCGACCACCTGCTGCTCATGAACGCGCTCAAGTCCGCAAACTTGACGGACAAGGACGTGACCATCGTCAACGTGCCCACCGACCAAACCCCGCAGCAGCTGAAGTCCGGTACGGTGGATGCGATCGCTGCCTGGCAGCCGAACAGCGGGGCTGCTCTGAAGGAACTGCCCGGTTCCACCCCCATCTTCACCAGTGCCAACACTCCCGGTTTGATCTACGACTTGTTGTGCGTGAATCCGCGGAGCCTCGCCGAGCACCGCGCGGAGTGGCTCAAGGTAGTGAAGGTGTGGTTCAAGATCGCCGACTACATCGCCGACCCGAAGAACCTGGATGACGCGGCCAAGATCATGAGCGCGCGCGTCGGCCTCAAGCCGGATCAATACAAGGCGCTGATGAAGGGCACTTTCCTGCTCAATTTGCAGGAAAATCTCAAGCACTTCAAAAAAGCCGAAGGCTTCGACTCGATCTATGGCTCGAGCAACATCGTGAACGACTTCAACGTGAAGAACACCGTCTACAAGACACCCATGAAGGTCGATGACTATTTCGATCCGAGCTTGGTCGAAGAGGTGAGCCGAGCCAAGTGATGGGCCACACCGCACGCCGCTGGGTGAAAGCGTGAAATACGACCCCGAAACCGCGATTCCGGTCGCGCGTGAGCCACTCACGCGCCTGCTCGGCGTGCGGAAACCCCTCGACCCTCGGTCGCGGTTTTGGGTTGGCGTACTGGCGTTCGCTCTGCCGTTCTTGGCGTGGTGCGCGGTGAGCTACGTGCCGTTCATCTGGCACCCACAGGTGTTGGTCGCCGATGCCGGCGATAGCACGGTGCCCGGCGAGTACAGCTACGTCGCCGAAGGTGAGCGGGTAGATCTCGATGTGTTCATCGCGCGCAACCGAGAGCTCGGCGCGGCTCACGCGAAGCGCGCGACCGGTGAGCGCGTGAACCCGATCTACCTCCAAGCCCCGCACGAAGTGGGGCGCGCGTTGTACACTGCATTCACCACGCCGCCCGAGCGCGCCGGTGATTATTGGCTGCACGAGAGCTTGCTACAGAGTTGTAAAGTCATCTTCTGGGGGTTCTTCTGGTCGGCATTGTTCGGCGTGCCGCTCGGCGTTTTGTGCGGCACTTTTCCGTTTTTCGAGCGCTTGTTCGAGCCGTTCGTGGATTTCGTGCGCTACATGCCGGCGCCCGTCTTCGGCGCGCTCGCCGTGACGGTGCTGGGTCTCGCGGAGGAGCCGAAGATCGCCGTCATCTTCATCGGCACGTTCTTTCAGATGGTGCTCATCGTCTCGAACACCACGCGTGCCGTCGATGCCTCGCTGCTCCACGCCGCGCAGACGCTCGGCGCGAACAAGCGGCAGCTCGTGTGGCACGTCGTCGTGCCAGGCGCTCTGCCGGGTTTGTACCGGGACATGCGCATCCTCATTGGCTGGGCATGGACGTACTTGGTCGTGGCCGAGTTGATCGGTGAGAAATCGGGCTTGAGCGCGTTCATCTATCAACAACAACGCTACCGTCACTTCGACAACGTGTACGCGGCGATCGTGATCATCGGCGTGGTCGGGTTGTGCACCGATCAATTCTTGGCTCTGCTCGGTCGCTATTTGTTCCCGTGGGAAACGGGGCAGACCAAACTCGTGCGCATGGTGCGCGCCATGCGCCGCGCTCTCCCGCAGCGGGCACGGCTCGCCAACACCTGAGGCCTTTGTCTCGTATCGGCTACCCACCATGACCGACGACCGCATCGCGCTGCCGAGCTATCTCGACAAGCCGCCGGAGGTGGCCGCCTACTTCGAGGCCATCGAGAAGCGCAAAGTAGTGCTCAATATCGAGCATTTACGGCGCGAATTCGCGGCCGCGGAAGGCACGCTCGTCGCCCTTTCGGATATCAGCTTCAAGGTGCGCAAACGCGAGTTCATCAGCGTGATCGGGCCCTCGGGTTGCGGTAAGTCGACCTTGATCCGCATCGTTGCCGGGCTCGAGGATCCGAGCGCCGGCACGGTTTCGGTCGACGGCGTGCCAGTAGCCGGGCCGGGCCCCGATCGCGGCATGGTGTTTCAGAACTACACGCTCTTTCCGTGGCTCACCGTGCGCAAGAACGTGCTCTTCGGCCCGAAGATGAAAGGCACGCGCAACGACAAAGCGCTGGCCTCCGCAGACGAATGGCTGAAGATGGTGGGCTTGAGCGATTTTGCCGACGTGTACCCGGCGCAGCTCTCTGGGGGCATGAAGCAACGCGTGGCGATCGCGCGCGCGCTCGCCAACGATCCGCGCATCTTGCTCATGGATGAACCATTCGGTGCACTCGATGCGCAGACGCGCTGCAGCATGCAAGAGCACTTGCTGCGCATCTGGGAGGCGGCTGACGTGACGGTGCTGTTCATCACTCACGATCTGGACGAGGCCATTTATCTGAGTGACCGCATCGTCGTGCTCGGTGCGCGCCCCGGGCGTATCCTGGAGATCATCGATGTGCCAGTGTCGCGGCCTCGATCGCAGGAGCAGCTGCTTTCAGGCCATTTTCTAGCGACCAAGAAACGGCTCGAAGAATTGATCTATCGCCGCGACACCGCGGCAGCCGCGGAGGACGTGACGCATGCCTGAATCGAGCGAGTGGCTACACGAGGAAATGCTGCGCGGCGGGCAGATGGCTTCGCTCGTGCTCAAACGCGGGCAAATCCTGCAGCTCACCGATGTGGACGGCGGCGCATGCCTTTCGGTCTTGCTGTTCAATGCCGACTTTCCGCTCGAGCGCTACAACATGCCCGATACACTGAAGGCGCAGCACATCGCGCGGCTCACTGCCGGCAACGTGCTGTACTCGGACATGGGTCGCGTCCTGTGTTCCGTGGTGGCCGATAGCCTCGGCTGGCACGACACCATCACCGGAGTCATGGATGCTCGCGTGATGACCGAGAAATACGGAGTGGGTAGCTATCAAGCGTTGCGCAACGAGCGTCATCGCAACGGGCGGGACAACCTGCTCGTGGAGCTCGCGAAGTTCGGGCTCGGTAAGCGGGATTTCGGCCCCAACGTCAACTTCTTCGTCAAGGTCGAGCCCGACGCGTCGGGGCAACTCCGTTTCATCACCGCTCACAGTCCGCCTGGCTCGTCCGTCGAGCTCCGCGCTGAACTCAACACTTTGCTCGTGCTCTCGGCGACGCCGCACCCACTCGATCCCGAGCCGCGCTACCTGCCAAAATCCGTAAAATTGAGCATTCGGGCCGGAAAAGCCGCAACCGCGGATGATGCGTGTTTCCGCTCCTGCCCCGAGAACGCCCGCGGATTCGCGCTCACCGAAGCCTATTTTCGCTGAAGGAAACACCCATGACGCTGCACGAAAGCTCACTCGATCCAACGCACGCGGCGTTTCGACGGGTGCTCGAATCCGGTCTTGGCTTCAGTCACGTGGTTCGGAAGGGCGAAGCGTTTCGCATCGTCGATCTGGAAGGCAACCAGGCGGTCGATACGCTGTTCTTCAGCGCGCGGGACACCGCCGAGCGCTACAGCGCGGTCGACACCATTCGCCGTCAGGGCGCGGTTTATCTCACCACGGGCTCCGCGCTGGTTTCCAGCGAAGGCAACGTGCTACTCACGATCACCGCTGACACCTGTGGCCGCCACGACACGCTGGGCGGCGCATGTGCCGCCGAATCGAACCAGGTGCGGTACGCGCTCGACAAGAAATACATGCACAATTGCCGCGACAATTTCTTGCTCGAGATCGCCGAGCGTCGGCCCGAGCTCAGCAAGCGGGATCTGACGGCCAACATCAACTTTTTCATGAACGTACCGGTTAGCCCCGAAGGCGAACTGCATTTCGAAGATGGCATCTCCGCGCCGGGTCGATACGTGGAAATGCGGGCTGAAACCGACGTGATCGTGCTCATCTCCAACTGCCCCCAATTGAACAACCCGTGCAACGGCTACGACCCGACTCCCGTCGAACTCCTCGTCTGGTCTGCGTAGGCAGCACTTCACGGAAAAAGTCATGTTCGAGAAAGTTCTGATCGCCAATCGGGGCGAAATCGCGTGTCGGGTGCTGCGCACGTTGCGAAAGCTCGGCGTGGGCTCGGTGGCGGTGTACTCCGAGGCAGACCGCCATTCGCTGCACGTGCTCGAAGCCGACGAGAGTGTGTGCGTTGGTCCAGCGCCTGCGGCCGCGAGCTACTTGAATCGCGAGGCGTTGCTCGCGGCGGGCCGAGCCAGCGGCGCTCAGGCTATTTTTCCCGGCTACGGTTTCCTCAGCGAGAATGCTGATTTTGCCGAGGCCGTCGAGGCGTGCGGGATCGCTTTCGTCGGGCCCACTCCGGGGCAGATGCGCGCGTTCGGCGTCAAACACACGGCTCGGGCGTTGGCCAAAGAGCTCGGCGTGCCGTTACTCTCCGGAACCGAACTGCTTGCCGATACCGCCGCGGCGGTCGCTGCCGCGGAGCGCATCGGTTACCCCGTCATGCTGAAGAGCACGGCAGGTGGCGGCGGGATCGGCATGCAGGTGTGCCGCGATCCCGCGCGAATCGTGGAGGTTTTCGAGTCGGTGCGCTCGCTCGCGCAAAAGAATTTCGGTGAAGGCGGGGTGTTCTTGGAGCGCTTCGTAGAACGCGCTCGGCACATCGAAGTGCAACTGTTCGGCGATGGCCAAGGTCGGGTGATTGCGCTCGGCGAGCGAGATTGTTCCGCGCAACGCCGTCACCAAAAAGTGATCGAAGAGACGCCCGCGCCCCGGCTGAAGCCCGCCGTGCGCGAGGCACTGCTCGCCGCCGCCGTCCGCATTGGCCAATCGGTAAACTATCGCTCGGCGGGCACCGTCGAGTTCGTCTACGACGATGACCGTGAGGAATTCTACTTTCTGGAGGTGAACACTCGGCTGCAAGTCGAACACGGGGTGACCGAACTCGTCACCGGAGTCGATTTGGTGGAGTGGATGATTCGCCTCGCGGCTGGTGAGTCGCCGCCGCTCGAGGTGCCGCGCGCGAGCGGCCACGCGCTCGAGGTGCGCGTGTATGCGGAAGATCCGTCGCGCGGCTTTCGACCCTGCCCTGGGGTGCTGAGTGAAGTGTCGTTCCCGAGCAGCGTGCGAGTCGATACGTTCGTGGAACGCGGCACCGAGATCAGCGGCTACTACGACCCAATGATCGCCAAGGTCATGGCCCACGCGGAGACTCGGGACGCGGCCCTGCTGAAACTCGGCGCCGCGCTGGATGAAACCCGCATTTCCGGCCTAGAAACGAATCTTGGCTACGTCGCGCAGGTGCTCGAGTCAGAGACGTTTCGCGAAGGGCGGATGACGACGGCGTTCCTGGCGAGCTTTCCGTATCAGAGCGTCACCGTCGAAGTGCTCTCACCCGGCACCCTCAGCACCATCCACGATTTTCCGGGCCGGCTTGGCTATTGGGACGTGGGAGTGCCGCCCTCGGGCCCCATGGACGATCTGGGATTTCGTTTGGCGAATCGCGTTCTGGGCAATGAGCCCGGCACGCCAGCGCTCGAGCTGACCATCACTGGCCCCACGCTTCGCTTCGCTACGGACACGACCATCGCGCTCAGCGGCGCTCACATGTCCGCTGAGCTCGACGGCGTTGCGATTCCGTATTTTTCGCCGGTGAACGTGCGCGCGGGGCAAACGCTCAGCGTCGGTGCCATCCGCGGGCCGGGCTGCCGTGCCTACCTCGCTGTCCGACATGGCTTCGACATCCCCGAGTACTTGGGGAGCCGTTCGACCTTTACGCTCGGTGGCTTTGGCGGCCACGCTGGGCGTGCACTACGCAAGGGCGATGTGCTGCGCCTGCTCACGCAGGGCAATGTCGATGCCGAGCCGGCGGCCCTCGCGTCCGAGCTGCAACCCGCGCTCAGTGAGCGCTGGGAAATTGGCGTGCTCTATGGCCCGCATGGCGCTCCGGACTTTTTCACGCCGCGTGATATCGAAGCCTTTTTCGCGCACGATTTCGAGGTCCACTACAACTCAGCGCGCACTGGGGTGCGCCTGATTGGTCCACAACCGGAGTGGGCACGAGCAGATGGCGGCGACGCTGGCCTCCATCCTTCGAACATTCACGACAACGCTTACGCCTTCGGTACGGTCGACTTCACCGGAGACATGCCGATCATCCTCGGCCCGGACGGACCGAGTTTGGGTGGCTTCGTGTGCCCGGCAACCGTTGCCCGCGCCGAGTTGTGGAAGGTCGGTCAGCTGCGGCCGGGCAACCGCGTGCGCTTCGTGCCCATAGCGCGCGCCGCGGCGGAGCTCGCACTGGCTGAACAAGAACGCGCCATTGTGGATCGCAACCCCGCGCCAGCGAGGCCCTTGGTTTCGGTGACCACGAGCGATGCCGTCATTGGGCGTCGACCAGCAGAAGCGGAAGCGCCGCGTGTCGTGTATCGCCCCGCGGGGGATGACTTTCTGCTCGTCGAATACGGCGAGCCGCAGCTCGATCTCGAATTGCGTTTTCGCGTCCACGCGTTGATGGAATGGCTCAAGGTCGAGCGGCTGCCGCACCTGGTTGATCTCACCCCGGGCATTCGTTCACTGCAAATCCATTTCGATAGTCGAAAACTCAAGCTCTCGCGTTTGCTCGAGATCCTCGCGCGAGCCGAGGCGGAGCTGCCCTCGGTCGACGCGATCGACGTGCCCACGCGCATCGTGCATTTGCCGCTCTCGTGGGATGATCCGCAGACGCGCCTCGCGATCGAAAAATACACGCAAATCGTGCGGAAAGACGCGCCGTGGACACCCAGCAACATCGAGTTCATTCGCCGCATCAACGGGCTCACGGACGAAGCCGCGGTGAAGAAGATCGTGTTCGACGCGAGCTACTTGGTGCTCGGCCTCGGTGACGTGTATTTGGGCGCGCCGGTCGCCACACCGCTCGACCCGCGTCAACGCTTGGTGACGACGAAGTACAACCCCGCGCGCACGTGGACACCGGAAAATGCAGTCGGCATCGGCGGCGCGTACCTGTGCGTGTACGGCATGGAGGGTCCGGGCGGCTATCAGTTCGTCGGGCGCACGGTGCAGATGTACAATCGCTTCAAAGCGACCAAGCAGTTTGTGTCGGGCACACCGTGGCTGCTCCGCTTCTTCGATCAAATCCGCTTCTACCCGGTGGCTGCCGATGAATTGCTGGAGCTGCGCGAGGGCTTCCCGCACGGCAAAGTCGAGCTCAAGATTGAAGAGCAGCGCTTTCGCTTGGCGGACTACCGCCGCTTCTTGGCTCGTGAAGCGGATTCGATCGCGGCCTTCCGCAACGCTCAACAGGCTGCCTTTGCGGCCGAGCGACAACGCTGGGTCGATTCGGGGCAACTGAACTTCAGCGTCGAAGCCGCCGGTGTGGTGACGGCTTCGGGTGCACGCCCGGAATGGCAGGGCGCTTCGATCGTGGAGAGTGGCGTGCCCGGAAGCATTTGGAAGGTACTGATCAAGGCCGGAGAACGCGTCAAAAACGGCCAGGTTCTGGCCATCGTCGAGTCGATGAAGATGGAAATCGCGGTCGAGTCGCCAATCGACGGCGTCGTCGTCGAGGTCGTTGCGGGCGAGGGCAAAGCCATCGCGCCCGGGCAACCTGTGGTGGTCGTGCGCTGAGCGTGGCTGTCACGGTGGGGCAACCCGGCACGTCGCCCTCGTTGCGCGCGTTCCGAGCTGCGTCAGACACCACGCAACTCGGCGGCATCGGGACCGGCACGCCGATTGCACCGCCCTCGCGCATGAACGACCTCAACACCAACTACGCCTCAGCGGGCACCGCCCCGCCCAAAACCCGCGAACACCTGCAAGAACTGCTGCACGAGTTCGATACCGCTACGGTGGTCACTCGCAGCAAAGCGAGCGCACTGCATGGTCGCCCGATGGCGGTGGCGGATGTCGACGAAGCCGGCGACGTGTGGTTCATCAGCAACGTGGATTCGCCGAAGGTCTTGGAGATCCGGGAGGATTCACGCGGCATGGTGGCGCTGCAGAAGTCGCGTCAGTTCGTGACCATGAACGGGCACTTCGAGCTGGTCTCGGATCGCGCGAAAGTGGAGCAGTTGTGGAAAGAGCCGTATCGCGTCTGGTTCGACGGCGAAGGCGATCCGGAACTCGTGCTGCTGCGCTTCACGCCGGATGACGCGGAGTACTGGGATAGTTCTGGAGCCAAGGGCGTTCGCTACGCGCTCGAAGCCGCCAAAGCCTACCTATCGGGCGAAAAAGTGCGACCCGAGCAAGATCCCGAAGCGCACGCCAAACTCACGTTGTAGCGTGCGGGCGGACCTTGAGCGCCGCTGAACCAAACACATCCGGAGAGAGCCCTGCGCCCGCAAGCGGCGAGCCAGCTCAGGCGCGCGAGCACCACGTGCTGCTCGTGCCCGGTTTTTTCGGGTTCGGTAAGCTGGGTGAGCTCAGCTACTTCAACGGAGTTCGCGAATCGCTCGAGTCGAGTTTTCGGGAGCTCGGCTTGTCCGTCACCGTTACCGAGGTGCCGACGTTGCCCATGGCCTCGATTCGCTCGCGCGCGGCACGCGTGCTCGAAACCCTGGCCGCGGTGGCCGAGCGCAGCGAGGGCCCCATTCACATCGTGGGGCACTCGACGGGCGGCCTCGACGCGCGCCTCGCGATTGCTCCCACGGCGTCTTTGCCCACGAAAGCGACGCTGGCAGACTACGGGCGAGTGCGCTCGCTCGTCACCGTGTGCGCACCCCATTATGGCACTCCAGTCGCCACCTATTTTACGCGACCTTTGGGGCGATTTTTGATTCGCACCTTGGGACGCTACCTGATCTTCATGCTCGAGCGCGGGCGCTTGCCGCTGAAGTTGATGTTGCGCATCGGCTATTGGGTGGTGCGCGCGCGTGACCCATTTCGCCGGCGTCGCGGCAGCTTCGATGAGCTATACGATAAACTGCTGCACGATCTTTCCGAGCCGCGGCGCCTCGAGCTCGTCACCTTCCTCAGGGCCGTCGTCGACGATCAATCGCTGCTCTTCCAACTGACACCTGCGGGGTGTGATTTGTTGAACGCTTGCACCGCCGATCCGTCGATTGCGTATGCGTCGGTCATCGCGCGCGCGAGCCCGCCGAGTTTTCGCCACGCCCGGCAATCGTTGCGCGACTTGTACGCGCAGTTGATGTTCCCGGTGTTCGCGTTCTTCTATCGCCTCGCGCGGCGTGACTCGCTCTTCGAGGGCCCACTCTCGCTCGCTCAAACCGCCGACCTCGAGCGCCTCGGCGCCGCCGTTCCGACGCGTCGCGAAAGCGATGGCCTCGTGCCGACGCTCTCGCAGATTTGGGGCGGCGTGCTGCACGTGGCAGACGCCGATCACCTCGACGTGGTGGGAGGCTATGGCGTCTCGGAAGCGGCGGCCGCGACCGGTGACTGGATCCCCAGTTTCTCGGGCTTCGGTGCCGTGCAGTTCCGCGATTTGTGGGCCAGCGTGGCGCGCTTCATCGCCCAAGTGGAGCCGGCTAAGTCACCGAAAACGTAGCGTAATCTGGCTTCGGGCCGACCCGCGCCAAAACTCGTGCTACTGCGCGCGCGTGATTCGCCTCGATTCAGTCACCAAGCAGCACGGTCGCCGGGTTTTGTTCATGGATGCCTCGTGCGCGGTGTTCCGCGGCGAGAAGGTGGGGCTCGTCGGTCCGAACGGTTCCGGCAAATCCACGATCTTCCGCTTGATCGTCAAGGAGGAGGCGCCCGAAGGCGGGCAGGTGGCGATCGATAAGGGCACCACCATCGGCTACTTCAGCCAGGACGTGGGCGAGATGAGTGGCCAGAGCGTGGTCTCGGCGACGCTCGACGGCGCGGGCCCGGTGTCTTCGGTCGCCGCGCGCTTGCGGGAACTCGAGGCGGCGCTCGCCGATCCCGACATGGCCGACAAGATGGAAGCCTTGATCGAGGAGTTCGGCGAAGTCCAAGGCCGATTCGAGGAGCTCGGAGGCTACGCCCTCGACGCGAAGGCACGCGAGATTTTGGCCGGCCTCGGCTTTTCGCAAGAAGTGATGGACGCCGACGTCGGCACGCTCTCCGGCGGTTGGAAGATGCGCGTCGCGCTGGCCCGCATTCTACTCATGCGCCCCGACGCGATGCTGCTGGACGAACCGACCAACCATTTGGATTTGGAATCCATCTTGTGGTTGGAAACCTTTCTCAAGGGTTACGACGGCGCGCTCATCATGACCAGCCACGATCGCGAGTTCATGAACCGCATCGTGAGTAAAATCATCGAGATCGAAGCCGGCGAACTGACGATTTTTACCGGCGATTACGAGTTTTATCAGCGGCAGCGGGCCGTGCTCGATGCGCAAGCGGAGAGTGCCTTCGAACGTCAGCAAGCCATGCTGGCCAAAGAAGAGGCGTTCATCGCGCGTTTCAAGGCGCGTGCCAGCCACGCAGCGCAGGTGCAATCACGCGTGAAGAAGATCGACAAGATCGAGCGCGTCGAGCCGCCTCGTCGGCGTGAGAAGCTGAGCTTCGATTTTCAGAAAGCACCGCGCTCGGGCGACGACGTCGCCAATCTGGAGCGTGTCGACAAAGCTTACGGTTCGCGCGTCATCTACACCGGGCTCGATCTACTGATTCGCCGCACCGAGCGCTGGTGCGTGATGGGCGTGAACGGCGCAGGCAAATCCACGTTGCTCAAGTTGATCGCGGGCGCCGCACAAGCCGACCAAGGGCGAGTCACCGTGGGTGGCAGCGTCAAGCTCGGCTACTTCGCGCAGCACTCGATGGAAGTGCTGAAGCCCGACGACACGGTGTGGGACACGCTCGTCGGCAAATTCCCTCACGCATCGATCGGCTCCCTGCGCACGTTGGGCGGCGTGTTCGGCTTTTCGGGCGATGACATCGAAAAGCCCTGCCGCATCTTGTCCGGAGGGGAGAAGGCGCGGCTCGTTTTGGCGCAAATGCTGTACGATCCGCCGAATTTCTTGGTGCTCGACGAACCGACGAACCATCTCGACATCGGCACCAAAGAGATGCTGATCGAGGCATTGGCCGGCTACGAGGGAACCATGCTGTTCGTTTCCCACGATCGCCACTTCCTGAAAGCGCTCTCGAACCGCGTGCTCGAGGTGAGCCCCGATGGCGTGCGCAAATACGGCGGGGGCTATTCGGAGTACGTGAGTGAAACCGGTCAAGAAGCGCCGGGCGTCCACACCTGAGAGCGGCG